>Ga0067045_1027494_pt1 | contig 111307 bp, 104 predicted proteins | sample TerdegcTABiofilm_FD_59184 | JGI IMG/M metagenome (GOLD analysis project Ga0067045, IMG submission 59184) | Combined Assembly of (Gp0054472, Gp0054536) Wastewater bioreactor microbial communities from Singapore -Terephthalate degrading...
AACAGGACCGTGAAACGACTTTGCGCCGATGATAGTGCGGATGCCCGTGTGAAAGTAGGTCATCGTCAGGCTCTTACAACCCCACAAACCCCCTCTCCACAACCTGGAGTGGGGGTTTTGGCTTTCTATTCTTCTGGGTTGTGGTCAATCAACGGTTCGTGACCATGCCATCGCCCAGCGTCAGAGCCCCCGAGGTCTCCAGCTCATCGAGGATTTCCTGCAGCCAAGCGCTGCGCTTATCTGAGCCTGAGTTCTCCAATCCGCCCGGCATGCTGTTTTGCAAATACGGGGTGGCTTCTGCCCACGTGAGAAGCTCATCAAAAGGGATCTGTTGCCATTCCAGCAGTCGGTATTTGATGAGCACCTTGATCGCATACCGGTGGTGTTTTTCCGGCGCCCTGAGGAATTGCTCCAAGCGGCTCCTGGCACGCTTCAGCGCCAAGGCCAGATCGTCAAACACCTGGCCATGTCCAGGAATGATGATCGATGGAGCCAGCTGTTCAATCACGTCGAGGGTTTCGCCGACCTCGTGGAAGGCTTCGATACCCTCAAGCTCGGGAAACACGACACCAAACCCGTTCTCCCACAGGGCATCACCCGATATCAAGATGCCCGATTTCGGTTCGAAGAGGACCACGGCATGGGGGTCGTGCCCTTTGGCTGCATGAACTTCCCAGGCGTGGCTGCCAAGTTGGACGGATTCCCCGGGTGACAGCAGTCCCTGGATCTTGAAGCGGGGGCATACCTGACCGGTCGGGGTGTAGCTGAGCGCGTGAGGGTCCCAATTGCGTACCGCATCGGCTTGTCCGGGCGGAATATGGGTTTCGACGAGCGGATACGCGTCTTGCAACGCTGCGTTACCACCACAATGGTCGCTGTGCAGGTGCGTATTGATGATCGCGTGGAGGGGCTCGGCACCCAGTGCTTGCCGGACCAGGGCAGCGGTCTGCTCGGCATGGCTGGCGTAGCCCGTATCGACAACCGCATTGCGTCCATCGCCGCGGATGATCACATTGTTGGCGGAGAGCCAGCCTCGCTCCAGAAACGTGACGCCTGCGGATGCCAGGCGGTCGTTCAGCATGCGAGCTCCAGCCGGGGAGGACCGTCGATCATGATGCGACCGTTGCCCGCAAGGCGCGTCGCAGGATCTTGCCCACGTTGGTCTTGGGCAGGTCATCGCGGAATTCGATGTACTTGGGACGCTTGTAGCCGGTGAGGTTGTCGTGGCAGAAGCGGGCCACATCCTCTTCCCGCAGCGATGCGTCGCTGCGCACCACAAACACTTTGACCGCTTCGCCCTGGTGTTCGTCCGGCACGCCGACGACCGCGCACTCCAAGACGCCCGGGCAGGTGGAGATGACGTTTTCGAGCTCGTTGGGGAAGACGTTGAAGCCCGAGACCAGGATCATGTCCTTCTTTCGGTCGATGATGCGCGTGTAGCCGTGTTCGTCCATCACGCCGATGTCCCCTGTGCGCATGAAGCCGTCCGGCGTGAAGGCGCGCGCGGTCTCCTCGGGCTGGTTGTAATAGCCGGCCATGACGTTGGCGCCACGGATGCAGATTTCCCCGGACCCTCCGAGCGGCACATCATGGCCGTCGTCGTCCTTGATGGCAATGTCGATGCCGGGCAAGGGCAGTCCAATGGTGCCGCTGAAGCGTTCACTGGTCACAGGGTTGTTGGTGCCGATGGCACAGGTTTCGCTCATGCCCCAGCCTTCCACCATGGTGCAACCCGTCACCTGCTTCCACTGTCGCGCTGTCCCTTCAGACGCCGCCATGCCCCCCGCCTGACTGACGGCCAAACTGGAGAAATCCAGTTGCCGGAACTGCGGGTTTTGCAGGAGGGCATTGAACAAGGTGTTCACCGCCGGCAAGAGGTGGAAGGGGCGCTTCTTGAGCGTTTCGACAAACTTGGGAATGTCCCGTGGATTCGGAATCAGGGTCATGTGCGCGCCCCAACGCACGGTCAGGAGGCCCAGGGTCAGCGCAAAGATGTGGTAAAGCGGCAAGGCCGCGATGGCGTTGACGTCGCGCACATCGCCGACGCGCTGGACGGCAGGCCGGAACCAGGCTTCGGCCTGAAGAATGGCCGCCACCACATTGCGATGTGTCAGAACAGCTCCTTTGGAGAGACCGGTCGTTCCGCCGGTGTACTGGAGGAACGCAATGGTGTCGCCGTTGGCTTGGCTCGGGCGCAGTGTCTGGGTCTGGCCGGCGGCCAGGGCCGTGGCGAAGCTGACGATGTGGCGTGCACCCCGGGGGCCTGTGAGCGGGAGCTTGTAGCTGGGAACGAGTTTGGCCAGGTGCCGCACGGCGAAGGTGATCCAGCGGCCGTACCAGAAGCCCAGCAGATCCCCGAGGCTGGCGACGACCACGTGTTGCACGGGTGTGTGGTCAATCACCTCTTCCAGTGTGTGGGCGAAGTTCTCCAGCACGATGATGGCTTCGGCACCCGAGTCCTGGAGCTGATGCTGGAGTTCGCGTGCCGTGTACAGCGGGTTGACATTGACCACCGTATACCCTGCCCGCAGCACCGCAGCCATGGCGACGAGGAACTGCGGCACGTTGGGCAGCATCACCGCCACGCGGGCGCCTGGGGCGAGCCCTTGCGCCTGCAGCCAGGCGCCCAAGGCGGCGCTGAGTTCATCGAGCTGTGCATAGGACATCCAGCGCTCCATGCAGACCGAAACCGGGCGCTTGCCATGGCGCTGGAACGACTCTTCCAGCAAAGCCGCGAGAGAACGGTATTCGTCGGGCTGCACATCGGCGGGAACGCCTTCGGGGTAGTGGGCAAGCCAGGGGCGTTGGGTCTGGTGGGTAGCGAAGTCCATGGCGCCATTCTGACGACACGGGGTTTGCGGCCATACCGGGCCGACCCTTATGCCCTGTCGCCTTGGGGTCAGACGGTGCGGTGCTGCCACGGGTGGGGCATAGTGGGGCCATGGCTTGGCCTCACGATGATTTCCCCAGACAGCCGGTGCGGCCGGCTTCGCGCTTGGCACGCTTGCAGCAGGCGCTGGTGGTTCTGGGCGCGCTGGCCAGCGCCGTGAGCGCGTTGTGGCTGGGGTGGGCGTGGGCGTTGGTCCTGCCCGCGATCGGCTGGACGGGCTACGCCGCGTCTCTGGCGATCGAATTCCTGTGGGCGGCCCGTGTCGGCCGCGCCGAAGGCCAGCCGCTGCCTGCGGAGCGCGCTGTCTGGATGCGTGCCTGGTGGCAGGAGTGTGGCTGGGGGCCACGGGTGTTTGGCTGGTGGCAGCCTTTTCGCTGGCGGGCGTGTCCCGATACAGCCGAAGCTGTTGCGGGACGCACGGCAGTGGTGCTGGTGCACGGGTTCGTCTGCAACCGGGGATTCTGGATGCCCTGGATGCGCCGTCTGCGCCAAGTCGGTCGTCCCTACGTGAGCGTCAGCCTGGAGCCCCTGACGGGCTCGCTGGATGCTTACGTGCCGCAGATCGAGGCGGCGGTGCAGAAGGCCGAGCGTCTGACGGGCCGTCCGCCCCTTTTGGTCGGGCACAGCATGGGGGGCCTGGCCATCCGCGCCTGGCTGGCCTCGACGCCGGCTGCGCAGACGCGGGTGGCGCGTGTGCTCACCATCGGCTCACCCCACCACGGCACCTGGCTCGCGCGCTTCAGCCGCACGGTCAACGGGCGCCAGATGCAGCGGGGCAGCAAGTGGTTGCAGGCGCTGGCCGCGCGCGAACGTCAACAGCATGCCGAGCCCTACGGGTGCTTCATCTGCTGGTACGCCGACACCGACAACGTGGTGTTCCCGGTGCGCACTGCGACCCTGCCTGGCGCGGACAACCGGCTCGTGAGCGGCGCGCCCCACGTCGGGCTGGCGTTTCATCCGGCCGTGGTGGGCGCGGCCCTGCAACTGGCCGAAGAACTGGATGTGACGCCGCCGGCGGGGGATGGTCAGCCCTGAAGCACGCCGCGGCGCATCTGGTCGAGTTCCATGGTCTCGAACAGCGCCTTGAAGTTGCCTTCGCCGAAGCCCTGATTGCCCTTGCGCTGGATGAACTCGAAGAAGATGGGGCCGAGCTGGTTCTCGCTGAAGATCTGCAGCAGCAATTCGCCCGGGGTGCCATCGACCAGGATGTTGCGGGCCTTGAGTGCTTCGAGGTCCTCGCCGTGGTGCGGGATGCGCTGGGGCAGCAGCTCGTAGTAGGTCTCGCTGGTGCTCAGCAGCTTCACGCCGTCCATCTGCAGCGCGTCGACCGAGTCGTAGAGGTTGGTGGAGGCCAGCGCGATGTGCTGGATGCCCTCGCCGTGGTAGCGGTCCAGGTATTCCTGGATCTGACCGGCCTTGTCGTTGCCTTCCTCGTTGATGGGGATGCGGATCTTGCCGCAGGGGCTGGTCATGGCCTTGCTCTTCACGCCAGTGGCCTGGCCCTCGATGTCGAAGTAGCGCACTTCGCGGAAGTTGAAGATGCGCTCGTAGAAGTCCGCCCATTCGCCCATGCGGCCGCGGTGCACGTTGTGGGTGAGGTGGTCGATGACCGTCAGGCCGTGGCCGACCGGATTGAGCTCGGCGCCGGGCAGCGGGTAGAAGTCGACGTCGTAGAAGCCGATGTTGCCGATCTCGCCCGGTTGGGCGCCGTTCTTGCCGCGCCAGCGGTCGATGAAATAGATGATCGAGTCGCCAATGCCCTTGATCGCCGGAATGTTCAGCTCGCCCGGGCCGGCGGCGTTGGCATACCCCCAGGCGCCCAGCGAAACGGCGCGCTCGTAGGCCGACTTGGCGTCCTGGACGCGGAAAGCGATGGCGCAGACGCTGGGGCCGTGCAGGCGGGCGAAGCGCTGGGCGAAGCTGTCGGGCTCGGCGTTGATGATGAAGTTGATGTCGCCCTGGCGGTACAGCGTCACGTTCTTGTGGCGGTGCTTGGCGACGGCCTTGAAGCCCATGTGCTCGAAGAGTTCCCCCATGGCGACCGGATCGGGCGCGGCGTATTCGATGAATTCGAAACCGTCCGTTCCCATGGGGTTGTCCCAGCCCTGAAAGGCGGGGGCGGCGGACGGGGGCAGTGCGGCGTTCATGGCGGTCTCCTGTGGGGGTGTCGGGGCAATGCGCCACTGTATCGGCGCAGGGTGTCATGATTTCTGCGTTTGTGGGCGCATCTTTCTTCTCGAATGCAGGAATGCTGCAAAATGATGGGCATGCCAGCGCTTGACAAGCTCGACCGCCACATTCTGCGCAGCCTGCAGGCCGATGGCCGCGCCACCTATGACCAGATCGCCGAAGCCGTGGGCCTGTCGCCGAGCGCCGTGCTGCGGCGCGTGCGGCGTCTGGAAGAGCACAAGGTCATCGACCGCTATGTGGCCCTGGTGCGGCCCGAATCGGTGGGCCTGGGCCTGACGGCTTACGTCAACGTGCGGCTGGAAAAGCACACCGGGGCGGCCAAGCGCAACCCCATGGACGAATTCCGCGCCAGCGTGCTGACCTGGCCCGAGGTGGTGGACTGCGTGGCGCTCACAGGCGAGATGGACTTTCTGCTGCGGCTGGTGGTGGCCGACATGGCGGCCTATTCGCGCTTCATGATGGATACCCTGCTCAAGCACCCCAGCGTCCAGGATTGCAAGACCAGCTTTGTCATGGACCGTGTCAAAGCCACCACGGCCCTGCCAGTCTGATCACCAAAACCCCCGGCGCCGACAGGGAATCGGCCTGCCCGGGGTGTCGGCTTACCGGTGGCTGACGGTAAAATGCTGCACTGCAACAACATGAAGAACCCCAACGGGGTGTCAAGTCACCCGTCTGTCGATCTTTCCGGTGTTGTGTCCGATTGGTCTTTCAGGAACTGAGGGGAAACCCTTAGATTTCAGGTCATGTTCGATCCTGTTCAGTGGCTCAAATCCGTGGCATCGGCCGCCCCGTCTCCGGCGGATGAAACATCGCTGTCAGAGGCCGCGCCCGCCGCACGGGCTCCGGTCGCGGTGCCCATCCGTTCGCTCGGGCCGGCCCATGCCGATCGCATTCGTGCCCACCTGCTGGCGCTGGGGGAACACGACCGCTACCTGCGTTTCGGCTACGCCGCCAACGACGAGCAGATCGGCCGTTACGTCGATGGCCTGCGCTTCGACCGCGACGAGCTGTTCGGCATCTTCAACCGCCGGCTTGAACTCATCGCCATGGCGCATCTGGCGTTCTCGGTCGACCCGGACTGCACGGCCTGCGCCGAGTTCGGCGTGTCCGTGTCGGCCAGCGCGCGCGGACGCGGCTACGGCAGCCGGCTGTTCGAGCGGGCGGTCATGCACGCGCGCAACGAAGGCGTCAGCCTGCTGTTCATCCATGCGCTGTCGGAAAACACGGCCATGCTCAAAATCGCGCGCAAGGGCGGCGCTCACGTGGTGCGCGAAGGCTCGGAGGCTGAGGCCCATCTGCGCCTGCCGCCGGCCGACTTCGATTCGCGCGTGACCGCGTTCTGGCACGAGCAGACCGGCCTGACCGATTACCACCTCAAGGCGCAGGCGCGGCATTTCCGCGATGCGCTTGCCCTGTTGCAGGAAATCCGCCAAGGCGTGCGGGATTCTCGCGAGCGGGTGCGCTGAGGCGGGGCCCCTGGACCCCGGCGTTGGCCGCCGTCATGGCCTTGCGGTATCCTTTGCCGCAGTTCAACCAGCCGATGACGTTCAGTGGCCGACCACCCCCCCAGTCCGGGGCCGCAGCGCAGCAGCCTGCGGCATGAAGACAGCAAAGACAAGCGCAGTTTCCTGCAGAAGCTCGCGGAGTTCATCCACCCTGGACCGGATTCCAAGGACGAGCTGATCGGGGCCTTGGCCGACGCCGAGGACAACGACATCATCAACGCCGAGTCGCGTGTGATGCTCGAAGGCGTGATCCGCATCGCTGACATGTCGGCCGGCGACGTGATGGTGGCCGCGCCGCGCATGGACGTGCTCGACATCCACGCTCCCTACGACGAACTGCTGCACCTGGTCATCGACACCGCGCACTCGCGCTTTCCGGTGTACGAAGGGGAGCGCGAGAACATCATTGGCATCCTGCTGGCCAAGGACCTGCTCAAGCTGCAGCGCTCGCCGGCCCTGAACATCCGCGCCCTGCTGCGCCCGGCGGTGTTCGTGCCCGAGAACAAGGGCCTCAACGATCTGCTGCGCGAGTTCCGCGGCAACCGCAACCATCTCGCCATCGTGATCGACGAGTTCGGCCGCGTGGCCGGGCTCATCACCATCGAAGATGTGCTGGAAGAAATCGTCGGCGAGATCGAGGACGAATTCGATGTGGCCGAAGACAACGGCGAAATCTTCGCCCTGGCCGACGGCACATGGCGCGTGAGTGGCGACACACCACTTGAACGTTTCAACGAGGCTTTCGGCCAACACCTGTCGGTGAACGATTTCGACACCCTGGGCGGCCTGGTGGCGCACACGCTGGGCCATGTGCCCAAGCGGGGCGAGGTGTACGACCTGGATGGTCTTCAACTGGTGGTGCTGCACGCCAAGGGCGGCGCGGTGCGCTGGTTCAAGGCGATGCCGGCGGCCGAGCGCGACTGAGCCGGTGGTCGGGGTGGTTCCGGTCTGATGCGCAGCCTGTTCGGCAATCTGCACCCCCCGTCGGGCTTCTCGCCGTTCAGCGGCCAGGCACCCGGGCGGCCGGCGCGCGGACACGGTGTGGGCTGGTTCCTGCTGTGCGTGCTGGCCGGTGCCTTGCAAGCCGCTTCGCTGGCCTGGCCGCTGACAGCTTGGGTACCGCCGGGCCTGGCTGCAGGGCAACCCTCGGGCGGGCTGCAGATCGTGTCGCTGGCCCTGCTCGTGCTGGCTTTGCGCCATGCCTGGCGGGTGAGGCAGGCCGTGTGGCGGGCGTGGGTGTTTGCCACAGCCTGGCTGGCCGGCACGTTCTGGTGGCTGTTCATTTCCATGCACACCTACGGGGGGCTGCCAGCACCGCTGGCGGCGCTGGCGGTGCTGGCCCTGGCCGGGTTCCTGGCGCTGTACTACGCGGTGGCCGCTGGCGTGCTCTGTCGCTGGGCGCCGTACGGCCGCTGGCGCCAGGGCTTGCTGTTCGCCGCGCTGTGGACCCTGGCCGAGCTGCTGCGTGGCACCTGGTTCACGGGCTTCCCCTGGGGCGCGGGCGGCTATGCGCAGGTGGAGGCGCTGGGCGTGTGGGCGCCCTGGGTCGGGGTCTACGGCATGGGCTTTCTGTCGGCCGGGCTGGCGTACGCCCTGGCCGTGCCGTTCTCGGCCAGAACCGCGGCCGCCGCCAGCGGAGCAGGACGTTCCGGGGGCTTCTCGCTGAAAGCGGCAGCGGCCTTCTGCGGTCTGGTGGTCCTGGTCATGGCGCCCCGGATGCTGGGGACGGGGGCACAGAACACCGAGTCCACCGGCGCCCTGCGGGCCTGGCTGCTGCAGGGCAACATCGCGCAGGACGAGAAATTCGAGGCCGGCACCGGCATCGCGCAGGCGCTGACGTGGTACCCGGCCCAGTTTGCCGAGGCGCAACGGGCCGCGCCTGCGCAGCGCCCCCAACTGGTGGTGGCGCCCGAAACCGCGCTGCCGTTGCTGCCGGCGCAGCTGGAGCCGGCTTTCTGGGAGGCCTTGCTCACGCCACCCGACGGCGCCACCGGGCCACAGCCGGGCTGGCTGGCGGGCCTGCCGCTGGGCAGCCTGGACGCGGGGTACACCAATTCGGTCTGGGGCATTGCCCCGGACCGGGCCGAGCGCGCACGGCGGCTGCTGGCCGACACCGGGCGCAGCGATCTGCTGCAGGCCCAGCCGCCTGCCGTGGGCTTCTACCGCTACGACAAGCACCACCTGGTGCCCTTCGGTGAATTCATCCCGCCACTGTTCCGCTGGTTCACCGACCTGATGAACATCCCCCTGGGCGATTTCGGCCGGGGGGCGCTGCCGCAGGCGCCGTGGGGCTGGGCCGGACAGCGGCTGGCGCCCAACATCTGCTACGAGGATCTGTTCGGTGAAGAACTGGCGGCCGCGTTCCAGGACCCGGCCACCGCGCCCACGGTGCTGGTCAACGTGAGCAACATTGGCTGGTTCGGCGATTCGGTCGCCATCGACCAGCATTTGCAGATCTCGCGCCTGCGCGCCATGGAGCTTGGCCGGCCCATGCTGCGGGCCACCAACACCGGGGCCACGGCGGCCATCGATCACACCGGGCGCGTGGTGGCACAACTGCCACGCCTGACCCGAGACCGGCTCGACGTGACCGTGGAAGGCCGCAGCGGCCTCACGCTCTACGCCCGCTGGGCCTCGCGCTGGGGGCTGTGGCCGCTGTGGATCGGGTGCCTGGGGTTGGCACTGGCGGCCCTTTTGTGGCCCACCCGCGCGCGGCGCCCGCGGGCCGGCGCCTAAAATCACGGGTTTGACCCTTGCCGGTGACGGGCTGTCCGCGCCGGCTGTTTTTGCTGGGTCTCCTTCTTTTCGGTGGGCCGATGGCCGCCGCGCTCGACGATGTTGACCTTCCAACAGATCATTCTCAAGCTGCAATCCTACTGGGATGCCCAGGGCTGCGCACTGCTCCAGCCCTACGACATGGAAGTGGGCGCGGGCACCAGCCACACCGCCACTTTCTTGCGCGCCATCGGCCCCGAACCCTGGAAGGCCGCTTACGTGCAACCCAGCCGGCGCCCGAAAGATGGCCGCTACGGCGAGAACCCCAACCGCCTGCAGCACTATTACCAGTACCAGGTGGTGCTCAAGCCCGCCCCCAGCAACATCCTGGAGCTGTACCTGGGCTCGCTCGAAGCGCTGGGCTTCGATCTGAAGAAGAACGACATCCGCTTCGTCGAGGACGACTGGGAAAACCCCACGCTGGGCGCCTGGGGCCTGGGCTGGGAAGTCTGGCTCAACGGGATGGAAGTGACGCAGTTCACCTACTTCCAGCAGGTGGGCGGCATCGACTGCAAGCCCGCCACCGGCGAGATCACCTACGGCCTGGAGCGCCTGGCCATGTACCTGCAGGGCGTGGACAACGTCTACAACCTGAAGTGGACGGACACCCTGAGCTACGGCGACGTCTACCTGCAGAACGAGAAAGAGCAGTCGGCCTACAACTTCGAGCATGCCGACGCCGATTTCCTGTTCACCGCCTTCGGTGCGCACGAAAAACAGGCCAAGCACCTGATGGAACAGCAACTGGCGCTGCCGGCCTACGAGCAGGTGCTCAAGTGCGCGCACAGCTTCAACCTGCTGGACGCGCGCGGTGCGATTTCGGTGACCGAGCGCGCTGCCTACATCGGCCGCATCCGCGATCTGGCCCGCAAGGTGGCGCGCAGCTACCTCGACAGCCGCGCCCGCCTGGGCTTCCCCATGGCGCCCAAGGCCTGGAGCGACGAAGTGCTGGCCGAACTGGCCAAGGCCGAACAGAAGAAAGCCGCCTGAGCGGGAGCGCACAAAAATGACAACGAAGAACCTCCTCGTCGAACTGTTCGTGGAAGAGCTGCCGCCCAAGGCGCTCAAGAAACTGGGTGACGCCTTCGCCAGCGTGCTGGCCGACCAGCTCAAGGCGCAGGGCCTGGCTGCTGCCGATGCGGTGGTGACGCCGTTCGCCTCGCCGCGCCGTCTGGCCGTGCATGTGACCGGTGTCGCCACCAAGGCCGCCGACAAGGCCGTGTCGCAAAAACTCATGCCGGTCAGCGTCGGTCTGACCGCTGATGGCCAACCCACGCCCGCGCTGCTCAAGCGCCTGGCCGGTCTGGGTGCCGATGCCTCGGCCGTGTCGGGCCTCAAGCGCGCCATGGACGGCAAGGCCGAAGCGCTGTTCTTCGACAGCGTGCAGCCGGGTGTCGACCTCGCCGAAGGCCTGCAGAAGGCGCTTCATGAGGCCATCGCCAAGCTGCCCATTCCCAAGGTCATGACCTACCAGCTCGAAACCGACTGCGAGCAGCCGGGCTGGAGCAGCGTGCACTTCGTGCGCCCGGCCCACGGCCTGGTGGCGCTGCACGGGGCCGACATGGTGCCGGTCAAGGCCCTGGGACTGACCGCTGGCAACACCACCCACGGCCACCGTTTTGAAGCCGCCATGGACCCGGTGCTGCTGGCCGATGCCGACGCGTATGCAGAAGTGCTTGAGCGAGATGGCGCGGTTATTGCAAGTTTTGAGAAGCGCCGGACCAATATCCTCATACAGCTCAATGTGGCTGCTGTCGAGGTTGGTGATGATGTTCGCCCGATACATGATCCTGACTTGCTCGACGAGGTGACCGCGCTGGTCGAGCGCCCCAACGTGCTGACCTGCCAGTTCGAGCCCGAATTCCTGGCCGTGCCGCAGGAGTGCCTGATCCTCACGATGAAGGCCAACCAGAAGTACTTCCCGCTGCTGGACGCGGCCGGCAAGCTGACCAATAAATTCCTGGTGGTCAGCAACATCAGCCCGGCGGATGCGAGCGCGGTGATCGGCGGCAACGAACGCGTGGTGCGCCCGCGCCTGGCCGACGCCAAGTTCTTCTTCGACCAGGACCGCAAGAAGACGCTGGAAAGCCGCGTCGAAGGGCTGGGCAAGGTGGTCTATCACAACAAGCTGGGCACGCAGGGCGAGCGCGTCGAACGTGTGCGTGCGATTGCGCGCGCCATCGGCCAGCAGCTCGGCGGCGACGCCCTGGCGCAGAGCGCCGACACCGCCGCGCGCCTGGCCAAGACCGATCTGCTGACCGACATGGTGGGCGAGTTCCCCGAGTTGCAGGGCATCATGGGCGGCTACTACGCTCGCCACGATGGCCTGGGTGACGACATCGCCTTCGCCATCGAAGACCACTACAAGCCGCGCTTCGCGGGCGACGAGCTGCCGCGCACCCAGACCGGTGTGGTGGTGGCGCTGGCCGACAAGCTGGAAACCCTGGTCGGCATGTTCGGCATCGGCAACCTGCCGACCGGCGACAAGGACCCGTTCGCGCTGCGCCGGCATGCGCTGGGGGTGATCCGGATGCTGGTGGAGAAGGACGTGCCACTGAAGCTGGCAGACCAGCTGCTTTACAGCGCTTCTGAAGCCTTCAATGGATGGCTGGATAAGCAGTCAGACCCCGAGGAAGCCCAATTCCAGTTTGGCTTTAACAAGGCAAAGCTTGAAGAGTTCATGTACGACCGTTTGGGTGGCAGCCTGCGCGAGCAGGGCGCCAGCGCGCAGGAAGTCGACGCCGTGCTGGCCCTGCGTCCGCAGCGTCTGGCCGACGTGGCCCAGCGCCTGCAGGCCGTGCGCGCATTCGCCGCGCTGCCCGAAGCGCCCGCACTGGCCGCCGCCAACAAGCGCATCGGCAACATCCTCAAGAAGTCCGAAGGCGAGGGCGCGGCGGTGAATCCGGCGCTGTTCGCCGAACCCGCCGAAAAAGACCTCTACGCCGCCATGCAGGCCGCCGTGCCCGCTGCCAGCGCGAAGTTCGATGCTGGCGACTACACCGCCAGCCTGCAGGCGCTGGCCGCGTTGCGCACGCCGGTCGACGCCTTCTTCGACGGTGTGATGGTCAACGCCGACGACCCGGCACTCAAGGCCAACCGCCTGGGGCTGTTGAAGGCGCTGCACGAGGCCATGAACCGCGTGGCCGATCTGTCGCGCCTGGCGGCCTGACCATGTGCCTGCGCCACCGCTTCGCCGGTTGCTGCCTGAAGGCCGGGGTGGGCAGGGCACTGGCGCAGCACCGGCTTCGGGCCGGCGGTCTGCTGCAGCCCTCTTTCGGGAGCCTCGCATGAAGCTGCTGATCCTCGACCGCGACGGCACGCTCAACCGCAACCGCGACGACTACGTGGCCTCGCCCGACGAGTGGGAGGCGCTGCCCGGCGCGCTGGAAGCGGTGGCGCGGCTCAACCACGGGGGCTGGCGCGTGGTGCTGGCCACCAACCAGAGCGGCATCGGGCGTGGCACCTTCGACATCGCCGCGCTCAACGCCGTGCACGCCAAGATGCACCGCCAGCTGGCGACGGTGGGCGCACGGGTCGAGGCGGTGTTCTTCTGCCCGCACGCACCCGAAGATGCCTGCCACTGCCGCAAGCCGGCGCCCGGCCTGTTCGAGCAGATCGGCCGGCGTTTCGGCGTGCCGCTGGCGCAGGTGCCGGCCGCCGGCAACGCCCTGCGGCACGTGCACGCGGCAGCGGCGGCCGGCTGCCCGGCCCATTTGCTGCTGACGGGCAAATCCGAACACCTGCGCGCCGCGCCCGGCTCGCTTTTGATGGCCAACGCCCCCGAACTGGCCCAACTGCCCCCCGGCACCCAGGTGCACGACAGCCTCCCGGCGTTTGCCGACTGGCTGCTGGCGCAGGATGAACCCGCCGAAGGCCGGGTCGTGGCCCCCAACTGACCGCTGTTTGCTGTTTTCGCATGAACCTGATCCGATCCGTCCTGCACCTGCTGTTCATGGCCGTCACCGTGGTGCCCTGGGCCCTGGCGGTGGTGGTGGCCTCCCCGTTCCTGAGCCGGCGGCGCGTCTACGCCATGTGCGTGGGCTGGCTGAACACGGCGGTGTGGGGCGGCAAGGTGATCCTGGGCATCCGCAACCACGTCATCGGCTACGAGAACCTGCCCGTGGACAGCCAGGCACCGGCTGTGCTGCTGGTCAAGCACCAGTCCACCTGGGAGACCTTCTGCATGCCCGGGCTGATGCCGCACCCCCTGGCCTACGTGTTCAAGAAGGAACTGCTCTACGTGCCGTTCTTCGGCTGGGCCATGGGCCGGCTGGACATGATCCACATCGATCGCAGCAAGCGCGCGCAGGCCTTCAACCGGGTGGTGGCGCAGGGCAGGCGCCTGCTGTCGCAGGGCACCTGGGTCATCATGTTCCCCGAAGGCACGCGCATCGACCGTGGCCAAAAAGGGCACTACAAAAGCGGCGGCACCCGGCTTGCCATCGCCACCGGGGCGCCGGTGATCCCGGTGGCCGTGACGTCGGCCAAATGCTGGCCGCGCAAGGCCTTCATCAAACGCCCGGGCACGGTGGAGTTTTCGATCGGCAAACCCATCCCCAGTGCGGGCCGCGAACCCGACGAGCTGATGCGCGAGGTGGAAGCCTGGATCGAGGCCGAAATGCGCCGGCTGGACCCGTCGGCCTATCCCGCGCCGGCCCAGGCCTGAGGCGTTCCATGCAGCGCTTCGTGCAACTGGCGCTGGACTTCCTGACCGGGCCCGACCCGGCACGGGCCCCGGTGCCGGCGCCATCGCCTCCCGCACCTTCCCCGCCACCGGTCCCTGCGCCCCCGGCGGAACCGCTGCACGCGGTGTTCCAGCCCGGCACCTGGCACCATCCCCGGGCCAACCGCCTGCTGCGCCTGGGGCATTGCGACGTTGCCTACGAATTCAAGCGTGGCAAACGCCGCACCATCGGCCTGAGTGTCGGCGCCGACGGGCTGACGGTCAGCGCGCCGCGCTGGACGCCGCTGGGTGAGGTGGAGGCCTTGCTGCAGGCCAAGTCGGCCTGGGTGCTGGAAAAGCTGCAGAAAGCCCAGGCCCGCGCGGGCGAACTGGCGCGGGCCCGCACCGTGTGGGCCGACGGTGCCGAGTTTCACTACCTGGGCCAGCGGGTCCTGTTGCAGCTTGACCCTGCGCACGGTTTCGCCAGCGTGGGCGCCGAGCTGTGTGCGGGCGATGACGGTGCGCCGGCGCGCCTGCGGCTGGGCCTGCCCAAGACCGCGAGCGAAGCCCAGATCCGCGACGCGGCGCAGGCCTGGCTGATGCGCCAGGCGCAGCCGCTGTTCGTGCAGCGCCTGGACCACTTTGCGCCGCTGCTCGGGGTGCGCTACACGCGCCTGCGGCTGTCGAGCGCCGGCACCCGCTGGGGCAGCGCCAGCGCCGACGGCACCATTCGCCTGAACTGGCGGTTGATCCACCTGAGCCCGGACATGCTGGACTATGTGGTGGTGCACGAACTCAGCCACCTGCGCCACATGGACCACAGTCCGCAGTTCTGGGATGTGGTGGCCAGCGTGATGCCCGACCACGCGCAGCGCCGCAAGGCCTTGCAGCAGGCTGCGGTGCCGTTGGCGGAATAGGGCCGCTGCGCCTGGACCGGATCACCTGCCGCGCCAGCGGCGAAGCCGGGTCATCGTTCAGACCGCTGCGAAGCGGTAGACGCCGTCGGCGTCATGCCTGCGTCGCAGCTGCCCCGCAAACCACAGCCGGTGCAGGTGCGCGACCGATTCGCCCATGGCAAAGGTGGTCTGGTGCAGGTCGAGGGCGCGGGTGAAGAGCACCGGGAGGATGTCGTGCGCGCTCATCGGTCGTGTGCGGCAGGCGGCCATCACCTCGGTCAGGCGCTCGGCATGGTGGTCCTGCAGCTGCTGGATGCGTTCGTGCAAACCGGTGAACGGTTTGCCGTGCGAGGGCAGCACGAGGGTGTCGGGCGGCAGCGGCCGGTAGCGTTCCAGCGAGTCCAGGAACAGGGTCAGCGGATCGCTTTCGGGCTCGCTGTCGTACACGCTCACGTTGGTGCTGATGCGCGGCAGCACCATGTCGCCGCTGATCAGCACGCCGGCCGCGTCACTGTACAGCGCCATGTGCTCCGGCGCGTGGCCATAGCCGGCGATGCAGCGCCAGACCCGGCCGCCGATGGTCACCGGCATGCCGTCCAGAAGGCGGTGAAAACGCGGTGGCACGCTGGGCACAAGGCTGGGGAAGTAGCTGGTGCGTGCGCGGACCTGCGCCAGCGCGTCCGGATCGGTCAGGCCATGGGCCTGGAAGAAGGCCGCCGCGCCGTCGCCACCGAAGGCGGTCGGGCCCTGGGTGCCGAGGCGGGCGAGGTGGTAGTCGGTGGCGCTGATCCAGAGCGGGCAGGCGCGTTCGGGTGTGCTCCAGTGTTCGCACAGCCAGTGCGCCAGACCGATGTGGTCCGGGTGCATGTGGGTGACGATCACGCGCAGCACGGGCAGGCCCTGCAGTTCGTGCGTGAACACCTGCTCCCAGAGCGTGCGCAGCGTGTCCCGGGCAATGCCGCAGTCGACCACCGTCCAGCCGTCGACGCCATCGATCGTGTCGCGCAGCAGCCAGAGGTTGATGTGGTCCAGCGCGAAGGGCAGCGGCATGCGCAGCCAGCGGATGCCCGGCGCCACTTCGAGGCTGCGGCCCGGCTCGGGCAGGGTGTCGGCCAGCGGGTAATGCAGCCGGGCTTCCAGATCGTCTTTGGTGGGTGGGGTCATGCGCAGGGCGGTTCCGTTAAACTGACGTTGACGTAAACGTCAATCCACTGTCATTCTACGAAGCTGCGCACGGCCCGACACGTCCCCATGGCGACCCCTCCGAGCACCTACACCATCAGCGATCTCGCGCGCGAGTTCGACCTGACCACGCGCGCCATCCGCTTCTATGAGGACATGGGGCTGATCCAGCCGCAGCGCGAGGGGCCAGGCGGGCGCAACCGGGTCTACAGCTCGCGCGACCGCACGCGCCTGAAGCTCACGCTGCGCGCCAAGCGCCTGGGCCTGTCGCTGACCGAGGCCCGGGACATCATCGACATGTACGACAGCCCGCGCGACACCGGGCCGCAACTGCGCAAGTTCCTGACGGTGCTGGCCGACCACAAGCGCCAGCTCGAAGACCAGCTGGCCGATCTGATGGCCAACCTTGACGAGGTGAAGGTGCACGAGAAGGAGGCGCGGGCGCTGCTCGCCAAGGTCGAAAAGGCCGGGCCACCCGACGGCCCGTCGCCGCAAGGCTGAGGGGCCTCAGCCGGCCGGGGCATCCGGCTCCAGCCAGACCACCTGGCCCTGGCCCGCTTCGTTCAGCCGCGCCCGCAGTGCCGGGCCCTGGGGCTCGGGCAGTTGCAGGGTCACCGTCACGTGGGCGCCGTGTTGCGCGGCCAGCAAGGTGGCGTCGTGCGTGGCCAGTTCGCGCCGCAGCCAGCCCTCGAGGGCGTAGGGCACCACGCAGCGCAGCGTGGTGGGGCGGATCACCGGCACTTTCCGGGCGGTGAGCAGGGCCTGGGCCACGCTGTCGGTGTAGGCGCGCACCAGGCCGCCCGCACCCAGCGGCGTGCCGCCGTAGTAGCGCACGACCGTGGCCAGCACGCCTTCCAGATCCTGGTGCCGCAGCACTTCCAGCATGGGCCGACCGGCCGTTCCGCCGGGCTCGCCGTCGTCGTGGGCGGCCGAGTGCCCGCCGGCCATGAGCGCCCAGCACACGTGCGAGGCGGTGGGGTGTTCGGTGCGCAGCGCGGCCACGCGGACCCGTGCGGCGGCCCGGTCCGGGACCGGCTCGACGCAGCCGATGAAGCGGCTCTTTTTGATGACCAGCTCGCTGTGGGCAGCGGCCGGCAGGGTGTAGGGCATGGCCCGAGCATAGCGGGCACGCGGCGCGGGGCTTGGCGCGGGGGCGGGCATGCCGCATAATTGACGTTTACGTAAACGTAAATCAAAAAAAGCCCCAGCCCACAGAGGCGCGTTGCACCAGGAGACAGCCATGACCCCCTCTTTCGAACCCCGTGACCCGGACTTTGAACAGCGGGTGCGCGCCAGTTTCGCGCGTCAGGCCGCCATGCGCACCCTGGGTGCGACGCTGGCAGCCGTGCGGCCCGGTCAGGTGGAGATCACGCTGCCCTGGGCCGAACCGCTGACGCAGCAGCACGGTTTCCTGCACGCGGGCATGGTGTCGACCGCGCTCGACTCGGCCTGTGGCTACGCCGGGTTTTCGCTGATGCCGACCGACGCCGCCGTGCTGACCATCGAATTCAAGATCAATCTGCTGGCGCCCGCCCAGGGCGAACGCTTTCGCATGCTCGGCACGGTGATCAAGCCGGGCCGCACCGTCACCGTCTGCGAAGGCCAGGCCTACGCCATCGACGGCGACCGCGAGAAACTGATCGCCACCATGGGCTGCACGCTAATGGCGGTGATCGGCCGCGAAGGCATTGCCGGCTGACCGTTTGTTTTTCCGACCTTTTTGACCCCGATTCCAGGAGCCTTCATGAACAACCTGCCCGGCCTCAACTTCCAGCTTGGTGAAGATATCGACGCCCTGCGCGATGCGGTGCGCGACTTTGCCCAGGCCGAGATCGCCCCCCGTGCCGCCGAAATCGACCGCGACGACCAGTTCCCGATGGACTGCTGGCGCAAGATGGGCGAGCTGGGTGTGCTCGGCATCACCGTGCCGGAGCAGTACGGCGGCGCCAACATGGGCTACCTGGCGCACATGGTGGCCATGGAAGAGATCAGCCGCGCCAGTGCCTCGGTGGGCCTGAGCTATGGCGCGCACAGCAACCTGTGCGTGAACCAGATCAACCGCAACGGCACCGATGCGCAGAAGGCGAAATACCTGCCCAAGCTAATCAGCGGCGAACACGTGGGCGCGTTGGCCATGAGCGAGCCGGGAGCCGGCTCCGACGTCATCAGCATGAAGCTCAAGGCCGAGGACAAGGGCGGCTACTACCTGCTCAACGGCAGCAAGATGTGGATCACCAACGGCCCCGATGCCGACACGCTGGTGGTCTATGCCAAGAGCGAACCGGAGATGGGCGCGCGCGGCGTCACCGCCTTTCTGATCGAAAAGGGCATGAAGGGTTTCAGCATCGCGCAGAAGCTCGACAAGCTGGGCATGCGCGGCAGCCACACCGGCGAACTGGTGTTCCAGGACGTCGAGGTGCCGGCCGAGAACATCCTGGGCGGCCTGAACATGGGCGCCAAGGTGCTGATGTCGGGTCTGGACTACGAGCGCGCCGTGCTCACCGGTGGTCCGCTGGGCATCATGCAGGCCGTCATGGACAACGTGATCCCCTACATCCACGACCGCAAGCAGTTCGGCCAGAGCATCGGCGAATTCCAGCTCATCCAGGGCAAGGTGGCCGACATGTACACCGTGCTGCAGGCGGCCCGCAGCTTCGCCTACACCGTGGCCAAGAACCTGGACCTGCTGGGCACCGAGCACGTGCGCCAGGTGCGCAAGGACTGCGCCTCGGTCATCCTGTGGACCGCCGAGAAAGCCACCTGGATGGCCGGCGAGGGCGTGCAGATCTACGGCGGCAACGGCTACATCAACGAGTACCCGCTGGGCCGTCTCTGGCGCGACGCCAAGCTGTACGAAATCGGCGCGGGCACGAGCGAAATCCGCCGCATGCTGATCGGCCGCGAGCTGTTTGCCGAGACCTGCTGAACACCTGCGGGCAACCATGGGCAACCACGCCACGCAAGATTGACCGTGCGGGCGTGGGTCACAATCGCGGCATGAACTCAACCGTCCAAAATCTCATCGATGCCAACCACCGCTGGGCCGAGCAGGTGGAGCTCGAGCGCCCGGGTTTTTTTCACACCCTGGCCCAGCAGCAAAGCCCCAAATACCTGTGGATCGGCTGCTCCGACAGCCGCGTTCCGGCGAACCAGGTGATCGGGCTGGCGCCTGGTGAGGTGTTCGTGCACCGCAACGTGGCCAACGTGATCGTGCACTCGGATCTGAACGCCCTGTCGGTGATCCAGTTCGCGGTCGACTACCTCAAGGTCGAGCACATCCTGGTGGTGGGGCATTACGGCTGCGGCGGCGTGCTGGCCACGCTCAAGGGCATGCGTGTGGGCCTGGCCGACAACTGGCTGCGGCATGTGCATGACGTGATGATCCGCCACCGCAAGCGCCTGGAACACCTGCCGCTCGAAGCGCAGGAAGACGTGCTGTGCGAGATGAACGTGATCGAGCAGGTGGGCAACGTGGCGTTGACCAACGTGATCCAGGATGCCTGGGCGCGGGGCCAGAAGGTGTCGGTGCACGGCTGGTGCTACGGTCTCAAGGACGGCAAAGTCAAAGACCTCGGGGTGAGCATGAGCCACCCCGGCGAGGTCATGGGCGTGTTCCGCACCGCGCTCAAACGTTACCCCATGGGCGGGTGACACCCGCATGTAGGCCATGTTTCCGCAGCGGCTGGATTCTTCCGTGGCCTACGACATCGCCAAGGCGATGATGGACGGTTTCAACCGGCATTACCGGTTGTTCCGTGCCGAGTCCGCGCGCGCGCAGCACCGCTTCGAGACGCGCGACTGGCCGGCCCAGCAGCGCGCGCAGCGCGAACGCATCGAGTTCTACGACCTGCGCGTGCGCGAATGCCTGCAGCGGCTGGTCAAAGAGTTCAGGGCCGACGCCCAGCCCATGCCGGTGTGGGAGCAGGTCAAGCTTCACTACATCGGGCTGCTGGTCAACCACCACCAGCCCGAGCTGGCCGAGACCTTCTTCAACTCGGTCACGACCAAGATCCTCAAGCGCGCCTACTTCCAGAACGACTTCATCTTCGTGCGCCCGGCGGTGTCGACCGAGTACATCGAAAACGAAGAGCCGCGCGCGGCGCCCACCTACCGCTGCTACTACCCGACGCCGGACAGCATGCTGGCCGACGTGCGGCATCTGCTCGAAGACTTCGACCTGCGTGTGCCCTTCGAGGACCTGGCCGGCGACGCGGCCCGGGTGCTGGCGGCGATGAAGCGCCACTTCGACCACAGCCGCCTGCGGGCCAACTGCCAGTTCCAGGTGCTCTCGGGGCTGTTCTTCCGCAACAAGGGTGCCTACGTCGTCGGCAAGATCATCAACGGCTTCCAGGAAGTGCCGTTCGCGTTGCCGATCCTGCACAACGACCGCGGCCGGCTGTTCGTCGACGCGGCGCTGTTCGGCGAGGACGACCTGCTCATGCTGTTCAGCTTCGCGCGGGCCTACTTCATGGTCGACATGGAGGTGCCCAGCGCCTACGTGCAGTTCCTGCGCAGCCTGATGCCGCGCAAACCGCGCGCCGAGTTCTACAACGCGCTGGGTCTGGCCAAGCAGGGCAAGACCCTGTTCTACCGCGACTTCCTGTTCCACATGCGGCATTCCACGGACCGTTTCCGCATCGCGCCGGGCATCAAGGGCATGGTGATGCTGGTGTTCGACCTGCCGAGCTTTCCTTTTGTGTTCAAGCTCATCAAGGACCATTTCCCGGCGCCCAAGGACACCACGCGCGAACAGGTGCGCGCCAAGTACCAACTGGTCAAGCACCACGACCGCGTGGGCCGCATGGCCGACACGCTGGAGTTTTCCGAAGTCGGTTTCCCGCGTGCGCGCTTCAGCGACGAGTTGATCGCCGAAATCCAGAAGCACGCGCCCAGCCAGCTCGAAATCAGCGACCGCGACGGTGACGGCAACGTCGAGGTCATCCTGCGGCACGTCTACATCGAGCGGCGCATGATCCCGCTCAACCTTTACCTGCAGGAAGCCTTCGACGTGCTGGTGCCCGACAGCGGGGCCGACGAGACGGCGCGGGAGCGGGCGCACGCGCAGATCCGCCGTGCCGTGACCGAATACGGCAACGCCATCAAGGACCTGGTGGCGGCCAACATCTTTCCCGGCGACATGCTGTGGAAGAACTTCGGCATCACGCGGCCCGGCAAGGTCGTGTTCTACGACTACGACGAAATCGAGTACATCACCGACTGCCACTTCCGCCGCGTGCCGCCACCGCGCGACGACGCGGACGAACTGTCGGGCGAACCCTGGTACACCGTCGGCCCGCGCGACGTGTTCCCCGAAACCTTCGGCCCCTTCCTGCTGGGCAACCCGCTGGTGCGCCAAGCCTTCCTGGAGCACCACGCCGACCTGCTCGACCCCGCGTTCTGGCAAGCCCACCAGGCCCGCATCGCCGCCGGCCACATGCCCGACGTGTTCCCGTACGAGCGCGAGAGGCGCTTTTGCGCAGAGGAGAACAAGGAGCTGCTCAATTGACCCGAGGGAACGAGAAATTGGACCGCTGTTCGGCCGTTGACGCAGCAGCCGTGATGTCCGCAATCTGCCCGCATGCGGCGCAACGGTATGAAGTTCTCCGATGCCTGCTGGATTCAATCGCTTATGTCGAGCGCAGAGCCTCCCAGGCATGGGCCGTCACCTTGTTTGGCAACCGGTTTCGGCTCAATGTGGGCATCGTTGAAGCGTTTACTTGCGGTGTCGTTGAAAGCGACGAACCTGTTGGTGGCAGGTACTTGCGTTCGGTTCGGGTGCTGACTTTGGGAAAGCTGCCTTCCGAGGTGCTCAAAGCCTCGCAGAAGCAATCATCACATGTAGATGTTCGGGCAATTTCGTACAAACCCATCTCCGGGCCACAGCACGCGGTATTCCTGTCATTTGAGCAGGCTGGGGAGCTTGGTCAGTGGTACGAAAGGCTGAGGCCAGCTCATCAACGCTACCTGGAAGCGGCCCTTCAAACGTCAACGGGAAGGGTCAGGCACGGGACGATCCACAGGCGCAGCCATTCAGAAGGGCTGGTCGAATACGCCAGAGCGTTTTGTGGCCGCACGAATGGTGGCGTCGCTCAGACGCCATCTAATGAAGGTGACCCTGACATCGTAGAGTTCTTCGAAGGACACCCTATCGCGACCCAAACCACAAGGTATGAGCGAAGTGATGGTGCGCGGCGAACATGCCTTGCGCAGCATGGGTACGCCTGCCAGGCCTGTGGCTTTAGCTTCGGAGTGACATATGGGACGGTTGCGTCTCACTACATTCAAGTGCATCACTTGAACCCCCTGTCTGCAATGGGGTCGGCTGGCGCCAGTGACCCCATCAACGACATGGTGCCACTGTGCGCAAATTGCCACGCGGTGGCGCATTTCAGAAATCCACCCTATACCGTGGAAGACATCAGAAACTTCATTAGTAAGGAGCACAAGTTATGAATGATCCCGTCGTCATCGTCGGCGCCGCCCGCACCCCCATGGGCTCGTTCCAGAGCGACTTCGCCAGCCTGTCCGCGCACGACCTGGGCGGCGTCGCCATCCAGGCCGCCGTCGCGCGCGCCGGCGTCAAGACCGAGCTGGTCGACGAAGTGCTGTTCGGCAACTGCCTGATGGCCGGGCAGGGCCAGGCGCCCGCCCGCCAGGCCGCCATCAAAGGCGGTCTGCCGCTGTCCGCCGGTGCGGTGACCATGTCCAAGATGTGCGGCTCGGGCATGAAGGCGACCATGCTGGCGCACGACATGCTGCTGGCCGGCAGCGCGACCGTGATGGTCGCGGGCGGCATGGAGAGCATGACCAACGCGCCTTACCTGATGCTCAAAGGCCGTGGCGGCTACCGCATGGGCCACGACAAAATCTACGACCACATGATGCTCGACGGCCTGGAAGACGCCTACGAAGCCGGCCGCAGCATGGGCACCTTCGGCGAAGACTGCGCCGCCAAATACAGCTTCACCCGCGAGCAGCAGGACGCGTTCGCCATCGCCTCGGTCACGCGTGCCAAGGCCGCCACCGAGAGCGGTGCCTTCGCCAAGGAAATCGCGCCCGTGAAGGTCAAGGACCGCAGCGGTGAACGGATGGTGTCGGTGGACGAAGGCCCGGGTAAGGTCAAGCTCGACAAGATCCCCGGCCTCAAGCCCGCGTTCAAGAAGGACGGCACCATCACCGCCGCCTCGTCGTCGTCCATCAACGACGGCGCCGCGGCCCTGGTGCTGATGCGCCAGTCCACCGCCCAGGCCCAGGGGCTGAAGCCGCTGGCGCGCATCGTGGCGCACGCCACCCACGCGCAGGAGCCCAACTGGTTCGCCACCGCACCCGTGGGCGCCACGCAGAAGCTGCTGGCCAAAACCGGCTGGAGCGTGAGCGACGTGGACCTGTGGGAAATCAACGAAGCCTTCGCCGTGGTGCCGATGGCGCTGATGACCGAACTGGCGATCCCGCACGAGAAGGTGAACGTCAACGGCGGCGCCTGCGCGCTGGGCCACCCCATCGGCGCTTCCGGCGCGCGCATCCTGGTCACGCTCCTGCACGCCTTGCAGGCGCAGGGCAAGACGAAGGGCGTCGCCACGCTGTGCATCGGCGGCGGCGAAGCCACGGCGATGGCGGTGGAACTGCTGTGATCGATTCGCTGGACGCGCTGCGGCGCCTGTACCCGGGCGCCTCACCCCGTTCGCAGGCCAAGCAGCTTGGCCACCTCGACGCCACCATGCGCCGCATCGTGGCGCAGGCGCCGCTGTGTGTGGTGGCCAGTGCAGGCGGCGACGGGGCGGGGCTCGACGCGTCGCCGCGCGGCGGGCCGGCCGGTTTCGTGCTGGCGCCCGATGCCCACACGCTGCTGATCCCCGATGCCACGGGCAACAACCGGCTCGACACGCTGGAGAACCTGCTGGCCGATCCCCGCATCGGCCTGCTGTTCCTGGTGCCGGGGGTGGACGAGGTGCTGCGGGTCAACGGCACGGCGCGTCTGCGCGACGAACCCGCCTATACCGAACGTTTTGCGCCCGAAGGCCAAAGCTGGCGCCCGCGCCTCGTGATCGAGGTGACGGTGCGCGAGGCCTACCTGCACTGCCCCAAGGCGCTGCTGCGGGCGCGGGTGTGGCGACCGCAGGCGGCCGCGGCCGCCTTCCCGTCCATGAACGCGATGCTGCGGGCCCAGCTGGGCAGCACGGTGGTCACCGAAACGGACGACGAGGCGCGCGCCCGTTACCAGGCCCAACTGGCGGCCGAAGGCCTGGCCGACCGGCTGCCCTGAACCGCTGCAGACAGGACACCCCATGACGACCACTTTGATCATCGGTGCCTCGCGCGGCATCGGCCACGAACTGGCGCGGCAGAGCCTGACCGCGGGCGAGCGTGTGATCGCGACCGCGCGCGACGATGCGGGCCTGCAAGCCTTGCAGGCTATGGGCTGCCAGACGCTGCGCCTGGATGTGGCCGAGCCCGCCAGTGTGAGCGGTCTGGCCTGGCAACTGGACGGCGAGCGCATCGACCGCGCCTGGTACGTGGCCGGGGTGATGTGCGCCCGCACCGATGCACAGCAACCGCCGACGCGCGAGATGTTCGACCGCGTGATGCACGCCAACGTGCTTGGCGCCATGCAGGTGATTCCGCAGGTGGCCCCGCTCGTGGAGGACAGCCGCGATGCGGGTGGCGGCCGCTTCGGTTTTCTCTCCAGCGCGATGGGCCAGATCGGCACCGTGCCGGGCAGCGGGGCCTGGCTCTACCGCGTCAGCAAGGCGGCGCTCAACATGGCGGTGGCATCGGCGCGCCATGCCTACCCGCGGGCACTGTTCCTGTGCTTCCACCCCGGCTGGGTGCAGACCGACATGGGCGGCCAGCAGGCGCCCGTGTCGGTGAGCGACAGCGCCGCCGGCCTGCGTGCCACGCTGGCCGCGGCCCAGGCGGCCGATAACGGCGGCTTTTTCAACCACGACGGTACCCGCCTGAGTGGGTGGTGAGCGTGGCCTTTTTCTAGACAGACATCGGCGCCCTGTGGTGCGCCCATCCGGAGCTTTCTGACCATGCTGCTGACCCAAGACCAGGAAATGATTCGCGACGCCGTGCGCAGCTTTGCGCAGGAGCAACTCTGGCCCAACGCTGCGAAATGGGACAAGGAACACCACTTCCCGAAGGACGTGCACAAGGGGCTGGCCGAACTGGGCGCCTACGGCATCTGCGTGCCCGAAGAACTGGGCGGCGCGGGGCTGGACTACCTGACGCTGGCCCTGGTGCTGGAAGAGATCGCGGCCGGCGACGGCGGCACCAGCACCGCCATCAGCGTCACCAACTGCCCCTACAACGCGATCCTGATGAAGTACGGCACGCCTGCGCAGCAGCAGCAATGGCTGGTGCCGGCGGCGCGCGGCGACATCCTGGGAGCCTTCTGCCTGACCGAGCCGCACGTGGGCTCGGACGCCTCCGGCCTGCGGACCACGGCGGTGCGCGAAGGCGACGAATACGTCATCAACGGCGTCAAGCAGTTCATCACCTCGGGCAAGAACGGCCAGGCGGCAGTGGTCATCGCCGTGACCGACAAGGGAGCTGGCAAGAAGGGCATGAGCGCCTTCATGGTGCCGACCGACAACCCAGGCTGGCAGGTCGCGCGGCTGGAAGACAAAGTCGGCCAGCACAGCAGCGACACGGCGCAGATCAACTTCGACAACTGCCGCATCCCGGCCGAGAACCTGATCGGCGAGGAGGGCGAGGGCTACAAGATCGCGTTGAGCGCGCTTGAAGGCGGGCGCATCGGTATCGCGGCGCAGAGCGTGGGTATGGCGCGCAGCGCATTGGACGTGGCGATCGCCTACGCCAAGGAACGCCAGAGCTTCGGCACCGCGATCTTCAACCACCAGGCCGTGGGTTTCCGACTCGCCGAATGCGCGACGAAGCTGGAGGCGGCGCGGCAACTGATCTGGCACGCCGCCGCGTTGCGCGACGCGGGGCTGCCGTGCCTGAAAGAGGCCGCGATGGCCAAGCTGTTCGCCAGCGAAACCGCCGAACAGGTCTGCTCGGCGGCGATCCAGACGCTCGGCGGCTATGGCTACGTGAACGACTTCCCGCTCGAACGCATCTGGCGCGATGTGCGCGTCTGCCAGATCTACGAAGGCACGAGCGACGTGCAAAAAATCATCATTCAGCGCGCGTTGTGAGCGAAGGGCCGTTCGTGCCAGGGCCCCGCGGAACCGCCTCTGCCGAGCCGCCAGCGCCGCCCCTTTGAGGGGGCGCGCGAAGCGCGGCGGGGGTGAACCCGTCCAGTGGCGCGGGGGGGATAATTCCCCATCATGAAAATCATTATCCTGGGCGCAGGCCGTGTCGGTGAAAGCGTGGCCGAGAGCCTGGTGTCCGAGCAGAACGACATCACCGTCATCGACCAGGACCCCAGCCGCCTGCGTCTGCTGGAAGAGAAGCTCGATCTGCGCGGCGTGGTCGGCAATGGCATCCAGCCCTCGGTGTTGCAGGAGGCCGGCGCCCGCGATGCCGACATGGTGATCGCCTGCGCGGCCGCCGACGAGGCCAATCTGGTGGTCTGCAAGGTGGCGCACGACCTGTTCAACGTGCCCACCACCATCGCGCGCCTGCGCTCGCCCGAATTCGTCGAGGGCGACGATCTGCTGGGCAAGAGCGGTTTCGCCGTGGACAACGTGATCTGCCCGGAAGAGTCGGTCACGCGCTACATCCACAAGCTCATCAGTTACCCCGAAGCGCTGCAGGTGGTGGAGTTCTCGCAGCAGCGGGCCTGCCTGATCGTGGTGCGCGCGGCGGTGGGCGGGGCGGTGGTGGGGCACACCATCGGCGAGTTGCGCGACCGCTTTCCGCACGCCGAGATGCGGGTGGTGGCGCTGTACCGGCTCGACACCGAGATGGAGGCCAAGCCCAGCACCCGCATCCTGCCGGGCGACGAGGTGTTCGTCCTCGCCGACAGGCAGCAGATCCGCCAGGTGCTGGCGGCCATCCACAACATCGACAAGCCGGTGCAGCGCGTGATGATCGCCGGCGGAGGTAAGGTGGGCTTGCGGCTGGCGCGCAGCCTGGCCGGGCAGTGCGAGGTGAAGATCATCGAACGCGACCGCCAGCGCTGCGAGTACCTGGCCAGCCAGTTGCCGTCGAGCACACTGATCCTGCAGGGCGACGGCGCCGACGAGGACCTGCTGCACGAAGAAAACGTGGGCGATATGGACATGTTCATCGCCCTGACCAGCGACGACGAGGACAACATCATGTCGGCCATGCTGGCCAAGCGCATGGGCGCCAACCGGGTGATGTCGCTGATCAACCGCCGCGCCTACGCCGACATGATGCAGGGCGGCGCGATCGACATCGCGGTGTCGCCAGCCCAGACCGTGATCGGCGAGCTGCTGGCGCATTTGCGCCGGGGCGACGTGGCGGCGGTGCACAGCCTGCGCCGCGGTGCCGCCGAGGCGCTGGAGGGCATCGCGCGCGGCGACGTCAAGACCTCGCGGCTCGTGGGCCGCCGTGTCGACGAGATCCGCCTGCCGGCCGGGGCGCGTTTCGGCGCCATCGTGCGCGGACAGGGGCGCAAGTCGCAGGTGCTGATGCCGCACCACGACACCCTGATCGAGGCCGACGACCACATCATCATCTTCATCCCGGACAAGCGCCAGGTGCGTGAGGTCGAGCGCCTGTTCCAGGTCAGCGCCACGTTCTTCGGCTGATCCCATTTTCCGGTCTGCGCTTTTTTTATGACCAGCATCCTGCCGGCCCTCAACGTCTTCTCGCGTGTGCTCGTGGCCTTTTCGTTCGCCTTCCTGGTGCCGCTGGCCTGGGCCTGGAGCGAGGACCACGAGAGCTACCGCTTTGTCTGGGAGGGGGCTTTCGGGCTGGCGCTGGCCAGTGGCTGGGTCATCTGGATGCTGACGCGACCGCACCGGCGTGAACTCCAGGCCAAGGACGGCTTCCTGCTGGTGAACATGGTGTGGCTGCTGCTGCCGGCGTTTTCGGCCGTGCCGCTGATGTTCACCGTGCCCGGTATCACCTGGACCCAGGCCTACTTCGAGGCCATGAGCGCCCTCACCGCCACGGGCGCCACGGCGCTCAACGGGCTGGATGCGCTGCCGGTGTCGGTCAACGTGTGGCGGTGCTTCTTGCAGCTGCTGGGCGGGCTGGGCATCATGCTGCTGGTGGTGGCGGTGCTGCCGCTGCTGGGCCTGGGCGGGGTGCAGCTCTACAAGGCCGAGACGCCCGGGCCGATGAAGGACACCCGCTTCACGCCCCGCATCGCCGAGACGGCGCGCGGCCTCTGGGGCGTGTACTTCCTGTTTTCCGCTGCCTGCCTGCTGGCCTACCGCTGGGCCGGCATGGGCTGGGCCGACGCCTTCATGCACATGTGCACGACCATGGGGCTGGGCGGGCTCTCATCGCACGACGAGAGCCTGGGCTACTTCCAGTCCGACCGCGTCGAGTACGTGAGCATGTTTTTCATGGTGATTTCGGGCATCAGCTTCGTGCGTTACTTCATCGTGCTGCGCAACCGCACGCTCAAGCCGCTGACGCAGGACCGCGAGATCCGCACCTACCTGGTCGTGATGGCGCTGGCCATCGTGCTGGTCACGGTGCTGCTCATGGTGCATGGGGTGTACGCCGACATCGGCGAAGCGCTGCGCAAGAGCGCGTTCCACGTGATTTCGGTCGCCACCACCACCGGCTACGCCACCACCGATTACGCGCAATGGCCGGTGTTCGCGCCGGTGCTGCTGATCTTCCTGGGCACGTTCGTCTCGTGCGCGGGCTCGACCGGCGGCGGGATCAAGCTGGTGCGCATGGTGCTGCTGCTCAAGCAGGCCCGGCGCGAGCTGGTGCGCATCATCCACCCGCGCGTGGTCAACCCGGTGACGCTCGGCCACCAGGTCGTGCCGCCGCAGGTGATGAACGCCGTGCTCGGCTTCATGCTGATCTACGGCGCTGCCACCATGGGCCTGACCATGTTGCTGCTGTTCACGGGGCTGGACATCGTGACCGCGTTTTCGGCCGTGGTGGCCACGGTCAACAACATCGGCCCCGGCCTGGGGCTGGTGGGGCCGTCCAGCCACTATGGCGTGCTGACCAGCTTGCAGCTCAACATTCTGAGTTTCGCCATGCTGCTGGGCCGGCTGGAGCTGCTGTCGTTCCTGGTGCTTTTCACCGGGCACTTCTGGAGGAAGTAGAGAGCACCCCCCTGCGCCGCCGGGGGCGGCTTCCCCCCTCTCTGGCGCGCCTGCGGCGCTGGGAGGGGGGACGCACCCTGTGGCCCGGCGGAGCCGGTTCCACGGGTGCCCTGGACGAGGCACGCGCTCCGGATGAGGGGCGTGGGGTCGGCTGAATCAGCCCGGAATCGTCAGGCCGCGTTGCACCGCCGGGCGGGCCAGGAAGGCTTGCAGCACGCGTTCGACTTCGGGAAAGTCCTGGAAGCCCACGAGGTCGCCGGCGCCGTAGAAGCCGACGAGGTTGCGCACCCAGGGGAAGACCGCGATGTCGGCGATGCTGTAGTCGTCGCCCACCAGCCAGGCCTTGCCTTGCAGATGCTGGTTCAGCACGCCCAGCAGGCGGCGCGATTCGGTGGCGTAGCGACCCAGGGGGCGCTTGTCCTCGATGTCCTTGCCGGCGAATTTGTGGAAGAAACCGAGTTGGCCGAACATGGGGCCGATGCCGCCCATCTGGAACATCAGCCATTGCAGGGCCTGGTACCGCGTGGCCGGGTCGGCGGGCAGCAGGCGGCCGGTCTTGTCGGCCAGGTAGATCAGGATCGCGCCCGATTCGAACAGCGGCAGCGGCTGGCCGCCCGGGCCGTCGGGGTCGATGATGGCCGGGATCTTGTTGTTCGGGTTGAGCGAAAGGAATTCGGGCGAGAGCTGGTCGTTGGTGTCGAAGGCCACGCGGTGCGCCTCATAGGGCAGACCCAGTTCCTCCAGCGCGATCGACACCTTCACGCCATTGGGCGTGGGCAGGCTGTAGAGCTGAATGCGGTCGGGGTGGGCGGCGGGCCACTTGCGGGTGATGGGAAAGGCGGACAGATCGGTCATGGGGGACTCCTCGGGGTTGGGGGAATGCCGGGCAGGTGCCGGCATCCAGCTCCAGACCGTAGCACCCGGCGCGCCGGGCTGCCTGTTGCCGCTACGATAGGCCCATGGTCTGCACGCCATCCGGTGTGTGCACCGACGGGTTTTCTTTTTTCATGCTGCCTGCTCTCTGCCCTTGCGGCCGTGCCGATGCGCGCGGCCGGCCCTTCGCCTTCGATGCCTGCTGCGGGCGTTTCCTGGAGGCCGGTGATCCTGCCCCCGACGCCGAAAGCCTCATGCGCTCGCGCTACAGCGCCTTCGTGCTGGAGCGCGTGGCCTATCTGAGCGAGAGCTGGCACGCCAGCACCCGGCCGGCCGATCTGGCGCTGGAGCCGGGTGTGAAGTGGCTGGGGCTGGACGTGAGAGCGCACCGGATGGTCGACGCGGACCATGCCGAGGTCCAGTTCGTGGCGCGTTCGCGGGTGGCCGGCCGCGGCCAGCGCCTGCACGAAACCAGCCGTTTCGTGCGCGAGGGCGGGCGCTGGTGGTACGTGGACGGGGACCTGGCCTGAGGGGGGCAGGAAGGCGGGTCACGGCGTGGCCGTGTGCGCCGGCTGCCGGGCCAGCCAGGTCTCCAGCAGGGGCCGCAGTGCGGCCGGGTCCAGCGGCTTGCGCAGCACCAGGTAGCCCTCGTCCTCCGCCTGCGACAGTTCGGCCGACTGCAACTCCCCGCTGACCATGGCGCCGCTGGCCTGCGGACAGCGGGCCAGCAACTGGCGCAGCACGGTGAAGCCGCTGTCGCCCGGCCCCAGTCGCTGGTCGCAGAAGATCGCGTCCGGCTCAAAACCCGCATCCAGCCGGGCATGGGCCTGCGCCCCGGTGCTCGCATACGCCGCGGTCACGCCCCAGGCGTCGAGCATGGCGCGCCAGGCCTTGAGCACGTGCGGGTCGTCGTCCAGCACCAGGCAGCGGCCTCGCAGCGGATCGGCCGTGATCGCCTGCATGGCAACGGGCCCGGCGGGCGCGACCGCTGCCGGGGTGGCGTGGGCCGGCAGCCGCAGCCAGAAGCACGAGCCCCGGCCGGCCCGCGATTGCAGGCCATAGGTGGCGCCCATCTGTTCGGCGCAGCGGGCCACCACCGCCAGCCCCAGGCCGTGTCCCGCGTCGGCCATTTGGTCTGCCCGCTCCCCCCGGTAGTAGGGGCTGAACACCCGGTCCTGCTCGGCCACGGCGATGCCGATGCCGGTGTCTCGCACCTCGACCAGCCAGTCGCCTCCGCGTGCTCGCACGCTCACCAGCACCTTGCCCTGCGGGGTGTAGCGGATCGCGTTCTGCACCAGGTTGGTCAGCGCCTGGCGCAGCAGCACGGGTTCGGCCCACACGGTGGCGCCGCCACGCGGCAGGCGCAGCCGCAGGGCCAGACCGCCGAGGCTGGCCTGCTCGCGGAACAGGCGCACCACGTCTGCGAGCAGCGCGTTCAGGTCCACCGCGCCCTGGGTGCCCACCGGCTGGCCCGACTCCAGGCGCGAGAGGTCCAGCAGCGCGTTGAACAGCTGGCTCATGGCCTGCATGCTGGTGCGCAGGTCGGCCACCAGGGGGCGCAGCACCGGGTCGCTGTTGCGCAGGCCGATCGCTTCCACCATCAGCGACATGGCGTGCACCGGCTGGCGCAGGTCGTGGCTGGCGGTCGCCAGGAACAGGTTCTTTTCGGCCAGCGCGCCTTCGGCCTGGTGCCGGGCGGCGGCCAGCGCCGCATTGGCCGCGCGGGTGCGCCGGTACTGCCAGAAGCTGATGCCGGCCGCCAGCAGGGCCAGCGCCACCGTGGCGGCCAGGCCGATTTGCTGCAGGCGCCGCACGCGCAATTCGGCGTCCTGGACCCGGTTGGCCTGGGCGAGCTGCTCGATCTGGCGCTGGCGCTCGGCGCTGTTGAAGCGTTCCTGCAGCGCGGCCACGGCCTGGTCGCGCTCGGTGTGGAACAGGTCCCTGGCCAGCGCTTGCTGCTGGCGGGTGGTGTCGATGGCTTCGCGGTACAGGCCGGCCTGCTCGTACATGCGCGAAAGCTCGGCGAGCAACTGCTCTTCCATCGGCTGGGCGCCGGCTTCGCGCATGAACCGGATGCTGGCTTCCACTTCCTGCACACCGGCCGCGATGCGGCCCTGGCCCATCAGCGAGAAACCGAGGTTGGCTTGCGCCAGGGCGACCCCGCTCAGCTCGTGCGCGTCGCGGTAGGCGGCCATGGCCTCGCGCATCAGGGGTTCGACCTCGGCATAGGCCTTGCGCTGCAGCAGGATGTCGCCCAGGTTGTTCAGCGCTGTCGCCCGCAGCCCGGCCAGCCCGCCGTCCCGGGCGATGGCGAGCGCCTGCCGGTAGGCAGCCATGGCGGTGCCCAGGTCGCCCTGCACGTTGGCCACGTTGCCCCGGTGCAGGTGCAGCCAGCCCTGCGCCTGCCGGGCGCCCAGACGCTCGGCCAGCGGCAGCGTTTCGCGGATGGTCTGCAGCGCGCGCTCCGGGTTCTTCATGTCGAAGTGGAGCTGCTCCAGGTGGGTGAGCGAGCGCAGCTCGGCCGTGGCCGCCTGGCGCGGCAGCGTGCGCGAAAGCTCCAGGCTGCGCAGCATGTGGGGCAGTGCCGTTTCGAACTGGCCGTTGCCGCTGTGGAGGACGCCCAGCGTCAGGTGGTAGAGCCAGCGCACCCAGGGGTCGGTGGCCTGCTCGGCGGCGGCGGTTTCGCGCGCCAGGGCGTCCAGCCCGGCGCGCGTTTTGCCCGCGATGGCCAGTTGCCGGGCTTCGAAAGCGACGGCCAGCACGTGGGCGGAAACGTCGTGCTGTGCGGCTGCCAGCGCCTTCAGTTGCGCAATGGCCTGGGTCACCACCGCGGCCTGTCCGGTCTCGAAGGCGGCGTCCGTCAGTGCCGCCAGGTAGGTGCGCCGGGTATCGGCATCGGCCGCGCTGGCGAAGCGCGGCGCTTCGGCTTGCAGCGCCTGCAGGGCTTCGGCGCTGTTGCGTTGCACCAGGGTCTGCAGCCGGTCGAGTTCGGCCAGGTCCGGGTTCGGCGCCTGGGCCATGGCGGGGAGGGCACCCTGCAGGCACAGGATCCCGGCCAGCAGCAGGGACCGGAAGGCGGGCATCAGGACAGCTCCAGCCGCCGGCCGCGCAGCAGGGTGATGGCTTCGACCCGGCTGCGCACGCCCAGCCGTTCGAGGATGCCCGTCACGTGTTCCTTGACGGTGCTTTCCGAGATGTCGAGCTGCGAGGCGATGCGCTTGTTGGGCAGCCCGCGCAGCACCAGCGCGAGGATCTCGCCCTGACGCGGTGTGAGCCCCAGCTCCCGGGGCGCGATGGTCCATTGGTGTGGCACGCTGCCACGGGCGTCGGCGCCCGGCGCCGGCTCGAACCAGGGCCGGCCCGCCAGCACCGCCCTGAGCGCGGCGCCAAAGGTTTCGGGGGCGGCCTTCTTGGGCACGAAGCCCAGCGCGCCGGCCGCACGCACGCGCTCGATCACGGACGGGTCGTCGTCGCCGCTGACCGCCAGCCAGGGGGTGTCGACGCAGCCCCGCCGCCAGGCGACCAGGGCGTCCAGGCAGGGGCCCTCGGCGAGCCAGACATCGGCCACCAGCAGGCGGGGGCAGCCCCGTTGTGCGCTCAGCAGCGGCACATCGCGCCATTGCGTGGCCACCGCCACCTCCAGTGCCGGCAGCACCGTGCCGAGGTACTGCGCCATGCCGCGACCGACCAGCGGGTGGTCGTCCAGAACGATGGCGTAGGGGGGTGGATGGTCCATGAGGGGCGCCGTGGGGTGGTCGACATCCTACCGCCCGCCGCCGTGTTGGCGCGCGTTGCGGCACCCCACTTCGGTAGGGTTGTTGCCGACCGGGGCCGGTGGCCCAATGGCGCGCCATGACTGATGGTGTTGACCGCCCCGCAGCGAACCCGGACACCGGGTTCCGGGGGCTCCTATGACGAGGTGATCGATGCGCAAATTTCTGATCGGATGCGGAATGGTGATGCTGACGGCCCTGTTGCCGGCCTGCGGCGGCGGAGGGGACGTGGATTCGGGCGGTGCTGAGGGGGGCGATGCCGCCGCCCTTTACGCCGCCTACGACAAGATCGGCAAGGGCATGAGCCTGGCCGAGGTCGAGTCCCTCGTGGGCTACGCCCACAACAACGGCGAGTCGCATTACGACAACCGCGCCGACTACAACTGGATCGCCGACAAGGGCACGTCGGACGTCTCCGTGATGACCGTGTCGCTGCTCGATGGCGGCGTGAGCATGAAGATCATCAACGGCAGCAAAGGCCGGTTCTTCCAGTCCTACTGAACGCCATCGCGGCAAAACCCCATGAACCACACCACACCGAATTTCCGCACACCGATGGCCCTCGCCGTGGTCCTGGCCCTGACGGCCTGCGCCGCCACCATCGACGACGGGGGGCTTGAGCAGCGCACCTCCATGGCCATTGGCCGCGAGGTGGGCACGTTCACCCTGTCCGACCGCAGCGAAGAGAGCGGCGGTCGCATCAACTACGTCGCCCGCACCAAGGACGGCGCCGTCTACAAGTGTTATCTCTATTCCCCGACCGGGTTTCAGCGCGCGATGACCTTCGGCATGACACCGAACTCCGACGCTCTGTGCACGCGCTTCGGCACCTCGGGCGCACCGGCGCCCGTGCCCTCGGGCACCTGCAACGCCTTGCTCAAGGCGGCTGGCCGCTGCTGACCGGCACCGCCTCGGGCCGGGGCGCGTGTTCCAATCGGGGCATGCGATTCGATGCGGTTCTGTTTGATTGCGATGGCGTGCTGGTCGACAGCGAGCCGATCACCAACGGCGTGCTGCGCCAGATGCTCAACGAAGCGGGCTGGGGGCTGAGCGCCGCCGAGTGCGAGCACCATTTCATCGGCCGCGCGGTGCGCGACCAGCGGGCCCTGATCGAGGCGGAAACCGGCCAACCGCTGACCGAAGACTGGATGCGCGCTTTCTACGCACGGCGCAACCAGCGCCTGATGGCCGAGCTGCAGGCGGTGGTCGGCGCGCTCGACGCGGTGGTGGAGGCGCACGCCCACACCGCCGGGCGCATCGCCTGTGCTTCGGGCGCCGACCGGCCCAAGGTCGTGATGCAGATCGGCATGGCCGGCATGGCACCGTATTTCGGCGAGCGCATCTTCAGCGGCCACGACTTGCCGCGCTCGAAGCCGCATCCCGACGTCTACCTGGCTGCTGCCGACCACCTGGGTGTCGATCCGGCGCGCTGCCTGGTGATCGAGGACACCGCGACCGGCGCGCAGGCCGGCCTGGCCGCCGGTGCCACGGTCTGGGGCTATTGCCAGCACGGTGACGGCCGCGCCTTCGCCGGCCTGCCGGTGGCGCGCGTGATGTACCACATGGGCGAGGTGGCCCGCCACCTCGCCGCCGCAGACCCCGCCGGCCCTACAGCGCCGTGACCGCCACCGCCTTGGTGGAGAGGTAGGCCTCCAGCGCTTCGGGGCCCCCTTCGCTGCCGTAGCCGGAATCCCGGATGCCGCCGAAGGGCAGTTCGGCCGACGGGGTGGCTCCCTGGTTGATCCACAGCATGCCGGCCTGGACGTCGCGGCTCAGCCGGTGAAGGGTGGTGAACGACTGGGTGAAGGCGTAGGCCGCCAGTCCGTAAGGCAGGCGATTGGCCTCGGCAATGGCCTCGTCCAGCGTGTCGAAACCGCGGATGCCGGCGACCGGGCCGAACGGTTCCTGGTTGAACAGCGCCGCATCGAGCGGCACTTCGTCCACCAGGGTGGGGGCGTAGAAGAAGCCGGGCCCGTCGGGTCGCTGCCCACCGGTGAGCAGCAGGGCGCCCTTGTCCACCGCATCGGTGACCAGCTGTTCCATGGCGTGCACGCGCCGCGCGTGGGCCAGGGGGCCGAGCGTGGTGGTCTCGTCCAGGCCTGCGCCCAGACGCAGGGTTTCGGTCTGCGCGATCAGGGCTTCCAGGAAGTCGCGCTTGATCCGCCGGTGGACCAGGAAGCGTGTGGGCGAAATGCACACCTGGCCGGCGTTGCGGAATTTCGCCGCCGCCAGGACGGTGGCGGCCGTGGCCACGTCGGCGTCTTCGGCCACGATCACCGGGGCGTGACCGCCCAGTTCCATGGTGACGCGCTTCATGTGCGAGCCGGCGAGGGCGGCGAGCTGTTTGCCGACCGCCGTCGATCCGGTGAACGACACCTTGCGAATGGTCGGGTGCGCGATCAGGTAGGCCGATATGGCCTGCGGGTCGCCGAACACCAGGCCGACCACGCCTTCCGGCACGCCGGCCCGCACGAAGGCGTCGATCAGCGCGGCGGCGGAGGCCGGCGTGTCCTCGGCCGCCTTGACCAGAAAGCTGCAGCCCGAGGCCAGGGCGGCGCTGAGCTTGCGGACGATCTGGTTGATGGGGAAGTTCCAGGGCGTGAAGGCGGCCACGGGCCCGACCGGCTCCTTGGTCACCCATTGCTGCATGCGCTCGCTGCGGGCCGGGACGATGCGCCCGTAGAGCCGCAGGCCCTCGTCGGCGAACCATTCGATGATGCCGGCCGCCGAAGCCACCTCGGCGCGGGCTTCCCGCAGCGGCTTGCCCTGTTCCAGCGTCAGCCAGTGGGCGATGCGTTCGCTGTCGGCGCGCAAAAGGGTGGCCGCCTGCCGCATGAGGGCGCTGCGCTCGTGCGCGCTGAGGCGGCGCCAGGTGGCGAAGCCGCGTTCGGCGGCGGCCAGCGCGCGGTCGAGGTCGGCCGGGGCGGCGTGCGCGACCCGGCCGATGGCTTCGCCCGTGGCGGGGTTGATCACCGGCAGGGTGGCGCCGGTCTGGCTGGGCACCCATTCGTTGGCGATCAGCAACCGGGTGTCGGGGTAGGCGTGGGTCATGGAAAGACAGGCGGAAAAAGGGCGCAAGGCATCGCCGGCCACCCGGGGCGGCCGGCGGCGTGCGGCAGAAACAGGGAACGAAGGCCCGCCGGCTGCGGCGCCGGCGGGTCGGCAGTGCGTGGGCACTGCCGGACGCGCGTCAGAACGGGTCGTTGTAGATGGCGGTGCCGATGCGCTGGCGGATCCACTCGCCCATGGTGTGGACCACGTCGTCGCGCGAGGACAGCAGGCCGGGCTTGAACAGCACGGAGCTCACGCCCTTCTGCTGCCGCTCCAGGATGCCGACGTCCTCCTTGGCCACCGATTCCCAGCGGGTGAAATAGGGCTGGGCCAGTTCCTGGAAGTTGGGCAGGGCCACGTAGTCCTTGGGGAAGCAGCCGCCCACGCTCAGCACCGACCGGTCGGGCGCCACCGGGCGCACCGCCAGCCACCACATGCAGTCCTGCGCGAAGACGAACTGAGTGGTCGGGTGCAGCAGCGTGAAGTAGGTGCCTTTCTTGGCCTGCTCGTCCAGGCTCGCGATCTGCGGGAACGGTGCGGGCGCGCTCTTGTCGAGCACGGCGGTGGTCATGGTGGACTGCACCTGGATCGCGGCCCAGTTTTCCTCGCCGTCGAAGGTCATGCTGGTCTGGGCACCGACGGTGCGGGCGTGCACGATGCCGGTGTGGTAGGTCTCCATGGCGTTTTCCAGCAGCATCTTCCAGTTGCAGGCGGCCGGAATCTCCACACCGAAGACCCAGCGCATGTCTTCGACCTTGTGCGAGGCGAACAACGCCGGGAAGCCGCCCAGATGCGTCATGAGGTCGGGCGCGCTGTCGTCGTAGTTGACGAACACGTTGCCGGCCCATTCGGCCATGCGGATGGGGATCAGCGATTCCTTGTCCAGATCGAAGCCGGGCACGTCTTCCATGCCGGGGGCGCGCAGCAGCCGGCCGTCGAGGCCGAAGCCCCAGGCGTGGTACGGGCACACCAGGCGCTGGCGGCGCCCGCAGCCTTCGACCAGTTGCGCACCCCGGTGGCGGCAGTAGTTGGCGAAGGCGTGCAGTTCGCCGTTCTGGTCGCGCGTGAGCAGCACGGGGCCGCCCACCGTGTCCACGGCCAGGTAGCTGTTGGGCTCGGCCACTTGGTCGGTGCGGCCGATGAAGATCCAGTGTTTGAGGTGAATCTGGTTCACCTCGGCCTGGAAGACCTCCTGCGAGGTGTAGAAGCTGGCCGGGGCGCTGCGGGCCTGGCCCAGCGGTTTGCCGGACCAGACGAAGGCCTGCGGGGTCTGCGTGCAGCGGCCGTCGGTTTTTGCGGCACAGGTCATGGGGATGTCCGTCTCGTGAGGGTTACTTGGCCAGTGCGAACTTGCCGTTCTTGACCGTGAAGAACAGGACCGACGCGTTGCGGTCGCCGGATTTTTCGAACTGCACCTGCCCGGTGGCGCCGGGCAGGCCGCTGATCGCGCCCAGTTGCGTCTGCAGGCTGGCGCGGTCGATGCCGCCCTTGGCCTTGGCCGCGTCGATGGCGGCCGTCAGCGCCAGGCCGGCGTCGTAGCCCAGGGCGGCCCAGCTGTCGGGCTCGCTCTTGTACTTGGCGGTGAAGGCCTTGACGAACCCGGCGGCCACCGGCGATGCGTCGGCGGACGCGCTGGGGTCGAAGGTGCCGTACAGGGTCATGCCTTCGGCGGCGCCGTTGCTCAGGGCCATCAGCTGCGGCGAGAGCGAACCGTCGTTGCCCAGCATGCGGGCGTTGATGCGCATGGCCTTGGCCTGGGCGACCAGGCTGGCGGCCTCGGTGTAGAAGCCGGCGATGAAGATGCCCTCCGGGCGCTTGCTCTTGACCTTGGTCAGCAGGGTGCGGAAGTCCTTGGTGCCGAGCATGTAGGGGTCGTTGCCCAGCAGCGTGCCGCCGGCGGCTTCGTAGGCGGCCTTGAACGCCTGTTGCACGCCGATACCGTAGTCGTCCTGCTGGTAGAGCAGGTAGACGTTCTTGAGGCCCAGCGTCTTGGCCACGTACTCGCCCATCAGCTTGCCCTGGGTGGCGTCGGTCAGTGCGACGCGGCGGAAGTAGGGGCTGGTGCCGGTGAGCTGGGGGCTGGTCACGGCGGTGCCGATCACGGGCAGCTTGCACTTGTCGAGGATGGGCATCGAAGCCAGCGCCACGGAGCTGAAGGTGTAGCCCACCACGGCGGAGACGTTCTTGTCCGAGCAGAAGCGGTTGGCCGCGAGCACGGCGTCGCCCGGGTTGCCGTGGTCGTCCACCACGGTCACGCTCACCTGGGGGCCTTTCTTGGCGTTGTAGGCCTCGATGGCGAGGTCGAAGCCCTGTTTGCCGGTGACGCCGTAGGAAGCGAAGTCGCCGGTCAGCGTGCCGGTGAAGGCCACCGAGACGGTGTCCTGCGCCGAGGCGCAGGCCGAGGCGGCCATCAGGGCGGTGGCGGCGAGAAGCGAAGCAGAGGTGCGCATGTCCAACTCCTAAAGAATGAAAAGAGGAAAACGGAGAAACGAGGGAAACGGGAAAGGGGGGACGGCTTCAGCCGAGGTAGAAGTGCTTGAGCACGTCTTCGGTCACGCCGGTGCCGGGCATCTGGGCGACGATTTCGCCCACACGCAGGGCGTAGACGGTGTCGGCCATGCGGATGGCTTCCACCGTGTTCTGCTCGACCAGCAGGATGGGAATCTGCTGGCTGCGGATGCGCACCAGGGTTTCGAGCACCAGGCCGATCATCTTGGGCGACAGGCCCATGGTGGGTTCGTCCAGGATCAGCAGGCGCGGCTGGCTCATCAGCGCGCGGGCAATGGCCAGCATCTGCTGCTCGCCGCCCGACATGGTGCCGGCCTGCTGGCTGCGGCGTTCCGCCAGGATGGGGAAGAGCTCGAACATCTCCTCCATGCGCCGGCGGATCGCCGGTTTGTCGGTGCCGCTGTAGGCGCCCAGGCGCAGGTTCTCCGCGATGGTGAGCGGGCCGAACACGTGCCGGCCTTCGGGCACATGCGCCAGGCCGATGCCGACCCGCGCGTGCACCGGCAGGCGGGTGATGTCCTGCCCGCCGAACACCACGCGCCCGGCCTGCAGCGGCAGCACGCCCGAGATCGCGCGCAGCAAGGTGGTCTTGCCGGCGCCGTTGCTGCCCACCAGCGACACGATCTGGTGCGCCCCGACGGTGAGGCTCGCGTTCTTGACGGCCTGGACTTCGCCATAGGCCACGCGCAGGTCTTCCACGCGCAGCAGTTCGTACGGATGCGTGCTCATTGAACTTTCCCCAGGTAGGCGTCTTGCACGCGCTGGTCGGCCAGCACCTCGGCGGCGCTGCCTTCGGTGAGCTTGCGGCCCCGGTGCATCACCGTGACACGCTCGGCCAGGCTGCGGATCACGTCCATGTCGTGTTCGATCAGCAGCACGGCCGTGCCCTGCTGGCGGATGGCGCGGATCAGTGCGCTGACCTCGGCCTTTTCGCTCACGTTCATGCCGGCCAGCGGTTCGTCCAGCAGCAGCACGGCGGGCGAGGACATCAACGCACGGGCGATCTCGACGCGGCGCTGGTTGCCGTAGGACAGCGACGAGGCGGGCTGCAGCACGGCCGTGTCCGGCAGGCCGACGAAGCGGATCAGCTCGCGGGCGCGGGTTTCCTCGTGCTGTTCTTCGGCGCGTGCGCGGGCCGAGCGCCAGAGCAGCGCCGGCAGCGTGCTGCCAAAGCGCTTGTGCGCACCCACGAGCACCGTCTCCAGCACCGTCATGCCGCCGAACAGGCGGATGTTCTGGAACGTGCGCGCGAGCCCGGCCTGCGCCATCTGGTGGGCGCTCCAGCGCGGGCGGGTCGCCGTGCCGATCCAGACCTGGCCGCGGGTCGGGGCCTGGAACCCGGACAGCGCGTTGACCGCCGTGGTCTTGCCCGCTCCGTTGGGGCCGATGATGGCGTGGATGCTGTGGTTGCGGATGTCCAGGTCGAGCGCGTCGACCGCGGTCAGGCCGCCGAAGACCACGCTCAGGCCGCGTGCTTTCAGGGCCACCTCCGTGGGGGCGGCGGGGGCCACCGGGGCGGCCGCAGGGTGCAGGGTGGTTGGGGCTGTCATGGCGGGTCTCATCCCATCGTCAGGCGGCTGCGCGCCTTGCCGGCCAGCCCGTCGGGGCGGTAGAGCACGAGCACGATCAGCAGGATGCCCAGCAGGGCGAAGCGCAGTTCGGGGAACTGGGTGACCAGCGGGATGTGCATGGACAGCTGCAGGAACAGCAGCCAGACGGCGGCGCCCAGGAAGGGGCCGGCCAGCGTGCCCAGCCCGCCCAGCACCACCAGCAGCAGGATCAGGATGTTTTCGAACAGCGTGAAATTGGCCGGGCTGATGAAGCGCATGAAGTGGGCGAAGAACACGCCGACCACGCCACCGACGAAGCCCGAGCAGGCGTAGGCCATGAGCTTGTAGCGCGTGCCCGAGATGCCCATCGCCTCGGCGGCGTGCTCGTCCTCGCGCAGCGCCACCCAGGCGCGGCCGACGTAGGAGCGGGCCAGCCGGCTCACGAACAGGATCAGCAGCACCGCCAGCGCCAGGGCAAAGAAGTACTGCGAGCGCGGGGTGTCGAGCACCCACCCGAACCACTGCGGCGACGGAATCCCGCGCAGGCCCATGGGGCCGTTGGTGAAGCTGACCCAGTTGGTGGCGACGATGCGGATGATCTCGCCGAAGCCCAGGGTCATGATGGCCAGGTAGTCGCCCCGCACGCGCAGCGTGGGGTAGCCGATCAGCATGGCCGCCAGCCCGGCGACCAGGCCGCCCACCAGCAGGTTGGGGTAGAGCAGCCACCACCAGGCGCTGGTGTCCAGGCCCCAGCCCTGCTGGATCACGTCGATGAAGAGGATGGAGGTGAAGTACGCGCCGATGGCCCAGAACGCGACGAAGCCCAGGTCCAGCAGGCCGGCGAAACCGACCACCACGTTGAGCCCGGTGGCCAGCAGACCGTAGATCAGCACCATGACGAAGATGCCGAGCCAGTAGTCCGAGCGCACCACGAAGCCGAGCGCGATGGCCGCGCCCAGCAGGAGCAGCCGGGCCTGGGGTTTCTGCAGCGCCGGGGTGGTGAAGAGGCGGTCGAAGCCGCCCAGCACGGCCGCCATCACCCGGCCCGGCTGCAGGCCGCGCCCCGAGGTCAGGCTGCCCGGTGCGGCGCTGTTCATTTCCTTTTTGCCCAGCAGGCCCTGCGGTCGGAACAGCAGCAGCAGGATCAGCAGCACGAAGCTCACCACGTCCTGGTAGACCGCGCCCTCGGGCAGGTAGCCCGCGGCCAGCGATTCGATCAGGCCCAGCAGCAGGCCACCGAGCGCGGCGCCGGGCACGCTGCCGATGCCGCCCAGCACGGCCGCGGTCAGCGCCTTGAGGCCGGGCAGGAAGCCCATGGTCGCGCTGGTGAACTGGAAGGTCTGGGCGTAGAGCAGGCCGGCCAGCGCGGCCAGGGCCGAGCCGATCATGAACGCGGCACCGATCACGCGGTTGACCGGAATGCCGACCAGCGACGCGGCCATGGGGTCGATGGCCGCTGCGCGCATGGCGCTGCCCATCGGGGTGCGGTGCACGAACAGGTGCACGCCCAGCATGGCCAGCAGCGCTGCCAGCATCACCACCCATTCGGTGCCTTCGATCAGCAGGTCCGGCCCCAGCGGGATGGCGGGCACGTGTTCGAAAGGCATCGCCGGAAAGAGCATCGAGCCCGGGCCCCAGGCGGCCTGCGCCAGGCTCTGCAGCACCACCGACACCGCGATCGAGGTGATCAGCGGGGCCAGCCGCGGCGCGCTGCGCAGCGGCTTGTAGGCCACCTGGTCGATCAGGCCGCCCAGCGCGGCCACCATCGCCATCGCCAGCGCCGCGGCGGTGCCGAAGCCCAGGCCCGGCATGGCGATGTCTGTGCCAAAAAGGGTGACCTTGTCGAGCATCAGCGTGGCGGTGAGGAAGCCGCCGAGCATGAACAGTTCGCCGAACGCGAAGTTCACCATCTTGACCACGCCGTAGACCAGCGTGTAGGCCACGGCCGCGAGCGCGTAGATCGCCCCCATGAGCAGGCCGTTGAGCACCAGCTGTTCGAAATACGCCATGGTCAGACTCCGGGCGGCAGGCAGCCGGCGAACGGCGGGATGGTGGACAGCACGTGCGTGCGCAGGGCCTGCTCGACGGCCTCGCGCTCCCCGGTGCGCAGCGCTTCCAGGATGTGCTCGTGGCACGCCTTGGACTGCATGGAGTTGACCTCGCGCGAGACCCAGACGCGCATGTATGGCTCGATCACCGTGTGCAGCACCGCGATCTGGCGGCTGACCCGCGGCATGCCGGCCAGGTCGGTCAGGTATTCGTGGAATTCGCGGTGGCGCGTGACCCAGGTCTGGTGCTCCAGGTTGGCCTCCTCCATGCGCTCCAGCAGCAGCTCCAGGTCGCGCATCTGCGAAGGTTTGATGCGGGCCACGGCGTTGCCGGCGGCCAGGCCTTCGAGGGCTGCGCGCATCTCGAACACCTCGCGCACGTCCTGCTCGCCCAGCGAGGTGACGATGGCGCCGCGGTTGGCGCGCAGCATGATCACCCCGTCGCCCGCCAGGCGGCGGAAGGCTTCGCGCACGGGCATTCGGCTCATGGACAGCTCGGCCGCGATGTCGTCGGCCACCAAGCGCTGGCCGGCGGCATAGACACCGCTGCGGATGCGGTTGTCGATGAAGGCGTAGGCCTCCTGCACGGCCGAAAGCTGGTGGGCGTTGGCCACCCGGTGAAGATCAGTATCCAAGCGCACAGCCGTCCTTTCGGTGGTCGGAAGCGCCGGTCAGGGTGCCGGTCTCCCAGTCGATTTCGATCGCCTGGGCGCCGCCGATGGCCCAGTCGGGCGGCACCATGTCGTAGCCGCGGGCGCGCAGCGCCTCGACGGTGGCCGGGGCCAGCGTGCCTTCGTGCTCCACCGTCCAGCCGCCCGGTCTGGCGAACACCCGGGGCAGGGCCATGGCGGCCTGCATGTCCATGCCGTACTGCAGCACGCGCGAGAGGAACCAGGCGTGGCCCATGGCCTGGTACTGGCCGCCCATCACGCCGAAGGAGAAGCGCACCCGGCCGTCCCGCGTGACCATGCCGGGAATGATGGTGTGCATGGGCCGTTTGCCGGGGCCGATGGCGTTGGGGTGGCCTTCGGCCAGCGTGAAGCTCTGCCCCCGGTTGTGGAACAGCACACCGCTGGCCGGCGACACGCGGCCGCTGCCGAACGGGCTGAACACCGAGTTGATGAAGCTGGCGCAGTTGCGGTCCTTGTCGACCACGGTGATGTAGACGGTGTCGCTGTGCGTGGGCGGCGTGAAGGCCGGGATGTCGCGGTTCACCCGGCCGTCGAGGATCTGCTGGCGCAGCGCGTCGATCAGGCCGTCCGACAGCAGCCAGTCGACGTCCACCTGGGCGCCGGCCGGGTCGCCGATCACCGCGTCGCGCACCGAATACGCCAGCCGGCAGGCTTCCAGTTCGCGGAACAGCCGGTCGGGGTCGAGCGGGTTGTGCCCGGCGGGCAGGTCCTGCAGCAGGCGCAGGATCATGAGTGCGATCACGCCCTGGCCGGCGGGCGGGCATTCGTGCACCTCGTGCCCCGCGAAGCCGGTGCTGATCGGCGTGACGTAGTGGCCCTGGCAGGCGGCAAAGTCCTGCAGCGTGTGCCGGCCGCCCAGCGATTGCAGGTAGTCGACCATGTCGCCCGCAATGGCGCCGGTGTAGAAAGCGTCGCGCCCCTGGACGGCGATGGCCTGCAGCGTGGCGGCCAGCGCCGGCTGGCGGTGCACGCTGCCGATGGCGGGGGCTCGCCCCTGCACCAGCAGGTGGCGCTGGGCGTTGTCGTCACCGGCCAGCAGCTTTTCCTGCTTGGCCCAGTCGGTGCCGGCGCGCTCGGCCACCACATAGCCTTGCGTGGCGGCTTCGATGGCCGGGGCCAGCACCTGCGACAGCGGCAGGGCGCCATGGTCGCGCAGCAACTGGCACCAGGCGTCCACGGCGCCGGGGACGGTGATCGCGTGTGCGGAGCTGCGGGGAATGCTGCTCATGCCCATGTCGCGCAGCGCGGCGGCCGTGGTGGCCATGGGCGCGCGGCCGGAGCCGTCGAAGGCCACGATGCGGTCGGTGCCGCGGGGGGCGTAGAGGGCAAAACAGTCGCCCCCGATGCCGGTCGAGCCGGGTTCCACCACGCATTGCACGGCGCAGGCGGCCACGGCCGCGTCCATGGCCGTGCCGCCTTGCCGCAGGGTGTCGATGGCGGCCAGGGTGGCGGCCGGGTGGGACGTGGCGGCCATGCCGTGCGTGGAGCGCACCAGGGACCGGCCGGGTTGTTCGAAGTTCCGCATGACTGGGCTTTTGATAATTGGATCCAAAAATCTCTTGATCAAAATAAGCAATGCCTGTGCCAGCTCGGGGGCTGGCGGCCCTGCCCCAGGGCTGCGGCCTCTGAGGCACCGTGTGGCCTGCGGGGAGACGTGGGGCCGAGCGCGGTATGCCCCGCCGCAGGGTGCCCAGGGACGGCGCGCGATCGGGCAGCGGCTTGTGCCGAAATGGGGCGTGCGGGCGCCTTGAGGTGGTGCGCGCACCACCCAGGCGTGTGCGTGCAGGGGGAGCCCGGCCACGGGCGCGGACAACGGGTGGACCGGGAGTGGCCGTGCGCGTGGGCGCGCGGTTCAGCGCGGTTCAGGGCGTGCGCGGGGAGCCGCCCAGGCGGCATTCGCCGGGCGTCAGCCCGGTCCAGTCCTTGAAGGCGCGCATGAAGCTCTTTTCATGGCGGAAGCCTGTGGCCTCGGCAATCTGCTTGATGGGGCGCTGGGTGCGCTGCAGCAGGGCGATGGCGCGGTCGCGCCGGGCTTCGTTCTTGAGCGCCTGCAGCGAGGTGCCCTCGTCGGCCAGTTGGCGCTGGAGGGTGCGCGAGGACAGGGACAGGGTGGCCGCGAGCGCTTCGGTACCCAGATCGGGCCGCAACTGCAGCTGCTGGCCCACGCGCAGGGCCAGCAGGCGGTCGCGGCGGTAGGGCAGCACCATGATGGGCAGGGCGCGCCGCAGCATCTGGGCCAGCGCGGTTTCGTCGCGGTGCAGCGGCAGGTCGAGGTAGGCGGCGTCGAAGCGCAGCCGGGCGAGCGGGGCCCCAAAACGCACCGGACCGGGAAACAGCGTGTCGTAGACATCGGCGTGCGCCGGTTTCGGCACCGGGAATTCGGCCGCCTGCAGCGGGATGCGCGAGTCCACCCACCAGCATGAAAGGCCGTGCACATTGCGCATCAGCGAGAGCAGGGCGAATTCGCGCAGCGGGCCCAGGTCGCGGTGTTCGTGCACCGTGATGCAGGCGGTGCCGTCGGCTTCGTCCAGCGCGGGCAGCACGTCGCGCGTGAGCAGGCCGTGGTGGCGGCACCAGCGGCGCAGGGCAACGCGCAGGGTCGGGGCGCTGATGGAGGCGCGGGCCAGCATGCCGTAGCTGCCCCAGGGCAGCGGGCGCTCAAACCAGCCCAGGGCCTCGTCGTCCAGCTCCTGCATCGCGGCGGCGCACAGGCGTTCGAACTGCAGCGAGGACACCCGCGCCGGCCACCGGCCTCTCGCATCTGGCGCAATTTGTGCCTTTTCCAGCGCCGCGTCGGCGGCCTGGTGCCGGCGCTCGTAGGCGGTCAGCACACATTGCACGAAAGCAAAGGGTGTGCGCGCGGGCGGCAGGCTGGGGCGGGTGGGCATGGTGGAGCACTTTGGGGCGATATGGTGGCGCATTTTGCAACCATGGTGACGCCAAAGGTGGTGCGGTCGCGGGTAAGCTGCCGGTTCAAGGTCGTGCGCGCCGGGTATACATTGCCAGGGCACACGCTTGCCACACAGACCCTGAGGAGACAACGCACATGGGCCCCCTGAGCGAAAGCCATGCCCGCGGCGCTACCGACCAGCCGCTGATCGAGCAGACCATTGGTGCCTTTTTCGATGCCATGGTGGAACGGGTGCCCGAGCGCGAGGCGCTGGTGGTGCTGCACCAGCGGCGGCGCTACACCTACCGCGAGCTGCAGACCGAGAGCCGGCGGCTGGCGAGCGCGTTGCTGGGCCTGGGGCTCAAGGCGGGCGACCGCGTGGGCATCTGGTCGCACAACAACGCCGAATGGGTGCTGATGCAGATCGCCACCGCCCGCGCGGGGCTGGTGCTGGTCAACATCAACCCGGCCTACCGCACGGCCGAGGTGGAATACGCGCTCAACAAGGTGGATTGCCAGGCGCTGGTGACCATGCCCAGCTTCAAGACCAGCGATTACATCGGCATGCTGCGCGAGCTGGCGCCGGAATGGGCGCACGCGCAGCCGGGCACCTTGCAGTCGGAGCGCTTGCCGCACCTGAAGCACGCGATCTGGATCGACGAGGCCGGGCAGGGCGAGGACGTGCCCGGCTTCCGCCGGTTCTCCGATCTGATGCGCAGCGGCGACCCAGCCGACCCCCGGCTGGATGTGGTGGCCAAGCTGCTGACGGCGCGCGACCCGATCAACATCCAGTTCACCAGCGGCACCACGGGCTTCCCCAAGGGCGCGACGCTCACGCACCGCAACATCCTGAACAACGGTTTCTTCATCGGCGAGGCGATGAAGCTGAGCGAGGCCGACCGGCTGTGCATTCCGGTGCCGCTGTACCACTGCTTCGGCATGGTGCTGGGCAACCTGGCCTGCCTCACGCACGGCGCCTGTATCGTGTACCCGAACGACGCTTTCGAGCCGTTGTCGGTGCTGCAGGCGGTGCAGCAGGAAAAGTGCACCGGCCTGCACGGCGTGCCGACCATGTTCATCGCCGAGCTGGACCATCCGCGTTTTGCGGAGTTCGACCTGTCCACCCTGCGCACCGGCATCATGGCCGGCTCGCCCTGCCCGATCGAGGTGATGAAGCGGGTCCAGGCCGAGATGCACATGGGCGAGGTCACCATCGCCTACGGCATGACCGAGACCAGCCCGGTGAGCTGCCAGAGCAGCACCGACACCCCGCTGGACAAGCGGGTGTCGACCGTGGGCCTGGTGCAGCCGCACCTGGAGGTGAAGATCATCGAACCCGACAGCGGCCGGACCGTGCCGGTGGGCGAGCGCGGCGAGCTGTGCACGCGCGGCTATTCGGTGATGCAGGGCTACTGGGACGATCCGGCGCGCACCGCCGAAGCCATCGACGCCGAAGGCTGGATGCACACCGGCGATCTGGCCATCATGGACGACGAGGGCTACGTCAACATCGTCGGCCGGATCAAGGACATGGTGATCCGCGGTGGCGAAAACGTCTACCCGCGCGAGATCGAGGAATTCCTCTACCGCCACCCCCAGGTGCAGGACGTGCAGGTGGTGGGCGTGCCCGACCAGAAGTACGGCGAAGAACTGTGCGCCTGGATCATCGCCAAGCCCGGCCAGGTGCTGGGCGAGGACGACATCCGCGCCTTCTGCAAGGGCCAGATCGCGCACTACAAGGTGCCGCGCTACATCCGCTTCGTCGACGCCTTTCCCATGACCGTGACCGGCAAGATCCAGAAATTCAGGATTCGCGAGGCGATGAAAGAAGAACTGGGCCTGGCCGAAGCCCACACCGCCTGACAGCGGCCCCTGCGCCGCACGCTGGACCCCTGATATGACGATCCTCGACACCCAACTCAACGCCCGCTCTGCCGATTTCCAGGCCAACGCCGCTGCCATGCGCGCCGTGGTGAACGACCTGAAGGCCCAGATCGAGAAGGCCACACTCGGTGGCGGCGAGGCCGCCCGCGCCAAGCACACCGCACGCGGCAAGCTGCTGCCGCGCGACCGCGTGCAGATGCTGCTGGACCCGGGCACGCCGTTCCTCGAACTCAGCCCCATGGCCGCGCACGCCATGTACAACGGCGACGCGCCCTGCGCCGGCGTCATCGCCGGCATCGGCCGCGTCAGCGGGGTGGACTGCATGATCGTCTGCAACGACGCCACGGTGAAGGGCGGCACCTACTACCCGCTGACGGTGAAGAAGCACCTGCGCGCGCAGGAAGTGGCGCAGCAGAACCACCTGCCCTGCATCTACCTGGTGGACTCGGGCGGCGCCAACCTGCCCAACCAGGACGAGGTCTTCCCCGACCGCGACCATTTCGGCCGCATCTTCTTCAACCAGGCCAACATGAGCGCGCAGGGCATCGCGCAGATCGCGGTGGTCATGGGCTCGTGCACGGCGGGCGGCGCCTACGTGCCGGCCATGAGCGACGAGACCATCATCGTCAAGAACCAGGGCACCATCTTCCTGGGTGGCCCGCCGCTGGTGAAGGCCGCCACCGGCGAGGTGGTGAGCGCCGAAGACCTGGGCGGCGGCGACGTGCACACGCGCCTGAGTGGCGTGGCCGACCACCTGGCGCAGAACGATCTGCACGCCATCGCGCTGGCGCGCCAGGCGGTGAAGAACCTGAATGCCCGCAAGGTGCCGCCCATCACGACCATCGATCCGGTGGCGCCGAGGTACCCGGCCGAAGAGCTGTATGGCGTGATTCCCACCGACACGCGCAAGCCGTTCGACGTGCGCGAGATCATCGCCCGCATCGTCGACGGCTCGGAGTTCGACGAGTTCAAGGCGCGCTTCGGCACCACCCTGGTCTGCGGCTTCGCGCGCATCGAAGGCATGCCGGTCGGCATCATCGCCAACAACGGCATCCTGTTCAGCGAATCGGCCCTCAAGGGCGCGCACTTCATCGAGCTGTGCTGCCAGCGCAAGACGCCGCTGGTGTTCCTGCAGAACATCACCGGCTTCATGGTCGGTCGCAAGTACGAAAATGAAGGCATCGCCCGCAACGGCGCCAAGATGGTGACGGCCGTGGCGACCGCCGCGGTCCCGAAGTTCACGGTGATCATCGGCGGCAGTTTCGGCGCCGGCAACTACGGCATGTGCGGCCGCGCCTACTCGCCCCGCTTCCTCTGGATGTGGCCCAACGCGCGCATTTCCGTGATGGGCGGTGAGCAGGCGGCCAGCGTGCTGGCCACTGTCAAGCGCGACGGCATCGAAGGCAAGGGCGGCAGCTGGAGCGCGGAAGAAGAAGCCGCCTTCAAGGCCCCGATCAAGGAGCAGTACGAGGTGCAGGGCCACCCCTATTACGCGACCGCCCGCCTGTGGGACGACGGCGTGATCGACCCGGCCGACACGCGCCGCGTGCTCGCCCTGGGCCTCTCCGCCTCGCTGAACGCCCCGATCCCGGACACCAAGTTCGGTCTGTTCCGGATGTGAGCCGGTGAGCATGCGTCCGTTGGGCTTTCTCTGCTGCGCGCTGGCCCTGTGGGCCCTGGTCGGGCGCGCCCAGGCGGCCTTGGTCGAGACGCAGATCGATGTGCCGGTGCGGGTTCAGGACGCCTGGGGCAGGGCGGTCGCCCAGCCCATCCGCGTGACCGTTTTTGCCGACACCACGAATCCCCGGCCGGCGCCCATCGCGCTCATCAACCACGGCCGCGCCCCGAGCGCGTCGGGGCGGGCGGCGCTGGGCCGGGCGCGCTACAGCGATGCCGCCCGTTACCTGGTGGGCCGGGGGTTTGTCGTCGCCGTGCCCACGCGCGTTGGCTACGGCGTGTCGGGTGGGGAGGATGTCGAGGCTTCCGGCGCCTGCGCGCAGCGCCGCTATCCGGCCGTGTTCGCCGCGGCCGCCGAACAGACGCTGGCCGTGCTGGAGGCCGTGCGCCAGCGTCCGGACGTGGACCCGGACCGCGTGCTGGTGCTGGGGCAGTCGTTCGGCGGTGCGACGGCGGTGGCCCTGGCGGCAATGAATCCGCCGGGCGTGCGCGCCGCGATCAACTTTGCCGGTGGCGGCGGGGGTTCACCGGAGCGCCATCCGGAGCAGCCGTGTTCGCCCGCCCAATTGGCGCAACTGTTTGCCGCCTATGGCCGCACGGCGCGTGTGCCCATGCTGTGGGTGTACGCCGACAACGACCGCTATTTCGGCGCCCGCCTGCCGCGCGAATGGCACGCCGCCTTCACCCAGGCTGGCGGGACGGCGCAGTTCGTGCAGTTCGGCCCCCAGGGTGCCGACGGGCACAGCCTGTTCACCCGTTTTCCCGCGACCTGGCAACCGGTGGTGTCGGCCTTTCTGGATGCCCAGGGGTTTGCCGCACCCGCCGTCCGCTGAGGCCTCCGACCATGCACGCGACCCACCACTTCCTGACCCTGGCGCGCTACAACGTGTGGGCCACGCAGCGCCTGCTGGACGCTGTGGCCGCCGTGCCCGAAGCCGGCTACCGGCAGGACGTGGGCCTGTTCTTCAAGAGCATCCACGGCACGCTCAACCACCTGCTGGTGGGCGAACACATGCTGTGGTTCCGGCGTTTTGCCGAAGGGGTGTCGCCCCAACTGGCGCTGGACGCCGAGGTGGAAACCGATCGCGCCGCGCTGGCGCAGGCGCTGCGCGCGGGCGTGGCGCGCTGGGCCCCGCTGATCGAAGCCTGGCCCGCCGAGCGTTTCGACGGCGTGCTGGCCTACACCACCATGCGCGGCACGGCCGCCACCCTGCCGTTTGCCGCCACGTTGGCCCACGTGTTCAACCACGGCACGCACCACCGCGGCCAGATCACCGCCGCGCTGACCGCGCTCGGCCATGCCAGCCCCGAGCTGGATCTGGTTTACCTGCTGCAAGAGGAAGCTTCCCGATGACCCCAGCCTTGACCGTGGCGGTGCAGGACCGCATCGCCCGCATCACCCTCACCCGTCCCGAGGTGCGCAACGCCTTCAACGACGACGTGATCCAGCAACTCAAGGCCGCTTTTGAAACGGTCGGAGCCCGGGACGACGTGCGCGCCGTGGTGCTCGCCGCCGAAGGCCCGGCCTTCTGCGCCGGTGCCGACCTGAACTGGATGCGCCGCATGGCCGACTACACGCGCGACGAAAACATCGCCGACGCCGGCCAGCTCGCCGCCATGTTGAAGGCCATCTACGAATGCCCCCAGCCGACCATCGCCGCGGTGCAGGGCGACGTGTTCGCGGGCGGCATGGGCCTGGTCGCGGCCTGCGACATGGCGGTGAGCGTGCGCACCGCCACCTACTGCCTGAGCGAGGTGAAGCTGGGCCTGATCCCGGCCACCATCAGCCCCTACGTCATCCGCGCCATGGGCGCGCGCGCGGCGCACCGCTACTTCCTCACGGCCGAGCGTTTCAGCGCCGAAGAGGCGCACCGCATCGGCTTCGTGCACGAGCTGGTCGAAGCCGACGCGCTGGCGGCCAAGGTGGCCGAACTCGCGGCCGCGCTGGTCGGCGCCAGCCCGGCCGCCGTGCGGGCCTGCAAGAAGCTGGTGCAGGACGTGGCCGGGAGCGCCATCGATGCCCCGCTGATCGCCGCGACGGTGGAAGGCATCGCCGACATCCGCGCGAGTGAACAAGGTCGCGAAGGCGTGGCTTCGTTTCTGCAAAAGCGCAAACCGGCCTGGCTGGCGGGGTAATCTGATCCTTCATTCACAGGAGGTCAGCGTATGGACAGCATCTGGAACGGCTTGATGGCATGGATCGCGGGCTGGAGCACCCAGGCCGGCGGCCAGGTGGCCGACGGCGTCGGGGCGGCCGCCAGCCACCTGGACATGCCCAGCCTGCTCGCGCTCGCCGCGGCGCTGGGCTGGGTCAGCGGCTTCCGGCTCTATGCGGTGGTGTTCCTGGTGGGTGCCCTGGGCGCGGTGGGCTGGATGCCGCTGCCCGAGGGCCTGCAGGTGCTGCAGCACCCGCTCGTGCTCGCGGCCAGCGGCGCGCTGCTGTTCGTGGAGTTCTTCGCCGACAAGATTCCCGGCCTGGATTCGCTGTGGGACATCGTCAACAGTGTGATCCGCGTGCCCGCCGGCGCCGCGCTGGCGGCGGGCGTGTTCGGCGCCGACAACACCACCATGGCGCTGGTGGCGGCGCTGATGGGCGGCACCCTGGCCGCCAGCAGCCAGGCCGCCAAGGCCACCACGCGCGCGGCCATCAACACCTCGCCCGAACCCCTGTCCAACATCGGCATGAGCCTGGTCGAAGACGCGCTGGTCGTCGCCGCGATCTGGCTCGCCACCCACCACCCGGTGCTCTTCGGCGTGCTGCTGCTCATCGTCCTGGTGCTGATGTGGATCGTCACCTGGATGCTGTTCACCTTCCTGCGCGCGGCGTTCCGTCGCCTGCGCAACTGGTTTGTGGGCTCGGCTAGAGTCGCAGGCTGATTCCGTCTTGGAGAACACACATGCTTGAGTCAGTCCTGATCCAGAACTTCAAAGGGTTCAAGAAGACCTCAATTGGTCCGTTTCGGATGGTCAATCTGATCATTGGAGGGCAGAACGTAGGGAAGACCAGTCTGCTGGAGGCCGTGTACGCTGCCGCGTTGCTTAAGCCGCACGATTCAGGGCCTGCTTTTCGACCAAATGAAGGCGCGGACACGAGCAGGTACGACACGGCGTTCCTTGATCCCCAAATGTTCGTGTGCGTACTTTCTGGTGATCGGCGCGGCTTGGCGTTGGGGGCAAGAGGACGTGATCACTCGTCGTTTCCTATATCTATGGTTGGCGGCGTTCTCTACGGAGAGAAATCCAAAGTGCTGAAGGAGGCCATTCAAGGTTGGTTTATTGGGGGGTCTGATCGTTGGCGCTGTACAGCAATCCCATTTTATTTGCCCGGACAAATGCGCTTGGTCGAGATTTTCGGAAAAGTTATTCTTGCAAGAAGAAAAAAAGCGCTTTTGACCCTGCTTCGAGCAGTGGATCCTCGACTAGAAAGTCTGGATGCAATTGCTCCCGATGGGGAGCAGCGTGTCTATGCCGAGCTTGATGGCCTTCCACAAGCCCTGCCTCTTAGTCATTTGGGACATGGCTTTAGCCGTTTGGTGTACTTATTCTCCGAATTGCTGGTCTCTGAATCCGAAATCGCATTGATCGATGAAATAGAAAATGGTATCCACTACAGCGCGCTGCCCACCCTGTTTAAAGGGATAAAGACCGTCGCCCTAGAGCGTCAAGTCCAGTCTCTGATCACCACGCACAGCTGGGATTGTCTGCGCGCCGCATGTGAAGAGTTTGAAGATTCTCCTGAGATGTTTCAGGTCATTCGCCTGGAGCGGCACGAAGACGACGTGAAGGCGGTTTGCATCGACGGCGAACGTATGCTGCGGCTCATGGCCGAAGAGCGGGAGGTTCGTTGAGATGGCCTTCAAGTTGCAGAAAACCGCCGACCGCCCTTTGCAGTCCTCTCGCGTGATCGTGTGCGAAGGGCGCGATGAGTTCGAAATATTGGGCTGGATTCGTGAGCAGCGTGGGTTGGGCGAGGGAGACGTGGAGCTCCTTGATGCCAAAGGGCGCTCAAATTTGCCAATCTTGCTTGGCGACCTTCGTTTCTTGTCTGGTGGGTCTGATGTTCAACTGGTTGCCGTGGTGCTGGATGCTGAAGAGCAGGGTGCCTCGGACCTTGCGCTCCTTCGCGAGCTCCCCACCATCGCGCAACAACATCGCTTCGCCTATCTGCAGCGTGTGCTGCCCGATCCAGATTCGGTCGGGGCGCTGGAGACCTTGGTGCGTAGATATGCCAATGTGGGCGACGCAGCCTCGTTCTGTGCAAATGCATGGGAAACCTGTTTGGCACCGACATCCACTCCCTGGACCACCGCCCAAAAAGACAAAGCGTGGAGTCATGTTTGGCTCGCAGGGCAAAAGGCCTTTTATTCGCGTTTTGGGGTCGCATTGACGCAGAACGCAGAAGTGCGCGAGCACATGAGTGGAGTAGTTCAACACTTCGAAACGCTGCTCGACGAGGTGTTGAACACATCCTTGTCTTGAACCAACACCGCCCGCTTCCGGGTAAGGAAATCACATGTTCCAGAAGATCCTGATCGCCAACCGCGGCGAAATCGCCTGCCGTGTCGCCGCCACCGCCCGCCGCCTGGGCGTGCGCACCGTGGCTGTGTATTCCGATGCCGACGCCAGTGCCAAGCACGTGGCCGCCTGCGACGAGGCGGTGCACATCGGCGGCAGCGCGCCCAAGCAGAGCTACCTGCAGTGGGAACGCATCATCGCGGCCGCGCAGGCCACGGGCGCCCAGGCCATCCACCCCGGCTACGGTTTCCTGAGCGAGAACGAGGCCTTTGCCGACGCCTGCGCGAAAGCGGGGCTGGTCTTCATCGGCCCGCCCTCGTCGGCGATCCAGGCCATGGGCCTGAAGGCCGAATCCAAGCGCCTGATGGAGCAGGCCGGCGTGCCGCTGGTGCCGGGCTACCACGGCGAAGATCAGGACCCGGCGCTGCTGCAGCGCGAGGCCGACCGCATCGGCTACCCGGTGCTGATCAAGGCCAGCGCGGGCGGCGGCGGCAAAGGCATGCGCGCGGTGGACAAGGCCGAGGACTTTGCGGCGGCGCTGGCTTCGTGCAAGCGCGAGGCCATCAACAGTTTCGGCAGCGACGCGGTGCTGATCGAGAAGTACGTGCAGCGCCCGCGCCACATCGAGATCCAGGTGTTCGGCGACACGCATGGCAACTGCGTCTACCTGTTCGAGCGCGACTGCTCGGTGCAGCGGCGCCACCAGAAGGTGCTGGAAGAAGCGCCCGCACCCGGCATGACGCCCGCGCTGCGCCAGCAGATGGGCGCAGCGGCGGTGGCCGCGGCCAAGGCGGTGAACTATGTGGGCGCCGGCACGGTGGAATTCATCGTCGAGCAGCCTGGCGGCTACGAGCACCCGGAGCAGATGAAGTTCTACTTCATGGAAATGAACACCCGCCTGCAGGTGGAGCACCCGGTGACCGAAGCCATCACCGGGCTCGACCTGGTCGAGTGGCAACTGCGCGTGGCCAGCGGCGAGCCGCTGCCGTGCACGCAGGATCAGCTGCGCATCACCGGCCACGCCATCGAGGCGCGCATCTGCGCCGAGAACCCCGACAACCAGTTCCTGCCCGCCACCGGCCAGCTGCACGTCTACCGCAAGCCGGCGCACGCGAGCTTCGAACGGCCGCCCGTGGCCGGCCCGGCGGCCGGTGTGCGTTTTGACGACGGCGTGCGCGAGGGCGACGCCATCAGCCCGTTCTACGACTCCATGGTGGCCAAGCTGATCGTGCACGGCGACACGCGCGAGCAGGCGCTGGCGCGGCTGGACGCGGCGCTGGCCGACACCCGCATCATCGGCCTGGCGACCAACGTGCAGTTTCTGCGCCACGTGGTGCGCAGCGGCTCCTTCGCCCAGGCCCGGCTGGACACGGCACTGATCCCGCGCGAGGCCGCCGTGCTGTTCAAGCAGGACCCCATCGGTCGCGACCTGGCCGTCGCCGCCGCCGTGGCCCAGACCCTGGTGCACGAAAAAGCCGGTGAGGGCACCGACCCCTTCTCGCGCACCGACGGCTGGCGCCCCTTCGGCCTGGCGCGGCGGCGCTTCGATTTCGCCTACCAGGGCGAGACCCTGACGGCGCAACTGACCTACCTGCACGACGGCGCGCTGCAGCTCGCCGTGGCGGGCGGTGAAGCGGCGGTCCTGCGCTTCCAGGCGCTGCCGGCCGACAGCGGCACGCGGCTGGACCTGCAGTGGGGCGGCCAGCGCCAGACGGTGCAGACCTGGCAGCGCGACGAGACGGTGCACGTGTTCGGCGACCGCGGCGCCACCGTGATCACGGAACTGGACGCGCTGGCCCACGCGGGCGAAGCGGCGGCCGAGGGCGGGCGCCTGACCGCGCCCATGCCGGGCAAGGTGGTGAGCTTCGCGGTCAAGGCCGGCGACGCGGTCAAGAAGGGTCAGCCGCTGGCGGTGATGGAAGCCATGAAAATGGAGCACACCATCGCCGCGCCGGCCGATGGCACCGTGGCCGAGCTGCTGTATGCGCCCGGCGATCAGGTGACCGAAGGCGCGGAGCTGCTCAAGCTGCAATGACCGGCGGCGGCGCCCGGCTTCCCTTCCCGAACCCCAGGACTTTCCCATGAGCTACCCCTCCCGCGTCCAGATCATCGACGTCGGCCCGCGCGACGGCCTGCAGAACGAAAAGCAGCCGGTACCGGCCGCGGTCAAGATCGAGCTGGTGCAGCGCCTGCAGACGGCCGGCCTGACAGAGATCGAGGTGACCAGCTACGTCTCGCCCAAATGGGTGCCGCAGATGGCCGACAACCACGCCGTCATGCAGGGCATGGCCCGCCAGGCTGGGGTGCGCTACTCGGTGCTCACGCCCAATCTCAAGGGCTACGAGGCGGCCGTGCTCGACCAGCCCGACGAGATCGTGGTGTTCGGCGCGGCCAGCGAGGCCTTCAGCCAGCGCAACATCAACTGCTCCATCGCCGAAAGCATCGAGCGCTTCGCGCCCGTGGTCGCGGCGGCCAAGGCCGCCGGTATCGCGGTGCGGGGGGCCATGAGCTGCACCGTGGGCTGCCCGTACGAAGGCGACATCGCCCCCGAGCGCGTCGCGTACCTCGCCGGCCTGATGAAAGGCATCGGGGTCGAACGCGTCGATGTGGCCGACACCATCGGCGTGGGCACACCACGCAAGGTGCAGGCCGCCATCGAGGCCACGCTGCAGCACTTCGGCATCAACCAGGTCAGCGGGCATTTCCACGACACGTACGGCCAGGCGCTGTCCAACACGCTGGCGTCCCTGGAGCTGGGCGTGTGGAATTTCCAGTCGTCGGTGGCCGGCCTGGGCGGTTGCCCCTACGCCAAGGGTGCCACCGGCAACGTGGCCACCGAAGACGTGGTCTACCTGCTGCACGGCCTGGGCATCGACACCGGCATCGATCTCGACGCGCTGGTCGATGCCGGGCAGTACATCAGCGAGCAACTGGGCCGCCCGAGCGGCTCGCGCGTGGCGCGCGCGCTGCTGGCCAAGCGCGCGGGCTGAGCCCGCACCGGGGTTGGTGGCCGGGTGGCCGGGTGCCCGGCCCATGGCTTAGCATCGCGCCCCTTGGAATCACTGCCGCACGGAGCGCCCTTGGCCCACATCACCCCTTCCGACCTGTTTGAACTCGCCCACGAGGCGCTGGCCCGCGCCGGTGCCAACGACACCATGGCCCGCCTGACGGCCGAAGCGCTGGTCGAGGCCGACCTGCAAGGCCTGGCGTCGCACGGCGTGACGCGCATCCCGGCCTACGCCGCGCATCTGCGCAACGGCCGCGCCGATGGCCGGGCCGAACCCGTGATCCGGCGCGCGCAGGGGGCAGCCCTGTGGATCGACGCCGGCACGGGCCTGGCCTATCCGGCCTGCCGGCTGGCCGTGGAACGGGGCATTGCGCTGGCGCGCGAGCAGGGCGTGGCGCTGGTGGCGGTGGGCAACAGCCACCACTTCGGCGCGGCCGGCTACCACCTGCAGCCCGTGGCGGATGCCGGGCTGGTCGGGCTGGTGCTGGGCAACGCGCCGGCCGCCATGCCGGCCTGGGGCGGCAAGCGCGCCCTGTTCGGCACCAACCCCATCGCGGCGGTGTTTCCGCGCCCCGGGCACGAGCCGGTGCTGATCGACCTGTCGCTGTCGGCGGTGGCGCGCGGCAAGCTGGTGGTGGCCGCGCGCGAAGGGCAATCCATCCCGCTGGGCTGGGCGCTCGATGCCGAGGGCCAGCCCACCACCGATCCGCGCGCCGGGCTCGCCGGCACCATGGTGCCGGCCGGTGGGCTCAAGGGCACGCTGCTGGCGCTGATGATCGACCTGCTGGTGGGCACGCTCACCGGCTCGCACTTCGGTTTCGAGGCCGGTTCGCTGCTCGACGCCGAAGGCGAGGTGCCCCGCGTGGGCCAGGTGTTCCTGTTCATCAACCCGGCCGCGCTGGCCGGGCACGGCACCTACGACGCGCGCATCGAAGCGCTGGTCGCGGCCATGCTGGCCGAGGACGGCGTGCGGCTGCCCGGGGCCCAGCGTCTGGCGCGGCGCCACGAAACCGCGGCAGCCGGCATGGACCTGCCCGACACCGTGCTCCAGGCCCTGTACCCGCTCGCGGGCCGGGGCTGAGCCAGAGGTGGGGGCAAGCCGGCAAGGGGCCCCGCGCGCACTGCGGTGGTGGCATCATGGCGGGCTGTCCGTTTTCTGCCGCTGACTTTCCATGGAATTCCACGTCTGGCTCGCCTACTTTGCCGCTGCCTGGGTGATCGCTCTCTCGCCCGGTTCCGGCGCGGTGCTGTCCATGACGCACGGGCTGGCCTACGGCGTGCGGCGCACCAGTGCCACCATCGCGGGCCTGCAACTGGGCTTGGCGGTGGTGCTGCTGGTGGCCGGTGTGGGCGTGGGGGCCCTGCTGCTGGCGTCGGCCACCGCATTCACCGTGGTCAAGGTGGTGGGGGCGGTCTACCTGCTCTGGCTGGGCTGGCGGCAGTGGGCCGCACCGGTGCCGGCCGCTGAACCGGCCCAGGCCGGGGCGGACCCGGCCAGCGCCGCTGCGGCGGCCGAACCCCGCGGGCTTCCGCCGGTGCGGTCGCGGCTCCTGCTGGGCTTTTTCACCAACGTGACCAACCCCAAGGGCATCGTTTTCATGGTGGCGGTGCTGCCCCAGTTCATCGATCCGCAGCGCTCGCTGGGTATGCAATTGCTGGTGCTGCTGCTGACCACGGTCATGGTCGACGTGATCGTCATGCACGGCTACGCGTTCCTGGCGTCGCGTGCGCAGCGCTGGCTGGCCACGGCGCGTGCGCGCCGGGCGCAGAACCGCGTGTTCGGCGGTGTGCTCATGGCCATGGGCGCCAGCCTGTTCATGGTCAAGCGCATGGCCTGACGCCGGGCCCGTGCCGCTACCATTCCCGACCATGAACGACACGGTTTCTTCCGAGGCCTGGCCCGCCGGCATGCAGCGGGTGGCGGCGGCGCTGGCGGCCTTCGGGCACCCGCATGCCCCGGTGATGCTGGACGACGCGGCCCGCACCGCCCAGCAGGCGGCCGACGCCCTGGGGGTGGCGCTGGGGCAGATCGCCAAGAGCATCATCTTCCGGCGCAAATCCGACGAGGCCGCCGTGTTGGTGGTCACTTCGGGCGACCTGCGTGTGGACGAAAAGAAGGTACAGGCCCTCGTCTGTGCCGATGGGGGCAAGCTGGGCCGGGCCGATGCGGAATTCGTCAAGGGCAAGACCGGGTTTTCCATCGGCGGGGTGTCGCCGCTGGCGCACAGCACGCCGCCGGTCACGCTGATCGACGCCCAGCTGTTCCGCTTTGCCGACATCTGGGCCGCCGCTGGCCATCCGCACGGCGTGTTCCGCCTCACCCCGGACGACCTGCAGCGTTTCACCGGCGCGCCGGTGCACGACGTCACGGTCGTGCCGCCGGTCGCCTGACATGGCGGACGCCGCCCGCCCGCCGCTCCGGCTGGCCGATGCCCGCCGCCGCCCTGGGGTGGCCGGTGTGCCCTCGCCCTGTGTCGGGGTCTGCCGCATGGACGCGGCCACCGGCTGGTGCCAGGGGTGCTGGCGCACGCTGGACGAAATTGCCGGTTGGGGCCAGGCGGACGAAGCCCGGCGCCTGGCCATCTGGGCCCAGATCGAAGCCCGCCAGGAGCTCACCACATGACCGCTGCCACCGCCCCGCGCCTGCACGACATCACGTTCTGGTACGACCCCATCTCGCCCTATGCCTGTCTGGCCTTCGAGCGCCTGCCCCTGGCGCTGCAGGGTCTGAGCGTGCAGGTCCGCTACCGCCCGGTGCTGTTCGCGGCGCTGCTCAAGGCGAACGGCCAGCTCGGGCCGGCCGAGATCCCCGGCAAGCGCGACTGGACCTACCGCCAGGTGCTCTGGCTGGCGCAGCAGCACGGCGTGGCGCTGGACCTGCCGGCGGCACACCCCTTCAACCCCTTGCCGTTGCTGCGGCTGGGCCTGGCCACCGCCACCGATGAGGCGCCGGGCGAAACCAGCCGCTACGTGACCGAGCAGCTCTTTCGCCACGTCTGGCAGGGCGGGCGGGACGCGACGGCACCGCAGCGCCTGGCCGCGCTCGAAGCCGGTTTGCAGGAGCACATGACGCAGCGCGGCCGGCCCTGGCTGGCGCCGGACACCGACGCGGTCAAACAGCGTCTGCGCGAGAACACCGATGCCGCGCTGGCCGCAGGGGTGTTCGGTGTGCCGGCCCTGGTGGTCGGCGGGCGGCTGTTCTGGGGGCTCGACGCACTGCCCATGCTGCGCGATTGCCTCGACGGTGGCGCCTGGTTCGGCACCGATGCCTGGGACGCTCCGGGCCGGCTGCCCGCCGCGGTGCAGCGCCGACCCTGAGCGGCGCCGGCGCCAGGGCTCAGACCGCTTCCATCACCGCGCGCAGAAACTGGCGCGTGCGCTCGCTCTGCGGGTTTTCAAAGAAGGCCTGCGCGGGGCCCTGTTCGGCGATCTTGCCGGCGTCGAAGAAACAGACGCGGTCGGCGAATTCGCGCGCGAAGCCCATCTGGTGCGTGACCATGAGCATGGTCAGCTGGTGCTGTGCACCCAGACTGCGGATCACGCTGAGCACCTCGCCGCACAGCTCGGGATCGAGTGCCGAGGTGACTTCGTCGAACAGCATCACCTTGGGCCGCATGGCCAGCGCACGCGCGATCGCGACGCGCTGCTGCTGGCCGCCCGAAAGCTGCGACGGGTAATGGTCGAGCTTGTCCGACAGGCCCACCATGGCCAGCAGCTCGCCGGCGCGTTCGCGCGCCTCGTCCGGACGCAGGCCGAGCACGGTGACCGGCGCCTCCATGCAGTTCCGGAGCGCGCTCATGTGCGGGAACAGGTTGAAGTGCTGGAACACCATACCGATGTGGCCCCGCATGCGGCGCAGGTGGGCAGCGTCGGCCGGCACCAGCTGTTCGCCGCGCCGCCGATGGGTGAGTGGCTCGCCGTCGACCCAGATCACGCCCTCGTCGATGCGTTCGAGCGTCATGAGCATGCGCAGCACGGTGGTCTTGCCCGAGCCCGACGGCCCGATGATCGCGACCTTCTCGTGCGGCGCGATGTCCAGGTCCAGGCCGTCGAGCACGGTGAGCTCGCCGTAGCGCTTGCTGACGCGCTCGAAACGCACCATGGGCGCGGTGACGGCGGCGTGGTCGGGGGTGTCGGTGGTCATGGGGTGCGTTGCCGACCGGGCCGGCGGTTCAGATGGCGCTCCAGGCGCTGGATGAGGGCGGCCGATACCAGGCTGAAGGCCAGGAAGAACAGGCCGACCAGGGTGATGGGTTCGGTGTACTGGAAGCTCTCGGAGCCCAGGATCTTGGCCGTCTGCATCAGCTCCAGCACCGCGATCACCGACAGCAGTGGGGTCTCCTTGAACAGGGCCACCAGGTAGTTGCCCAGCGCCGGCACCACCGGGGGAATGGCTTGCGGCAGGATGATGCGGCGGAAGGTGTTCCAGGGTGAGAGGTTGAGCGCGATCGACGCTTCCCACTGCCCTTTGGGCACGTTGTCCAGCCCGGCGCGGTAGACCTCGGCGCAGTAGGCGCCGTAGTGCAGGCCCAGCGCCAGCACGCCGGTGGGCAGGGCGTCGAGTGTCAGGCCGAAATCGGGCATGACGTAGTAGAGAAAAAAGATCTGGATCAGCAGCGGCGTGGAGCGGATGAACTCCACCACCGCGCCGAAGGCCAGCCGCAACCCCGGCGGGCCGTACAGGCGGCCGGCGGCGAACAGCAGGCCCAGCACCAGCGCCAGGGCGAAGCCCATGAGCGTGGCCTGCACCGTGATCAGCGAGGCTTCGGCCAGGATGGGCAGGATCTCGCGCGCGTAGTCCCCGTCCCAGATCGGGGTCATGCGGCTCTCCCGCGGCGCAGCCCGCGCGCCGCCCGGCGCTCCAGCGCGCGCATGCCCAGGGTGATCAGGGTCGAGAGGGCCAGGTACATGAGCAGGACCAGGCCGAACACTTCGGCCGTGCGCAAGGTGTTCTGGTTGATCTGCTGCGCCTTGAACGAGAGATCGGCGAGCGTGATGAGCGAGACCAGCGAGGTCGCCTTGAGCAGCTCGATCAGAAAATTGCCCCAGGGCGGGATCATCGCCACCAGGGCCTGTGGCAGCACGATGCGGCGCAGCGTCTGGGCCTGGCTCAGGTTCAGCGCCCGCGCCGCTTCCCACTGGCCGCGGGGCACCGCGCCGATGGCGCCGCGCACCACCTCGGCCCCGTAGGCGCCGATGTTCAGGCCCAGCGCGGTGATGCCGACGGCCATCGGGCCGAGCGTGATGCCGAAGTGCGGCAGCACGAAGAACAGCCAGAACAGTTGCACCAGGGCCGATGTGCCGCGGAAGGTTTCGATGTAGGCGGTGGCCAGCCAGCGCAGCGGGCGCGGGCCGTACAGCCGCAGCAGGCCGGCGGTCAGCGCCGCGGCCACCGCCACCACCGCGCCGCCCAGCGCCACGGTGACCGTGACCCGCGCGCCGCGCAGCAGCTCGGGCAGGAAGTCGCGGAAGCCGGCAAAGCTGGCCACCACCAGGCCGGCGGCGAACGCCAGCAGGCCGGTGGCCAGGAGCAGGGCCTGGGGGCGGTGGGGGGGCGCGGAGCCGGCCATGCGGTGTGCCGCTTATTCGCCGGCGCAGTGCTGGGCCGCGGTCTTCTCGGGCAGGTTGGCCGCGTCGAAGCCGAAAGGCTTGACCAGGGCCAGGTGTTCCGGCGTGCCCAGGAACTTGGCCAGCTCGGCATTGACCGCGTCGCGCAGGGCGGTGTCTTCCTGGCGGAAGGCGAACGAGCCCTCGCCCTTGTAGAGCTTGCCTTCGTGGCTGAAGGTGAAGGGTTCGGCGCGCTCGATGGCCTCGTCCTTGGCGGCCAGGTCCTGGGCGGTCAGCGACGTGAAGGCGGCGGCCGAGGCGCGCCCGGACTTGACCGAGGCGACGGCGGCGGCGAAGTCGGGCACGATCACCTGCTGGTCGCGCGCCATGCCGGCGAGCTTGCCGTGTTCGATCTCGGCGGTGCCGGCCACGAAGGCGATCTTCTTGCCCTTGCTCACCGCGTCGGCGTAGTTGCCGACGCCATCGGGGTTGCCCTTCTGCACGATCAGGGCTTCACCGATGCCGTAGGTCGGGTTGGCGAAGATGACCTGCTTGCAGCGGGTGGGCGTGATGTACATCGAGGCCACGATGGCGTCGAAGCGGCCGGCACGCAGGCCCGGGATCAGCGAACCCCATTCGGTCAGCACGCCGTCGACTTCCTTGACGCCGAGTTTGTCCATGACGTGCCGGAACACCGCGGGCGATTCGCCGCTGAGCTTGCCGTCGGGCGTGGCGAAGGCGTAGGGCGCTTCGTTGGCGAAGCCGATGCGGATGTAGCCCTGTTTCTGGATGCGTTCGAGCGTGGTCTCGGCGTGCGCGATGCCGGTGCCCAGCAGGGCGCTGGCGCCGGCCAGGGCGAGCAGGGCGCGGCGCAGGGGAGAGGTGGGTGACATGGTGTGCTCCTGGGAGGGGGGATCAGTGCCCGCCTGCGGGGCGGAAATCGGTGCGCTCGGCGATGAAGTCCGGGCGCGGCGGCAGTCCGCAGAAGGGGGCGACGGGCGTGTTCTCCACGCTGTTGAAAACCACGAAGACGTTGCTGCGCGGCAGCGGCGTGATGTTGGAGTTGGAGCCGTGCATCACGTTGCAGTCGAAGAAGGTCACCGCCCCGGCCAGACCGGTGGGGGCGGCGATGCCGAAATCGTTGACCAGCTGTGTCAGGCTGTCGTCGTCGGGGACGCCCACCTCCTGCCGCTTGAGCGAGGCCTTGTAGTGGTTGTCGGGCGTCTCGCCGACGCAGGACACATAGCGCTGGTGCGAGCCGGGGATGATCATCAGCGGCCCGTTGCACGGTGTGTTCGGCGTCAGGCTGATGGAGCAACTGACCGTGCGCATCGCGGGCAGGCCGTCTTCGATGTGCCAGGTCTCGAAGTCGGAGTGCCAGTAGAACTCCTTGCCGCGAAAGCCGCCCTTGTAGTTGATGCGCGACTGGTGGATGTAGACCTCGCTGCCCAGCAGCTGGCGCGCGATCGCTACCAGCTTGGGGTGGTTGCAGAGCCCGCGGAGCACCTCGCTGCTGCGGTGCACGGCAAAGAGGGAGCGCAGCTCCCGACTCTCGGGTTCGATCACTGCGGTGTCGCCCTCCTTGATCGATTCATCGGCCCGCAGCCGCGCCAGCTCGTTCAGGCAGCGGGTGATGTCGTCGTCGCTCAGCAGTTCGTCGAAGCTGAGGTAGCCGTTGTCTTCGTAGAAGTGCAACTGGTGCGCGCTCAGCGGGCCCTGGTCGGCGCTGCCATAGACCACCGGGTCGAGGCGGGGCGTGATGCGGGCCCGCGGCGAAACGCGGGACGGGTAGCGGTCGGGCGTGGTGGGCGCCGACGGCGCCGGGGTAAAGGTGCTCATGGCGTGGACCTCCCTCGGTTCAGTCCGCCAGCGCGTAGGCGCCGGTTTCGTCGTGCACTTCGCGGCCGGTCAGCGGCGGATTGAAGACGCAGACCATGCGCATGTGCGTGCCCTTGTTGGCACGCAGGATGTGGCGGTCGTGCTGGTTGAGGGCGTAGATCGTGCCTGGGCGGATGGCATGGGTCTGACCGGTGGCCAGGTCGGTGATCTCGCCCGCGCCTTCGATGCAGTAGACGGTCTCGAAATGGTTGCGGTATTCCATCTCCAGCTCGGCGCCGGGCTTGATGATGGTGTCGTTGACCGAGTAGCCCATGCCGGCGTCCTGGTAGATCAGGCGGCGGCTGGTCCAGCCTTCGGTGTCCACGTCGGCGGCGGTGCCCAGAATGTCTTCGAGGTGTTTGACGATCATGTTCAATGTCTCCTTGGGGTTTCAGGCGGCTTTGCGCAGGTCGCGGCTCAGGGCGGCGCGCAGGCTGGTTTCGATGATGTCGAGGCCGTGTTGCAGTTCGTCCTCCTTGATGGTCAGGCTGGGCAGCAGCTTGAGCACCTGGTCGTCGATGCCGGCCGTCTCGATGACCAGCCCGCGTTCGAAGCAGGCCTGTGAGATGGCCGAGGCCAGCCCCGGTTCGCTGAAGGCCACGCCCTGGATCAGGCCGCGGCCCCGCACGGTGGCGTCCAGGCCCTGGGCCTGGACCATGCGCGTGAGCTGCTCGACCGCCATGTCGCCCTTGCTGGTCACGGCGTCCTGCAGCAGGGTGTTGGTCCAGAAGCCCAGCGCGGCGGTGGCGGTGACGAACGCGGGGCAATGGCCGCGGAAGGTGCCGTTGTGCTCGCCGGGGGTCCACTGGTCCAGCTCGGGCTTGATCAGCACCAGCGCCAGCGGCAGGCCGTAGCCCGAGAGGGACTTGGACAGCGTGACGATGTCGGGCACGATGCCCGCTTCCTCAAAGCTGAAGAAGTGGCCGGTGCGGCCGCAGCCGACCTGGATGTCGTCGACGATGAGAACGATGCCGTGGCGCGCGGTGATCTCGCGCAGGCGGCGCAGCCAGGCCGTGCCGGCGACGTTGACGCCCCCTTCGGCCTGCACCGTTTCCACGATCACGGCTGCCGGCAGTTCCATACCGCTGCCGTTGTCCACCAGCATGGCTTCGAAGTAGTCGAGCGTGTCGACCTCGCTGCCGAGGTAGCCGTCGAACGGCACCGAGGCCGTGTGGTTCAGGCTGACGCCGGCGCCGGCGCGCTTGAAGCCGTTGCCCGTGACCGCCAGCGAACCGAGCGTCATGCCATGGAAGGCGTTGGTGAAGCTCACCACCTGGTCGCGGCCGGTGACCTTGCGCGCCAGCTTGAGCGCCGCTTCCACCGCGTTGGTGCCGGTCGGGCCGGGGAACTGCAGCTTGTAGGACAGGCCACGGGGTTGCAGGATCACGTCCTGGAAGCGGCGGATGAAGGCTTCCTTGGCCTCGCTGTACATGTCCAGCGTGTGCGTGATGCCGTCGCGCATCAGGTAGGCCAGCAGGGCCTGTTTGATCTTGTCGGGGTTGTGGCCGTAGTTGAGCACGCCGGCACCGCTGAAGAAATCGAGGTAGCGGCGGCCGGTGGTGTCGGTCATCCAGGCGCCTTTGGCCGTGGCAAACACGGCGGGGAAGTTGCGGCAGTAGCCGCGGACCTCGGACTCGTAAGTCTCGAACGTATTCATGGTCTGTCTCACTCTCTCTGGTGGGATGCCCCGGGGACACCCCGCTCGTCAAAGCAACCCGCCGCAGGGCGGGCGCACGGGCGTGCGTGGCTCAGGCTCAGGCAGGAACGCCACGCACGATCGGCCCCACCCGGTAGAGGGGTTCGGCCGGGTGTTCCTGCGGGAACTGGTCGGGGGTGAAATGCGCCTGCACCGAGCAGGCGGTGCCGTGTTCGGCAGCGAGCCGGCGGAACAGGGCCTGTGAAGCGGCGTTGTCTTCGGCCACGGTGGCTGTGACCCAGCGGCAGTGGGCGTTGGCCGGCAACTGCCGCCAGGCCTGCAGCAGCCGCAGGCCCAGCCCCTGGCCGCGGTAGGTGGGCAGCACGCCGATCTGCCACACGAAGGCGGTGTCTGCCTCGCGCGGCGGGTGGTAGCCGATGACCAGCCCGACCATCTGGCCGTCGTGTTCGGCCACCAGGCAGGTGTCGCCGAAATCGGTCGCCAGCAGCAGGTAGAAGTAGGGGGAGTTCAGCTCCAGCGCGCCGGTCTCACGCACCAGGCGCCATGCTGCGGCCCCGTCGCTCGGGCGGGCAGATCGAAATTGAACGGAAAGGGAATGGGTATGGGTCGGCCTGTCGGACTGGGTCATGCCATGGGTTTGTTTGTGGTGAAGCCGGTCTGCGTGGCGCAGCGGCTTCTGGCGAACGGCGGGTGACTGCCCGAGGGCGGTGTGCCTGCCGGTCGGCCCCCTTGTGGGGACCTACAAAAGAACTCAAGCGACCCAATGGCCGTTGAACGAGAAGACCGAAGCCCTCAGCGCCGGTATGCGCAGGAGGCGTTCGACCTGTGCACACAAGCGCCGGAGCGCCCTGTGCTTTTTTCAGTCTAACCCCATTGAAAGTCGAGCGCAACCCGTGCGGCATGCCGTGCTGCCGCGGCGCCGAATGCGATTGATGCGGGGCAAGGGATGTGGGCGCGGCAGTGGCTGTGCGCGTGAAGCCCGGCTACCATTGCCCCATCGGTCCTCACGGGCCGTTCGCCGTTTCATCGCTCTTCACGACAGGAGGCCTGTTCCCATGTTCAAGAAAATCCTTGTGCCCACCGACGGTTCGGAACTGGCATCGGCGGCCGCCACCACAGCGGTCCAGCTGGCCAAGAGCCAGGGTGCCCAGGTGGTGGGTGTCTATGTCATCGATCCCTTCCCCTACATCGGCATCGGCGACGCGGCAGCGGCCGGTCTGCAGGCCTATCTGGCGGAAGCCAAGGCCGCAGCCGGCCAGGCGCTGGATGTGCTGGCCGCCGTGTGCAAGGCCGACGGCGTGCCCTTCGCCGGCGACACCATCGAACGCAACGTGGTGTACGAAGGCATCATCGAAACGGCCCAGGCCGAAGGCTGCGACCTCATCGTCATGGCCTCGCACGGGCGCCAGGGCGTCAAGGCCCTGATCCTGGGCAGCGTGGCGCAGAAGGTGCTGACCTACGCCAAGATGCCGGTGCTCATCGTCAAGGGCTGACGGATCGCCCTCGCGACCCGCGTCAGCGGCGGGGCGAGGGCGATGGCCCCACCTTTTTCAGCGCCGGAACTTGCCCGAGCCGTCGATGATCGACAGGTCGGCGAAGTCCAGACCGGTGTGGCTCGTGGGGCTGTAGCTGATGCTCAGGCCCCCGAGGTTGAAGCCCCGGGTGGCCTCCAGCGCATCGCGCAGGCCTTCGGGGCTGGGCTTGGGGCCAGCGCGGCGCAGGCCCTCCACCAGCACCTTGGCGGCGGCAAAGCCTTCCATCATCGCGGGCGACACGCCGGGCAGGTTCTGGGCCTTGGCCAGATCCATCGCTTCGCGGATCAGCGGTGACGTCATCGAGCGCTCGTTCGGAAACACCTGCGTCACGATGACCCCGCGGGCGTGGGGGCCGAGCAGTTTGACGAAACCGTCGCTGGCGTTGTTGGACAGGGTGACCACCTGGGCCAGCGAACCCGCCGCGCGGATGGCCTTGACCGCTTCGGCCGTGTTGCCGGCCGAGGCAATGATCAGCACCGCCTGCGCCTGCAGGGCCGCGACCTGCCGGGCCAGCGGGGTGAAGTCGGGCTTTTCCCGGGGAAACTTGGCCAGCAGCGCTGGCTCCAGCTTGGCCTGGGCAAAGCCCTTGGCGGCACCGGCGTAGGCATCGGCCCCGAAGGTGTCGTCGGTCTGCAGCACGGCGATGCGGGCCATGCCGATGCGGGCCAGGTGCTCAATGGCACGGGCCGCCTCGCGCTGGTAGGTGGCGCGCACGTTGAACACCCACGGGTGCACGGGCTCGTGCAGCACCATGGCGCCGGTGCTGGGGCCCACCAGCGGCACCCTGGCTTCGGTCAGCAGCGGCAGCAGGGCCTGCGCATGGGGCGTGCCCCGGTTCAGGAACAGCGCCAGCACTTTTTGTTCGTTGATGAGCCGGGTGGCCACTTCCACCGTCGTTTTCGGGTCGAACTGGTCGTCCACGGTGATGAGCTCGATGCGTTCGCCATGCACGCCACCACGGGCGTTGACTGCGTTCAGGTACAGCCGGGCGCCTTCGGCGTTTTCCTTGACGCCGGCGGCCACCGACCCGGTGAAGCCCGAGGGCATGCCGATGCGCAGCTGTGCCCAGGCCGGGCTGGACAACAGGGCGCTCAAGGCCAGTGCCCAGACGCCTGCGCACAAAAAACCGGCTTTCGGTGAACGGAACATGGAACCTCCCGAGAATGGATGGGCGGAGTCTATCGGCGCCACCAGCGCCGCGATTGTGGGAATGACGTAGGGCGGGCGCGGTCCGACGCCCGGCGCTCCTAGAATGTTTGCCTCCCGACACGGAGCCCCTGCATGTCCGACGACATTTCCCCCGATTTCTCCGCCATCACCCCACCCGAAGCCACCGGGGCGGATGACCCCCAGGGCCTGATCCGCATCCGCGGCGCGCGCCAGCACAACCTCAAGAACCTGGACCTCGACATCCACACGGGCGAGCTGACGGTGGTCACGGGCCCGAGCGGGTCGGGCAAGTCCAGTCTGGTGTTCGATACGCTGTTCGCCGAAGGCCAGCGCCGCTACGTCGAAACCTTCAGCGCCTACGCGCGCCAGTTCCTGGACCGCATGGACAAGCCGGCGGTGGACAAGGTGGAGGGCGTGCCACCGGCCATCGCCATCGACCAGACCAACCCGGTGCGGTCTTCGCGTTCCACGGTCGGCACCATGACCGAGTTGAACGACCACCTCAAGCTGCTGTTCGCGCGCGGCGCGAGCCTGTTCGATCGCGAGACCGCGCTGCCGGTGCGGCACGATTCGCCGGAGACGATCTTTGCGGAGCTGCAGCGCCGCTCGGCGGAACAGGGCGATCCGCGCCTCGTGGTGACTTTCCCGGTCGAGCTGCCTGCCAGCACCACGCCGGAAGAAGTGGCGCAGTGGCTCTCGGCCAGCGGCTACACCCGGGTGCAGGCCGAGCGCACCGTGCAGCGCGAAGCCCAGGAAGAGGCGCCCGCCAAGGGCAAGAAGGCCAAGCCGGTGATCGAGGCGGTGAAGTTGCTGGACGTGGTGGCCGACCGCTTCCGCCTGGGCAACGCCGAACCGGCGCGGGTGATGGAAGCCATCGAGGCCGGTCTCAAGCGCGGGGCCGGCAAACTGATGGTCTATGTGCTGAAGGAAGAGGGACGACCTGACGCCGGGCCGCCCGACATCTGGAAATTCTCGACCGGCCTGCACTGCCCGGAAAGCGACATCCGCTACACCGAACCCACGCCTTCGGCCTTTTCCTTCAATTCCGCCGTGGGCGCCTGCGAAACCTGCCGGGGCTTCGGCCGCGTCATTGGCGTCGATTACGGCCTGGTGATCCCGGACGAAAAGCTCACGCTGCGCAACGGAGCGGTCAAGGTGTTCCAGACCCCGGCCTGGAAGGAGTGCCAGGACGATCTGATGAAACACGCCGAGGCGGCGGGCATTCCGCGCGACACGCCCTGGAACAAGCTGACGCCCGAGCAGCAGCATTGGGTGAAGGCCGGGTCGCCGAACTGGAACGGCAAGTGGAACCAGCACTGGTACGGCATCGCGCGCTTCTTCGAGTACCTGGAGAGCAAGGCCTACAAGATGCACATCCGGGTGCTGCTGTCGAAGTACCGCAGCTACACCGAATGCCCTTCCTGCGGGGGCGCGCGCCTCAAGACCGACAGCCTTCTGTGGCGCATCGGCACGAAGGCGCAGGCCGACGCGGTGCTGCCGGCTGAAAAGCGCTACTTGCCCACCGGCGTGAAGTGGTCGCGCGCGCAGCTCGAAGCGCTGCCCGGTCTGTGCCTGCACGACCTGATGCTGATGCCTTTGTCGGATCTGCGGCGGTTCTTCGCCGATCTGTCCACTTCTCTCGCAGGCGCTGCCGGTGGGCGGGCGGAGCGCCCGGTGGCGTCAGTCGCAGGCTCCGATGCCTTCCCCGGACACTCCGCCCACCCACCCGCATCGCCGAACCAGGGCACGCCAACGGAAGAAGCCAGCGCGGTCGATCTATCTCGCACGCCCACACCCGCATCGTCGCGAGGGGTAGGGGCGAAGGAGGAATCCGAGCGTGCGACTGACGACGCAGCCCCTACCCCTCGCGATGATGCAGCGAGCGCCAAAGGCAGTGGCGAACAACAAGCCCTGAAGCTGCTGTTCGAAGAGATCAACACCCGCCTGCGCTACCTGTGCGAAGTCGGCATCGGCTACCTCACGCTGGACCGCCAGAGCCGCACGCTGAGTGGCGGTGAAGTCCAGCGCATCAACCTCACCACCGCGCTCGGTACCTCGCTGGTCAATACGCTGTTCGTGCTCGACGAACCCAGCATCGGCCTGCATCCGCGCGACATGGCGCGCATCAACGACGCCATGCTGCGCCTGCGCGACGCTGGCAACACCCTGGTGGTGGTCGAGCACGATCCGGCCGTGATGCTGGCGGCCGACCGTCTGATCGACATGGGGCCCGGTCCCGGCGAGCGCGGCGGGCAGATCGTGTTCGACGGCACGCCCGAAGCCATTCGCAGCGCCGACACGCTGACCGGCGCCTACCTGGGCGCGCGCAAGACCGTGGGCATGGGCTTCAAGCGCATGGTCTCCGACAGCACGCCGCGCCTGATCCTCGAAGGCGCGCGCGAACACAACCTGCAGAACCTCTATGTCGAGTTCCCGCTGCAGCGCCTGACCGTGGTCACCGGCGTGTCGGGCTCGGGCAAGTCCACGCTGATCCAGGACGTGCTGGCGCCCGCGCTGCTGCGCCACTTCGGCAAGGCGACCGAATCGCCCGGCGCGCACGACCGCCTGCTCGGTGCCGACTTCCTGAGCGACGTGGTCTACGTCGACCAGTCGCCCATCGGCAAGACCGCGCGTTCCAACCCGGTCAGCTACGTCGGCGCCTGGGACGCGATCCGCGCGCTGTTCGCCGACGCGCCGCTGTCGCGCCAGCGCGGCTACACGCCGGCCAAGTTCAGCTTCAACAGCGGTGACGGGCGCTGCCCGACCTGCGGCGGTTCGGGCTTCGAGCACGTCGAGATGCAGTTCCTGTCCGACGTCTATTTGCGCTGCCCGGACTGCGACGGCCAGCGCTACCGGCCCGAGGTGCTGGAGGTGCGCATCGAGCGCGGCGGCCGCCTGCTCAGTGTGGCCGATGTGCTGGGCCTGACAGTCAGCGAGGCGGCCGACCTCTTCAAGGCCGACCGCGAAGTCATCCGCGTGCTGCAACCCATCGTCGACGTGGGGCTGGAGTACGTGAAGCTGGGCCAGCCCGTGCCCACGCTCTCGGGCGGCGAGGCACAGCGCCTCAAATTGGCCGGCTTCCTGGCCGAAGCGGCGCGGAACAGTGCCGCCAGCCGCCAGGCGCTGGCGAAGAAGGGCACGCTGTTCCTGTTCGACGAACCGACCACCGGCCTGCACTTCGACGACATCGCCAAGCTCATGCGCTCGCTGCGCAAGCTGCTCGAAGCGGGGCATTCGCTGATCGTGATCGAGCACAACCTGGACGTGATCCGCAGTGCCGACTGGCTGATCGACCTCGGTCCCGAAGGCGGTGTCGGCGGTGGTCTGGTGGTGGCCGAAGGCCCGCCCGAAGAGGTGCGTGAACACCGCAGCAGCCACACCGCCAAGGCCCTGCGCGACTACGCCAACGCGATGGACAAGGTGCACACGGTCAGCGACCGGGTGGCGCCTTACGCGGTGAAGAAGCGGCGCGCGCAGGTGGGTGGCGACGCGGTGCGCATCGTCAACGCCAAGGAGCACAACCTCAAGAACCTGAGCGTGGACATTCCGCGCGGCAAGTTCAACGTCATCTCCGGCGTCAGCGGTTCGGGCAAGAGCACGCTGGCGTTCGACATCCTGTTCAACGAAGGCCAGCGCCGCTACCTCGAATCGCTCAACGCCTACGCACGCAGCATCGTGCAACCCGCGGGCCGGCCCGAGGTGGACGCGGTGTACGGCATCCCGCCCACGGTGGCGATCGAGCAACGGCTCTCGCGCGGTGGTCGCAAGTCCACCGTGGGCACGACCACCGAGGTCTGGCATTTCCTGCGCCTGCTCTATGTGAAGCTGGGCACGCAGCACTGCGTGCACGACGGCGCAGCGGTGATGCCGCAGAGCCCGGAAAGCATCGCCGCCGCCATCCTCACGCGCTATCGCGGCCGCCACATTGGTCTGCTGGCGCCGCTGGTGGTCAACCGCAAGGGCGTCTACACCGAGCTGGCCGACTGGGCGCGGCCGCGCGGCTATACGCATCTGCGGGTGGACGGCGAGTTCCTGCCCACCACCGGCTTTCCGCGCATCGACCGCTTCAAGGAACACACCATCGAGCTGCCGGTGGCCGACGGCGTGGTCGACCCGGCCAACGAGGCCTGGCTGCGCACGCAACTGGCCAAGGCGCTGGAACTGGGCAAGGGCACGCTGCACCTGCTGACCGACCTGGACGGGCTGGCGCCCGCGCTGGCCGAAGGCCGGTCGACCGCGAACCTGGGGGCGCTGGAGGTGTTCTCCACCACCCGCGCCTGCCCGGTCTGCGGCACCAGTTACCCCGAGCTGGACCCGCGCCTGTTCTCCTACAACAGCAAGCACGGCTGGTGCCCCGACTGTGTGGGCACGGGCGTCAAGCTCTCGCGCGAACAGCGCAAGGCGCTGGACGATTCGGTGCGCGACGATGACCAGAAGGGCCGCGAGCAGAGCTTCGCCGAGCCCGAGGTGGAAGACCTGACCGACGAGGCCTGCCCGAGCTGCGAAGGCACGCGCCTGAATGCCCAGGCGCGCGCCGTGCGTTTCGGCGGCGTGTCGATCACCGACATCGCGCGCCTGTCGGTCAGTGAGGTGCGCGCCTGGGTGCAAGCCATGATGGCCACTGGCGGTCTGGCCTCGAGGGAAGCCGACATCGCGCGCGACCTGCTGCCCGAGATCGAAAGCCGCCTGGCGTTCCTGGAAGAGGTGGGCCTGAGCTACCTCACGCTCGACCGCGGCGCGCCCACGCTCAGCGGTGGCGAGGCGCAGCGCATCCGCCTGGCGGCCCAGCTCGGCAGCAACCTGCAGGGCGTGTGTTACGTGCTCGACGAACCGACCATTGGCCTGCACCCGCGCGACAACCAGATCCTGCTGGACGCCCTGCACAAGCTGGGCGACATGGGCAATACGCTGGTGGTGGTGGAGCACGACGAAGACACGATCCGCCGTGCCGACCACATCATCGACATCGGGCCCAGCGCGGGCAAACGCGGTGGCCGGGTGGTGGCGCAGGGCACGGTGGCCGACCTGTCGGCCAGCGCCGATTCGTTGACCGGACGCTACCTGCTGCATGCGATGAAGCATCCCCTGCAGGCGCGGCGTCCGGTGCTTGCGCCCGCTGCGGGATCAGGGGTTGCGCCGGGCGCCTCATACGCTCCCGCCAAATCGTTGCCCGGCGCAGCCCCTGCTCCCTTGATCGTGGGTGAGCCTGCACCTGATGCGGGGGTGAATTGGCTGGAAGTGCGCGGCGCCGCCCTGCACAACCTGCAGAAGCTCGATGCGGCCGTGCCCCTGAAGCGCCTGGTGGTAGTGACTGGCGTTTCCGGCTCGGGCAAGTCCACGCTGGCGCGCGACGTGCTGCTGACCAATGTGGCCGCAGCGGTGAGCCAGCGCAGCACCTTTGCCGGCCGCCAGGCCTGGGACAACGAGGGCGTCCGCCCGGTCTGGGCCGGCTGCAGCAAGCTGCTGGGCAGCGAAACCGTCGACCGCGTGCTCGAAGTCGACCAGACGCCCATCGGCAAAACCCCGCGCAGCTGCCCAGCCACCTACATCGGCTTCTGGGACACGGTGCGCAAGCTGTTCGCCGACACGCTGGAGGCCAAGGCGCGCGGCTACGGTCCGGGGCGCTTCAGTTTCAACACCGGCGAAGGCCGCTGCCCGGCCTGCGAAGGGCAGGGCATGCGCACCATCGAGATGAGCTTCCTGCCCGACGTGAAGGTGCCGTGCGAGGTCTGCCACGGCGCGCGCTTCAACCCCGAGACCCTGGCCGTCACCTGGAAGGGCAAGAACATCGGCGACGTGCTGCAGATGGCGGTGGACGAGGCGGTCGAGTTCTTCGCCAGCATGCCCGCCATCAGCCACCCGCTGCAACTGCTCAAGGACGTGGGCCTGGGCTACCTCACGCTGGGTCAGCCCTCGCCCACCTTGAGCGGCGGCGAGGCGCAGCGCATCAAGCTGGTGACCGAACTCAGCAAGGTGCGCGACGACATCGGCCGCCGTGGCCAGAAGGCGCCGCACACCTTGTATGTGCTCGACGAACCCACGGTGGGCCTGCACATGGCCGACGTGGAAAAACTCATCCGCGTATTGCACCGGCTGGTCGATGGCGGCCACAGCGTGGTGGTGATCGAGCACGACCTGGACGTGATGGCCGAGGCCGACTGGATCATCGACCTCGGGCCGGAAGGTGGCTCGGGCGGCGGCCGTATCGTGGCGGCCACCACGCCCGAAGGCGTGGTGCAACGGGGCACGCACACCGGCAAGGTGCTCGCCCCCGTGCTGGCGCGCTGAGGCGGGGCCTCGTCGGTCCCCGCCCGGGCGTCAGGGCCGGCCTGCGCCCGGCACGCTCACCGTGGTGGTCCAGATCGTCGCCTCGCGGGCGGCCTGGCGTGCGTGCTCGTGGAAGTCCGGTGCCACGCAGATGAACAGGGTGCGGCCGTCGGGGCCGCCCAGCGTGCAGGCGAAGGCGCCCTGCGCCCCGGTGGAGAGGCTTTCGAGGATCTCGCCGCCCGGGGCCATGCGCACCACGCGGTTGCCCACCGCATCTGCGAACCACACCGCGCCCTCGGCGTCCAGCGTGGCGCCGTCGGGCGCCGCCTTGAGCGCGCCCAGCACGGTCGGCGTGTCGGTCAGCGGGGGCAGTGGCCCCCACGAGGCCCAATCGCGGCGCGGGCCCAACTGGCCGTCGGGCTGGATGTCGAAGGCCGAGATGCGGTTGCCCATGGTTTCGCCGACGATCAGGGTGCGGCCGTCCGGCGTGATCATGCTGCCGTTGGGAAAGTACAGACCGTCGGCCGCCACATGCACCGAACCGTCGGGGTCGACCCGGGCCAGCCTGGCGGTCTGGGGTGTACCGCCACCCATCAGGTCGAAGCCGAAGTTGCCCACGTAGGCGCGGCCTTGCGCGTCCACCACCATGTCATTGACGTGGCCGCTCGCGATGCCGGACAAGTCGGCGTGCGTGACGAGCCGGCCGTCTGCCTCGCGCCGCAGAATCCGGCGGTCGCGCATCGAGATCACCAGCAGGCGCCCGTCGGGCAGCCAGCCCATGCCGGACGGCTGTTGGGGCACGTCGGCGATTTTTTCCACCCGCCCCTGCAGGTCGACGCGCAGCACCTGGTGGGTGTAGAAGTCCGACAGCCACAGGTGGCCGTCGTGCCAGCGCGGGCTTTCAAAAAAGGTGTAGCCCGAGACGAGCTCGGAAAAGCGGGGGGCGAGGCTCATGGTGATGTCTCCTTTGTGGGGTGGAAAACGCACCATAGGCATGCAGCCCCTCGAAGGCAAGCCGCCCGCATCGCCTTGGCGACGCGGACCGGCAGGCAATGATTGCGCTACCCTCTGGCCGTGTTGCACCAGGTCATCCACATTCACCCCGCTGCGCCGGCCAAGCCGCCGGAGGGGGCTGCCTGCAACGGGTGCGGCGTGTGCTGCCTGGCCGAGCCGTGCCCGCTGGGTCAGGTGATCTCGCGCCGCCGTGCCGGCGCCTGCGCAGCCTTGCGCTGGAGCGACGCGCAGTCGCTCTACCGCTGTGGAGCGGTCAGCGACGCGCGAGGGCTGCTGGGGCCGCGCTGGGGCTGGGCCGCGCCCGCACTGCAGGCGCTGGCACGCCGCTGGATCGCAGCGGGCCGCGGCTGCGACGCCACGCTGACCACCGACACGGCGCCCGACTGATCCGGTCGCGGCTCAGCGCCAGCCCAGCCAGACCAGGCCCAGCGCCAGCACCGCCGCCACGGCGAGCAGCAGGCGGGTGCGGCGGCGCAGCACATCCACCGCGCCGACCAGCCGGGTGTTCTGCTCCGCCAGGTCGGCCACGGTGCGGGTGAGCTGGTCCTGTGTCTGCTGCAGGCGCTGCACGTCCTGCTGCAAGGCGGCCACCTCGCGTTGCAGCACGTCCGGTTCGGGGGCGACCGGTATCGGTGTGGCGGCGTCGGCCGCGCTGGGCGCCGGGCGCTTGTTCTGCCGGTCCACCAGTTGCCGCGCGGCGGCCAGCACTTTGGGGGCGTGTTCGATCACGTCCCCCCAGGGAATCACTTTCAGGGCAGTGAGCCAGGGAATTGCCAAAAACACGCTCCTTTTCCGGGCGGCAAGCGGTGCGCCCGCCGGTCAGCTTAGCGCCTGTGCCTGCGGCAGCGGGGCCACGGTGGCGATTCCCGACCCTTGATCTGGCGCAAGCGTGGGCGGAATCGGGCGCTCATCCGGGAAGCACCTGAGATCCCGGGGGGTGGAAAGTCATAACATCCGTAATTGCCGATATTTGAATTAATGGTGAAAAAATGGATGCCACCGCGTGGATCGAGCGTTGGGGGGAGCCTGCCGTGCTGGCCTTGTGCGGGCTGGTGGTGGGGCTGGGCTTTGGCTTCTTTGCCCAGCGTTCGCGCTTTTGCCTGCGCGCCGCCGTGATCGAGTTCTGGCACGGCCGCTTCGGTGAAAAGCTGGCCGTCTGGCTGCTGGCGTTTTCGGCGGCGGTGGTGGCGGTGCAGGGCTTCATCGTGGCCGGCTGGCTCGACGTGGGGACAGCGCGCCAGCTGTCGGCCCGCGGCAGCCTGTCGGGGGCGCTGATCGGTGGGCTGATCTTCGGCTTCGGCATGGTCATGACCCGCGGCTGCGCCAGCCGGCTGCTGGTGTTGTCGGCCAACGGCAACCTGCGGGCGCTGTTGTCGGGGCTGATCTTTGCCGTCGTCGCGCAGGCGTCTCTGGGGGGCGTGCTGGCGCCGTTGCGGGAAACCATCGCCGGCTGGTGGGTGGTGGAGGGCGGGGCGTCGCGCAGCCTGCTGGCGCTGGCCGGCGCCGGGCCGCTGGACGGGCTGGTCTTCGGTGCCGTCTGGCTCGTGACCGCCGGCTTCTTTGCCCACTACAGCGGCTGGAGCGCCTGGAAGTGGGTCGGCGGGCTGGGCACGGGCCTGGCGGTGGCGCTGGCCTGGCTGGGCACCTACCAGGTGATGGCGCATTCTTTCGAGCCGGTGCAGATCCAGGGGCTGACCTTCAGCGGGCCTTCGGCCGAATGGCTGATGCGCGTGCTGGCCGAGCCGGGCAAACCCTGGACATTCGGCCTCGGGCTCATGCCCGGCGTGTTCCTGGGATCGCTGGTGGGCGCGCTGGTCGGCCGCGACTGGAAGCTCGAAGGTTTCGGCGGGGCCTACACCATGCCGCGCTACATCATCGGGGCGATCTTCATGGGCTTCGGCTCCATGCTGGCGGGGGGCTGCGCGGTGGGCGCCGGCATGACCGGGGGCGCGATTTTCGCCACGACGGCCTGGCTGACGCTGGGCGGCATGTGGGTCGGTGGCGGCCTGGCCGACCGCCTGCTCGACCGTGCACCCGCAGCGGCACCCACTGGTGCTTCCGCCGCCCCTTGACTGTCCCTGCGCCGTGCCTCAGGTGCGGGCGCGCCGGAGCAACCACCAGCCGGGCAGCGCGACGGCGATCAGCAGGGCCGGAAATCCGAACACGGGCGACCGGTCCAGCAGCGCCGCACCCAGCGCCGGAGCGAGCACCCCGCCCAGGGTGTAGGCCAGCACCAGCACGGCGGTGCTGTTGACCAGCGTGATGCCCTCTTCGCGCGAGCCGATGTCGATCATGGCCAGGGTGTAGAGGCTGCCGCCTGCGCCGCCCCAGACGAAGGCGATGACAGCGGCCAGCCAGGGTGTGCCAGCGACGAAGGGGATGAACAGGGTGGCCAGCAGGGTGACCAGGGCGCAGCCGTGCATCAGCGCCAGGCGTGCCCGGCCCGGTGTCGGCCAGCGCGGGTGGTGGCTGAGGCGGTCGGCCAGCAGCCCGGCGGGCAGCATCATCAGGGCGCTGCCCAGCCCGCTGGCCGACACCAGCAGCGCGGCTGCGGCGGCGCCCAGCCCGAGCGCCAGGCCGTAGAGCGGCAGCAGAGAGGTCAGGCCGCTTTCGAAGAAACCACCCACGAAGCCGATGGTCATGATCAGCGGGTGCGCACGCAGGGCTTGCCACACCCCGTGCAGACCGACGCGGGCCGAGTGCTGGTCGGCGGCGACCGGCAGGCGCGGAATCAGCAGGCTCCAGACCAGGCCCACGCTGACTGAGACCAGCACCAGCCACAAGGCCAGCGGGCTCTGGGGGCCGACCGCGGCCAGCAGCGCTGGCCCGATGACGAAGGTGGTGCCGATCATGGTTTCGAAAATGCCGACCATGCGCCCGCGCTGCCGGGGGGGTGCGAATTCGGCCACCACCGCTTCGGCCAGCACCCTGCGCAGACCGGAGGCGGCCCCCGAGATGAACTCGAACACGAACCACGCCGCGAGCGCATCGGTGGCCAGGAAGCCGGCGATCGCCACCACGGGCACGGCAGCGGCCAGCCACAGCGTGGGGCGCCGGCCCAGGCGTTGGGTGATGGCCGAGGCGAACGGCGTGATGGCGAAGATGCCGACCCAGCCCGTGGCCGCGAACAGCCCGGCCATCGAGGTCGACAGCCCGTCGCCCTTGAGCCGCAGCAGCAGCAGGGGCATGAGCATGAAGTAGCCGATCAGCTCGAAGAAGGTGGAGCCGAAAATGGCCACCAGGCCCCGGCCGGCCTGCGGGGCGGACGTTCCGGTGCCGGCGATGCCCGAGTGGGCCGGGGGCAGCGGGTGCTCGCTCATGCCGGACTCCTGGCGCCGCGCGCGGCCAGCAGGGCATCGACCATTTCGGCAAAACCGGCACCGCGTTCGCCGGCGGTCCGGTAACGGGGCGGGTGGGTGAGTGCCGGCAGAAAGCGCGCGACATTGCCCACGCCGATGCTCTGGCTGAAGTGGGCGAACAGGGGCGCGTCGTTGGTCGAGTCGCCGATGAAGGCCCAGCACTCGCGCTCGGCGTCCAGGTCGCGCCCGAGCCGCTCGCGCACGATCCAGCGTGCCCCGCTGAGTTTGTCGTGGTCGCCGATCCAGCCGTTGATATGGATGGAACTGACGGTCGCTTTCAGGCCGGCTTCCTGCATCCGGCGTTGCACGAGGGCGGTGTCGGCCGGTATCAGGTGGGCGAATTCGCTGTGGTCGATGGCGATGTCGGTTTCGCGGCCCGCACTGTCCTGCGCCAGCCGCGCATGCGGCAGCTCGGCCAGGATGGCGTGGGCCACCGCCTGCAACCGCCGGGCGTGGCGCTGCCGCGTGGGCGCGTCCTGCTGATAGGCGCGGCACAGGGCCCCATCGCTGCCGCGCCAGAAGGCCACGGCGCCGTTTTCCGCCACGATGCCATCGACCGGCCAGGCCAGCGCGAAGGGCGCGCTCCAGCCGGCCGGGCGACCGGTGATGGCGAACACCGGCAGGCCGGCATGGCGCAGACGCTGCAGCGCGGCGCCCGCGTCGGGCGTGAGGGCACCCCCGGTGGTGAGGGTGTCGTCGATGTCGGTGAGCACGCCCTGGATGCGGGCCCGGGCGGCCAGGGGCCAGTCGGAAAGCGGCGTCGGGTTCATAAGGGGTCGCCAGTTTCGCAGATGCCTGAAAAGCCTGCCTGCGCTAGAATTCCACCATTCCGAGGAGCGTTGCAGCGTCCCCACCGGTGGAGTTCACCGGCCGCGGGGCGTGAGGCTCGGATCCCTTCTTCGCAACGACGCTCATCCACTGCACGAGTGAGGTGAGTCCGGTTCCCCATCGTCGGTGGCTTTCTGCCCAACGTCGCTTTTGGAGCCTTCCACATGAACGCACGCACGCCTGCCCCCCACGCCGATTCCGTCATTGCCGACATCGGCCTGGCCGACTGGGGCCGCAAGGAAATCCAGGTCGCCGAGACCGAAATGCCCGGCCTGATGGCCATCCGCGACGAGTTCGCCAAGAAGCAGCCGCTCAAGGGCGCGCGCATCACCGGCTCGCTGCACATGACGATCCAGACTGCGGTGCTGATCGAAACCCTGCAGGCGCTGGGCGCCGAAGTGCGCTGGGCCTCGTGCAACATCTTCAGCACGCAGGACCACGCCGCCGCCGCCATTGCGGCCAACGGCACGCCGGTGTTCGCCGTCAAGGGTGAGACCCTGGTCGATTACTGGGACTACACCCACCGCATCTTCGAATTCGGCCCCAAGGGCTCGAAGACCGAAGGCCCGAACATGATCCTGGACGATGGCGGCGACGCCACGCTGCTGATGCACCTGGGCGCCGCGGCCGAGAAGGACATCAAGGCGCTGGGCAAGGCCAAGAGCGAGGAAGAGAAAATCCTGCACGCGGCCATCAAGGCCAAGCTCAAGCAGGACCCAACCTGGTACAGCCGCCGCCTGAAGAACATCATCGGTGTGACCGAAGAGACCACCACCGGCGTGCACCGCCTGAACGAGATGTCGGCCAAGGGCACGCTGATGCTGCGCGCCATCAACGTCAACGACTCCGTCACCAAGTCCAAGTTCGACAACCTGTACGGCTGCCGCGAATCGCTGGTGGACGGCATCAAGCGCGCGACCGACGTGATGATTGCCGGCAAGGTGGCCGTGGTCTGCGGTTATGGCGACGTGGGCAAGGGTTCGGCCCAGGCGCTGCGTGCGCTCAGCGCCCAGGTGTGGGTGACCGAGATCGACCCGATCAACGCGCTGCAGGCCGCCATGGAAGGCTACCGCGTCGTGACCATGGAATATGCGGCCGACAAGGCCGACATCTTCGTCACGACCACCGGCAACAAGGACGTGATCCGCTACGAGCACATGGTGGCCATGAAGGACCAGGCCATCGTCTGCAACATCGGCCACTTCGACAACGAGATCGACGTTGCCTCGCTGGAGAAGAACTGCCAGTGGGAAGAGATCAAGCCGCAGGTGGACCACGTGATCTTCCCCAAGGTCGGCAAGAAGCCGGCCAAGCGCATCATCCTGCTGGCCAAGGGCCGACTGGTGAACCTGGGCTGCGGCACGGGCCACCCGAGCTACGTGATGTCGTCCAGCTTCGCGAACCAGACCATTGCCCAGATCGAGCTGTTCACCAAGCCCAAGGACTACAAGGTCGGCCAGGTCTACGTGCTGCCCAAGCACCTGGATGAAAAGGTCGCGCGCCTGCAACTGTCCAAGCTGGGCGCCCAGCTGACCACCCTGACCAAGGAACAGGCCGCCTACATCGGCGTGCCGGTGCAAGGGCCGTACAAGCCCGACACATACCGGTATTGATCCCCCGCGCAGCATGAGGACGCCCCTCGCGCGGCCTTCGGTGCCACCCTCCTGGGGGTGGCGCTGGTGGCCCGGTCAAGCCGGTTCCACTGCGCCCTGGCATCAGATCTCTTCATCCCATCATGCGTGCTGACCAGTTGCTGGTTGACCGTGGCCTGGCCGCATCGCGCTCGCAAGCGCAGCGGCTGATCGCGGCGGGCGTGCGCTGGCGCCTGCCCGACGGCGACTGGAAAACGGTGACCAAGAACGGCGAGGAGCTGCGCGAAACGGTGGATCTGGAGCTGCTGGACACGGCGGAATCGCGCTTCGTCTCGCGCGGCGGACTCAAACTCGATGCGGCACTCACCCACTGCGGCATCGACGTGGCGGGCCTGCGCTGCCTCGACGTGGGGCAGAGCAGCGGTGGCTTCACCGACGGCCTGCTGCAGCGCGGTGCGGCGCACGTGGTAGGGGTGGACGTGGGCCAGGGCCAGTTGCATCCTTCGCTGCGGAACGATCCGCGCGTGATCTGCATCGAAAAGTGCAATGCGCGCGACTTGACCGCACCGCAGCTGGTGGCTTCTGGCGGCGCTGCGGCCGCCGCGCCGTTCGATCTGATCGTCGGCGATCTGTCTTTCATCTCGCAGACGCTGGTCTGGCCGGCCTTGGTGCCGCTGCTCAAGGCCGGCGGGCCGGGGCTGCTGATGCTGGTCAAGCCGCAGTTCGAGTTGCAGCCCGAAAACATCGGCAAAGGGGGGCTGGTGAAAAACCCCGCCAGCTACGCCCTTGTGCAGCAGCGCATGGCCCAGGCCTGTGCCGATCACGGTCTGCGCTGCCGCGACTATTTCGACAGCGCCATCACCGGTGGTGATGGCAATCGGGAGTTTTTCGTATGGGCCTGCCCCTGAGTTTTGAATTCTTTCCGCCCAAGACGCCCGAGGGCGCCGACAAGCTGCGCGCCGTGCGCCAGCAGCTGTACGCGCTCCAGCCCGAGTTCTGTTCGGTGACCTATGGCGCTGGCGGCTCCACGCAGCAAGGGACCTTCGACACCGTGAAGGCCATCCTGACCGAAGGTGTGGACGCGGCATCGCATTTTTCCTGCATTGGCGCCACCAAGACCAGCGTGCGCGATCAGCTCGCGCAGCTCAAGACCATGGGCGTGCGGCGGCTGGTGGCGCTGCGGGGCGATCTGCCCAGCGGCTATGGCATCGGTGGTGAATTTCAGTACGCCAGCGATCTGGTGGCTTTCATCCGTGCCGAAACCGGGCGCGACTTCCACATCGAAGTGGCTGCCTACCCCGAGGTGCACCCGCAGGCCCGCTCGCCCGAGGCCGACCTCAAGGCCTATGCGGCCAAGGTGAGGGCGGGCGCGGATTCCGCGATCACCCAGTATTTCTACAGTGCCGACGCCTATGCCCGTTTCGTCGACGAGGCGCGGGCGCTGGGGGCCGATGTACCGGTGGTGCCGGGGATCATGCCCATCACCAGCTCCACGCAATTGATGCGCTTTTCCGACGCGTGTGGTGCGGAGATTCCGCGCTGGATCCGCCTGCGGCTGCAGGCCTATGGCGACGACACGGCGTCCATCAAGGCCTTCGGGCTCGACGTGGTCAGCAGCCTGGTCGAACGCCTGGTGGCGCTGGGCGCTCCGGCCCTGCACTTCTACACCATGAACCAGAGCGCGGCGACCCTCGAGCTCGTGCGCCGACTGCGGGCATGACGTCCCCGGGCTGGCAACGCCGCATGTTCCTGGTGCTGGGCGTGGCGGCGCTGGCCGGCTGCAGCACACAGCGGGACGCCCTGGGCGACACCAACTGGCACCCCGGGCGGGTGCCCATCGTCCTGGCATCCTGGTATGGCGACCGGTTTCATGGGCGGCGCACGGCCAGCGGAGAACGCTTCGACCGCGACGAACTCACGGCCGCGCACCCGACGTTGCCATTTGGCACCTGGTTGCGCGTGCGCAGTGTCGATACCGGGCGCGAAGTGGTCGTGCGCATCAACGACCGGGGGCCGAACACGGGCAACCGCGCCATCGATCTCAGCCACGCCGCTGCCGAAGCGCTGGGGGTGCGGCACCGGGGCGTGTTTCGGGTGCAACTGCTGCCTGAGTGAAAGCGGGTTCCCCGCCAGCATTGACGTGCGTCAAAAGCGTGCAAAGAAAAACCGATGCCCCGAATCGGGGCGCCGGTCGGGTTTGATCTGACGCAAAGTTGCGCCCCATCGGGCCTTCTGTAATGGCCGCCGGGAATGTTCCCGTGACGAGGATGAAGAAGACATCATGATGAAGAAGCACATCGTTGCCGTCGCTGCCCTGGCGATGCTGTCGGCCGGCGCCGCCATGGCGCAGGACTTCAAGTCCGGAGACCTGCTGGTGCGTGCGCGTGCCGTGCACCTCGACAGTGCCAACAAGGACAGCACCGGTCTGGCGCTTTCGGTCAACAACAAGTGGTTGCCGGAAGTCGATTTCACCTACTTCCTGAGCCCGAACCTGGCGGCCGAACTGATCCTGACCGTGCCGCAGAAGCACACCCTGTCGGCGGGCAATGGCGCGCTGGACATCGGCAGCCTCAAACACCTGCCGCCGACGCTGACGGTGCAGTACCACTTCGACGCCGGCAGCTTCAAGCCGTATGTGGGTGCCGGCTTGAACTACACGCGCTTCAGCTCGGTCAAGCTGCCGGCAGGCGTCGACATCAAGCGCAACAGCACCGGCCTGGCGTTGCAGGTGGGGGTGGACGTGCCGCTGTCCCAGACCCTGTACCTGAACTTCGACGTGAAGAAGGTCAACATCGGCACCAAGGTCTCCGCCGGTGGCGCCGAAATCGGCAAGTTCAAGGTCGATCCGGTGCTGGTGGGCGTGGGCCTGGGCTGGAAGTTCTGAGCAACACCGTCAAGGGTTGAGGGCCTTTCGCGGGGCCCTCACACCCGGGGCACCGGCCTGCGTTGATCGCGCAGACGGATCCAGCCTCGGGGGTGCGGTGGCACCTGTGCCCCGAACGCTTCGATCAGGTCGCGGCGAATGCGTTGCATGGTGGCGCTCCGGTCGGCATTCGGGTGCATCAATTCGTCGGGTGCACCACTGCCCATATGGGGGTTGGTGTTGATTTCATAGGCCTGCGGACCCGCGTCCGTGAGACCGAAATCCAGCCGGCCAAAGGTTGACCCGGCCGCGTCGAACACGCGGTGTACGAACGCCGCGTGCGGGTAGTGATCCATTTCAGTCAGCTCTTCCCGGTACTGGGCTTCGGAGGCCACACCCAGTTCCCCCACTTTGGCCATCCAGTGCCGCTGGTTGACGGTGACCGCGCGGACGATGCGGTCACCGATGCGGTAAGCCGCGTGTTTCTGAAAAGCCCCCGTCGCGCTGGGGGTGGCGGCAAAAGTGATGAAGGCCAGGTCACTGAGTGTGAAGCCTTGCGCCAGCGCTGCTTCGAGCGCCTGCTGGCAGGCAGTCCCATCGTGCAGCAATTCGGACAGCACGCCCCGGTGCCCGGCCAGTGTGCGGAGAAACACCGGAAAGCGATCCGGCCACTCCCCGGCTGCGGGCAGGTGGCAGCCAAACGTGTTGATGCCTGAGTGCTGGAGCTGTTTGAGCAGGAAGGCTCTGGGGCGAAACTGGCGGGGATCGTTGAGCACGGTCATGCCCGCAGCCACCAGGGTCTGAAACAATTCCCCCGCCACCTGGAGTTCGCTGACGGACAGACGATCAAAGTCGGTCAGGACGTAGGTGCCCACGGGGGTGCGGGCTGCAGGCAGCCACTGTTCATAGCAGAACCGCTGCACCTCGATGCCCGTCGGTGCCAGCAATGCCGGCCAAGCCTGAAACGTGTAGGCATGGTCCCGGGTGGTGACGTAAATCAGTCGACGGACGCGGTTGACGGAGGCCTGCATCGATGTAATTATGAGGCAGTGTGTCCATTTGTGTAGACACTTTGACTGGAGCGTATTCGATGAACATCAAGTTGGATGTCCGCAAGTTGCTGGGTTTCCGTCTCGACGCGGCTCGGCTGGCCCCGTCGGATGGTGTGGCCGATGTCTCGGTATCCATTGACGATGCGCAGCAACGGCAGCTGCGGGTGGGGATCAAGCGCGGGGTGAAGCAGGGTTTCAAGGTCGGTCGCAAGACGTCCCCGCTGCTGGGCCTGAAAAGGGGCGACAAGCGCGGCATGTGCGCTTGATGGGCGTTCCGGCGACGTTGGCTGGGGGCGTGCCGCACGCCGAGGTGTGACATGGGGTTTGTGCCCTCGGCTGCGCGTGGCCAACAGCTGAATCGGGGAATGCAGGCGGATCTGCTGGGCAGTCTCCTCCATCTCGCTGAGGCCGGGCCTGCTGGACTTCAGGAGGCGCTGTATCCCACCATGGAGCGCCTGTCTGCGGGGCAGTCTTTGGGGCCCGAGGCCTTCGGGCTCTATTTCCAGTTGGCCGAGCACCTGTTGCTGGACGAGCCCGAGCCCGCCTTGGCGGTGGCGCACCGGCTGGCGGCCTGCCCGGCTCGCCCCGATCCGGGCGGCGCATGGTGTGTTCGTGGCCGGGGCAGCCTGGAGGCGCGTACGCTGGATGCCATCCTGGACGCACGTCTGGGCGAAGAGGCCGATGCCTTCCATCCCTTGGGCGAGGCGGACGTACAGGCGTTTGAGGTTCTGCTCCGGGCGGGGCGCGAGCTGCTGGCCGAGGGCTTGCCGGCATTGCATGGGGAACTGACGGCCATCGTCTCGGATGTGTTGCTGGCGCAGGCGCCGCCGGGGGCCCGTTACGAGTTTGACGGGGCGTCGCATTACCAGTTCTGGGGCCTGTTGCTGCTCAACCCCCGGCATCACCGCGACCGTCTCGCCGTGGCCGAGGTGTTGGCGCACGAGTCCGGTCACAGTGTGCTGTTCGGTATGTGTCGTGAGCAGGCGCTGATCGAAAACGCCGACGACGAACTCTATCCCTCACCGTTGCGGGAAGATCCGCGCCCGATGGATGGCATTGTTCATGCGACCTATGTTTCCGCTCGCATGGCCTGGGCCATGGAGGGTTTGGCCGGCAGCGGGTGTCTGAACGATGCCGAGCACAAGGCCGCATTGCTGGCTGCGGCAGACGATCGGCGGCGGTTCCAGGCGGGATTCGCCACAGTGTGTGAACACGCCCAGTTGACCCCGTTGGGCCGGGAGGTCATGGAGGATGCGCGCGGATGGGTGGGCTGATGCGGCAACTGTGCCGCCAGGGCTTCAGCGCTCGTCGTAGCTGACCACCAGCGTGCTGGTGGTCGGCCGAGCCTGGCAGGACAGCACGAAACCCTTCTCGGTTTCCCAAGGCTCCAGTGTGAAGTTCTTGTCCATGGTGACCTGTCCGTCCATCACCTTGGCTCGGCAGGTGCAGCACACGCCGCCTTTGCACGACCAGGGCAGATCGAGCCCGGCGTTGAGCGCGGCGTCGAGCACGTGCTCGTCCTTGCGCATCCGGAGTGCATGGGGTTTGCCGTCGAGCATCACCGTCAAGGCGACTTCCCCGAGTTTCCGTTCCGCAGGCTGGCTCGGCGTGGGAGCCTGGCGCTGACCGGCTGGTTGCACATCCGGTGTGGGCGAGGTGAAGCGTTCGGTGTGGATGCGGTCGGGTCGCACGCCGGCATCGAGCAAGGCCTTTTCCGTGGCGTCGATCATGGCTTCGGGCCCGCATACGAAGACCTCGTCCATGCTGCCCACTGGCAGCAGCGCGCCCATGAGGGCGCGCACCTTGTCGCCGTCGATGCGGCCTTCGAGCAGCGGCACTTCGTTGGCCTGGCGTGAAAGCACGTGGATGAGCGTGAGGCGACCAGGGTAGCGGTCCTTCAGGTCCTGCAGGTCCTCGTTGAACATGACGCTGGCCATGCGCCGGTTGCCGTAGACCAGGGTGAATTTGGCGTCCGGGGCGTCTTCCAGCGTGCTGGCCATGATGGACAGGATGGGCGTGATGCCCGAGCCGGCCGCGAAACCCACGCGGTGGATTGCACGCGGCTTGCGCACCGTGAAGCGCCCATCGGGGGGCATCACGCGCAGCGTGTCACCCGCCCGGAGCTGGGTGGCCGCCCAGTGGGAGAACACGCCCCCTTCGACCGGCCGGATCCCCAGCGTGAGTTCGCCATGTTTTGCGAGCCGGCTGCGCGGGCTGCTGATCGAGTAGCTGCGGCGCACGTCCTGGCCACCGATGTCTGCGCGCAGTGTGAGGAACTGGCCGGGTTCGAAGGCGAAGGTTTCGCGCAGGGTCTCGGGGATGGCAAGCGAGATTGCCACCGCACCCGCCGCTTCGGGGTCGACGCGTGAGACGGTGAGCTCGTGAAAGCGGGGGGCGGCGGTGCTCATGGCGTCGTCAGTAGGGTTTGAAGTGGTCGAAAGGTTCGAGGCAGTCGAGACAGCGGTGTTGCGCTTTGCAGGCGGTGGAGCCAAAGGGCGCGATCCGCGTGGTGTTGCGCGAGCCGCAGTGCGGGCAGGTCACGCTGGCCGGGCGTGCCGCGTGCCGGCTGAAGCGCAGAACGCCGGGCGTGGTCGCTGGCTCGCTGCCACCCTGCGGTGGCGCGATACCGTAGGCGCGCAGCTTCTCTTTGGCCGCTGTGCTCATCCAGTCGGTGGTCCAGGCCGGTGCGAGCTGTGTCACCACCCGGCCGGGCAGGCCGGCATCGCGCAGCGCCACCAAGATGTCGTCGGCGATCTGGCCCATGGCCGGGCAACCGCTGTAGGTGGGCGTGATGACGACCTCGGGCACGCCGTCGGCGCCTTCGCGCACGGCACGCAGGATGCCGAGCTCGCTCAGGCTGACGACCGGAATCTCCGGGTCGGTCAGGTGCGCCAGCGCTTGGGAGACGGCTTGCAGCGATGCCTCGGTGGCCGCGCTCATGGCGTTCACCAGACGGCGGTGGGGTGAGCGCGGGCCAGGCTCTGCATCTCGGCGAGCAGGAATCCCAGGTGTTCCGAATGGATGCCTGTGTGGCCCTGTGCGATGTAACCCGGGTGGGGCTGGTCGTGGCGTGTCAGCGTGGCTTCGGCCAGGGTCTCGTTCACCAGCGCGTTCCAGTGCTCGCGCAAGCTGAGGATGTCGACCCCCGTGCCGTCCTGTGCCGCGGCGGACTCCGCCGGTCCCGGATGCCAGAAGGCTTCGCAGTACGGCAGCAGGAGGTCGATCGCGTTCTGGGCGCGGCGGTGCGACTCTTCGGTGCCGTCGCCGAAGCGCACCAGCCAGTCGCCCGCGTGCTGCAGGTGGTAGCGCACTTCTTTGAGCGATTTGGCGGCGATGGCAGCCAGTTGTTCATCCTTGGACGCGCGCAGGCTGTCCCACATCAGCACCATCAGCGCGCTCACCAGGAAGTTGCGCGCGATGGTCACGGCGTAGTCGCGCTCGCTCACCGCGTAGCCCACCAAAGGGCCGTGGTGCGGCAGCTCCATCAGCGTGTGGTTGCGAAACTCGGCGGTGTCGCGGAAATAGGCAAGGGTGTCCTCGGTCACGCGACCGTCCTGGCGAGCGCCCTGCAGGTGCGCGAAGCGCTGGGCCAGTGAGGCGTTGCTGTTGATCAGCTCCGCCGCGTGCTGGTACAGCAGGCGGGCTTGGCCGATCAGGTCCAGGCTGTTGTTGGCCAGCGCCAGGTCCTCTTCGAGGATGGGGCCGTGGCCGCACCACTCGGCGTTGCGCTGGCCGAGCACCAGGGCGTTGTCGGCCAGGTGGAGAAGGTAGTCGATGGGCGCCTTCATCACATGTGCCCCACTTTGTCCGGGATCTCGTAGAAGGTCGGGTGGCGGTAGATCTTGTCGGCCGCCGGGTCGAAGAAGCTGTCCTTGCTGTCGGGCTCGCTGGCGGTGATGGCGGTCGACGGCACAACCCAGATGCTCACACCTTCCTGCCGGCGGGTGTAGACGTCGCGCGCCATTTGCAGCGCGTGGCGTGCGTCGCTGGCATGCAGGCTGCCGCAGTGCTTGTGTTCCAGGCCCTGCTTGCTGCGCACGAACACTTCCCAGAGGGGCCACTCTTTCAATGCTGGCGCGTTCATGCGGCCTCCTTCTGCTGACGTTGCTGCTGTTTGCGGGCGTGGGCGAGGGCGGCTTCGCGCACCCAGGCACCCTGTTCGTGGGCCTTGACGCGGGTGGCCAGGCGCTCCTGGTTCATCGGGCCGTGGCCGTTGACCGTGGCCCAGAACTCGTCCCAGTCGATCTGTCCGTAGTCCCAGTGGCCACGCGCCTCGTTCCATTTCAGGTCCGGGTCGGGCAAGGTCACGCCCAGCACCTCGGCCTGCGGCACGGTGGCGTCGACGAACTTCTGGCGCAGGTCGTCGTTGCCGATGCGCTTGATGCCCCAGCGCATGCCCTGCACGCTGTTGGGGCTGTCGGCGTCGGGCGGGCCGAACATGGCCAGGCATTTCCACCAGTACCGGTTGACGGCATCCTGCACCATGGCCTTCTGTTCGGCCGTGCCCTGCATCATCACCAACAGGGCCTCGTAGCCCTGGCGCTGGTGGAAGCTCTCTTCCTTGCAGACGCGGATCATGGCGCGGGCATAGGGGCCGTACGAGCAGCGGCACAGCGGGATCTGGTTCATGATCGCCGCGCCGTCGACCAGCCAGCCGATCACGCCCACGTCGGCCCAGTTGAGCGTGGGGTAGTTGAAGATGGAGCTGTACTTGGCCTTGCCGGTGTGCAGGGCATCCAGCATCTGGTCGCGGCTGGTGCCCAGGGTTTCGGCGGCGCTGTAGAGGTACAGACCGTGACCGCCTTCGTCCTGCACCTTGGCGATCAGGATGGCTTTGCGTTTGAGGCTGGGCGCGCGGCTGATCCAGTTGCCTTCGGGCAGCATGCCGACGATCTCGCTGTGCGCGTGCTGGCTGATCTGGCGCACCAGGGTCTTGCGGTAGGCATCGGGCATCCAGTCGCGCGGCTCGATCTTGCCGTCGGCGTCGATCACGGTGTCGAAGTGCGCCTGCAGTGCCGCGTCTTCGTTGCGAAGGGGCGTGGCGGCCGGCTTTGCCGCGCCGGGAGTGGCTCCATCAGCGACCGAAAACGACTGGGTATACATGCGCGGCTCCTGAGACCGTGTCGTGGACAGGCGTGCAGTATAGAGAATTAACCGACCGATCGGTTGGTTAATTCGGCCCGGTCGGATCGGGATTTACCCGTGGGCGGTGGTGCGGCGGTCATGCCGCGGGCGTTTGTGGATAGCGGTCAGCGGCCGCCAGCCTCCACCGACTGCGCTTTGCCGCGTCCTCGTCCGAGCGCGTCCAGCACCCGCGGCAGCGTCGCCTGCAGCTCTGCCTTGAGGGTGTGCGGCGGGTTGATCACAAACATGCCACTGGCGGACAGGCCTGGGCGCTCATTGAGCGACAGGTCTCTTTGCCCGATGTTGAGTGTGGCGTGCAGCCAGGGCCGACCGGCCTGGTTGGAGAGCGTCTTGAGGCGCCTGGGCAGGTCGTGCGCCTCGGCGCGGGGAATGATCGGATACCAGACCAGGTAGCAGCCGGTGGGGAAGCGCTTGAGGCACTCCTGTATGCAGGCGCTTACTTTCGCGTAGTCGCTTTTGATTTCGTAGCTTGGGTCGATGAGGACCAGCGCCCGCTTGGAGCCTGAGGTGGAAGGCGGAGGCGGCAGCATCGGTTTCAGGCTCTCGAAACCATCCTGGAGCTGGACAGACACCTGGCGGCCCGCGTTCAGTTGGGCCACGTTGGCTGTGAGCGTGCGGCTGTCGGTGGGGTGCAGTTCAAACAGCTTGAGCCGGTCGCGCGACTCGGTGCGCATGAGCGACTGCATGACAAAAGGGGAGCCCGGATAGACGCGAAGCTGGTCGTCGGGGTTGAAGCTGGCGATAAGGTCGAGGTAGTCGTCCAAGGCGGGTGTCGAAGGCAGCGGCTCTTGTCCGGCTGCGCGCAAAGCTGCCATCAGCTTGACGATGCCGTCGGCCGCCTCGCCGCCCTTTTCCGCGTAGTCGCCATCGAGCCGGTAAAGGCCCGCGCCCGCATGGGTGTCCACCAGGGTGATGCCTGCCTCCTTCTGCATCAGATGACGCAAGGTGGCGAGCAGGGTGGTGTGTTTCAACACGTCGGCGTGGTTGCCGGCGTGGAAGGCGTGGCGGTAACTGAACATCGGGCGATGGTAGCGCCAGAACGGTGATGGCCCTGCCCGATTTGCAGACAGGGAGCAGGCCACGAGGCCGTCACCCCGGGGGAATGCGTCGGGGATGTGTGGGCTGCTTGCCGGCCATGGCGGAAAAATCGTACAATGCTCGGCTTCGCAGCGATTTCGTGGTCCCGCGGCGAAGCACACCAACCCACCTAAGAGCGTTCCGTCAGAGAACGACCGACCGTGGAAAAGGGCCCGCCAAACCAACTCTTTGCAGAGAAAACTCATGACCAAAACGTTCAGCGCCAAGCCCGCTGACGTGAAGCACGAGTGGTTTGTGATTGACGCAACCGACAAGGTTCTCGGACGGGTCGCCAGTGAAGTGGCCCTCCGTCTGCGCGGCAAGCACAAGGCCATCTACACGCCTCACGTCGATACCGGTGATTACATCGTCATCATCAACGCCGCCAAGCTGCGCGTGACCGGGACGAAAAACACCGACAAGATGTACTACCGTCACTCCGGTTTCCCGGGCGGCATCTATGCCACTAGCTTCCGTGACATGCAGGCCAAGCACCCTGGCCGCGCACTCGAGAAGGCCGTCAAGGGCATGCTGCCCAAGGGTCCTCTGGGTTACGCCATGATCAAGAAGCTCAAGGTGTACGGCGGCGCCGAGCACCCGCACACCGCCCAACAGCCGCAAGTGCTGGACATCTGAGGAGCCGACGATGATTGGTGAATGGAACAATGGCACCGGCCGTCGCAAATCCAGCGTCGCCCGCGTGTTTCTGAAAAAAGGCACCGGCAAGATCACGGTCAACGGCAAGGACATCGAACAGTTCTTCGGCCGCCAGACCTCGATCATGATCGCCAAGCAGCCCCTGGTGCTGACCGAGAACGTCGAAACCTTCGACATCCAGGTCAACGTCCACGGTGGCGGCGAATCCGGTCAGGCCGGCGCTGTGCGCCACGGCATCACCCGTGCCCTGATCGATTACGACGCGAACCTGAAGCCCGCCCTGTCGAGCGCTGGTTACGTGACCCGCGACGCTCGCGAAGTCGAGCGCAAGAAGGTCGGTCTGCGTTCTGCACGCCGTCGCAAGCAGTTCAGCAAGCGCTGATCGCGTTGCTTCGAACCGCCAAAGCCGCTCTCAAGTCAGTCTTGGGGCGGCTTTTGTCTTTGGAGGGCCGCTGCAAGGTGGTTTTCGCTGACGGGAAGGGTGCTCAATGAGATTCCGGCTGTTACGGCGACGCCTGACGGTGAGCAGCCCACGGGTGGCGATCCGCAGTGCCATGCCTTGGCCGCTGCGCTGGTTGCTGGCGGCGGTGGTGCTGGGTTTTTCGGGGGCGCTGGCCCTCTGGGCTTTCGAGACGGGCAAAGACATCGCGGGCCTTGAGCGGGGTGCCAAGGAAGAGTTGGCGCAACTGCGCTCTGATGTGGTGAGTCTGCGTGAGGAACTGGGCAAGGCCCAGTCGGTGGCGAATACCGCCGAAAGCCTGCTGACCGCCGAGAAGGCGGCACAGGAGCAGTTGATTCTGCAGATTCGTCAGCTGGAAGCGGACAACCAGGTGCTACGCAGCGATCTGGGGTTGTTTGAGCGGCTGATTCCGGCCTCGGGTGGCGACGCGCTGAGCATTCGTGGCCTGCAGGTCGAGCGTTTGACCGAGGGTCAGCTCAAGTGGCAGGTGCTCATGATTCAGCCGTCGAAAAACGCGCCGGAATTCAAGGGTGCGTTGGAGCTTTCATTTGCCGGCACGCTCGAAGGGCGCCCCTGGACGCTGGATGCGCCGGGCACCCCGAAGCCGGTCAGTGTGCGCAGCTATTTGCGCCAGGAGGGCGTCGTGGACGTGCCGGCAGCGGTCGTGGTAAAAACCGTGACCGCCCGGATCGTGCAGGGCGGTGCCGTCAAATCCATTCAGACCGTCAAGCTCTGACGGCTGTGCCGTCCCCGGAGAACGTCGATGTTCAGCAAGAAGAAGCAGCCGCCCATCAAAAGCCTGATTGCCCAGGGCACCCGCATTGAAGGTCATGTGGTGTTCCACGATGGTCTTCGGGTCGACGGGGAAGTGGTGGGCGACATCCGGGCCAGCGACGAACATTCGAGCATCCTGGTGGTCAGCGAATCGGCCAGTGTCACGGGGCAGATCCATGCCGACCACGTGATCATCAACGGGACGGTGAAAGGGCCTGTGAAGGCGTATGAACTGCTGGAGCTCCAGCCGCGAGCACGCATCGAAGGCGATGTCTCCTACAAGGCGCTGGAGATGCACCAGGGGGCGACCATTGCGGGGCAACTCCAGCCGATGGCCGAAGGGGCCGAAGAAGACAAGCCCACACTGAAACTGGCGGCAAACAACGGCTGAGGGATGCGTCAAGGCGTTTTGCGCTAGCATTTCCGGCAATTCAGGGCCCTGTGCCCATGCCTCCGAAAGGAATCTCTCATGAACGCTGTTGCCGAAGCCCTTCCCACCGACATGCCTGCACCGCTGGTCTTTACCGACAGCGCCGCAGCCAAAGTGGCCGACCTGGTTGCCGAAGAGGGCAATCCCGACCTGAAATTGCGTGTCTTCGTTCAGGGGGGCGGTTGTTCCGGCTTCCAGTACGGCTTCACCTTCGATGAGGTCGTCAACGAAGACGACACCCAGATGTCCAAGAATGGGGTCACCCTGCTGATCGATGCGATGAGCTACCAGTATCTGGCTGGCGCAGAGATCGACTACAAGGAAGACCTCGAAGGCGCCCAGTTCGTGATCCGCAACCCGAATGCCACGACGACCTGTGGCTGTGGATCGAGCTTCAGCGTCTGAGTGGTTTTTCCGCGAGCCGGGACAAAAAAAGGAGCGCCCGGGCGCTCCTTTTTTCTTGGCTGCTGGCGTGCCTGCGGCACGCTCCGGGTCATTCGGCGCTGGCTTGCTGCACCGATCTGGCGGCGTCGAGTTGCGCGCGTTGCAAGGCCGCGACGGCATTGAAGCCGGCACGCCATTCGGCCTGCATGGGCACGCTTTCGCTCTTGCGGGCCACTTCCAATGGGTCCTGATGCACGCCCTTCACCTTGAATTCCAGGTGCAGGTGGGGGCCGGTGGACAGGCCTGTCGAACCGACGGCACCAATGAATTCCCCTTGTTCGACCTTCTGCCCCTGGCGCACGCCGATGCGGCTGAGGTGGGCATACAAGGTCGACTGGTTGCCCCGGTGCGAGATCTCGATGGTGTTGCCGTAGCCATTGCGCCAGCCGGCAAAGCTCACGACACCATCACCGATGGTGCGCACGGGGGTGCCGGAGGGTGCTGCGTAATCGACACCCAGGTGGGCCTTCTGCTTGCCGGTGATCGGGTGGAAGCGCATCCCATAGCCGCTGCTCACGCGGGTGAAGGCAAGGGGCGAGGACAAGAAGTTCTTGCGCGAAGACTGGCCATCAAAGCCGTAATAGGCGCCTTTCTGGCCGGGAGGTTCGTACCAGACCGCTTCGAACGTCTTGCCGTTGTTGATGAACGAGGCGCTGAGCACGCGGCCCGTCCGCATGACTTCGCCATCGGCGTTGAGGGTTTCGTAGACCACGCTGAAGCGGTCGCCCTCGCGGAGGTCGCGGCGGAAATCGATGTCGCTGCCAAAAATTTCGGCCAGTTGCACCGCGACGCTGTCGGGCAGACCGATGGCGTCGGTCGCGGCAAACAGCGAGCTGCGGATGACCCCGCCAGCCAATTGCGAGGTGGGTTCGAGTTCGGCGGCTTCGACGCTGGTGTGCCAGCCCTGGTCACCGTTCTCGACCGTGACCCGGGTGAAGCTGCGTTCATCGCCGGGCAGCCAGCGGGCCTGGAGTCGCAGCAACTCGTGGCGGTCATTGGTTTCAACGGTCACGAGCTTGCCGGTGCGGGCGCCGAACAGGTCGCGCATGGCCGGGTCGTTGCGCAGATAGGCCAGCGCGGCCGGGTCCTGGACGCCAAGGCGCTGCAGCAGGCTCTGGGGTGTGTCGTCGCGGCGGACCGCTTCGCTGCGGTAGAGGGTGAAGGGCAATGCCGGTCCGAGAGCGTCGGGAGACAGCGGTGCGAAGGGCACGGCTTCGACGATACGGGTCACAGGCAGGTCGGCGGCGTCGGGGGCCAAGGGGGCGATACCGAAGGCGGTGACACCGGTTCCTAGCAGCAGCACGCCCAGCCCGGCTGCCACACGACGCGGATGGCGGGACAGCAGCTGGGCCGAAGCCTGCGCCATGCCGCTCAGCAGGGGCAAGGGGTTGAGTTTCAAAATGTCGAATCGGTTGCGAAGGCGCAGCAGCAGCGCTGCGGAAGGCTCAGAAGCCTGGTGTGAGGGTTCTGGCTGCAGCAAGTTCCGCACCGGGCACAGCAGCGTGCGCCGGGTCTGGCCAACGAGGGATGCCAGACCCCTCTAAAATCTGACCACAGCCTTTTCTAGTATAGAGCCAGTGTCAGGCGAATGACATGCGAAATCCCCCTATGAATACCCGCTCTGACGCCTCTCAAGCCCCTGTTGCCGCACCGTCTGTCGGATCGCCGGTCACCGACCGTGTTCGCGAAGCGCTGGCCATCACCCTGCGCGGTTGTGACGAGCTGATTCCGCAGGACGACTGGCTGAAGAAACTCGCCCGTTCCGAAGCCAGCGGGGTGCCGTTGCGCATCAAGCTGGGGCTGGACCCGACCGCGCCCGACATTCACATCGGTCACACCGTGGTGCTCAACAAGATGCGCCAGTTGCAGGACCTGGGCCACACGGTGATCTTCCTGATCGGCGACTTCACCAGCCTGATCGGCGATCCCTCTGGCCGCAACAGCACGCGCCCGCCGCTCACGCCCGAGCAGATCAAGGCCAACGCCGATACCTACTACAAGCAGGCCAGTCTGGTGCTGGACCCCGCGAAAACCGAGATTCGCTACAACAGCGAGTGGAGCCTGCCGCTGGGTTCGATGGGCATGATCCAGCTCGCCGCCAAGTACACCGTGGCACGCATGATGGAGCGCAACGATTTCCACCAGCGTTTCTCGGCCGGCACGCCGATCAGCGTGCACGAGTTCCTCTATCCCCTGATGCAGGGGTACGACTCGGTGGCACTCAAGAGCGACCTGGAGCTGGGTGGGACCGACCAGAAGTTCAATCTGCTGATGGGGCGCCACCTGCAGGCCGAGTATGGCCAGGAGCCGCAGTGCATCCTGACGATGCCGCTGCTGGTGGGGTTGGACGGGGTGGACAAAATGTCCAAGTCCAAGAACAACTACATCGGGATCACCGAGGACGCCAACACCATGTTCGCCAAGGTGCTGAGCATTTCGGACACGCTGATGTGGGACTGGTTCACGCTGCTGTCCTTCAAGTCCATGGCCGAGATCGAGGCCCTCAAGGCCGAGGTCGCGGGTGGTCGCAACCCCAAGGACGCGAAGGTGATGCTGGCCAAGGAGATCACCGCGCGGTTTCACAGCCCGGCGGCGGCCGATGCGGCGGAGCAGGATTTTGTCAACCGCAGCAAGGGCGGGGTGCCGGACGAGATTCCCGAGGTGTCGCTGAGCGGTGCGCCGCTGGGCATCGGGGCGCTGCTCAAATCGGCCGGGCTGGCGCCTTCCTCCAGCGAGGCGAACCGTTTGATCGAGGGGGGCGGTGTGCGGGTGGACTCCTCCGTGGTCAGCGACAAGGGGTTGAAGCTGGGGGCCGGGGTCTATGTGGTGCAGGTGGGCAAGCGGAAGTTTGCCAAGGTCACACTTTCCTGATTCAGGTTGACAGCGACCTCGCGGGATCGGGGCGGCGGGGCCCCTGATCTGCTGAAGCAGTCAACCCTGGCGCTCAGGCGAAGAAGAACCGGCCTCTCGCAGCACGGGCGTGCCAATCACACGGCACGTTGAATACCCTGGCCAGGCTCAGTCGGTGGTGAACAGCGGCTGGATGTTCCAGATCTGTTCGGCGTATTCACCGATCGTGCGGTCCGACGAAAAAGTGCCCATGCCCGCCACATTCAGGATGGCCTTGCGGGTCCATTCGGCCGGCTGGCGGTACAACTCGTCGACCTTGAGCTGGGTCGCCACATAGTCGGTGTAGTCGGCCAGCAGCAGGTAGTAGTCGGACTCCAGCAGCGTGCGCGTGATGTCGTGGAAACGGCCCGGCTCCTCGGGGCTGAATGCACCTTCGGCGATGCGGTCGATCGCGGTCTTCAGGTCGTAGTTGTGTTCGTAGTAGCGGCGCGGGTTGTAGCCGCTGGCGCGCAAGGCCGCCACCTGCTCGGTGCGGTTGCCGAAGATGAAGATGTTGTCCAGCCCCACGTTTTCGGCAATCTCGATGTTGGCGCCGTCCCAGGTGCCGATGGTCAGCGCGCCGTTGAGCGCGAACTTCATGTTGCCGGTGCCCGAGGCCTCGGTGCCGGCGGTGGAAATCTGCTCCGACAGGTCGGCCGCCGGCATGATGACTTCGGCCAGCGACACGCGGTAGTTGGGGATGAACACCACCTTGAGCTTGTCGCCGATGCGCTTGTCGTTGTTGACGGTGCGCGCCACGTCGTTGATGAGCTTGATGACCAGCTTGGCCATGTAGTAGGCCGATGCCGCCTTGCCGCCGAAGATTACGGTGCGTGGCACCCAGTTGGCGTTGGGGTGGGCCAGGATCTGCTGGTAGCGCGTGACCACGTGCAGCACGTTGAGCAACTGGCGCTTGTATTCGTGCATGCGCTTGACCTGCACGTCGAACAGGCTGTCGGGGCTCACCACCACGCCGGTTTCGCGCGCGATGCGTTCGGCCAGACGCTTCTTGTTCTGCAGCTTGGCCAGGCGGAAGGCGTTGTTGAATTCGGGGTCGGCGGCCAGGTCGGCGAGTTGCGCCAACTGGTCGAGATGGCGGCGCCAGCCGGTGCCGATGCGGCTGTCGATCAGCGCCGACAGCGAGGGGTTGGCCTGCGAGAGCCAGCGGCGCGGGGTGATGCCATTGGTCTTGTTGCAAAAGCGCTCGGGCCAGATGCGCGCGAAGTCGGCAAAGATGGTTTCCACCATCAGGTTGCTGTGCAGTGCCGAGACGCCGTTGACCTGGTGGCTGGCCAGCACCGACAGATAGGCCATGCGCACGCGGCGCTGGCCACGCTCGTCGATCAGGGAGACGCGGCGCAGCAGGTCGTTTTCACCCGGGAAGCGGTCGTGCACCTCGGCCAGGAAGGCCGCGTTGAGGTCGTAGATGATGCGCAGGTGGCGCGGCAGCAGCCGGCCCATCAGGTCCACCGGCCAGGTTTCCAGCGCCTCGCTCATCAGCGTGTGGTTGGTGTAGCTGAAGATCTTCTGGCACAGGCCCCAGGCGGTGTCCCAGTCGACGTGGTGTTCGTCCACCAGCAGGCGCATGAGTTCGGGCACGGCCAGCGCGGGGTGGGTGTCGTTGAGGTGGATGGCGACCTTGTCGGCCAGGTTCTCGAAACTGCCGTGGCGCTTGAGGTAGCGGCGCAGGATGTCCTGCAGCGAGGCGCTGACGAAGAAGTATTCCTGGCGCAGGCGCAGTTCCTTGCCGTGTTCGGTGCTGTCGTCGGGGTAGAGCACGCGCGAGACGTTTTCCGACTGGTTCTTGGCCTCGACGGCGCGCATGTAGTCGCCTTTGTTGAAGGCGTCGAGGTTGATGCCGCCGGAGGCGCGCGCGGTCCACAGGCGCAGCGTGGTCACGCTGGTGAGTTCGTGGCCGGGAATGCCGGTGTCGTACGCGGTGGCGATCACGTCGTCGGTGTCGGCCCAGCGCACCTGGTCGCCGTCCTGCGCGAGGCGGCCGCCGAAGCGCACGGTGTAGCTGAATTCGGGCCGCATGAATTCGCCCGGGTTGCCGCTGACGAGCCAGTAGTCGGGCTCTTCGACCTGGCGGCCGTCCTGGATGCGCTGGGCGAACATGCCGTAGTCGTAGCGGATGCCGTAGCCCATGCCGGGCAGGCCCAGCGTGGCCAGCGAATCGAGGAAACACGCGGCCAGGCGACCGAGGCCGCCATTGCCCAGGCCGGCGTCGGATTCCATGTCGATCAGGGCGTCGAAGTCGGCACCGAGCTGGGTGCAGGCGGTGCGCGCGGCGTCGTAGATGCCGGCGGCCAGCAGGGCGTTGGTCAGCGCCCGGCCGGTGAGGAATTCCATCGAGAGGTAGTACACGCGTTTGGCGTCCGCGTCCTGCGCGGCGGCCAGGCTCTGGCGCCAGCGGTCCATGCAGCGGTCGCGCACGGCGTGGAACAGCGCGAACATCCAGTCCCGTTTGGTGGCCGACCGCAGGTCCTTGCCGACGGCGTAGACCAGCCGGTTGGCGATGGATTTGCGCAGCGCCTCGACGCTGTTTTCCAGGTGGTCGTATTCAAAAGGGGCGGTGGGCGCAGCGGCGATGGTCTCGGGGGCGGTGTTCGTTGGGGACATGGTGGGATGTACAAAAGAACGGCTCGGGGCGGACGCCTGCTGTTTAAGCAGAAGCCGTGCCATGGCCCGCCTCGGCCATGGCCTGGGCATAGACCTGGCGATAGGCGGTCGCGGCGCGGGCCCAGTCGAAACGCAGCGACATGGCGTGGTGCTGCACGGCCCGCCAGTCGGCGGGGCGGTGGTGCAGGGCGAAGGCGCGGCGGATGGCCTGGCGCAGGTCGTGTTCGTTCAGGCCCTGGAAGACGAAGCCGCTGGCGCTGCCGTCGTGCAGGTTTTCCAGGGCGCAGTCGGTCACGGTGTCGGCCAGGCCGCCGACCGCCCGCACCAGCGGCAGGGTGCCGTAGCGCAGGCCGTAGAGCTGGGTCAGGCCGCAGGGCTCGAAGCGCGAGGGCAGCAGGATCACATCGGCGCCCGCGATCACGCGGTGCGACAGCGCCTCGTCGTAGCCGACATGCACCGCGACCCGGCCGGGGTGGCGCTGGCTGGCGTGAAGCAGCGCCTGCTCGATCTGCGCGTCGCCGGTGCCCAGCACCACCAGTTGGCCGCCCCGGGCGACCAGGTCGTCGACCACCCCGGGCAGCAGGTGCAGGCCCTTCTGCTCGGTCAGCCGGCTGACCACGGCAAACAGCAGGGCGTCCGGCTTGGGGCGCAGCTTCATCTGCTTTTGCAGCAGGGCCTTGGCCTGGGCCTTGCCGTCCAGGTGTTCGGCGTCGAAGCCCGGTTGCACCAGCGGATCGGCGGCGGGGTTCCAGACCGCGTCGTCGACGCCGTTGAGGATGCCGTGCAGCCGGTGGCGCCGCTCGCGCAGCACACCGTCGAGCCCGCAGCCCTGTTCTTCACCGGTGATCTCGCGCGCGTAGGTCGGGCTCACGGTGGTGATGGCGTCGCTGAACTGCAGGCCCGCTTTCATGAAGGACAGGTGGCCATGGAATTCCAGGCCCTGCATGCGAAACAGGTGATCGGGCAGGCCGAGGCGGTGCCGGGCCTCGCCCGCGAACACCCCCTGGTAGGCGAGGTTGTGGATCGTGAAGACGGTGGCCGGGCGCGGCAGGCCCGGTGCGCGCAGCGCCTGCAGGTAGGCGAAGGCCAGGCCGGTGTGCCAGTCGTGGCCGTGCACCACATCGGGTTGCCAGGCTGGCTGGCCGTTGGCGGCCGGGGTCGGCAGGGCACCGATGCCCAGCAGCGCCGCGGCCCAGCCCAGCCAGGCAAAGCGCTCGGCGCTGTTGGCCCAAGGGCGCCCTTCCGGGTCCAGGTAGGGATTGCCAGGCTGTTCGTACAGGCCGGGCGCGTGCAGCAGCCACACCGGCAGGCGGCTGCCCGTGATGCGGCCGGCACGCAGCGTGGGCGGCGGACCGCCGGCCGTGAGCGGGTCCGGGCCCACACCGGCGGGCAGGCCGGCCATACCGGCCGTGGGCAGCGGGATCACCGGGCCTTCGGGCTTGACGCCGGCGGCGATGGCGGGAAAGGCGGGCAGCAGCAGGCGCACGTCCTGCTTCTGGGCGCGCAGCGCCGGCGGCAGCGCCGCGCTGACGTCGGCCAGCCCGCCGGTTTTGAGCAGCGGAAAGATCTCGGCGCAGACGTAAAGGACTTTCAGGGGCATGGGGCAGCGGTAAAACGGAGAAGCCAATAGCCAGCTCGCGCCACAGAACCGGCTTCGCCGGGCTGCAGGCGAAGCCCCCCTGCCAGGGGGGTGACACCGGAGGCGGCGCGGGGGGTCATGCCAATTTTTCCAGCATTTCGCGCGTGACCAGCACCACGCCGCCGGGGGTGCGGAAGAAGCGCCGGGCATCGGCCTCGGCGTCGAAGCCGATGGCCATGCCTGGCGGGATGACGCAGCCGTTGTCGACCACCACCTTGCGCAGCTTGCTGCCCCGGCCGACGTCGACCTCGGGCAGCAGCACGGCTTCATCGACCTCGGCGTAGGAGTGGATGCGCACCTTGGAGAACAGCACCGAACGGCGCACCGAGCCGCCCGAGATGATGCAGCCGCCCGAGACCAGCGAATCCACCGCCATGCCGCGGCGGCCGTCGTCGTCAAAAACGAACTTGGCCGGCGGCAGCTGTTCCTGGTAGGTCCAGATCGGCCACTCGCGGTCGTACATGTCGAGTTCGGGCAGCGGGTCGGTGAGGTCGATGTTGGCGGCCCAGTAGGCGTCGACCGTGCCCACGTCGCGCCAGTAGGCGGGCGCTTCGGGGGCACTCTTGACGCAGGACAGGCCGAACGGGTGGGCCACGGCCTGCCCTTCGGCGACCATGGCCGGAATCACGTCCTTGCCGAAGTCGCGGCTCGATCCCGGCCGGGCGGCGTCCGTTTCGAGCGCGGCAAACAGGTGCTGCGCGTCGAAGACGTAGATGCCCATGCTGGCCAGCGCCACCTCGGGCTTGCCGGGCATGGGGGCGGGCTGGGCCGGCTTTTCGGTGAAGCTGACGATGCGGCGCTGTTCGTCGATGGCCATGACGCCGAAGGCACTGGCCTCGGCGATCGGCACTTCGATGCAGGCCACCGTGCACTGTTTGCCCTGGGCCACGTGGTCGGCGATCAGGCTGGCGTAGTCCATCTTGTAGATGTGGTCACCGGCCAGGATGAGGATGTATTCGGGGTTGTGGGCGCGCAGGATGTCCAGGTTCTGGAAGATGGCGTCGGCCGTGCCGGCGTACCAGCTCTGTTCGTCGATGCGTTGCTGCGCGGGCAGCAGGTCGATGAACTCGTTGAACTCGTTGCGCAGAAAGCTCCAGCCGCGCTGCAGGTGGCGCAGCAGGCTGTGCGACTTGTACTGCGTGAGCACCCCGATGCGGCGCACGCCGGAGTTCAGGCAGTTGGAGAGGGCGAAGTCGATGATGCGGAACTTGCCCCCGAAATACACCGCCGGTTTGGTGCGGCGGTCGGTCAGGGCGTGCAGGCGCGATCCGCGCCCGCCGGCCAGCACCAGCGCGATGGTGCGGCGGGCCAGGTACTGGGGGGAAGTGGTCTTGTCCATGCTTGTCTCCGGGATGGTCGGGTGTCTTCGGGTCTTCTGTGTGTCAGCCGGGGTCAGCGCCCCGGCGGCAATCGGCCGTGGGCGCGGGTCATGGCCAGCAGGCGCTCGGCGGGGATGTGGTCGACCTGGCTCCAGTCGAAGCGCCACTCCCAGCAGCCACTGGCCAGCCCGGGGGTGTTCATGCGGTGGCGGCTGTCCAGGCCGAGCACGTCCTGGAACGGCACGATGGCGGTGTTGGCCACCGATTGCGAAACGCTGTGGATCAGCGTCCAGTGCGGTTCCTGGTCCATGCAGCGGCCGGCGTAGGCGCGCGCGGCGGCCTTTTCGCCCGTGGCGGCGCTGCGCCACCAGCCCACGCTGGTGTCGTTGTCGTGCGTGCCGGTGTAGGCCACGGTGCCGCGTTCGTAGTTGTGCGGCAGGTAGGGGTTGGCCGGGTCGCCGCCGAAGGCGAAGTGCAGGATGCGCATGCCCGGGAAGCCGCAGCCCGCGCGCAGCGCGTCCACTTCGGGGGTGATCAGCCCGAGGTCTTCGGCAATCACGGACAGGCTGCCCAGTTCGTCCTGCACGGCGTCGAAGAAGGCCTGGCCAGGGCCGCGCTGCCAGCGGCCAGCGATGGCGGTCGGTTCGGTGGCGGGGATTTCCCAGTGCGCTTCGAAGCCGCGGAAGTGGTCGAGGCGCACCACGTCGACCTGCCGGAAGGAGTGCGCCAGGCGGTCCTTCCACCAGCGGTAGCCGTCGTGGGCCATGGCATCCCAGTCGTACAGCGGGTTGCCCCAGCGCTGGCCGGTGGGGCTGAAGTAGTCGGGCGGCACGCCCGCGACGACAAAGGGGTCACCGCGTTCGTCGAGCAGGAACTGGTTGGCATGTGCCCAGACGTCGGCGCTGTGGTGGGCCACGAAGATGGGCGCGTCGCCGATGATCTGCACGCCGCGTTCGCTGGCGTAGCGGCGCAGCGCCTGCCACTGCACCCAGAAGCGCCACTGCACGAAGCGCCAGAAGCCGAGGTCGGCGTCGGCCTGGTCGCGCACAGCCTGCAGGGCGTCGGCCTCGCGCCGGGCCAGCGGCTGGGGCCAGGTGGACCAGGGACCGCCGTGGCGCGCGTCCAGCACCATGAACAGGGCGTAGTCGTCCAGCCAGTGGGCGTGCGCCGCAGCAAAGGTGGCGAAATCCTCGCGATCGGCCGCGCTCGCGCGCTGGCCGAAGCCTTTCCAGGCCTGGCGCAGGCTGGCCATGCGCCAGGGCCGCACGCGGCCGAAGTCGCAGCGCTGGTGGTCAAAGCCCTGGTGCGGCATCCAGGGCAGCCAGCCTTTGTGCACCAGGTCGTCCAGGTCGACCATCAGCGGGCTGCCGGCGAACGCGGACACGCTTTGGTAGGGCGAGTTGCCGGGGCCAGCGGGCGACAGCGGCAGCACCTGCCAGGCCGATTGCCCGGCGGCGACCAGCCAGTCGACGAAATGGCGGGCTGCAGGGCCCAGGTCGCCGCAGCCGTTCGGACCGGGCAGGCTGGTGATGTGCAGCAGCACGCCGCTGCTGCGGCGGGCGAGGAGGCTGTCGGCTGGAATGCTCATGGGGCAGGCGGTGTGGGGGCAGGCCCGGACCCATGCAAGCCTTGGACCAGCAGGTGCAGGCCGGGGGCGTGCAGGATCAGTTGGCCCTCGGCCAGCGGGGCTTCGTCCAAGCTGACCCGGGCGGCCGCGCTGTCGAGAACGTGCTGCCAGGGGCCGCTGGGCAGGGTCAGCGAGACCGGGCCGTCGCCGGGGTGCCAGACCAGCAGCAGGCGCTCGGTGGGCGCTTCGCCGTGTTCGCCGACGCAGATCACGGCGGTGAGGGTGCGGTGTTCCGTGCTGTTCCAGGCCGCGCTGGAGGGCGGCTGACCGTCCACGTCGTGCCAGACGATGTCGGGCGGCTGGCCGGGGGCGGGCGGGCGTCCGGTGAAGCGCTGCGTGTGGCGCAGGCCCGGGTGTCGCCGGCGCAGGGCGGCCAGCCCGCCCGTGAACACGGCCAGTTCGGTGTCGGCCCGTGCCCAGTCCAGCCAGGTGAGGGGGTTGTCCTGGCAGTAGGCGTTGTTGTTGCCCTGCTGGCTGTGGCCGATCTCGTCGCCGGCCAGCAGTTGCGGGGTGCCCTGCGCGCACAGCAGGGTGGCCAGCAGCGCCCGCCGCCACTGGCCCCGGCGGGCCTGCACGTGCGGGTCGTCGCTGGGGCCTTCGACACCGGCGTTGGCGCTCAGGTTGTGGCTGTGGCCGTCGCGGTTGTCTTCGCCGTTGGCGTGGTTGTGCTTGTGGGCGTAGGCGGTCAGGTCGGCCAGGGTGAAGCCGTCGTGGGCGGTCAGGAAGTTGACGCTGGCCAACGGCGAGCGGGGGCCGGCGGCGAAACGGTCGGCGCTGGCGCACTGGCGCGTGGCCAGTTCGCTGCGGCTGCCCGGATGGCCGAGCCAGAAGGCGCGCACCTGATCGCGGAACGCGTCGTTCCACTCCAGCCAGCCGGGGGGGAAGCCGCCGGTGCGGTGCCCGCCCGGGCCGATGTCCCAGGGTTCGGCGATGAGCCGCACGTGGCGCAGCGAAGGGTCCTGCGCCATCGCCGAAAGCAGTGGATGGTGGGGGTTGAAGCCGTGGTCGAGCACGCCATCGCGCGCCAGCGTGGTGGCGAGGTCGAAGCGGAAACCGTCCACCCCGTAGGCCTGCACCCACCAGCGCAGGCTGTCCAGCACCCATTGCAGCACGCGCGGCCGGCTGCTCGCCAGGCTGTTGCCGGTGCCGGTGAAGTTGTGCGGCACGCCGCCGGGCGCCATGGCGTACCAGTCGGTCTGGCCCAGGCCGCGCCAGCTCAGCGTGGGGCCGTCGAGATCGCTCTCGCAGGTGTGGTTGAACACCACATCGAGCACCACCTCGATGCCGGCACGGTGCAGGGCGTCCACGGCCTGGCGGCATTCGGCGCGCACCGCCGCCGCCTGGGCGGCGGTGGCCGGGTCGTGGCCGCCGGTGGCCGCCGCGTAAGACGGCTCGGGCGCGAAGGCATTGAGCGTGTTGTAGCCCCAGTGGTTGACCAGACCGCGCGCCAGCAGATGCCGTTCGCTGATGTGCTGGTGCACCGGCAGCAGGCACACGGTGGTGACGCCCAGGCGCTGCAGGTGGTCGATGACGGCGGGATGCGCGAGGGCGGCGTAGGTGCCGCGCTGGTGTTCGGGCACGCCGGGGTGCTGGCGGGTGAGGGCCTTCACATGCGCTTCGTAGACCAGCACGCGCCCGGCGGGTACCGGCGGCGCGGGGGCGATGGCGCGGCCTGCGGCCAGTTCGGCGGCCACGTCGATCACCACGCAGCGCGGCATGCGGGCGGCGTTGTCGTTGGGGTCGGGCTGGTGCGCCTGCCAGGCACACGACGGGGTCAGCGGGTCGGCGCAGCGGTGGCCGGTTTCCAGGGCCAGGCGGGTGGTGTCGCCCGTCAGTGCCAGCGCCCAGGGATCGAGCAGGAGCCGGGCCGGGTTGAAGCGGTGGCCCGCCTCGGGCTGCCAGGGGCCGTCGGCGCGCAGGCCGTAGCGTTCGCCCGGGCCGACGCCGGGCACGAAGGCGCGCCAGGCGCCGTCGCCATCGGGCGCAAGCGCCACGCGGCGTTCTCCCGTGGGGTGGGCGTCGGTGCCGAACAGGCACACCGCCAGCCCGCTGGCGTGGGGGGCCCAGACCGAAAACACCGTGCCGTCCTGCCCCGCCAGCCGGCCGGGGTGGGCACCGAAGGCGGGGCCTGCGTGCGGGGGCATCGGGTCGGGCAACACGGTGTGGTGGGTCATGTCAGCGATCCATGGCGCAGGGGCCGGGTTTCATTGCGGCCGCAGCCAGATCACCCCGAGCGGGGGCAGGGTCAGCGGGGCGGACCAGGCTTGCCCGTGCAGGGCCTGGGGTTCGGCCTGCAGGCTGCCGCCATTGCCGACGTTGCCGCCCCCGTAGTGGGCCGAATCGGTGTTCAGGCACTCCAGCCAGTGGCCCTCGTGCGGCAGACCGATCCGGTAGCCTTCGCGCACCACGGGGGTGAGGTTGGCGATCACCACGGTGCTGTCCTCCCGCCGGTGACCCCAGCGCATGAAGGCCAGCACGGACTGGTCGGCATCGTCCACCACCAGCCACTGGAAGCTGTGCGGGTCGGTGTCGCGCGCGTGCAGGGCGGGGCGTTCGCGGTAGAGCCGGTTGAGGTCGCGCACCAGGGCCTGCACGCCCGCGTGGGCCGGGTCGCCCAGCAGGTGCCAGGGCAGTTCGGCGTCGTGGTTCCATTCGGTGGGCTGGGCCAGTTCGGCGCCCATGAACAGCAGTTTCTTGCCCGGGTGGGCGTACATCCAGGCGTAGAGCGCTCGCAGGTTGGCGCGCTGCTGCCAGGGGTCGCCGGCCATCTTGCCCAGCAGCGAACCCTTGCCGTGCACCACCTCGTCGTGCGAGAGCGGCAGCACGTAGTCTTCGCTCCAGGCGTACATCATGGAAAAGGTCATGCGTTGGTGGTGCCAGCGGCGGTGCACCGGGTCTTCGGCGAAGTAGGCCAGGGTGTCGTGCATCCAGCCCATGTTCCACTTGTGGTCGAAGCCCAGCCCGCCGTCGGCCACGGCGCCGGTCACGCGCGGGAAGGCGGTGGATTCCTCGGCGATGGTGACCGCCTGCGGCGCCTCGCGCTGCAGCACTTCGTGCACCTCGCGCAGGAAGGCGATGGCTTCGTAGTTCTCGCGCCCGCCGTCCTTGTTGGGCACCCATTCGCCGGCGGGGCGGCTGTAGTCGCGGTAGAGCATGGAGGCCACTGCGTCCACACGCAGGCCGTCGATGCCGTACTGCTCGATCCAGAACAGCGCGTTGCCCACCAGGTAGTTGCGCACCTCGTGCCGGCCCCAGTTGTAGATGAGGGTGTTCCAGTCGCGGTGGAAACCCTCGCGCGGGTCGGCGTGTTCGTACAGGGCGGTGCCGTCGAAGCGCGCCAGCGCGTGTTCGTCGGCGGGGAAGTGCGCGGGCACCCAGTCGAGGATGATTTTCAGGCCGGCGGCGTGCGCCGCGTCGACAAAGCGCCGGAAGCCGTCCGGGCGGCCGTAGCGGGCCGTGGGCGCGTACAGGCCGGTCGGCTGGTAGCCCCAGGAGCCATAGAACGGGTGTTCGCTGACCGGCAGCAGTTCGAGGTGGGTGAAGCCCAGTCCGGCGGCGTAGGGCACGAGTTCGCGCGCCAGATCGTCCCAGGTGGGCAGGGTGTGCGGTCCGCCGGGCCGGCGCCAGGATCCCACGTGCACTTCGTAGATGGCCATGGGCGCCCGGTCGGTCGGCGCTGGCGCCCCCGTGGCCGGCGGCGGGCGCAGCGGCTCGCACACGCGGGCGGCGTTGCCGGGGGGCAGTTCGGTTTCGCGCGCGCAGGGGTCGGTCTTGTGGCGCCAGACGCCGTCGGCACCTTCGACCGCGAACTTGTACCAGTGGCCCACCGCGGCGCCGGGCACGAAGACCTCCCACACGCCGCACCCGGGGAGCAGGGCCAGGGGCTGCGCTTGCCAGCCGTTGAAATCGCCCAGCAGCAGCACCTGCCGCGCGTTCGGGGCCCAGACGGCGAAGGCCACGCCGTCGCGACCGTCGAGCGTGACCGGGTGCGCACCGAGTTTCTGCCAGGGCCGCAGGTGCTTGCCTTCGGCCAGCAGCCAGGCGTCGGTGTCGCCGATCCAGCGCACGGAGAGAGGTGGGGTCATGGCGGCGGGGCGTTGGGGTGAATAACCATGGTGCTGTGCAACATCATTCTGTCACCGTTCAGGTGCGCTTCAGAGGCGGTGGCCGACAATGCGGCCATGTCTGCTTCCGCATCCCTGCCCCTGCAAGCCTTCATGACCCCGCGGCGCCTGTTGCAGGCATCGGTGGCGGTGGCCCTGATCACCATCGCGCTGAAAACGGCCGCCTGGCTCGTGACCGGTTCGGTCGGCCTGCTGTCCGACGCGATGGAGTCGCTGGTGAACCTCGCCAGCGCGGTGTTCGGCCTGGTGATGGTGACCATCGCCGCCCGCCCCGCCGACGCCGACCACCCCTATGGCCACCACAAGGCCGAGTACTTTTCGTCTGGCTTCGAGGGGGTGCTCATCATCGCCGCGGCGCTCGGCATCTTCTGGGCCGCGGCGCTCCGGCTGTGGAACCCGCAGCCGCTGGAACAGGTCGGCTGGGGGCTGGCTCTGTCGGTGGCGTCGTCGGCGCTCAACGGCCTGCTGGCGTGGACCATGTTCCGCGCGGCGCGGGTGCACCGTTCCATCGCGCTGGAGGCCGATGCCCGCCACCTGACCACCGATGTCTGGACTTCGGCCGGCGTGGTGGTCGGCATTGCCCTGGTGCACCTGACCGGCTGGCTCTGGCTCGACCCGGTGGTGGCCATGGGGGTGGCGGCCAACATCCTCAAGGAGGGCTTTCACCTCATCTGGCGCTCGTCGCAGGGGCTGATGGACGAAGCGGTCGAGCCCGAGGTGCAGGCCACGATCGAACAGACCCTGGCCGGCTTTGCCGTGCAGCGCCAGGGGGTCGACATCGTGCGCTTCGACCACGTGGTCACGCGCCGCGCCGGCCAGCGGCGTTTTGTCGACCTGCACATGCACATGCCCGCCGGCTGGTCCCTCGGCCGCGCAGCGGCCGTGCGGGCCGACGTGGAGCAGGCACTGATGAGCGCGGTGCCGGGTCTGCGGGCGAGCATCCAGTTGCTGCCCTCCGACGTAGAGGCCCGCTTTTTTGACGAAAACGACCTGAAATGACAACGCCATGATCGCCTTGTTGCAGCGTGTGGGCGAGGCCCGTGTGGACATTGCCGGCGAGACCGTGGGGCGCATCGGGCCGGGCCTGCTGGTGCTGCTGTGTGCGGAGCCGACCGATACCGAGGCGGTGGGCAGCCGCCTGCTGGCCAAGGTGCTGAAGCTGCGTGTCTTCGCCGACGAGCAGGGCAAGATGAACCGCAGCGTGCAGGACGTGGGCGGCGGGCTGCTGATCGTCAGCCAGTTCACGCTGGCGGCGGACACCCGCAGCGGCACGCGACCGGGCTTCAGCGGCGCGGCAGCGCCCGCGCTGGGCGAGGCGCTCTATGACCGCTTCGTGGCCGAGGCACGCGCCGCGCACCCTGTCGTCGCCACGGGCCGTTTCGGCGCCGACATGCAGGTGCACATGGTCAACGACGGGCCGGTCACCATTCCGCTGCGGATGACGGCCTGAGCCGTCGCGGCTTTCTTAGAACGTGTTGACGATCTTTTCCCTCAGACAATGCTGATGTGAAGAGAAAGCCGTACCCAAGCGACATCAGTCGAAAGAAGTTTGCCGAGATTGAGCCGCTGCTGCGCAGCGTTCGGCGCCGCACCA
>Ga0067045_1027495_pt1 | contig 111263 bp, 107 predicted proteins | sample TerdegcTABiofilm_FD_59184 | JGI IMG/M metagenome (GOLD analysis project Ga0067045, IMG submission 59184) | Combined Assembly of (Gp0054472, Gp0054536) Wastewater bioreactor microbial communities from Singapore -Terephthalate degrading...
CCCGACCGCGGAACCGGACTCGGGCTTTCCATCTCCTACGGCATCATCCAGGACCACAGGGGGAAAATCTGGGCGGTGAACAACGCGGAAGGAGGGACATCCATATTTGTTGAATTGCCGCTTGAAAAACGGGCAAGGCCTTGATCCCTCGCCGGTGCAGCCTTTCCCGCTGATTGCTCTTTACATAGATGCAGGATTGCCCTACAATCGGTTATAAGATGAAGGCGGGCCCGGGCGGATTACCAGCTGTTTTTCGTGAAGATTGCGGAGGTTCGGGAAGATGCCGGAACGTGTCAGAGTCCAGGAAGTCTTCAACAATGTCCACGCCCACCGGCGCATAGCCGATCTGATTCGGCGATTCTCGACCAACAGGAATGATGTCCGCAGGGTGGCTGTGGAAGCACTCGACCTGAAAGGCTGCCGCTCGATTCTGGACGTAGGCTGCGCCTTCGGTTCTTTCGCAAAAAGTCTCCGTGGAAGAGTGCAGCCCGATGCGACAATGACGGGCGTGGATGTCATTGGGGCTTACGAACCGCTTTTTCTGGACGCCTGCCGCCACGCGGGCATGCACGGGCGGTTCTTCCCCGGCGGGGTGTCGGTCATCAAGACGTTTCCCGACAGGTCCTTTGATCTTGTTCTTTGCTCCTATGCACTTTATTTCTTTCCCGAGGCCGTGGGGGACATCGCCCGCCTGCTCGTTCCTGAAGGTACATTCATAGCCATCACCCACCACAGGAATAACGCGGGCGAACTTATAGAGCTGACGAAAGACGTATTGAGAACCGCCGGGATATATGATGAAAAGGAACTGCCCTTCGAAACCATCGTCGGGCGGTTTTCCTCGGAAAACGGAGAGGCGCTTCTAAATCCCTGGTTCGGGGAAATCAGTACCATCGATTATCGCAACTCGCTGGTTTTCCCGCCGGCGGATGTCCCGCATCTGCTCGAGTACTTCCGGTTCAAAAGCCCTCTTTATTTAATGGGAACGGGAATGGATGAGGAAACCCTGCTTTCAAGGATACGGGATCGCCTCATCCGGCTTTCCGCGGGGGAAAACGGCCTGACCGTTTCCAAGGATGATCGAATTTTCATTTGCAGATCGCCGGGCCAGGGAGTGAAAAGGATATGAAGAAGAGATTAAGGCGTTTCTGCCACTCCTGTGGAGGTCCGGTCTCCTCGAGGATAGAAGACGGTATCCGGCGGGATTTCTGTCCTGTATGCGGTCTCTTTTTTTATGATAACCCGCTGCCTGTCGTCTCTACGATAGTAGATGCGGACCGGCGGATTCTTCTGGTGAAGCGGGGGAAGAGACCCTACAGGGGATCGTGGTGCCTGCCGACGGGATTCGCCGAGGCAGGCGAAAGCATCCAGCAGGCGGCCCTGAGAGAACTGAAAGAGGAAACTGGAATAGAAGGAAAGATTCTCAGCCTCGTGGATGTCCGCTCTTACGGGAGCCGTTTCTATGGAGACCTGCTTTTCATTACCTTCGAGGTGGAACCGGTGGGAGGCTCGCTTCAGCCAATGCCGGGGAGCGATACGGTGAAGGCGCAGTATTTTCCCCTTGAGAGCCTGCCGGAAATAGCTTTCTCCTCGAACCGCAGCGCCCTTCAGCGCTACATTGCGGGAAAGGCCGAGTACTGGGCCATAGTGGATTCTTTCAGTATCTCGGTTCGTGATGAGCAAGCAGGAGGCGGAGGCAGGAATCTTCTTTCCGACCGCATGATCGGCGTAATCGAGGAAAATGCGGAGTCCATCGCCCGGCGCTGGATGAACGACGCCCTTAACAATCCCTCTACGGCGGATTTCCGCAGAATCGATCGGTCCCGCCTTTTCAGGGACGTCCGTGAGATTCTGTCACAGTTCGGCAAGTGGCTGGGCGGTTTTTACAGGGACGCCGACATCCGAAATTACTACACGGCCTTCGGGCGGGTGAGCCGAAGGGAAGGCGTGGCCCTGAGTCATGCTCTCAGCGCTCTGAGCCTGATCAAGAAACATCTCTGGGAGTTCGCTCTCTCCCAGGGCATGTGGCGCAAGACTCTCGACATCTACATGGCGCTGGAACTCGACCGCCGGATCGTCATCTTCTTCGACAAGGCGGTTTTCTACACGACCAGGGGTTACGAGTAGAGGGAAGACCTGCCACTTTCCTGCTTTTATCTTCTCAGGATGGTTTTCAGTGCCGCGAGCAGCCTCTCCACATTTTCCTTCCTCGCCGTGTGTCCCATCAGACCGATGCGCCAGATTTTTCCCGCAAGGGGACCGAGTCCCGCCCCGATCTCGATCTTGAATTCGCTTCGCAGGCGCCTCCGGACGGTCAATTCATCCACGCCATCGGGCACCACGACGGCATTGAGCATCGGGAGGCGATAGGGCGTCTCGACAAGCATCTTAAGTCCCAGTTCCTCCAGGCCGGCTACGAGCGCCTGATGGTTTTCCCGGTGTCGCTGAAAGGCCTTTTCCGGTGTTTCCTCAAGGATAAGGAGGAGCGCCTGATAGAGGCCGTAGATCATGTTCACCGGCGCCGTGTGGTGGTAGACGCGGTTCGTCCCCCAGTAATTGGCGATAAGCGAGAGATCGAGATACCAGTTGGGTACTTTCTTTTTCCGGCCGTTGATGCGGGCCATTGCCTTTTCCGAGAAGGAGACCGGCGCCAGGCCGGGCGGGCAGGAGAGGCATTTCTGCGTTCCGCTGTAAATAGCATCTATATTCCAGTCGTCAGTCCTGACCTCCGCGCCGCCCAGACTCGTGACTGTATCAACCAGATAGAGGGTGTCTGAGTTTTGGAGGAGACCGCCCACTTCGGCGACGGGGTTGAGCACACCGGTGGAAGTTTCGGCGTGGACGATCGCAACTATGCCGTATTTATCATTCCTGATCTTTTCTTCCACTTCTTCGACTATCACCGGGGTTCCCCATTGGAATTCGAGGGCGTCCACCTGCGCGCCCAGCCTTTCGGCCACTTCTTTCATCCTCCGGCCGAAAACACCGTTGATTGCTATGAGGACACGGTCTCCCGGTTCAACCAGGTTTACGAAACAGGCCTCCATCCCGGCGGAGCCCGTGCCGGAAAGGGGAAGCGTAAGCTGGTTGCCGGTGTTCATGATCTTCCGGAGCATCTCCTTGAGTCCGTCCATGATTTTCAGGAAATGTGGGTCCAGATGTCCGAGGGTCTTCAGACTGAGTGCTGAGTAGACTTCAGGCGGCACACAGGACGGACCGGGGCCCATAAGCAGTATCTCTTCGATTGCTTTCAATTGATTTTCCATTGCGGTCTCCTTTCAAGTGAAGTCAGGGAGGTCATCGCTCCAGTGCAGAATGAATTTATCTCACAGCATCTTTTTGCCATCAATGCCTTTTTAAAAGGAAGACAGCGGCTCAGTGCGCGCTTCCCGTCAGCTGGAATGATGCCCAGTAGTAGGGATGAGGGTATTTTTTCTTATTTTCCAGTTGAGCGGTCCGCAGCGCCTCGCGCTTACTCTTTCTGTCCAGTTCTCTGTAAAAGCGAGTCATGAGTAGAGAGGTGGCGAGGTCGTCCACCTTCCAGAGGCTCGCCACTATGGAACGGCTTCCGGCATAGAGGAATCCTCGGGTCAATCCCACCAGATCGTCGCCATTGGCAATCTTGCTCAAACCCGTTTCACAGGCGCTGAGAGTGACGAGGTCGGCATCGAGCGTGAGAGAGTAAAGCTTATCCACCGTCAATATCCCGTTGTGATCCGCATCCGGAGCCAGTAGAAGGGCGGATTTCAGAGGCGCTTCGGGATTGAACTGACCGTGAGTTGCGAAATGGATAAAGGGGTGGAGATTGCCGTACCTGCGCAGAACTGTCTCCGTTGCCTCTCTTCTCACGAACACCTTCGATTCAGGCCGGATGCTCGCGATCTCCGTTGCTTCCCTCTGGGCGTACTCCAGGTCATACCTTGAATCACCGAGATCTGGATTTCCGAAAATCAGGATACCCTTTTTCCCGTCCGCTTTTTTCTCACCGAGATATTTCATGGCGCCGGCGCTCGGCATCATTCGCATACTGTATCGGTCGATGAGATAACCCGCGCCGTCATGTAGTGCGTTCATGGGAAGGTAGTGAATTGAACCGTGGGATACTATGACGAGATTCTTCTTGTTCAGTACCCTCTCCAGGGGCTCGAAGATGCGCTTGTAGAGCTTCTGCGATATTTCAATGAATGAAGCCGACCGGGGATTTTCAATTTCTTTCCGGAAGGCCTGAATATCTTCAGTCAGCCTCTCACCATCCAGCTTGACGGTTTGCAGTTTGCCGTCGGACAGGATGAAGACGTACATGTCCTTGTCTCGGTAATAATACTCGATCAGGGCTTCATCCGCGGGAACGAGAGATTGAAGTTCCGTCATGGTCGGAGAGGTGACCGTGACGAGCGAGGCCAATTCCGGGGCCCTGTTCTTAAGGTCTTCTCTTGTTTTTATCATGACACTTCTTGTCTTATTTTTGTCAATTGTCTCGCTCTGAACTATGGCATCCTGATCGGCTGACTCCTTCAGGGCAAGAACGGCTTGAATCTCCTTTTCATTCCCTCTCTTCACGGCAAAGTCTCTCTTCGAGGCAAGCAGATCTACCAGGGCGCGGGCCTTGGCGCGCTCTACATATTCAAAGGATTTCTCGTATTGTTTGTCCTTATAGAACGCCCGGATGAGAGCGTGATAGACGGCCTGTTTGTCTCCCACGAATCCTATCTTGCTCGCTTCCGTATGGATGGTTGAGCGCTGTTCCTCTATTACGTCCACGGCCCGGGTGTAGAATTCAACGGCCGCTTTGAAATTTCCATCCCTCTCAGCTATGCGGCCGCGATCGAAAAGAACCATCCAGTATATCTCTCCGTTGAATCGGGTCTGGGGCGTGTCGAGCAATTTGTCGTATTGTTCCTTCGCCTCCTTTATTCTTCCCGTTTCAAAGAGACTTTTGGCGAATATGAAATATTTCGGCATGGTCTGAAAAACGAATATGCTGTCGTCAGGGGTCAGTAAACCGGTCAAAGTGACCGCTGCCATTGTCATTCCCCTCCAGATGGATGACGCGACATCATCCTCGATGAATTCGAGGCTCTTACGGTAATCGCCGAGAGCCATGTATGTTTTTGCAAGCCCGACCACCTTGTCCGTTTTCAGAAGAACATAGGGGTAATGGGTCCCAATGTTTTCCAGCATCCCGGCATACTTCATTGCCTTCTGGCGGTCGCCGTTCAGCGCGTGGGCAAGCGAAAGATTGGCGAGCGCCTTTATTCTGTATGCCCTCATGAGGCTTCGCTCTTCCACGATTCGGAATGCTTTTTCGGCCTGTTCAACGGCCCTGGCATAGTCGCCGAGTTCCATGTAGGCGACTGCTCTCAGGCTGTTGGGTTCATGGGATACATCCGTCATCGCCAGCACCGTCCTTTCCCCTCTATTGACGTTTGCCTCGAATCTATCGAGACAGGGGAAAAGCTTATTGTACCTTTTGAGATTCGCATAGGCATAGCAGAGGCTGTACAGTTCGTAGGTGCTTGCGGACGATAAATCCTTGACGCGCTTCTCCATGTGGGTTTCAAGCTGTCCCCACCTGGCTTTCATGAACATGTCCCCTTCCGGCATGATGACCGACATGCAGCCCGTGCTCGATAAAGCCATCCATGCGACGACTGCAAGCAAGACACCTTTTTTCATTTTTCCTCTCCCAAAATGAAAAACCCCTCTTTTCTCGATGACGGGGTTCCGTAAAATCAGCTCATGTGTTCCTCTTAAACGGCTGTTTGGAGCTTCGTTCCGGCTCCTGATTATCCGCTTGATATTTAAAGATGAATATATCTAAATAAAGCGGCCGGTCAAGTCATTTTCCAAAGGCAGAATAAGCTGATAGTATGAAGGAGACGCGAATATGAAATCCTATCGCAAGGAACTCTGGTTCAACATTCCGACACGCAGGGCCTTTGTCAACATCACTCCCCAGGTGGAGCAGTGCCTGAAGGAAAGCGGGATCTCAGAAGGTCTCGTTCTTGTCAACGCCATGCACATTACAGCGAGCGTTTTCATCAACGACGATGAATCGGGACTTCATCAGGATTACGAAGAGTGGCTCGAGAAACTCGCCCCCCATGAACCAGTCTCCCGCTACCGCCATAATCGCACTGGAGAGGACAACGGCGACGCCCATCTCAAGCGTCAGATCATGGGCCGGGAAGTCGTCGTCGCCGTGACTAAGGGCAAGCTGGACTTCGGTCCCTGGGAGCAGATCTTCTACGGCGAGTTCGACGGGCGGAGAAGGAAGAGGGCGCTGGTGAAGATCATAGGGGAATGAAGCCGTCTCATTTTTGTTCTTTGCATAAGCGAAGAAAATTGGATATATTGCGCACTCGTTTTTTTGATTGCCTTATTTTTTCAGGAGGTTTGCAGCATTATGTCGGAGGTGAAACCTGATCGCTGGGTAACCTGGGTCGCCCTGACCACGGCCATCATGGCAGTCTTCGCGGCCATCACGACACTTTACGTCGGGAAGTTTTCATCGCGCGCCATCATGCATCAGGCCCAGGAGACAAATGAATGGGCCTATTACCAGGCGAAGAGCATCAAGTCCTATATCTATGAGATCCAGAAGCAGAAGATGGAACTGGAAATGCTCATGGACAGGGGGAAATATACTAAAGACGTGGCGGACAAAGTCAAAAAGGTGCTGGCGGATTACGAAAGCAAGATCAAGCGCTACGAGAAGGAAAAGGAAGAAATCAAGCAGGCCGCGGAGGAGCTGGCGAAAAGCAAGAGCGTGGCTCAGGAAAAGGCGGGCAATTTCGGTTACAGCCTGATCTTTTTGCAAATAGCAATAATGCTCTCGTCCGTGGCGGCCCTCACGAAAAAGAAAGAACTCTGGTACTTCGGCATGGCGACCTGCGCGGGATGGGTCTTTTTCTTCCTCGACGCAATTTATTTATTCTATTGATCAGGCATTGGGCGCCAGGCGTTGGGTGAGGGTAAATGGCGAATGGAAGGAGGTCTGACCATTGGGTCCTGTCAGAGCCATGATGAACGATCAGAGGCGGAGGAACTTTGCTCTTCTCGTTTTTTCCGTCATAGCTGTACTGGGTATCACGGGAATCCTTTTCTACGTGAGCTACAGGCAAAGCCACATCTCGACGGATGACGCCTTCGTAACCGGAAAGATCCATGTGATCGCATCAAAGGTTCCAGGCACGGTAAAAGAGGTTCATGTCCACGACAACCAGCCCGTCAAACAGGGCGACCTCCTTGTCGAGATTGACACTCAGGACTATGACGTCAGGGTGAGAGAGGCGGAATCTGCCGTGAGTGCGGAAACCTCCAAACTTGCCGAGATATCGTCTAGGGTCGAAGTTACCCTTAAGCAGCTCCGCGAGTACGAGCACAGAGTGGCGTCGGCGAAGGCCAATTTGAAGCTTCAGGAGGCCGACCTGAAGCAAGCCGAGCTTGATCTGACGCGCGCGAAGAGGCTCTATAAGAAGGAAATCCTGCCGGAGGAGAAACTCGAGAAAGCTAAGACGAACTTCGATGTGGCGAAGGCCCGGGTGGACGCGGCAAGGGAACAGCTCAAGCAGGCGGAGGCGGCGTTTGAAACGCACAACGCGGTCATCCGGCAGACGGACTCGGCCTTTCAGGCCCAGAAGTCCGTCCTCAGGCAGAGGCAGGAGGTGAAAAAGGCCGAAGACCTCAAAAGGAGCTACACCCGGATTTATGCACCGTCTGACGGTTACGTGACGAAGAAATCACTGGAGATCGGAAATCAGATTCAGGCCGGGCAGCCCCTTATGGCGGTTGTTCCTCTCGGCGATGTTTGGGTGATAGCTAACTACAAGGAAACCCAGCTCGAGAGGGTGAGAGCGGGACAGAAGGTGAAGATCCGGGTGGACACCTATCCCGGCAAGGTCTTCGAGGGAGTGGTGGACAGCATCATGGCGGGAACGGGCTCCGTTTTTTCCCTCTTTCCCCCTGAAAACGCCACGGGCAACTTCGTGAAGGTCGTTCAGCGGATTCCCGTCAAGATCGTCCTGAAAAAAGGGACGGATCCCGAGCATGTCCTCAGGGTGGGGATGTCCGTTGAGCCCACGATCATCATAGACAAATGAACCCGGTTACGCCCTAGCGAATATGATTTCGGAAAGAGACAAGTGGTTGATCGCTCTTACCGTGATGCTGCCCACGCTGATGGTGATTATAGACACCTCGGTGGTCAATGTTTCTCTCGATCATATCAGGGGAAGCCTCTCGGCGGGGATCGATGAGGCCACCTGGTCCATAACCTCCTATCTTGCGGCGAACGCAATCATCATTCCCATGACAGGCTGGCTCAGCCGACTTTTCGGGAGGAAGCGCTACCTCATATTCTCGGTTGCCCTTTTTGCCGTGAGTTCTCTCCTCTGCGGTCTGGCCTGGAACATTCAGAGCCTTGTCTTTTTCCGAGTACTTCAGGGGTTCGCAGGCGGGGCCCTCCAGCCGATCTCGCAATCCATACTGCTGGAGACCTTTCCGCCGTACCAGCATGGAACGGCTATGGCCATTTTCGGCGCGGGCATCATGTTCGGACCCATCATCGGACCTCTCCTCGGAGGGTGGATCACGGACAACTGGTCCTGGCACTGGATCTTTTTCATAAATATACCAATCGGGATAATTTCGATTCTCATGTCCCTTGTTTTCATCATTGATCCCTCTTACATGAAAGGGGTGAAGATGAAAATCGATTACTGGGGTCTTCTACTCCTCGCCGTGGGGATAGGGGCCCTTCAGATGGTTCTGGACCGGGGGCAGCGAGAGGACTGGTTCTCGTCGGGGTTCATCACCTGGCTGACTATGATCTCCGTTGTCTTTCTCATCGTGTTCGTTATCGTGGAAATCTTCGCCGAGCATCCTATCGTTAATCTCAGGGCCTTCAGGAATTTCTCTTTCAGCCTGGGGAACGTGGTAATATTTTTCGTCCTGGTGAATCTTTTCGGGAGCATCGTGCTGCTTCCCATCTACCTGCAGACTCTAATGGGGTACACGGCGACTCTAGCGGGTCTTCTCCTGGGGCCGGGAGGGATCGCCACGCTGATTGCCATGCCCGTTGCGGGGAAACTTGTTTCACGGGTTAATCCCAAGGGCCTAATCGCCTTCGGTATCATCATGACAGGCTATTCAACGCTTCTCATGTCCCGGTTCAACCTCGCCGCCGACTTCAGCTCCATTCTATGGCCCCGTGTCCTGATGGGCGTCAGCATGGCCTTCATTTTTGTTCCCTTGACGACGCTCACGTTATCGAGTATCCGAAAGGAGGAGATGGCGAATGCCACCTCCATTTTCAACCTTGTGAGAAATCTGGGCGGAAGTTTCGGCGTGGCCTTTGTCACTACCCTGCTGACCCGCAGGGCGCAGTTTCACCAGTCGCGTCTCGTGGATCACCTTACGCCTTACGATACGGGTTACAACTGGATCATCTCCCAGGGAGCTCCAACCCTCAAGCAGGCTGGCATCGATCCATCGGGCCCGGGCGGGTTAGGAATCATTTATGAGAAGTTGCTGCGGCAGTCAATGATGATGTCCTTTAATGACGTTTTTCATATTCTTTCGATCATGATCGTCCTGATGTTGCCGGTCGTTTTTTTTATGGTGAGGGTCAGACATAGCGCTTCTGATCCGCACTGAAAAAGGGTTAAGGATTCAAGGGGACCAGGGCGGGGACCGAAGATGAGAAGATGCGACCTTCACCCTCACCCCGATCCTCTCCCTTCCCGCCACAGGCGGATTTTCGACAGAGGAGAGGGCTTTAGGTCATCCAACCGTCTCAGGGAAAATGGTTTTAAGTCAGTACGTCCGCCAGGAAAGAGTGCTCTATGAAAATCCCTCCCTTTGCGGGAGTGAGTCGCTCTCTGTAATTTTCCCCTCCCCTTGCGGGAGTGAGTCGCTCTCTGTAATTTTCCCCTCCCCTTGTGGGAGGGAACTTCTCTCCATAATTGTTCCCTCCCCTTGTGGGAGGGAACACAAGGGAGGGGAAACAAATAAACTATCACATAGAAAGGCCATTAACCTTTATCCTAAGTTAAGGAGTGTTTGTTTATGAGCAGGGAAATCATCAAAGCGAATGTTGTTGTTTTCATCGCCAGTTTCTGCACCCTTGTTATCGAGCTCGTGGCCGGGAGAATCATGGCTCCCTATGTCGGCGTCTCCCTCTACACCTGGACGAGCATCATCGGAGTCGTTCTTGCCGGCATCAGCATAGGCGCATACGTCGGAGGTCTGATAGCCGACCGTTATCCACGTACCTCTACATTAGGCTGGCTTCTCTTCCTTTCCGGACTCGGGGCCCTGAGCATCTCCCCGCTGACCAACCTGATAGGCGCGGCCCAGCTCCAGACCACACTCATGGTTCGCATCCTTATACTGACGACGGCCATTTTCTTCATCCCTTCCTGCATTCTCGGCATGATCTCGCCGGTCGTCGTGAAGCTCACCCTCAGCAATCTTTCCAAGACGGGCAATGTGGTGGGAAAGATTTATGCCTTCTCCACTCTCGGTTCCATAATCGGGACCTTCGCGACGGGTTTCTTTCTTATTTCCTGGATGGGGACCAGGAATCTTCTGTTGACCATGGCGGTCATTCTCATTCTCTCGGCCCTGGTCTTCGGCGGCGCATTCAGCCGGAAGAAGGCCGTATTCGCGGTTATAGCAATCCTCACTCCGCTGGTCTGGGTTTTTTACGGCTATGCATTCAGGCCTCCTCTCGACGACAAAATCTATTACTTCTTCAAGGAAAGCGATTATTATACGATTAAACTTTCGCGGTATGAAACCTCCGACGGCCGGCGTGCAGAAGCGCTGATTCTTGACAACCTCATTCACTCGATAAATGTTCTGGACGATCCGCTTCACCTTGACTACGAATATCTCCGCATCTACGATGAGTTCATGCGGTGGCGGACGAAGAAAAATGGATCGCCGCAGACCCTCTTCATCGGCGGCGGGGGCTACACCTACCCTCGCTACCTTGAGGTGAAATACCCGGCGGCGGGGATCGATGTGGTGGAGATCGATCCGGAGATTACAAGGGTCGTCTATGAATATCTAGGCGTCCCGAAGGACACCCGGATCCGGACCTTCAACGAGGACGGGCGCTGGTTCGTGATGAACTGCAGGGAAAAAGAAAAATACGATTTCATCTTCGGCGATGCCTTCAACGATCTTTCCATCCCGTATCATCTGACGACCAAAGAATTCGCCGGGCAGCTCAAGGATCTTCTCAAGCCCGACGGCATACTTCTGGCAAACATGATAGACAGTTACGAACAGGGACTCATGCTTCCCTCATACATCCGGACGCTGGAGGAGGTTTTCGGGAAGGGACATGTTCATCTCATAGCGGTGGCGCCGGAATTCAAGGGTATCAGCACCTGTGTCGTCGTTGCGAGCAGGCAGAGTCTGGATCTGGACAGCTTTGTCAGGACGATCAAGGCTGAAGGCGGAAGAGAAATGGTCTCCCACGTAATTCCCCAGGAGCGCCTCCAGGAACACCTTGCGAGACGTCCGTCTGTCATCCTCACCGACGATTATGTCCCCGTCGACAACCTGGTCGCCCCTATATTCGAAGAACGCTTCGGATATAAGAAATACCACAAGGCCGAAAAATGAAAGCAACAGTCTACTTTTCGCCGTCATTCGAGAAACGTGTCATCGCGGCCCTTTTCGAGATGGCTCTCGGGGACGGTGTAAGAATTGAGAAGGAGAGCCGGGTGGCCGTCAAGGTTCATTTCGGCGAGAGGGGAAATACGAGATTTGTATCCCCGGAGAACATTCGACCCGTCATAGATTCCCTGCGGAAGATAAACAGCCGCTTCTTCCTGACCGACGCGAACACCCTGTACCGGGGGATGCGGCTCAATGCGACCGATCATCTCAAGATAGCGAGAGAACACGGATTCGACAGACTGAAAACGAAGATTGTAATCGCCGACGGAGAGAAGGGCGACGAGGAGGTCGACGTCGAAATCGGCAAACCCATTTTTTCGAAAGTAAAGATCGCGAAGGCGATCGCCGAGTCGGATGTCATAATCGCTGTTTCCCACTTCAAGGGACACATGCTTTTCAGCTTCGGCGGGGCCGTGAAGAACGTCGGCATGGGATGCGGTTCCAGGGCCGGAAAGCTGGCGATGCACTCCAAGATCAAGCCCTCCGTAGGGACGGGCTGCATCGAATGCGGCAGCTGCATCGAATACTGCCCTGTCGGTGCGATAAGCGACGAGAGCGGCAGGACCCGGATTGATGAGGGGAAATGCATCGGCTGCGCCGGCTGCATAGCTGTATGCGAAAACGGAGCAATAGACGTCCCCTGGCATGGCGCCTCGGGCCGTGAGTGCATGGAGCGCTGCGCAGAATACGCCTTCGGCGCCCTGAAGGGGAAGCAGGGCATCTTTATCAACTTCATCAATCACATCACGAGCGACTGCGACTGCATGCCCGACAGCCGGCTCATCGGTCACGACGTGGGGATTGTTTCTTCAACCGATCCAGTGGCCTGCGATCAGGCGGCCTATGATCTCGTCGTGAAGAAGCACGGAGGGAAGGACATCTTCAGGGCGACGCACGGCATAGACGGTCGCCATCAGCTGTCGTATGCCGAGCGGATCGGGCTTGGCACCAGGGCGTACAGTCTCGTCGAACTGTAACCGTTTCAACCGGAATCTCCCTGCCCCCCGTTCCTGACCTTTAGTCATTTTTTTGTGACCGCGAACTCTTGACAGGCAAGAATTTTTTTTATACTTTTTCAGCGAAGAATTAAGAAGCAAAGAAGGGTCGGGGAAGGACTGTTTCAAAGCAGTCACCGGCGCGTTTTTGACAGGTCTAATCACGTGAAAAGAGTCATAGCATAAAAGTCTTTTCGAGGAGGGGCTTATGTCAAAAAAACACACATACCGTTCGGGTCGTCTTGTTTTTTCCTTTTTATTTGTTCTGTTGTTTGCCTCTGCCGCAGCCGCTGACATGCCTGTTACGTTTCTCGATGTCGAGCCTGTTGCGGGGGCTTATTACGGATGGGGTTATAACCTGACGACCAAGCAGTTCACTTCCCCCTGCATCGGCTACAACGCAAGCGCGACCTATGCATCGGGGGACCCCGATCAGGGTACCACATTTGAATTCGTTGAAAACACCTCCGAGATCGTATCAAAATCAAACCTGAGCGTAAGCGCCGCCCTCAAGGTTCATGCCTTCGGAGGCACTTATCAGCTCGACAACAAGACCGATGTCGCGGCGGGGACGGAGAGCAGCACGTACAGCCAGGCGCTCTTCGCCAATGCATACCGCTACAATATCCCCAAATTTCTTGATATCGGTCAGGTCGCTTTCAAGCCCGAGGCACGTAACCTTCTTACGTCTGCAGGCGGTAAGGGACAGTTCAAGCAGCAGTGCGGAGATGCATTCGTAATCGGCATCCAGACGGGTCGTGAGTTTCTGGGGACGGCCACAATTACGAAACAGACCCTGAAAGCGTGGACCCAGTTCGCCAATAAAACAGGTGCATCGGCGAGCGGTGCATGGGGCTCCGCAAGCGGTAGTGTCGATATAGGCAAGCTCATGGAGCAAACTTTCGGCAGCCAGAACATCGTGGTCAAGACTTACAGCACGGGGTCCAATAAACAGAATCCCACGCAGGCAAGCGAGCTGACCGGATACTATAAAGACTTTCTCAACAGCAGCGGGCCTGAAAAAACCGTCAAACTCATAGTGTCGCCCTACCAGCTTGTTGGAGACTATCCCTGGGAGAATCCCCTTCAGGGAACAAACAAGGAAGACTATATCGGCATGATGGTGGTGGGGCTCTGGGAACTCAAGGCGGCCATAAGGGATGCGAACTTCGTCCTCGACCCGACCACAGCCGGCATGTTTGCCCTCGGCACGACACAGGCCAAAAAGAACGATCGGACCGCCTACATCCGGCAGATGCGCGATGCCTGGCAGAGGGAGTACGAGATGCTCCTCGGGGCCGCCCAGAAGTGCAACGACCAGTTCACCCCAGTATGTAAGAGCCTTGCCGAATTCTACGACCGTAACCGCAATCTCGCCGCCCAGCGGTACGCGGCACTGCCGGACCGTTATCTGAGCGACTGCAAACAGCCGCTCGTGTTGAAAGATGTTGGTCAGACTCTGAAAAACAGCCTGGTCCAGACGACTTTCGGCACCAAGATCATCGGTGATGCGGAGACAGGAGGCGCTCCGTCACGGGTCGTTGCAGAGTTGACATTCAAGCCGGACAGGAGCCAGCTGAAGGCGATTCTCTCCGTTATGAAGATGGAGTGGAATCAGCCGCATGTGCAGGGGGAGGCCATCCGACCCAAGGGTTCCGACAAGAAGCATTATTCCACGTGGGGCCTTCAGGCTCAGGCAACCGTCTTTGACCTTGAAAATCCCCAGCGTTACGGACTGGGGTCTGAAAACCTTAATCACTGCACGTTTAAAGGAAAGGGAATTGATTTCCCCGATATCAAAACTCCTCCTGCGACGCCGGAACTCAACCGGTTCGGTTTCAACCAGGCATTTACGCACGGATACATTGACGGAAAATCCGGGAAAGATCCGAGGGGACAGGTTCATTTCGGAAACGGCCGGGGCGCACTTGAATTCATCACCTGTGAAGTGGACCGCAAGGGCAATGACGATAATATGCAGTGCCTTGATCTGGGTGTGCGCAATGTGGCGCTGACCCTTGTCAGCACGCAGGATCAGGAAGCGGATCGGTGGGTGAAGCCGGCTATCACGCCGCAGGTACCCACTGCGCTGGCCAGTTTCGGGCGCGGTGCGGTAATTACCGCGGCGGACAGCAATCAATTCAAGCCGTTTACGGCGGCCCTGACGCCGGGGAAGCAGAGTCTAGTTCGGATGTCCGATGCCAAACGCACGGCGACACTGGCCAAACTGAGGACCAAGAGCTTCAAGCTGCCTCAGAGCCAGCTCAATCTGATCCAGAAGCGCCTGCAGATTGCTCCGTTGAAGATTCAGTAGCCCGGCGCTGATAAATTCGGCATGCATAAGCCGAAATAACATTAATCTCAAAAAGAGGGGGAGATGCTATCATCTCCCCCTCTTTTCATCATTGTGCGCTTTGATTCCCGCTCTTTAGCTGCGGCCGGGGTCATGAAGGCGATCGGTGGACCAGCTTCCGCACGAGTCTTCCCGGCAGCGTCTCCACGGCGTGCAGGGCTCCCTGCGGGCAGACCTCGATGCAACAGTAACAGCGTATGCACTTGTCGTAATCGAAGTGCAGTTTCTTTTCATGTTCTGTGATGGCCCCGGCGGGGCAAAATTTCAGGCATTCGCCGCAGAGGTTGCATAGCCTCTCGTCGGGAACGGGCCTCTGCAGTAGCTGTTTCCGGATAAAGCCGTGGAAAGGTCGGGGTTCCGTGATGAGGGATGCGGATTCGGGGAACCTGAAATCGCGGATCTTTTCGACGTGACCCTCCACGCGGAACCCGGGATCAAGAACTCCCATCTCCCTTGCCGCCCTGGCGGTCGGCAGCTTATCCGGATGGACTCCCAGCAGCCTGCACACCGTGTCGTCGAGCGCAGGGGCGCTGTTGCTTGCCAGGAGGAGTCCGAGTTCTCTGGGTGTTCCGCCTTTGCCCGGTCCGTCTCCCTCCAGGGCAAGGATTCCGTCCATTACAGTCATGAATGGTTTCAGCGCCTGGTGAATCTGGACGAGTAGCCTCGCAAAGAGGTCGCGGTTGACGCCGGTCCTGAGGTGCCACTCGGCTTTCCGGAAGCCGACGACGCAGCCGAAGAGGTTCTTGACTCCCAAGGTGAGGAGCATTTGGCTGTGCGTCTTCAGTTTCGGCAGATTGATGAGAAAGTCGGCATCCACGGCCTCTTCAGCAACCTCGATTCTGCCGAAGGGTTCGCCGATGTCGATGTGGGTCGAGTTTCTGAAAGGTTGGCAGGTCACGTCAAGCCCTCTGAGGGCATCGCGTATTCCGCTCTCCTTCAGCAGCCTGTCGAAGGACCCCATTGCCGGGCTGTCGCATACATAAGGATGAGCTCCCTGCTCGAGGACGTATTCAACCACTGCTTTCACGATGAGAGGGTGCGTGAGCACGGCTTGTTCGGGTTTCGCAGGCACAAGCAGATTGGGCTTTATGACGACCCGGCTGTGATTCTCGATCATGTCCCCCCCGAGGGCGTTCATCATCTCGAACACAAGCGGCCGCAGCGTCGCATAATCGTAAGAGGCTTTCGTGATGAGTACTTTCATAGGGGTCGAGGGAAAAACAGTCCAGAGTTTAGCAGGTTGCTGAAGAACAATTTTCTATCCAATTTCGTCATTCCCGAGAAAGCTGGAACACAATGTCGAGCAAAATTCGGACTTTTTCAACAACCTGTTCAAGTTCAGACAAATCTATTCAAGGTGGAGTTCGAACTTCTGTTCGATGATTTTTCCTCCCCACTGTTCGACGGCGTTTTCTTCCGCGAGCGTAAAACCCGCCCGCTCGTAAAGAAGCCGCGCCCGGTTCAGTCCTTTGAATGTCCAGAGGAAAACCTTCCGGTGACCGGAATCGCGGCAGAAACCGACGGCCCTGTTGAGAAGAAGGCTCCCCAGTCCCCTGCCTTGAAATCCTGGATCCACGATGAACCAGCGTAGCCTCGCACCCTCGCTTTGCGCTTTTGATCCGTCAATGGCCGCGGAGCCTGCAAAGGTCCCATTCACCACGGCGGCCCAGAAGCCGTCCCTTTCCCGGCGGAAACCGCGGATGAAGTCTGACAGCTCCCGGCCGACCTGGGTTTCGAAAGAGACATCGAAGCCCCAGTTTTCGTGATAATAGACCGCGTGGAGTTCCGTGATTTTTCCGACAACACCGGGGAAATAACCCGTCAGCCGGATATCATCGGCCGAGCTTTCCTTCTTCACATTGGACTCCCGGTTTTGAATTCTTGTTCTTCCCCCTCCCCTGAACTCTGAAGTTTTTTGTCCCTTGAATCCTTGAACCGTATTTTATCTTCCCGCCTTTTCACCCAGCTCCTTCACGGCGTCCATGTACTCCCGCAGTCCCTTGAGAAAGATGTCGTTGTGATTGGCCCCCCGGATCTTGACGAGTTTCTTGTCCGGCGCCGGCGATGCGTCGAATAGCGCCTGACCGTCCGAGAAGGGAAGGATGTGATCGTACTCGGCGTGGATGATCAGGGTAGGGCCGCCGAAGGTTCGAATCTTGTCGATGTTCCGAAATCCGTCCTCCTCGGTCAGGCCCATCGCCTTCATGCTGAGGCCGAGGATGCGGGCGAGAGTGTCTGAATAGGCGAATCCGCTCTCGATGATTATGCCCCTTATCCGGTCGGCATGGGCTGAGATGAGCTCAAGGGCGGATGCGCTTCCCAGAGACCGTCCCATTACTATGACCGGACCCGTGAATTTTCTCTCTTTTAGCCACTCCAGCCAGAACTCGAAAATGATGTGGCAGTCCCTCATCATCGCTGTGACCGTGGGCCGGCCGGACGAGCGGCCGTAGCCACGGTAGTCGACGGGATAAAAATTCATTCCCAGGCGCGTGTAGACATCGGCCAGATCATCGTAGTCCGCCACTATCTCTCCGTTTCCGTGGAAGAAGAGGATGTTGGGACAATCGTCTCCCGAGAGATGAAATCTCCCGCCTATCACCGTGTCCTTTTCAACGGGGATGAGAACGTCCTCGTTCCGGGTCGGTCTCGACCAGGGAACGTCGAATTCAGGGCGGGGATGGAAAAGGTACATGAGAAATTCGGGCCGGTCGAGATGGGAATAATCAATTCTTGAAATGTCGAGCATGGGGTCTCCTTGAAAACAGTTCCGGATTCAGATTTCAAAGTTAAGAATTGTTCATTAAGAACTTGATAAAAGGATGCTGAAGCTTCTTCTGCCCGTTAGTGATAAAATTTAAGTTAAAAAGATTCTGAGAGAAAACTTGTATCAGAACGAAAAGGCCCTGTCTACTCTGTTCATGGAGAGTCTCCCGAAAGACTTGTAAGGCGTAAACACTCCTGCACCCTTCAGGCTGATTTTTTCCTGATGTCTGACGCCCGATGCCCAATGCCCGTCCATTGACAGCCTTCCGAAAGTGTTTTATCGTCCACGCAGGGAGGACGTAATGCCGACATGGGTTTTGATAGCGCTGGCCGTGATCGGAGGTCTCATAGCACTCAAGCTTCTTTTCACCGCCTCCATCGTCACGGTTTTTCCGATCACCCGGGGTGCAATGTTTCACCCATCGGCGTCGATTCGCGTGAAGACCTTTCTTGATCATGTGCCCATGGCCCCCGGCAATATCCTCGTGGACATCGGCTGCGGCGACGGGCGGGTCCTCCGCGCCGCCCGACTGCGCTACGGCGTCAGGGCGCGAGGCTTCGAGGTAAACCCGGTCGCATATGTCCTCGCCCGGATCAGAACGCTGGGAATGAAAGACGTGGAGATCCGCTTCGGCGATTTCTGGAAGACAGGACTCGACGAAGCCGATGTTGTCTTCTGCTATTTATTCCCCGATGTCATGAAGCGCCTGGCCGAAAAACTGGAGGCTGAACTCCGGTCGGGCACCCGCGTCGTATCCTGCAATTTTCCTCTTCCCGGGTGGACGTCCGAAGAGGTCCTCCATCCTGATTCTCCACTCCACGGTGATCCCATTTATCTTTACCGCTTTCCGGAGGCGTGCGGGTCCGCATCCCGTGAACGCTCCTGAAGCCAGTCTTTTATCCGCATTGTCGCCGTGCAGTCATCTTCGTTGTAATCGATCACAGCACGTATTCGCTCGCCGTACCCGGCGGGATCGTTCTGGTATTTCAGGTACCAGGCGATGGCGTCGAGGGCGTTTACGTCCTCGTGCCTCCACCGGTATCCGATATAGGCGGCCACATCCTTGAGGCCGTTGGAGCAGGTCGGAAAAACGAAGGCGGAGGTGGCCACGCGGTGTAGATCCACCATGTGGGGAAAAAGAAACTGCTCCGCCATGTCCATGAAACCGTGCCGTTCAGCCAGTCTTCTCAGATGCCACATCTCGTAGTTGTGCCAGTGATAAATGACATAATCGCTCTCCGACCGGATGAAGTCCAGGAAATCGCAGAACATGGTCTTCTCTTCGCTGAAACGGCGGGCGAGAAAAGGACGGTAAAGCGTAGTGTTTTCTTTTCGGAGGAGCACGCCGATGAGATAGTCCACGGGATCTTCGTCGCCCTCAAGGTCTGGGTCGTCGGTTCCCTCCAGGTCCAGGAAAATCTCCAGTGACCTTTCGGGAAATCGCAGGGCAGCCGGGTCCAGAATGATGGGATGCCCCTCGTGGATAGCGCGGGCGCTGAGAATAATTTTCCTTGCCGTCGCTTCGGGGATGCCCGGGATCTCCGCCAGTTCCTTTGGTTGCGCTTTCAGAAGATCCCATATCCGCCTGTAGCCCGCAGCCGCAAGCTTCTCCTTTGTTTTGGGGCCGACGTGTCCCACTATTGAAATATCGCGGTTTTTCAGAGCCTGATGGTTAGTGTATCTTTCCCAGGGCCACTCCGAACCGTTATAGGTGGGTGAGGGGGATTCCCGGCCGTCCAGAATCGCATGCGTCCCCCGTATCGCTTTGAGCAGGACCTCTTCCCATAGGGCAAAGGCGTGCGACGTTTCCCGGTGATCGTGGTTGATGATGGAAAAGGATTCCGGCCTGCATTCCTGGATTCTTGAGAGCAGGTATGTGTAAAAGGCACCCTGGAGGATATGCTCCTCCCTGATCCTGCGTGCGAGTTTTATTTCCTTCACTTCGTAATGGTAAGGACCGAAGGCGGAGGCCCGTCCATCCCGGCGTTCGAGAATGTCTATCCGGCCCTGCATGTTTTCCGGCAGGTTGAAGAGCGGCAGACCTGCGATGACCGGAGCGCCGCGGGCCATTTCTTCAAGGAGGATCCGGAATCCCTTTTCGGGCGTTTCGTAAACCGGTGCGCGGTAGCCGGGGTAAGCCCGCTCGATCACCTTCCGCTCGTGCTCGATGCCCCTCTCCAGAAGGAGCTGCCGGTAAGGGCTGGGGCGGTCTTTTTCGTCGGCGGTGACAAACCGCTCGCACCAGATCATGAAGGGAGATGCAAAGTATCGTGAGACATTCTGTGCCGTCAGCTCGCCCGCCGAAGCGCCGGACAGGCACCTTTTGTAAATCTCCTCGACCTTCGTCATGACGTCCTGTCTGCCGGAGTGGCCGATATCTGCTTTTCCAGCCTCACCTGGTTTTCGATCGAACCCTGACAGTTACAGATATTTCCGGTGGGCTGTCGCCGATGAATCGGACTTCCGGCGGAAAGAGGAGTTCGGCATTGAAAGTGGTGGTGGATCTTATGGATGAAAGATCCACGGGCTTGGTCCTGAGAACGATGCCGTTGTTTCGAAGCCTCGGTGAAATGAATGCGCTGACCGAAGGCGGCGTGACCTCTATCCGCTGGAGGCTCACGTTAGGAGGCAGACTTCCAGTGGTCCTTACCTCCACAGGCAGAGATACCTTGAGGAGACGGTATGCCGTAACGTGGATGCGCTCCGGTTTGATGCCGACTATGGAAAGACTGGATGGTGTTCTTATCATGTCCTTGGTGAGGGTCACTTCCTGTCCGCCCTGTCTTATCTGGGACATGTCTAGGGAGATTTTGAGCTTCTTTGCATCGAACAGCCGGAAGGCCTGCTCGGGTCCCTTCAGCATTATCTTTGCTTCATCTGTTTTCGGTTCCTCGATCACCCAGTCCGCTGCTAGGTTGCGATACTCTACGGGAACCATAAAGTCCCTCTGCACCGTTTCCCTCTGGTACCCGAAGGCCAGCCAGATAAGACAGGCGAGAAGAACGGCCGTTGCCTTCTCGGGCAGATTTTCTCTGAACCAGAGGAATATCGGCAGAGTGGTTTTCGGGGGAAGTTTCTTTTCGTAGAAGTCGTCCAGAACGACCTTGAGCTTGGCCGCGTTATCCAGAATCCTGAGCTCCTTGTCTCTGGCGACCGATATTGTTCCCCGCTCCTCGGAGACTACTATGCACAAAGCATCGGAGCGTTCGGAGAGTCCGAGCGCCGCCGTGTGCCGCAGGCCGAGATTGCCGAATTCCTGGACATTGGAAGAAAGAGGCAGGTGCGTTCCGAACGCTACGATCCGTCCCTGATCGATGACGGCCGCGCCGTCGTGGCCCGATGAGCCGGGATCGAATATGCTTTCCAGGATCGGCTGACTCAGTATGCCTTCAAGACGCGTGCCTCCCTGAAGGTGTCTCTCGAGGGGCTCCTTTCCCTGAAGAACTATCAGCGCGCCGATTTTTCTGGCGGAGAGGTCCCGCACGGTCTCGGCGATTATCTCGGCGGCGTGCTCTTCCGAGGAGGAATAGGTCTTCTTTCGCACTCTGCCCCAGATAGCGAGACGCTCGAAGAATCTCCTGAGTTCTTCCTGAAAAAGTACTATGACTGCGAAGATGATAACCGCGAAGACGGACTGGAGAATCACGGCCGTCATGAAAAGCTGAAAATAGCGGGACAGCAGATATACGATCCCGAGAAGCGCTATCCCCACCAGGACAAAACGGGAGGCTGTCTTCTTGAACCACATGAGGAGTCCGTAAATCATGATGGTGATCATTAATATGTCCACCAGATCCTGGACTCTGAAGGTGGTCAGGATGGATGACACGTCGCCCTGCATCAGGCTTCTCCTTCATGGGTCATTTTAATGAAAGATTCCATTTTAAATATCTAAGGTCATGTCCGAAGAAACGGCGAAACATCTCAAGGAAGATCGGCGCTCGGCGATGATTCTGCGGCAATCGTCGACGATCCGGTCCATGTCATCGTCCGTTCTGTCCTGGTTCAGGTGAAAAAGTCCGATCTGTCCGACTCCGGCCTTCAGAGCAAGGTCGATGACGCTTACATAGTCCGAGTGTCCCCAGGTTCTGTAGTTCCCGTATTCTTCCGGCGTGAATTCGGCATCGTGTACGAGAATATCCGCACCCTCGGAGAAGGCCCTGTATGAGTCGGCATCGAGGCCGCCCGGATGAGTGTATCCGAGTTCGTTGTCCGTGATGAAGACAAAGGTCCGGCCGTTCTCGACGAACTTGTATCCGCTTCCCTGGTTCGGATGACTCAGGCGGATCCGCGAAACCTGAATGGAGCCTATGCTGAAGGCCATGGGGCACTCCTGATCGATGCTGATCCGGGCCTTTACATCGCTGAAGCTGACAGGGAAATTGGGAGGAGACATGACCTTCGAAAGCATGGTGTGGACGTATCTGAGGGCGAACGGGCATCCGTGGATGCGTATGTCGCTGCGGCTCAGATAGAGAGGCTTGAAAAAGGGAAAACCTATGAGGTGGTCCCAGTGGGCGTGGGTGAAGATGAGATGGCAATTGAAGCGATTTTCCTGTATCAGCTGATTCCCGAGCCGCCGGATGCCTGTCCCCGCGTCCACGATGATTACTTCGCCGCTCTCGGCTCTGATCTCAACGCAGGCCGTGTCACCCCCGTACTTGATGTATTCCTTTCCAGAGACAGGGATGGAGCCCCTTGATCCCCAGGATTTTATGAACATTGTTTGTGCCTTTCGTGCAACTATGGGATTGTGTCAAGACGAAAATTGAGGTACGCTAACCAGCATACATCGAAATCAGGGCCCACAGGGTGTTCGGTCAAGCCTGATATTATCCAACATCTTGATGTTTATAATAATTCGGAAGTGCTGTCAATTATTCATTGACTTTTTTGTTCGCGAAGGCTGACCGGGGTCGTCTAGGATTTTTTGTCTCTCAGAGGAAAGGAGATTTTTCATGACAAGAATTGTCCTCGCGCTCTGTTTTTTTATCAGCTGTTTTTTGACGGCTGAAACGGTACAGGGGAAAACCTTCTATCGCTGGAAGGATGCAAATGGGGTGTTACAGTTGAGCGACCAGCCCCCGCGCGGGGGAGATTATCAGAGGATAGTCGTGCCGGATGACAACGGGCGTGCGGGCGCTGCGGAAACGGATTCCGGCAAGATGGAGCAAGGCGAAAAAGGGAAGGAAGAGGCAGGAGAACAGAGTGAAATAAAGAAACGTCAGGAAGAGGTCGTTAGGGAACTCGAGACACTTGCAAAACATTATGAAGAAGCAGGGGGGATCACTGCCGGGAAGATGGCGGCGCTCAAGGAGGCCGCGGTCGTCGTGAAGTCAGCGAAGATGGACGGGAGCGAAGCGGATGATGAATTTTATCTGAAGATAGAGGAACTGGTACGTTCCATCAAGAATCACACGCATATCATAGGGAGGGTCCACAGACTTCTCAGCGAGGCCAAGGCCATGAAGGGCCTGGCGCCGCCGCCGAAGCAGGAGGGGTCGGAAGAGGAGACGCCGGGCGGTTCTGAATCGCCCGCTGGAGCCCAATAAAAAAGCAGCCGTCAGGCTGCTTTTTTTATTGGGCCGGATCTGTCAGTGTTTTATCCGCAGCTGCAGGAACCGCACCCGGCGGCCGCTAAATTGGCGCTGATGTAATATCCGGATCCTCTCGGGGTATCGATAAAATCCACTTTGATGGGTTTCACTTCTTCGAGCAGGTTCCGGTTTATCATGAAGGTAAGACCCTTTTCCTTGAATACTTCATCGTTTTCCTGAGGCTCGTCCAGAGCCATGGCCATGGAGGGGCCCGCTCACCCGCCCTCGTTCAGGAACAGCCGTATAGAAGGAATCTCTTCTCTGTCCCTGAAATACTCTTTGAGCATTTCGCTCGCCTTATCCGTAATTTCGAACATGGGATTCTCCTTTTTGGATTTATTGTATCTGTAAGCTATACATTCCCGGGCGCTCTGTCAAACTCTTACTGTTTCGCACGGCCTCTTTACTTTTTTTTCAGAATGATTTTACTGCCTTGATGATCGATGGAAACCTGGAAATCGGCCAGGAAACTCATCCCGAGAAGTCCGTCGAAGTCCTGAAAGACATTCTGCGGGTTGACAACGGCCTGAACATTGTCTCTGCTGGCCGGACCGAGCTCTATCCGCCGGATCACTATGTGGCGGCCTTCGACCTCGCCTCCGGCAGTCCTAAGTTTGACGCGTCCGCTCTGTTCGGCTCCATCTTCATTCAGTTTCTGCCAGAGTTCCCGGGAGATGATGACAGCGGCCGCACCCGTGTCAAAGACCATTCTTGCCTGAACGGAGCCGTTAAGAATGACATCAACGAGCATTATCCCTGAAGGGGCCCTGTGAAAGGGCACATGAATCTCGTCATTCAAGACCGTTCCGGTCCGGGGCGGAGCAGTCCTGATAATTTTCCTGGCTCCGCTCCGGCGGTCGGCTGGTATATTGAGGAAATCATCCGAAAAATTGACCGTCCCATCTTCATCCACCCATTTGTATATGTCGGCTCCTGCTGCCGAGGAGCCGAGGAGGATTAAGAAAATTGCTATAATATATTTTTTAGATCTTTTCATGAGGGGCTTCCCACCACTTATAACCGACTTTTTACTCAATCCGCTTTTTTTTGGCAAGGATTATCGAAAAGACGTCCTGCAGCGCAATATTTTATTTACCGGAATCCCGTAAATCATTTATAGTGGTGCAGTCGGCGGCGTGCCGATGGAATGTTCAAGGAAAAGAGAGGAAGCTTCTTCTGAAGTTTCCGGAAAGAAAGGAGAAAAAGAATGTTTGATTACATGCTGACAAAGGAACAGCTAAAGCTCCGGGACGAAGTGAGAGACCTTGTGAAGTGGGTGCCTCGCCAGATGATACTCGACATGGACACAGACAAGATAAAGTTTCCGAAGGAGTTCCTGAAGGAGGCGGCCCGGAGGAACCTCATGGGTTGCCGGTATCCGAAGAAGTGGGGAGGTCGGGACATGGACTGGGTGACCACCTGTATGGTGATGGAAGAGGTGGGGACCCTCGGTTATGAATTCGCATGCGTTTTCGGAGTGGGAGCGGAGCTTGTATGTGACGCAATCATTCTCCACGGCACGGACGAGCAGAAAGAGAAATACGTGAAGCCGCTTCTGAGAGGTGAGCGATTTGCTGCGGAGTGCCTCACGGAGCCGAGGGGCGGGTCAGATTTCTTCGGCGCCACCACGAAGGCGGAGGACAAGGGAGATCATTTCATCCTGAACGGCCAGAAGCGGTTCATCGTCGGTGCCGAGGGCGCGGATTTTTTTCTCGTGTACGCACGCACGGCGCCGGGTGCGAAGCCTCAGGAGTCCATCACGTGCTTCATCGTGGACAAGGGTCCCGGGGTGGAGGTCAAGTATCTATACGGCCTCATGGGCTGCCGCGGTGGGGGCACGGGGCGGCTCATATTCCGGAACGTTAAGGTGCCGAGAGAAAACATCGTAGGGAAACTCAATGGAGCTTACGACGTCTTCAACACCATGATGATTCCTGAGCGGCTGGGGACTGCGGCCATGACCATCGGCGCCGCCCGCCCGGCACTGGATATTGCGACGGAGTATACCTCCCGCAGGAAGGCCTTCGGCCAGGTGATCAACCGTTTTCAGGGGGTGAGCTTCCAGGTGTCCGAGGCGGCCATGCTTCTTGACGCCTCGCGGGCTATGGCTTACGTGACTGCAAGGGCCGTCGATGCCGGCGTGGATATGGACCGGATCCGCCGCATGGTCTCGGAGAGCAAGAAATTCATAACCGAATCCTGTCAGAAGGTTGTTCACAACGCCATGCAGGTCATGGGCGGTATAGCATACACCAATGTGTTCCCCATTGAGCGGATCTACCGGGATATACGCCTCGCCTCCATCTGGACGGGGACTAGCGAGGTAATGTCCATGATCGCGGGTCATGAGTGGTACCGGGAATACTTCAAGGAGAAGGCGAAGCGCCTGGCCAGAGATTTCGAAGCCGATGCCGAGGAAGCGCATTCCGAGGAAAAGTGCTACGATGATGAGGACATGTGGAAGAAGGGCTGGTGACAGGCTGCGGAAAAACGCTTAGTGCGCATTCCGTCAACAACCTGTTCATATCATAACTTTAATTTCCCCGAAGCGCTCCTCGAGGCGCTTCGGGGAAACTGGGAAGGCGGTTCCGATTTTCTGCGCAAAGACGGAGATCCGGTACTCTTCGATCATCCAGCGGAAGTCCTCCACTGCTTGCCGTTTATCATCCGACGATGAGGCGCTGAGGCTCGTGACGAGTTCGTCGAGTCGTTCCGCAAAAACCTGAACCCTGGTCTCCCTTTCTCGGTCCTTTTCAAGGTGCAGGAGGCCGCTCTGCGCTCTCACAACCAGGGCTTCCAGATACACGGGAAGCCGGCGCAGCCTTTCCCCTTCGTAAAGGCTGATGAAGTTTACGGGTACAAGCCTGTCCATTTCCCGGCGCATATCTTTCAGAAAAGAAAGGGCTGCTCTGTTTCCCCGGTTTCCCATTTCCATCAGGCTGAGGGCCTGGGCGGTCCTGTGAAAGGCGCTGACAACGGGCTGGGCCAGGGTTATTATTTCCCGGCCCCGAGGAAGAATCCGGGGAGCCGCAGACTCGCAGAACCTGAGAAAATCGCTCTCTTTTCTGATCGGGCCGGGGAGGAGGCTCTCCAGAGTTTTCTCATAAAGCGTCCCTTCGAGTTTTTTATCTCCTCCGAAGTGCACGGCCTCGACCTTCATCTCCCCGGGGAGGGCGAAGTGGCGTCTCAGAGCCCGGAGCTCTTTCGAGAGATGGAGAGAGAGAAGAGCTATGATTCCCCTGCGGTGAGATATCTCCGCTTCACGGGCGGATTTGAACAGACGGATGTTCACGCTGCCTTCACCGGCTTCAAGCGCCGGAAAGGCGATTCCGCACCTGTCCCCCTCGCCGACAGGGACGAAGTCGGGCAGGTCCCCGAAGTCCCAGCGGGTCAGGCCTGTCTTCTCCCAGGCGGCTTTAGCGGTCTCGTAATCCCGGGCCTCGAGGTCCCCGGCGATGTCTTCTCTGAGAAGGCCTATGTCGCGTCCCGAGGCGATCTCCCGTCCTGCGGGGTCCATGATGGCGATACGCATCCTGAGGTGATCGGGGAGGGCATCAGGGTTCCAGGCCGAGGCCGGGACGTCCACTCCGAACTTTTTCAGGATGAAGGCACTGAGGGTTGAAAGGAGGAATCCCTTTCCCGTCGGCATTTCAGCCAGAATGGTCTCCACGGTCCCGGCTAGGGGAAGAAGTCTTTTACGGTAGCTTTTCGGAAGACCTTTAAGGAGCCCGGTGACCTTTTCTCTGAGGAGACCCGGAACAGCCCAGTCAACGGTCTCGACCGGAATGAGGGGTACAATACGCTGCGGCACATGAAGCGTAACACCGTCGTCTGCTCTCTGGGGGTCGAATCGGTAAGAGAGACGCAGGTCCCATCTATCCAGATGGAGTCCATCGGGATACATGGCGATCTCATCTTCATCCGGCCTGTAGCTGAGCACGTCCTCTTCCCGCATCCTGAGGAAATCGTCTCCGCCCTCATCCCTGATGAGCCTTTTGAGAGACCGGATGTCGAAAATACCCTCCAGGCGGCTCTCGTAGAAAGCCGTCAGTGCCTCTTCGCCGACCAGGATGTCCCTTCGGCGCAGCTTGTCCTCCATGGCGGATATCCGTTCAATCAGTTCTAGATTGTGGCGGAGAAAGGGAAGCGGCTGCTCCGAGTCACCCTCGACGAGGGCACGACGGATGAATATTTTCGACGCCTCGCCTGGATTGATCCGCCCGTAGGAAACAGGTCTGCCGGTCACGATGACAAGGCCGTAGAGACTGACCTGTTCATCGGCCGTTACCTCGCCCCGATTGCGGTCCCACCGCGGGTTGGAGTAACTGTAACGGCAGAGTTCCCCACCCAGGGCCTCGATCCAGCCGCTTTCAATCCGGGCCGCCGTTCGTGCGAAGAGCCGCGAGGTCTCCACCATCTCGGCGGCGACTATCCATTCGCTTCCGCGGTTGAAAAGGCCGGACCCCGGGAAGATCATTGCCTCCCGTCCCTTTGCGGCCGTGTAGATATTCTTCTCTTTTTTGAGGGCGATGTTTGACAGAAAGCCGCTCAGAATCGAGCGGTGAATTGCGCCGTAACGGTTATCCTCGTCGGCTGGTTCACTGCGCCTGTATTCTTTCAGCAACCCCGTTTCTGCCAGTATCTCCGTAATCTGCCCGTGCAGATCGACCCATTCCTTCATCCGTCGGTATGAAAGAAAGTGCTCCCGGCAGAACCTCTTCATCCTGTTCTGGCTCTTGGAGTTTTTCCAGACCTGCCGGTAGTGGTTCCAGATAGATAGGATCGTCAGAAAGTCCGAGGCCGGATTCAGAAATGGCTCGTGCGCACGCCGGGCTTCTTCTATCCGCTCCGCGGGCCATTCCCGCGGGTCCTGAATACTCAGAGCCGACGCTATGACCGCCACATCTTCCGCGCAGCCTTCCTTTGCGGCCTCGATGAGCATCCGCGAGATGCGGGGATCCAGGGGCATCCTGGCCATGAGCCTTCCGCACTCCGTGAGCCGGTAGCCTTCTCCTTTCTCGTCCGTTCGGATGGCCCCCAGTTCTTTGAGGACATCGAACCCGTCGCGGATGTTTTTCGCATCCGGAGGGTCTATGAATGGAAATGAGGAGATATCTCCTATTGATAGAGCGATCATACGGAGGATAACGTCGGCGAGGTTCGACCGTAGGATTTCGGGCGGAGTGTATAGCGGGCGTCCTTCATAGTCATCTTCAGAATAGAGGCGTATGCACACGCCGTTGGATACGCGGCCCGAGCGGCCCTTGCGCTGATCCGCGCTGCTTCGGGAGACGGCGGTGACCGGGAGACTCAGCGTCCGCGTCCTCGGATTGTACCGGGAGATCCGGGCGAGGCCAGTGTCAATCACGTAGCGTATTCCGGGAATGGTGATGGACGTCTCGGCCACGTTCGTCGCAACTATTATCTTCCGGCCGGCCGCCGGCTGAAAGACCCTCCGCTGATCTTCCCAGGTGAGACGCGCAAAAAGCGGAAGGATTATATCGCTCCCGCCGTTTCCCCCGGCGAGGAGATCGCAGACCTCGCGGATATCAGCCTCAGTCGGCATGAAAATGAGGATGTCTCCGTCCGTGCTTTCCTTCCGTATATCGTCTACTGCCTGCACGGCTGCATCCACGTAAGTCCAGTCCCCGCTTTCCTCGAGACCCGGGTCGGGGGGTGAATAGCGGACTTCCACCGGATAGAGGCGTCCTGAGACCTCGATTACGGGCGCATTGCCGAATGCCCGGGAAAATTTTTCCGTGTCGATGGTAGCCGACGTTATCACGACCTTGAGGTCCCGTCTTTTGCGGATAAGCGACTTCAGAATTCCCAGGATGAAATCTATATTCAGGCTCCGCTCGTGGGCTTCGTCCACGATTATCGTGTCGTATTCGCTAAGCCCGGCATCCGTCTGTACCTCGGCCAGGAGAATGCCGTCTGTCATGATCTTGATGTAGGGATCGGGACCCAGGCGCTCGTCGAAACGAATCCTGTATCCAACCGATCCGCCGGGGGATTCTCCCAATTCCTCGGCGATCCTTCTTGCGGCAGTAATCGCCGCGACCCGGCGGGGCTGGGTGTGTCCTATCACGCCGCTCACTCCGCGGCCGGCCTCCATGCACATCTTGGGGATCTGTGTGGTCTTGCCCGACCCCGTTTCTCCCGTGATTATGATGACTGGGTTCCGGCGGATTGCCTCGACGATTTCTTTCCTCCTGGCAGTGATGGGCAGCGCTTCAGGGTAACTGATCCGCGGTATGCCGGCCCTGCGCCGGGCCCTTTTCCCGGCCGAGAGAATCAATTTTTTTTCCAGAGCGTTAAGTTTCCTCACGGACGCCTCGGAGGTCTTTCTTTCCGTTGCCTTTCCTATGCGGTCGAGCTCCCGCAAAACGGAGCAGCGGTCCCTCGTCATGGCACGGCAAAGAAGGTTTCTTATCCGGTCGCGGATCTTTTTTGCGTCAGACATTTTTTCTCGAAGCCCTGTTTGATGTGGGGAATACTATGGGATGCCACCCTCCCTGTCAAGGAAGTCCGCTTTCCATTTTTGGGTGATGCAGGTCATATTGAAAATTCCGGAACCTTCTTGACAGAGGAAAAATTCCTGTGCTAAGGTGCCCCATCGCGTTATTTTCCGCCGTTTCTTCATCCGGGTCCTTTGAATTTCCGAGACGAATACGTGCCTCTATGATCAAACTCACCCACCTCGATAAAAAGGGTAAATCACGAATGGTTGACGTAACTGAAAAGGGTGAGACCATTCGCGAAGCCGTGGCGCGCGGCCGCGTCCTGATGAAACCCGAGACGGTGAGGGCCGTGGAGGAGGCGGGTCTTTCCAAGGGCGACGTCCTCGCGGTTGCGAAGATCGCGGGAGTCATGGCTGCGAAGAGGACAGGCGAACTCATCCCCCTTTGCCACCCGCTGGAACTGACCGGAATCGATATCGTTTTTTCAACGGACCGCGAAAAAGGTGAGATAGGCATAGAGGCTAAGGTCAGGACTGTGGGAAGGACGGGTGTAGAGATGGAGGCCCTGACCGCGGTAAGTGCGGCTGCGCTTACCATATACGACATGTGCAAGGCGGCGGACAGGGGTATGATTATATCGGATGTCCGTCTTATCCGAAAAAGCGGGGGCCGGAGCGGCACATATGTCAGAAAAGAAAAATAACTTTTCTTGCTGTGAAACCTTCTCCGGAAAGGGGCGGGAATATAGACGGGTTTGAAAATGATTTTCAAGATAAAGAAGGCGCTTCTCATTCCGCTTGCCCTGGATTCAGGCCTGGTTTTCATCCTGGTCCTTCTTTCTATTGTGAAAAAGGGCTACGCGGTTCAGATCTTTTCACTGGTCCTTCTGCTGGCGATACTTCTGGCTCTCGTTCTCGAGTGCATTTTCCGGGAAGTGACTATCAGCGAAGATGGTCTGACGATCCGGAAGGTGCTTCGCCGAAGGCAGCTGGGTTGGGGAGATATCACGGATGTGGGCTCCCTTGTGATGAGGAAAAGGGCGTATCTTGTATTGACAACGACAAAGGGGTTTCATATCATCTCCAACGCCTATGACGACTATGAGAGACTGGTCAGGGGAATCGTGGAGCGCGTGGATGCGCAGAGGATAGAAGAATCAGTGAAGACGCTGATCGATGCTCCTGTGAAAAAGATCTCCGACATTGTTTCGGCCTGGGTGGGTGCGGCGGTTCTTCTGGCGGTTGTGCTGTTTAACATTTTTTTCACACAATGATTCTTGTAAGGAAAGGGCGGCGGGCATGGTCAGGCAACGTTCGATCGAAAGAAAGGCTGTAAAGACTAAGAAGGGCAGGGAGTTCAAAAATTCCTGTTCAGCCCTCGAAGGCGTGCTGGAGCAAAAGCTTGAAGATGTGGTGAGTTTTCTTCACTCGTCGGAAGGCTCGAAGAGCCGGATTCATGACGAGATACTGGCCGTGGTGGAGCGCTGCCTGATTAAAATCGCTCTGAAGCGTTCCGGAAACGTTAAGACGGCGGCGGCCGCCTTTCTCGGGATAAACAGAAATACCCTTCACCAGAAAATGGAAAAACTCGATATCCCCTACCAGGAATGAAAAAATGCCCGTTGCGGCAGACCAGCCTTATTACTCCCTTTTATTTTCGCTCCGTTGTTATTCACCCGCCGCCGGGCCGGGAATCCATTCCTGCCGGGAGAATTGAACGATGAAAATAGGCGTGCTGGCTCTCCAGGGGGCCTTTCGGGAACACTTGAAGATGCTTAAGGACTGTGGCGAAGAGGGCCGTGAAATCCGTCTGCCCGATGAACTGGACGGGATGGACGGCCTCATCATTCCCGGCGGCGAGAGCACGACCATAACGAAGCTCATGCTGGAATACGGATTTCCGGAGAAGATAAAATCCTTTGCAGCCTCTGGCAGGCCGATTTTCGGGACCTGCGCCGGTCTCATAGTCCTGGCTGACAGGATCGGGGGCCAAAGACAGGAACTTCTAAACTTGATCGACATTGATGTCCTTAGAAACGCTTACGGACGTCAGATCTTCAGCAGGGAGGTGGATATTCCCGTACCTTTTCTCGGAGCCGAGCCGTTCCGGGCCGTTTTTATCAGGGCCCCGGTCATTGTGCAGGCGGGCAAAGGGGTGGATGCGCTTGCCGGTTATCAGGATCGGATCGTCGTCGCACGCCAGGGGAATATTCTTGTCTCGGCGTTTCATCCCGAACTGACGGGGGATCTCAGGATGCACAACTATTTTCTGAAGATGTCGGGGAAATAGCATAACCGGCGGGTAGGTCCCGGGGGATTAGAAAAACTTGGGGAGGTCTCTCGACCTCCCCGGGGGAAAAACATGAAGAGCTTCGGCTATCGTTGATTTCGGGAGAGTGGAAACGTGGTCACTTTCCCTGGTTGTTCACTGATTCCTGGCAAGCCTTCCTGCTTAATTACACATTTTTTGCATAAATATAGTGCACTTCCCGTGCCACGGTTGTCTGAAATTTGTAACAGTTTGAAATTAATCGATATTAATTAAAATGGTATGGGAATGGCCGGGAAGAAAACCGGCAATGATCGTCGAGGCTCTTTCTTCCCGCTCGGGAAATAGATATTATTTTCAAGCACTTAATAAATTGTCGCATCGTTTGATTAAGTTCGACAATTATGTCGAACTGTGATAAGAGAAGCCTGGAACCCCGAAGAAGGGAATTCATGAAGCGATATCTGATTGCAGGTCTTGTTCTGCTTATTTTTTTGACGGCCGGCGCGCCTTCTCTTTTCGCTCAGGGCCGCGACCGATCCGCACTGAACGGGAGAGAGGCTTCTCTCAGGGACCTGAATCTCTCTGAAGAGCAGAGCAATGCCATCCGGCGGATCAAAGCTACGTACATGAAAAAGATTCTCCAGCTCAAGAGCGACGCCGTCGGAAAGCAGCATGAATTCAAAGAGCTGATCGGAGACCCCACCGCCTCCGAGGAAACCATTCGCGGGAAGGGAAGGGAGATAGAGGCCATCAACAGTCAGATCATGCGCGAGGCGATCGAATACGAGCTCTCGGTGAGAAAAATCCTGACACCTGAACAGGTCAGGATATGGTCCCGTATTGACAGTTCTCCCCCCATTCGAAGGTCTTCAGGACGATAACACATGATACCATGGCAGAACAGGCTTCCCCGGGGTACACGGCCTTTTCTCCAGCCCATGACCCTGATTCTCGTCTGTGCCGTCTTCATCGCCCTCATTCTTTTCACAGGCCTCATGGACATAGGACGTCTCGATCAGACGCTTCGACTCTTCATGGAAAATCACGGGCAGGACATCGGGGGAAGAATCCAGAGAGACGCCCAGGAAAATTTCAGCAACATCAATCAGTTTCTGAGGGGGGAACACTTGGGTGATTCACTTTCTCCCTTCACGGAAGAAGCCTTTCTTCCCCAGGAATCCTTCATAGATGCCCTGGTCAGGCTGACCCGCCGCATAGACAGGAGCCTCGGTTCAGGCGTGATCAAAGAGGAGGAATTGAAGCGGGCGGCCGCCGAGAATCACCTCTCACTTGTCGCCCTGGTGGAAGAAAACGGGAAGCCCCGCCTCCAGACGAGACCTTTTTCCCGGAATCTGCTCAAAAGGGCGCAATCCGTCGTTGCCGGGAAAAAGGAGACCGCCATAGACATATTCAACCGTCAGGTGGACCCGGAAAGGCTCGGTTCCATTGCCCTTCGAAGGGCCACGGGGTCGGGAGTTCTTCTTCTTGCCTGGGATGAGCCGGGACTCAGGTACTGGGGTCTGCGGGTCGCGCTGCAGAAGGCGGTTGACGAGGCGGGACGCAACGAAAAGCTTCCCTATATAGCCGTAATGGATGCAGCCGACGGGTCGCTTCTGGCGGCCATGGGTGAATTGCCCGGCGAGCCGGCAGGAGACGAGGGAACGCTTAAGAGCATTATCTCGGAGAAGTCGGGGGTATCAAGCCGCAAGATAACCATTCAAGAAAAGAAGTTCTTTGAAATCCTGACACCGTTCTATCTTGATAACAGGATCGCGGGCGTCATTCGTGTGGGCCTGCCGCGGGATCAGGCGGATCAGGTCATAGGCAAGAACCGATCTCTGATGATCATTTCGATGGCCTTCATAATGGCGATAGGTCTCCTGTCCATCTGGTTTCTGTACCAGAATCAGAACAGGCATCTCGCCCGGATAGAGGAGATGAGAAAGGAGCTGCAGAAATCGGAGCGCCTGTCATCGCTCGGCCAGCTGGCGGCGGGCGTCGCTCACGAGATCCGAAATCCCCTCAATGCAATTAGCATGGCGAGCCAGAGGATTCAGCGGGAGTTCCCGCCGCCGGAGCCGGAGAAAATGGAAGAGTTTGAACTAATGACAGGTGTGATCCGGGACGAGGTGAGGCGTCTTAACGGCATCATCGAGGAGTTTCTCTCTTTCTCGCGCAGCCAGCGACTCGAGCTCAGGGACTATCCCATAGAATCTGTTCTCAGGAAGCTTGTTCAGCTTGTCGGCGAGGAGGCGGCATCGAGGGGAATCACCATCGAAACGAAATGGGAGGACAGGCAGACGCCGGTTTCGATGGACGTGGACAAGCTTCAGCAGGCATTCCTTAACTTTATCAAGAACGCCATGGAATCCATTTCTGGAGAAGGAGTCATCGCCATTTCGGTGGACTCACCCGGGAATGGAAAGATCTCCATTAAAATCGCCGACACGGGAAAGGGTCTGACACCTGAAGAGATAGACCGCATATTCAACCCCGAGTATACCACCAAGGAAAAAGGTCTCGGGCTCGGTCTTCCAATTGCCTACGAGATTATCCGAGGTCACGGCGGGGACATACGTGTTCAGAGCAGGGCGGGGAGCGGGACGACGTTTGAAATCCTGCTGCCGTTAGAAGGGACGCAATCAGAGAAACATAGAAGCTGAACGGGGAGCCGAAGGTGAGCAAACTGGATATCCTGATCGTGGATGATGAAAAACCACAACGGGTAGCCCTGTGCGGTTTTCTCGAGAAAGAAGGGCACACCGTCAGGGAGGTGGAAAACGGCGAGCAGGCCATCGCCGCCGTGAGGGAGAGCCCTGTAGATCTTCTATTGCTCGATTACAAGATGCCGGGGATGAACGGAGTCGAGGTCCTGGAAGAGGTAAAGAAGATCAACCCGGACATCGACGTGATCATGATGACCGCCTACGCAGCGGTTGAGACGGCGGTGAGTGCCATGAAAGCGGGTGCAATCGATTATGTCATAAAACCCGTGGAGCTCGACGAGCTTCTGCATCATCTGAATCGCATTTCCGAGCGCCGCGTCCTGATACGCGAGAATGAGATTCTCCGCCGGGAATTGAGGGAAAAGGGAGTAACGGCGGACCGCATAGTATCCCGGAGCCCGGAGATGGAGCATCTGGTGAACTTGGCGGGGAGGGTTGCTTCAAGCCGCGCGACCGTTCTGATTCAGGGGGAAAGCGGAACGGGCAAGGAGCTCCTGGCCCGGTTGATTCACAACCTGAGTCCCCGCTCGGCAAGGCCCATGATCGCCGTCAACTGCGGCGCAATTCCGGAAACCCTTCTTGAAGCCGAGCTTTTCGGCCATGAAAAGGGGGCGTTCACCGGTGCGGCGGGACGAAGGATCGGCCGGTTCGAGGAGGCCGACGGGAGCACCCTGTTCCTGGACGAGGTTGGGGAACTCTCTCAGCCGGTTCAGGTGAAGCTGCTGCGGTTCCTTCAGGAGAGGGAATTCCAGCGCCTGGGCGGCAATCAGACAATCCGTGCTGATGTACGTGTAATAAGCGCGACGAACCGCGATCTGGAGTCCAGAGTCAGGGAAGGCGCTTTTCGGGAAGATCTTTATTACAGGCTCAACGTGGTGGTCATGTCAATCCCCCCTCTGAGGGAAAGAAAGGCCGATATCGCTCCTCTCGCCGACTATTTTCTGAGACAGTACTCCCGGGAGAACGGGAAAGAGATAGAAGGATTCAGTCACGAGGCGAGGGACCTCATCCTGAAATACGATTATCCGGGGAACGTCAGGGAGCTCGAGAACATCATCGAGCGGGCTGTGGTAATCTGCCGGGGACGGGTAATAACCGTGGAAGACCTGCCCTTCCGGGCGCGTGCTGCGCTACCGGAGGCAAAGAGGCAGGGCGGTCAGCGGATGAAGGAATCCATCGAGGTCCTTGAACGTCGTCTCATAGAAGATGCAATGCAGGAAGCGCAGGGCAATCAGACCCGCGCGGCGGAACTGCTGGGCATCAGCGAGAGGATGTTGAGGTATAAGCTGAAGAAATACGGCTTCAAACACTGACCCCTATTTTTTCTCGTATTCTTTCTTGAAGTTCGTCAGTTTGGCGAAGTGACGGCGCTCTTCTTCAATGATTTTTTCAATCGCCATCTGCTGGCTTTTTTCTACCAGGTTTTTCGCCTCGCTATAATACAAAATGGAATCCATCTCACGGTGGATCGCGAAATCAAGCGCCGCCAGTGTGTTATTGACGCTCTTGAGTTCCTCTTCGAGCTTCCTTGCGCTGAAGACCGCTCTGTTATCTATGAAATCCTTCAGGTATGCCATGTATTCTCCCGGGTATCTCTCATCGGGTTCGACCGTTTTCATTCCGGCGAGCATGTCCCCGAAGATTTTTTTGTGATTGACCTCCTCGTCGGCGAGAAAATTGAAAAGGTATCTCGCCTCCTCGTCTTCCGTTGCCGCCGCCGCCCGGCGATAGAATTTCTCGCCATTCTCTTCCATCTTGACTGCGAAATGGTAAATCTCACTTGCATCGAATACTTTCATTGATCGTCTCCGTTTTTTTGATGATGTTTTCTATACATCAGCGCCCGGTTCCTGTCCAGGGCAAAGCGATTCCTCGATTACCGGCTGAAAACTGCGGAGCAGTAGTTTACCGCGCTTCCAGTGACCTTTTCGTCGTAGGTCTCGTGACACAGAATCTCTCCCCGGCTTCCCTCCGTCAGGCTCGAAAAGATGACAATGGCCGGAAGTCCGCAGACCCGGAAGCGGTCCATGTTCTCCGCCGCCATCTCGAAGATTTTTTTTGGTTCACTTCGGGCGACGTGGGCGAGCATCCGCGTCTCGAAAGACCTGGCCGCCGGCAGGAGCATATCCGCCGTCACGGAGTCTCCGAACTTGTGCCCCACGTGAGCGAGGTCCACCCCGGCCGCAATGAGGACTGACCCTTTTCTTTCCGCCATTAGTCCTTTCATCGCCATCACCATTTCCCTGAAGCGCGGGTCTTCGAAAAGGCTCTCCTTCCGGTGCAGAAATTCGTGGATGCCGCCGCACAGAACGGGGACCAGCGAAAAGGAATCTCCCAGATAGTAATGGAGAAAGATCGTCTGAAATTCTATGGAGTGCTCCGTCATGTGGCCGAAATCGCTACCGTCGATTGTTCCTTCCGGTACCCTCCCTCGCAATTCCGAGATGAAATCCCTGTCCGCTCGGAGGACTCCGAAGGGGGTCGCAAAATCTTTTTCGGAAATACAATAGAGCCCTTCCTGGGGCATGTGATTGACTCCGAAAACGATAACGGTATCAAACCGCTTTCCCTTCAGGTGACGATAGGCGCTCACGTAAGCCTTACGCGCAACCTGAACGTCTATGTGGGGGGCCAGGATGCCTGTGATGCTCCTGTCGTCCTGGTCCGAATCCGGCTGTGTTTCCGCGAAGGTCGCTTCCCCCTCCTCCATGAAGAGGGCGAGAACCTCCGGCTCGGAAGGGTATGCCTTGCCCGCATGAACCGGCTCACGGATAGTGCGGTTCATGAATTCGGACCGTAGTCGGGAGAACCTGTCCCTGAAGGAGTCGCTCTCCAGCAGACAGGCGCTGTCGAGCCGCTGCACGAATGACTCGATATCAGAGAGAGGAACGATGCGGCCTCCCTGCTGCTTCATGAACGCCAGCTGGATGTCTCTCAGGTCGTGGTTCCCGTCGAGCAGCTGAAGAAAAGGTGTCATGGCGGCGTCCAGTGCTATTCCGTTTTCGGCAAGCTGATAGGGATCGTGAAAACGGATCATCCGCCGGCCTTCGACGATGATTACCATCGGCTGAATGTCTCTTCTCAGGGCGGGCCTGTCCATAAAAATACTTTACGTTTTCGAGCATCCTGTTTCAAGCTGAAAAAATGCGTCTGATGCTTCACGGGACCACCTTTTTTCTCAGGGGCATCAACCAGAATGACGCCAGAACCATGACGAAGTAGAGAATCGTGATGATGGTTACTTTCTCGAGAGTCAGGTCCTCGACGTAAATCAGCTTTTCCGCCGCTTCCATCATGAACTGACCCGGATAGACCGGTCCCGCGGACCCTCTCGACCGGAAATAGACCTCGAGATGGGTAAGGGGACAGATGGTGCGCGTCACCTGCATGACGATCATGCCGGCCAGGGCGATCAGATGGATGATCCTTCCCTTCGCGCTCCTTAGATAAAGAAAGACCGGAAAGCCAAGGATGATGAATAAGATCCAGAGGACATGCAGGGCCAGGGTGAGATCGGCGGCTATTCGGTACCACATACAACAAACGCCATTTTCCCTTTATTGTGAGAAGGCTATTAGAGGCTGTGCCTCGTGTCAATGACAAAAACCGCCGTGGTCGAAAGAGATAAATGAACGCCAAGAAATTTGATAAATAACTTCATAAAGCCATTCGATTATGACAAATTTCAATTGAATTTTATCGGCATGAGAGATTAGCGAGTGCATCTACAAAGTCTTCAGGAAAGGGCTTTATTTAAAGAGTTTTATATCTATAAAGAAAATAATACTCGATTTCTTTCCGCATTGTCACGGACATTATCAGGTATTGTCATGTCTACAATGATGTGTGAAGCATTCTTCTAATGACGGTACAAGGCGTGCGCAATATGAAAAACGGTCTGGCAGCGAAAAAGCCTTGTGAATAGTCAAAAAAATGTAAACTAGAAATTCATAGATCAGGAAAGAGAAGAAGAAATGACAAAACAAACTGCTGTTTGGAGAACTCATTCCTGCATCGGACCGGCCGGGAACGAAAGAAACTGTGAGCTTGGAGATATTCTGGAGGCTTCCCACGACGGTCTGTTCATAAGTGACGGTTACGGAAATGTCCTGATGGTTAACGGTGCATGGGAGAGGATATGTGGTATATCACGGGAGTTTGTCGTAGGGAAGAACGCCCAGGAGCTGGTGAATCAGAAGTTTTATACAGAATCGTCGGTTATGGCTGCTATCAAGGCTCGGAAGCCGATCACCATTATGCTCGAGATGACCAGGGGTGAGAAAATCGGCCAGAAGATCATGGCTACTGCCATACCAATCATTGATGAAAGCGGCGGGATAAGACGGGTGGTAGCGAACATCCGGGACATAACCGAAATACTTTATCTGAAAGAACTTCTTGGAAAGACCCAGGGGCTGAACGAGATCTATGCCGCCGAATTGGAGCAGGTTCGCCTTAGGCAGGTTGTTAAAAATCGCAGTATCATCGCCCGGAGCCGGGCTACCCGGGATATCCTGCAGATGGCCGCACAAGTAGCCAAGGTCGATTCAACCGTCCTTGTCACCGGCGAATCGGGGGTCGGGAAAGAGGTTATAGCCGATATAATCCACGACCTCAGTCAGCGCTCTAAGGGGCCACTGATAAAAATAAACTGCAGCTCAATCCCGGAGACCCTGCTAGAGTCAGAACTTTTCGGATATGAAATGGGTGCGTTTACAGGGGCACGGAAACAGGGCAAAAGAGGAATGTTCGAGATGGCGCAGGATGGGACGCTTTTTCTGGATGAGATCGGCGATTTGTCATTCAATTTACAGGCAAAACTGCTAAGGGCTCTGCAAAATCATGAGATTATGAGGGTTGGAGGCTTAAAACCTATCCCGATTGACGTACGAATTGTCGCCGCGACCAATAAAGACCTCAAAAAAATGGTCGAACAGGGTTTGTTCCGCAGCGATCTTTATTATCGACTGAACGTGGTTGCGATCAGGGTTCCTCCGTTGCGCGACCGCAAGGAGGATATTCCGCTTCTGACCCTATGCTTTGTTGAGAAGATCAACGCAAAGTACTCATTCAATAAGCGCATTTCTCCCGATGTGATCGATGGTTTCATGATGTATCCGTGGCCGGGAAACATCCGGGAACTGGAAAATATTACGGAACGTATGCTTGTCATGACAGGGGGAAATGAAATCCAGATCATTCATGTTCCAGCCTGCGTCAGGAATTATGTTATCCCGACAGAGGAAAGGTCTGTGCCGTTTGGGCCGATGTCATTGAGAGCGGCGATTGAGGACACGGAAAAAAAGTTGATCGAACTGGCGCTGAAAAAACATGGGAGTACCCGTAAGGCCGCCGGTGCGCTGGCAATCAACCAATCCACGGTTGTGCGGAAAATCCGTCGATACGGTCTTTCTTCTCTTTGTAGTGAGGAAACCGAGACAACCAGTCCCTTTGAAGATATCAAATTTCGCATATAGAAAAATCCTTCCTGCAATCACGCCTCCGATTTTTTTCGGCTCATGTGATGCACGAAAAAAAATAGGCGATGCCGATACGCATCGCGTGCGGATGTTTCCTGCATTTCCAGAGTATCATCGAAGAATCTCAATAATATGATCTCATTTGAGATGTCGTACTGCATCACTTCCCTCCTCACTTAATAATTAAGAAACCGGAGTTGTAAGGGATTCTACAATTAAAACAATCTTCTTCGAAGGTTGAAAATGACTGGCATGGATTCTGCTCCGGTGCCTCTCGTAGACTTTGTTTTACCCGGATTGAGGGGCGCAGACAAATCTCAAATAGTTGAATGACATGAAAGGAGGGTATTACATGGCCGGGTTTATGTCTTCGGCAGAAGCGATTGATTTAATCAAATCCGGGGATACTGTAGCCATATCAGGCTTCGTAGGAATGGGCCATCCGGAAGAGATATCAAAGGCGATAGAAAAGAAATTTCTTGAAACAGGCGAGCCGAGGGATTTGACGCTTACCTTTGGTGCAAGTCAGAACGACGGAAAATCAAACTGGGGATTGAACAGATGGGCAAAGGAAGGCCTTGTGAAACGGGTGGTGTCCGGCCACTGGGGACTCCAGCCCGATCTGATAAAAATGGCTATCGAGAACAAAATCGAAGCCTACAATATACCCCAGGGCGTCATCATGCACCTTTACCGGGCCATTGCCGGGAAAAAGCCCGGAATTATCACACATATAGGCCTTAAGACCTTCGTAGATCCGAGGGAGACCTGTGGCAGGCTGAACAGCATAAGTCAAGAGGAGTATGTCCGGCTGATGGAGATTGACGGACGGGAATACCTTTTCTACAAGTCCTTTCCCATTAATGTTGCGATCATCCGCGGGACAAGCGCGGATGAGAACGGGAACATCTCTATTGAAAAAGAGGGCATTTCTCTCGAGTTCTTGTGTCTTGCACTTGCGGCCAAGGGATGCGGTGGAAAAGTAATCGTTCAGGTGGAAAGAATGGTCAAGGCAGGGTCACTCCACCCCATGATGGTGAAAGTTCCGAGAGTTGCCGTGGATGCCATAGTGATTGCGAAGCCGGAGAATCACTGGCAGATTCCCATGGCCGAGCCTTACAACCCGGGCCTGTCCGGAGAAGTTAAAGTCCCTCTGAGCAAAGTGGAGCCGCTTACGCTTAGTGAAAGGAAAGTGATTTGCCGCAGATGTGCCATGGAGCTTGTTCCCGATGCGGTCGTAAATTTGGGCATCGGCATGCCGTCGGGAGTGGGGGTCGTTTCGGCCGAAGAGGGTATCAACCATCACATGACCATGACCGTTGAACCCGGGGTGATCGGAGGTGTACCGCTGGGCGGTCTTTATTTCGGGACGGCGATTAATCCGGAAGCCCTGATTGACCACCCGAACATGTTCGATTTCTATGACGGCGGAGGGCTGGATCTCGCCGTGTTGGGTTTGGCGGAAATGGATCAGTACGGCAACGTCAACGTCAGCAAGTTCGGTTCCCACATCGCCGGAGCTGGAGGTTTCATCAACATCACCCAGAGCGCAAAGAAGGTGGTCTTTTGCGGAACGCTGACGGCCGGCGGCCTTGAGGTGGGGATCGGAGACGGAAAGTTACAGATACTGAAGGAAGGCAAAATTAAGAAGTTCGTCGAAAAAGTTGAGCACATCACGTTCAGTGGTGACTACGGTCGGACCAGCGGCCAGAAGGTACTTTACGTGACAGAGCGGGCCGTGTTCGAGCTCAGGCCGGAGGGTGTCACGCTGACTGAAATCGCCCCCGGTGTGGACTTGGAGAAGGATGTTCTGGCACAGATGAGCTTCAAGCCCCATGTGGCGAAGAACCTGAGTCTAATGGATGCCCGAATTTTTCAGGTAGGCACTCCTATGGGCATCAGAGAGGAAATACTCGCGAAAAATAATAACAAAAGAATCTGACTAATGCGAACATGATAAGGAGGATAAAATGGCACTGAAGACGAGAGAAGAATACATTCATTCACTGGAGGCCATGCGGCCAAACATCTACAAGTTTGGAGAGCTTATTCAAGACGTGACCGTGCATCCGGCGACGCGGCGTACCATTGAGAGTCATGCCCGGGGCTTTGATGCATCTCACGATCCGAAATATGCCGATGATTTTACCACAGTGTCTACGTTTCCGGAACTGGCCGGAAGAAAGATTCACCGTTGGAACGGCATGATGGAGACGGTGGACGATGTGATCGCGAACTCCAGGCTCAAGCGGTGGATGTATCGTTTCACGGGAAGCTGCACCGGCGGCCTCTGCGTAGGTTGGAATGCACAGAATGTGCTGTGGAATATAACGGCGCTCATCGACAGGGAACAGGGCACTAGCTATCAGGAACGTCTCCGGAAGTGGATCATCAGTGCTCAGGAAAAGGGATTGGTGGTCGCGGGAGGATTGACCGACGCCAAAGGGGACCGCAGTCTGCGGCCTTCCCAGCAGGAAAACCCCGACAGTAACGTTCACATCAAAGAGGTCCGGGAGGACGGGATTGTCATCAGCGGCGTGAAGGCTATGATCTGCGGCGTCGCCGCATCTAACGAGATATTTATTCTCCCGGGTAGCGCTTACAGAGAAGAGGACCGGGCTTACGCACTGGCCTGCGTGGTGCCGCGCGACATCGAAGGCCTGACCATCGTGGAGACCCGACGACCGAGCGACAGCCGGGAATATGAGGACGGGTGGGATATCCCCGAAACCGGTATCACGCAATCCTATCTATTTTTCCACGACTGTTTCGTGCCCATCGAAAGGGTTTTCATGTGCGGGGAGTTTAAGTATAGCGCGAAAGTGATTGAGTACTTCACGGCCAACTACAGGGCCTGCATCGGCGCCTGCGTTGCCGGACAGGGCGACGTTATGATAGGAGCAGCCGCACTCATGGCCAGACTGAACGGACTTGGGGCGGGCACATTCGCGAACAAGATAGTGGATATGGCAGTAAACAACGAAACGACCTACGGAATGGGAATAGGAGCAATGGTTATAGGCGAAAAGGGGCCTGGAGGGATGTGGGTCTCCGATTCCCTGCTGGCCCACGCCAACAAGGTTCACGTGGCGACGCTACCCTATGAGACCAAGCGGATATGCCAGGACATCGGAGGCGGGATTGTTGAGACCGGATGCTTTCCCTCCTGGAAGGATTTTTCGGATCCGGTCCTCGGGTCAATGATCGGTAAGTCCGTGAAGGCGAGTGGCAGATACAGTGCAGAGGCGAGGGCCCGCGCCGCGAGGCTTGTCGAGTGGCTGACCCTCGGTGCAGGGGTTCCGGGCTGCATGCACGGCGGCGGATCTCCCGACGGCGCTAAACTCGTCGTGAGAGCACTTACACCGATCGATAAGTTCGCCGAGTTTGCAAGGAATATTGCCGGAATTAAAGAGGATATCCCGGAACCGGAGAAAAAGAAGAAATAGAGGTCAGAAAGGAGAATTCCTAATGAACTTTCAACATACGGAAGAACATCAATTGATTCGTGCGGGTGTCAGGGAATTCTGCGGAAAATTTGTTGATCCCGTTGCCAATGAAATCGATCAGGAACCCCGTTTCCCGTCCGAAATAGTGAAAAAACTGGCTGAGCAGGACTGGCTTGGGATTCCCTATCCGGTTCAATACGGCGGTGCCGGCTCTGACTACATGAGTTACATTATTGTCGTGGAGGAGCTGTCGCGCTCCTGCGCGACAACGGGTTTTACCCTCGAATGTCATACCTCCCTGGCTTGCTATCCGATTTTCAAGTTCGGAACAGAAGATCAGAAACAGAAATTCCTGACTCCGCTGTGCAGGGGAGATATGCTGGGGGCCTTTGCGCTCACGGAGGCCGGTGCCGGGACCGACGCGGCGGCAGCGACCACCGCCGCAGTACCGGACGGAGACGGATGGGTGTTGAATGGGAGCAAGATATTCATCTCCAACGCCCCGGTCGCTGGGATGATCATCGTTTTCGCGATGACGGACAAATCGAAGGGGACAAAGGGGCTTAGCGCCTTCATCGTGCCCGCGGGTTCTCCGGGTTTGAGGATAGGAAAGCATCTCAATAAGATGGGCATCAGGGGTTCTCTCACCGCTGAAGTTCTTTTGCAGGATTGTCGCATTGCGAAAGAAAACCTTCTCGGACAGATGGGACAGGGGTTCAAGATTGCCATGACGACACTGGATGGCGGAAGGATCGGCATCGCTGCGCAGGCCTTAGGAATCGCGCAGGCCGCGCTGGATGAATCTATACGCTACGCAAAAGAGCGGGTTCAATTCGGAAAGCCGATCGCCTCCCTGCAGGCTATTCAGTGGATGATTGCCGACATGGCTACTGAGGTCGAGGCATCGAGATTCCTCACCTATCACGCGGCATGGTGCTGCGATCAGGGTGCCTCTTACAGCAAAGAAGCGGCCATAGCCAAACTCTTTGCCTCCGAGACCGCCGCCCGCCAGACTAACAGGGCGGTTCAGATCCACGGCGGCATAGGATACATCAAGGATCAGAAGGTCGAGCGTCTTTATAGAGATGCGAAAATCACGGAAATTTACGAGGGAACCTCCGAAGTCATGAGAATGGTCATTGCCGGCAGCCTGGTGCGCTGAGCGGATTGCAGGAGTCCAACGATGCTAAATATTATCACTTGCTTTAAGTGTGTGATCGATGAAGCCGATCTGAAGGTGGATGCAGCAACCAAAAAACTTCTTTTCGGCCGTGCGGGTTACAAGATCAGTACTTACGACCGTCACGCCATCGAAGAAGCAATTTGTTTACGGGAACGGTATGGTGCTTCCGTTACCGCAGTGACGGTAGCCCCTCCTTCCGCAAAAAAGTGCCTCAAGGATGTCCTTTCACGCGGTCCGGATTCGGCATATTTTGTCAACGATCCATCTTTTTCGGAACTTGATCCTTTACAGACCTCTTCGATTCTGGCTGCTGCCATAAGGGGGCATATGAGATTCGACCTGATTATATGTGGTGAGGGCTCCGACGATCTTTACGCCCAGCAGGTTGGACCGGCTCTTGCGGAACGGCTGGAAATTCCTTGCACGACCTGTGTTGGTAAGCTCGCATACACGGAGGACAAAAAACATGTTATCGCGGAGCGCAGGCTGGATGACGGCATAGAAACGGTTTTGATGCCCCTGCCGGTTCTAGTCTCCGTTTTGCCGGGCATCAACACGCCGAGGATTCCAACACTCAAAGAGGTTCTCAATGCCGCAAAGAAAATGATTTTCAATTTGGCCCTTGAAGAACTGGGCGATATACAGGGACCGTACTCGAGGACGGTGAAAGTCGTCGCAGCCGACACGGATCGCCGCGGAATCAGGTTTGCCGCCGATGAGGAAGGTATTAGATCCGCTGTAAATGCCCTGTCTAAAGAGGGCGTTCTTTTAAGGGTGTTGTGATATGGAAGATATATGGATTTTTTCTGAGAAACAGGAACTGACGCTGGAACTTTTAAATCCTGGCAGGAGCCTTGCAGACAGGATGGGCGCGAAACTGGCGGTGTTTACGGCCGACGGCGGACTGGCCCAGGACTACATTTCACATGGAGCTGACGAAGTTTTCGTGCTCCCTCCTCTGAGACCTGGCCAGCCGCTTGAATCTTATGTCGTGGTGCTGGCGGATGAAGTGCGAATGAGAAATCCCGGGGTGTTTCTCCTCGGAGCAACCCCGAGGGGAAAAGAAATCGGAGCCAGGTTGGCTGTTAGGGTGAATGCGGGTTTATGCAGCGGATGCACCGGTTTTGATCTTAAGGATGGAAGCGGAGTGCTGGAAATGGAAAGAAGGATGTTCGGGGGGAAAGCCGTTCAAAAGATTCTCTGTTCTACACATCCGCAGATGGCGGTCGTCCTTCCGGGGACGTTTGAACCGGCGGCGCGCCTGCCGGATAGAAGAGGTGTTGTTATCGAGGTGCATTCCGCGCCTTTCTCTGAAGTGCGGATCGTGAGCAGATCGGCGAAGCATCGAGAAGGGGCAGACATTACTGAGGCAAAAATCATTGTGTGCGTCGGGCGGGGCGTGGAAAGCAAGGAGGACATGGAAGGAGTGCGCGAACTGGCTCGCGTGGTAGGCGGTGAGATTGCCTGCACACGACCCGTCGCGGAAGAGCGGCAATGGCTTCCGGAAGAAGCCTACCTGGGTATCTCAGGCAAAAGGGTGAAACCCGATCTCTATATTGGTTTGGGTGTATCCGGCCAGATACAGCACGTGGCCGGCATCCAGGAAAGCAAGGTGATCTTCGCCGTCAACCGCGATGAAAATGCGCCCATCTTAGATGCGGCTGACTATGGTGTTGTAGGGGATGTAAGCCGGGTTATCCCTCGATTGATAGATGAACTCAGCAGACTTCTGAAAGTTTGAGGGCGGAGGATATGGCGAACGACAATTACACGGCGATTGTCGTCGGCGCAGGTCCGGCGGGAAGCACTGCTGCTCTGGTGCTGGCAAGGGCGGGACATGATGTCCTCCTCATCGAAAGGGGTGTGGTTCCGGGAGCAAAGAATATGTTCGGGGGACGGCTGTACAGCCACGCCCTGAACTGCATCATCCCCGAATTCTGGAAAAGAGCCCCGGTTGAAAGACCGGTGGTTCAGGAAATCATCACTTTTTTGCACGGGGGGCGAAGTGTTTCGCTGACGGTCCGGAATTCGGATTGGGTCGGGCCGCCATATCATTCCTTCACGCTCCACAGGGCCGAGTTCGATGCGTGGTTGGCTTCGGAAGCTGAAGAAGCAGGGGCGATGCTGGCTTGCGGCATCCACGTTGACGACCTTCTCATGGAAAATGGAAGAGTAATTGGTATTCGCGCGGGCGACGACGAAATGTTAGCAGACGTTGTAATAGCCGCCGACGGGGTAAACTCCCAGCTTGCTCAGAGAGCGGGATTGGCAGAAATAGATTTCCCGCGGCAGCGGCAGGTGGCAACGGGGGTCAAGCAGATTATTGAACTTCCTTCAGATGTCATCAGTCAACGCTTTCAGCTTGAGGGAAACAATGGTGCCGCCCGGTTGTTTGTGGGTGACTGCACCGGCGGAATGCGGGGAGGGGGTTTTCTTTACACCAACAGGGAAAGTGTCTCAGTGGGTCTTGTCATCAACGCGGACGAGCTGCTGAAAATTCGGTGCAGCCTTATTGACTTGATCGAAGATTTCAAAATGAACCCTCTTATAGCCCCTCTGATAGATGGTGGAAAGGTTACGGAATATTCCGCCCACATGATACCAGAAGGGGGGATCGCGATGATGCCGCGGATATTCGGGCCCGGGATTCTCGTGGCAGGCGATGCGGCGGGTTTAGCCCTCAATCTGGGTTATGTCGTCCGTGGAATGGACTTTGCGATTGCCTCCGGAGAGGCTGCTGCCAGAACGATTATTAAAGCGAAAAAATGCAATGATTTTTCGGGGATGGGCCTTAGCCGTTATCTAGCGCTGATGAAGGGGAACTTTGTGCTCAGGGACCTTGAGTTTTACCGCCGTGCCCCGGAGTTCATGGAAAACCGAAGACTTTTTGAGTCATACCCGGAACTGGTCACTTCGCTTATGGCAGAGATCTTTACGGTGTCCGGGGCGCTGCCTGCCCATCTTTTCACGAGACTGATTAACAAGGCTAAAAAAAGCGGCTTAAGCCCGCTGAAACTGATGATCGACAGTTGGAAGGGAATGGTATGGCTCTGAAACGTTTGAGCATCGAACAGCTTCTTGGACTTAATAAATTCGAGGTCGACGCCGGGGAAGCCCACATATTTCTCGATAAAGAATCATGCCGGTTATGCACCGCCAGATATTGCACGGTCGCTTGTCCTGCAGGTTGCTACAGGGTCAAGAATGGGACGATAAGTTTTGATTATGCGGGTTGCCTTGAATGCGGGACCTGCAGAGTAATTTGCCCGCTGTCAACAAAGGCGCTTGTCTGGCGATACCCTCGCGGAGGGTTCGGTATTCATTTCCGGTTTGGATGAACTCATTTATCCAGTATGCTTTGTAATGTCCATTATTTTTGGTTACCGCGACTTTTTTGGAAAGAACATCCAAAAAGCTGATCAGCTTTGTGATTAATCATCAATCCCCTGCCCCTAAACAGTCCCCTCCGGGCAATAAAAATGCTACACCTGAAATGAGAAGTGGGGTATATATCACTGGCCTGACGTGTCGGGGAATTCAAGGGAGAGGTTGATTCGATGAGAGGAATTGATTTCGATTTTAAGGTAAGCATGGTGGCGGATTTGATTGTTCAGTCAAAGGATATAGTAGTTTTTACGGGGGCCGGTGTCAGCACGGAATCGGGGATACCTGACTTCCGCAGTCCCGGCGGTATATGGACGCGGTTCGATCCCGAAGATTTCACGATTGATCGCTTCTTGTCCAGCCGCGAGACGCGGAAAAAAACCTGGGAACTCCTCGGGAGCAGCGGCGTCATCGCAGATGCCCTGCCGAACAGGGCGCACCTTGCCGTCTATGAACTGGAGCTTCTCGGGAAGCTCACCTGTGTCATAACCCAGAATATCGACAACCTTCACCAAAAGGCGGGATGCTCCCCCGACAGGGTCTTCGAACTTCACGGGAACATGCAGTGGGTCCGCTGCCTGGGCTGCGGCACGAGGATTTCCATGCAGGCCGTCCGGGAGCGCCTTGGACCGGAAAACCCGGTGCCGGAATGCGAGCATTGCTCGGGCATTCTTAAGCCCGATGTGATCTATTTCGGCGAGTCCCTGCCCCAGGAGACGCTTGACCGGGCCATTCACCACTCCAGGACATGCGATCTCTTCATTGTGATAGGCTCCTCCCTTTCTGTTTATCCGGCGGCGTACATGCCGACCTATGCCCTGGATAGCGGTGCCAGGCTGGTAATCGTCAATAACACCAGAACGTTCTGCGACGACCGTGCGGACGTGGTGATAAACAGCATGGCCGGTGTTGCGATGGAGAGGATTCTCGAGGAAACGAAGCGTAAACTCTTGCACTGAATGAAAAGGAAACGGGCTGTGAAATTTCTGCGCGTCCTCTGTTTCGCAGTTGCGGGGTTAACATACATGGCGGCTTCCGCCGGGGCGGCGGAGGTGTTTAAAAGCTACGGCTCGATCCGCCCAAGCGATGAAGCGGCGGCTGTCTTTGAAAGCCACAGTGTTCTTCCGGATTACAGATACTACGTGAGCGGGGCCGACCTCTATCCCAATGCACTCATCGCCCTGGAAAAGGGCCATTCCCTCGACAGCGACCTCTGGAAGGAAAGAAAGCTGAAACCTGAGGACATGAAGGAAATTGTCGGCAACATGCAGTCGAAGGCCCTGGAGGTAGGCGAGACACTCCACGGGTTCGACATCCTGGACCCTACGGGGAAGAAGATAGGTCTCTGGTATTCCATTCTCCGGGCACCGACCTATGTTAGGATCGAGGAGAACGGCAGGGTTGTCATCGGCACCCCTCCCATAGATCTGTGGCAGCGTCCGGAAGATGGCGGCCTGCATCGCAGGTGGCGCTGATTTTTCTTGAGTGAAGGTCAATCCGCGTGTGTTTGATTCTCCTGTCGTTTGATTGGCATCCCCGGTATCCGGTCGTAATCGCCGCGAACCGGGACGAATTCTACAACCGGGCCTCATCGGCGGCTTCTTTCTGGGATGATGAGCCGGGAATACTGGCCGGGAAGGACCTCGTCGCCGGAGGCACCTGGTTCGGCATCACCCGGTCCGGCCGCATTGCAGCTATAACAAATTACCGTGAGCCGGGTTTTCACAGGATGGAAGCGCCGTCGCGGGGAGGTTTAGTCGCCGGCTATCTGCGAGACACCTCATCGGCGGAGGATTATCTGGAAAAACTCAAACCGGTCGCTGGCAGCTACAACGGATTCAGCATCATTGCGGGCACTGTGCTGGATCTTCGCTATTTTTCCAATAGAGGTGGAAGAGTTCAGAAAATCGCGCCGGGCATTCACGGTCTCAGCAATCATCTCCTCAATACTGCGTGGCCGAAGGTCGAGCGGGGAAAGCGCATGCTAGCTGATATTCTTTCCGGCGGCCGGGAAGTCGACCCGGAAGACCTCTTCCGCATGCTTGCGGACAGGTGGCGTCCCCCCGATGAGAGCCTCCCAGATACAGGGATCGGGCTCGAATGGGAACGCATCCTTTCTTCCCTCTTCATCACGAGCCCCGTTTACGGGACACGCTCCTCCACGGTTCTTCTCGTCGACAGGGAGGGGCAGGTAACGTTCATAGAGAAGGTTTTCAACGCGGAGCCGGAGCCGCTCAAGGTGACACGGTATGTCTTCGAGATCGAAGGAGCGCGATAGGCGGGAGGGAGGCGGTTTGCATCTTCCCCGCGTGGGCGTTGGGGCGGTCGTGATCCGGGACGGCAGGATTCTTCTGGTGAGGCGAGGCACTCATCCGGGCAAGGGCCTCTGGGCCGTCCCCGGCGGTCTCGTGAAACCGGGGGAGACTCTCCAGCATGCCGCCGAGCGTGAGATCCTGGAGGAGACCGGGATTGTCATCCGCGCGGGCGATCCCTTCTACACCTTCGACCTCATCCAGCGGGCCCCGGACGGTGCCCTGGAATTTCACTATGTGATAGTTGATCTGCGTGCGGACTATGTTAGCGGTGAAGTCACCCCCGGCGATGACGCCGATGACGCACGCTGGGTTGCGGAGGAGGAACTGGAGAGCATGCCCGTTACCCCGACGACCCGGAAACTTCTCAGGACTATGGGATTCAGTTGCTAACTTTTATGATTTCTGGATCCCCGCCTCCGTGGGGATGACATCGGTTAAAGGCTTTTCCTCATATTAAGAAAAATTATTTTAATCGAGGAAAGGGAGCCGGTCCTTTTTCCTGTACACCTGGGTCTGGCACCTTGCGATGAGATTCCGGTCCCCGTCCCGCACCTCAATCTCGTAGGTGCCTATCCGGCTTGAACGGTGGATTTCCCTGGCTTCTGCATACAGCGTGGCGCCCTTTGCCGGAGAGGCGACGTAATTGACCGTGAGGCCCAGCGCTACGGCGACGGTGCCGTGGGAGTTCGACGCCGTCTCGAAGGCCTCGTCGATGAGCGAGAAGATCGCCCCGCCGTGGGCCATGCCGAAAATGTTTTCCATGTCTTCAGTGAAGACCATCTGCACCAGCGAATAGCCGGGACCGATCTTCAGAAGCTTCAGCCCGAGCTTCCGCGCATACGGTTCCTCCTCGACTTTCCTCTCTATAGCCCTGAATATCCTTTCTGACATAACGATTTTCCCCTCTTCGGAGCTCCGGATCGGATGAAGCGTTTCCCGGACGAAATTCTTGAGAAATGCTCCATCTCGCCATTCCGGCGAAGGCCGGATCCAGAGCCTTTTGAAAATACTGGATGCCGGATCAGGTCCGGCATAACAACGTTATCCTCATCCGTCGCTGCGCAAAGCTTGTCGAACGTTATGCGGGTCCGTGCTTTTTGTCAAGATTCTTTGCGGTGAGCTGGGCAACGTAGCCGGGAGGTTTTATATGGACAGGCGGGAGCGAATATGTTAGTAAGCACATACTAACATGAAAAGAAAAGCCACTACAAGAGACCGTATTCTGGAGGCCGCCCTGAACGTCTTTTCAATGAAGGGCTATATCGGGGCAACCACGCGGGAGATAGCCGGCCTGGCGGGCGTAGCTGAGGTCACCCTCTTCAGGAACTTTTCCTCCAAGGAAAAGCTTTTCGAGGAGGTGGTAAGCCGCTACAGTTTCCTGCCGGCGCTAAAGGGGCTTCTTCCCGAATTGCAGGATAGGCCCTACCGGGACGCCCTCTCTGAGATCGCCCGCCGTTTTCTTGCGATCATGAACGAGAGGCGTCATCTTGTAAGAATCGTCCAGGGCGATATCCATCATTCGGAGAAGCTCCGGGATATTTTTTATCTTTTCACGGACGAGATGTTCAGGACGCTTGCGTCGTATTTCAGGCGGATGCAGGGACGGGGCGTACTGAGGACCTTCGATGCGAAGGCGGCCTCGAGGGCTTTTTTCGGGATGTTCTTCTCCTATTTCTACCGGGAGGAATGCATTGCGAAAAAAAATATAGGAAAAGCCGATCTGGATCGGATGGTGAATGAGTTTGTGGACATCTTTGTGCGGGGGACGATGAAATAACGGTCCGGCCGGGCTGTGATTTACAGGAGGGCATCTTGAATAAAAAAAGAATCATCGTGATCGCGTTCGTGATCCTGCTGCTGGGGGTGGGGACCTTTGTTTATTACGGGCAATGGAAGAGCCGGTCGGGGGAGCTGTATTACTCCGGCACTATCGAGTCGACGAACTCGGAGCTCTCCTTTCAGGTCCCGGGTCGGGTCGTGCAGGTCCTGGTTGAGGAGGGGCAGGCGGTGAAGAGGGATCAGGTTCTGGCCGTGATCGATCCTTCCGAATATCAGGCGAATGTGGATCAGGCTAAGGCGACCCTGGCACGGGTGGAGAGGAATCACCACCAGATGAAGACCGTCCTCGAGATCAACAGAAAGACGCTGCCGGCGGAGGTGACGCGGGCCGAGGCCGGCGTTGCGAATGCCCGGGATGTCCTGGCCAAGGCGAAGCAGGACAAGGAGCGGTACGATCAACTCTATGAACGGCGGGTCGTCTCCCAGAAGGAATGGGAGACCATGAAGCTACAGTACGACACGGCGGTGGCGCGGTTCACCGATGCGGAGGCGGTGCTGCGGCAGGCAAAGAGCAATCTGAGCAGGATCGATGTTTCGGAAAAGGAAGTCGAGGCGGCTGCGGCCCAGATCCAGGCATCCAAAGCGGTCCTGGATGCTGCGGAGATTCAGCTGAGGCGAACCCGTCTGACGGCACCCTTCGACGGGATCATCGTCAGCCGCAACGTCGAGCCCGGTTACGTGGTCTCGCCGACCCGGCAGGTCTTTACCCTCTCCGATCTTTCAACCGTGAAGCTGAAAATATTCGTGGGGGAAACGGAGATTGGAAAGGTGAAGCCGGGCCAGAAGGTGGACATCAGGGTGGACACCTTTCCGAAAAAGGTCTTTCAGGGTCATGTCTCGTATATCTCACCCGAGGGTGAGTTCACTCCGAAGATAATTCAGACACACAAGGAAAGGGTCAAACTCGTCTACCTGGTTCAGGTGACCGTTCCCAATCCCGCCCTGGAGCTCAAGAGCGGGATGCCCGCCGACGCCTGGCTTCGCTGAACGCCTTGGGGAGGATGTTAATAAAATGAGCGTTCCCGACAAAGCCTTTGTCGACGTGAACCGGGTGAGCCGGCGCTTCGGAGAAGTGGAAGCGGTCCGGGAGGTGTCCTTTCAGGTTGAGAGGGGCACTATCTTCGGCCTTGTGGGCTCAGACGGGGCGGGGAAATCTACGCTTCTCAGGATGATCGCGACCATGATCCCTCCGAGCTCGGGAAGCATCCATATCGACGGGCTGGACGTGGTCGAAAGGAAAACGAAGATCAAGCACATCATCGGCTACATGCCCCAGCGCTTCGGTCTTTATCAGGACCTGACGGTGGAGGAGAATCTCGATTTTTTCTTGGACATCTTCGGCATCTCGGGAGAGGAGAGGCGAAGGCGGCGGGAGCGCTATCTGGGATTCTCCAACCTGCTTCCCTTTGCCGACCGGCTTGCCGGCAATCTTTCAGGCGGTATGAAACAGAAGCTCGGGCTGGCCTGTGTTATTACCCACGAGCCCGAACTGCTCATCCTGGATGAACCTACCAACGGAGTCGACCCCGTATCCCGCCAGGAATTCTGGGAGATCCTTATGGAGATGAAGCGTGGGGGCATGACCATACTTGTCTCCACCGCCTATCTCGATGAAGGGGAGAAATGCGACCGCCTCGCCCTGATGCACCGTTCCCGGATTCTCGATCTCGCGAGCCCCCCGGATATCAGGGCGTCCTTCCCGAATCTAGAGGAGGCAATGATCCGGCGGATTGAAGAGGTTGACAAGGAACTGATTAATGACCGCTTCAACCACTGAAGTCGTTTCTGTGAGGGACCTGGTCAAGAAATTCGGCGACTTCGTCGCCGTGGACAGGGTTACCTTCTCCGTAAGCAAAGGGGAAATCTTCGGCTTTCTGGGACCGAACGGCGCCGGAAAGTCTACCACCATCCGCATGCTCTGCGGCATCATCACCCCGACATCGGGTTCCGGCTTCGTCGCGGGACACGATATCGTCACCGGTGCGGCCGAGATCAAGCAGTCCATCGGCTACATGTCGCAGAAGTTCTCCCTTTATGAGGACATGACGCCCTTCGAGAACATCCGCTTTTACCTCGGGGTTTACAACGTGCCCGAGGCGGAATGGAAAGAGCGCATGGAATGGGTGCTCGAGCTCACGCGGTTGACGGACGTGCAGACCCGCCTGACCCGTGAATTGCCGCCCGGCTGGCGTCAGCGCCTCGCCCTGGGCTGCGCGCTTCTTCACCGGCCCGACATTCTTTTCCTCGATGAACCGACCTCCGGCGTCGATCCCCTGACCCGGAGGCATTTCTGGGCGTTTATAAGAAACCTGACGGCGGAAGGGGTCACGGTATTCGTGACCACCCATTACATGGATGAGGCCCTGAACTGCGAAAGGATAGTGATGATCAACGAAGGAAGAATAGTGGCGATCGGGGCCCCCGGAGAGATAATCCGGGAGGCCTTTCCGGAAAAACCGGACGCCACGCTCAACGACGCGTTCATAAAGCTCATGTCGAGGATGAATAATTGAGAATCCGCAACATCAAGGCCGTTGCCCGAAAGGAATTCTACCACCTGATCCGGGATTTCAGGAGTCTCTATCTGGCCTTTGTCATTCCTCTCGTTCTGATTCTGCTGTTCGGTTACGCCCTGAGCCTGGATGTGAATGAAGTGAAGACCGTCGTCGTCGACCACGACCGGACCGATCTGAGTCGCGACCTCGTGAGGCGACTTGACGCCTCGGATTATTTCCGCGTGATAGCCCACCTGCCCGACAGCCGGGCCGTGACGGAGTACCTCGACAGGGGGTGGGCCATCATGGCGGTCGTGATCCCGCCGGGTTGGGCCCGGGATCTCAGGGCCGGCCGCGAAGTTCCTCTTCAGATCCTTCTTGACGGGAGCGATCCCAATTTCGCGAATATATCGAGGGGCTACATAACGGGGTTCGTAAGCGGATACAACCAGCGCCTTCTCAACGAATTTCTCAACCGGGAGGGGCGCGCCAGGATAAGGCCGCCGGTCGAAGGCAGAATCAGGATCTGGTTCAACGAGGATCTGGAAAGCCGCAACTTCATCATACCGGGCATAATCGCCATAATCATAATGATCGTGGGCGCCATGCTGACCTCCCTCGTCATAGCGAGGGAATACGAGAGCGGGACAATGGAAACGATCCTCTCGCTTCCCCTGACGGGAGTCGAGTTCTTGGCGGGGAAGGCCGTTCCTTATTTTCTGATCGCCCTCACCGATGTTCTGGTCGCAATTCTCATGGGGCAGATTCTTTTCGGCGTAATCATGAAGTCCAGCTTCTGGCTGATGCTCCTGGCCTCCTGCCTTTATCTCTCCGTGGCGCTTAGCCTCGGCTTTCTCATCTCCATCGCGACAAAATCCCAGCTGGTTGCGAACCAGATGGCGGTGCTGGTGACGTACCTTCCATCGCTTCTTCTGTCCAATTTCGTCTTTCCCGTATCAAATATGCCGGCCGTCCTGCAGGCCGTGACATACATCATTCCGGCCACCTACTACATAGATATTCTCAACGGGCTTTATCTGCGCAACCTTTCCCTCGAGCACCTCTGGAAGGACTATCTTGTCCTCTTTATCATGTTCGCAGTCCTGGCCTTGCTTAATTTCATCAAATTGAAAAGGGAGGGACTGTAGGGTGTCGCGGCTCCGTATAAGGGAACTTGTAAGAAAGGAATTCATACAGCTCTTCCGGGACAGGAAAAACAGGCCCATCCTCGTCATGATACCGCTCGTTCAGCTGCTCCTCTTCGGATACGTGGTGACGACGGACGTGCGAGACATCCAGGTAGGATTTCTTGATCAGGCCCGGACCAGGGAAAGCCGCATGCTCATGGATGCGTTCCATGCAAACAAGACATTCCGGATCATTTACTCGGCGGGAAGCGCGCAGGAACTTGACAGGGCCCTGATGGACCGCAGGATCGAGATAGCCGTGAAGGTCCCGCCGGATTTCAGCAGGAAGGTGAGACAGGGGGAGCCGGGGGCAGTTCAGATTATCGCCGACGGGAGCATGAGCAACATGGCCCAGGTGCGGGTGGCCTATACCGTCCTGGTTCTGGACCGGTTTAATCAGCAGCTGATCCGGGAACTTTATCCCGGGAAACTCGAGTACGGAAGGATAGACGCCCGGATGAGGACCTGGTACAACCCGAACCTCGACAGCCGTAATTTCTATGTCCCGGGGATTGTGGCCTTTCTGATCATGCTGCTTTCACTGCTTTTCACATCCATGGCCATCATCAAAGAGAAAGAGGTGGGAACCATGGAGCAGCTCATTGTCACGCCTCTTAGACCCTCGGAATTCATCCTGGGGAAGACCCTTCCGTATATAATCATTTCCATAGTTCAGATGGTCGTCGTCACGGCCTTCGCGGTTTTCTGGTTCGACATACCGCTCGCGGGGAACGTCGGGCTTCTTTTCCTGGCCACCTGCCTTTTTCTTCTGACCACTCTGGGAATTGGTCTCTTTATCTCCACAATATCAGTGACCCAGCAGCAGGCCATGATGACCACGTTCTTTTTCGTCATGCCGTTCTTTCTGCTGAGCGGATTCGTCTTTCCAATCGCCAACATGCCGGAGCCTGTACAGTGGCTGACGTACCTCAATCCTCTCCGGTACATGCTGGTCATTATCCGCGGGATTTTTCTCAAGGGGATCGGCCTGTCTTACCTCTGGCAGCAGTATCTGGCCCTGGCTGTCATCGGCGTTTTCGTTTTCGGCGGGGCGGTTCGTCGGGTAAGGACAAGAATGGATTAGGAGAAGGTCAATTTTATTTGACGGGGAAGATGGATTCGTAATAAGAAAGATACAAGCATAGCATCATAACACAACGAGAGGAGGACGAGACGGTGAAAGTCGTTTTCCACGAAGATTTCAAGGCATCCTACACCATGGATCCGGCGGCGGCGGACGGGCGCATGGAGGCGATTCTGGAAGTGATAGAAAAACGGGTGACCTTCGTGAAGGCCGTTCCCGCAAGCGAAGAGGACATAGCAGCCGTGCACACCAGGTATCATATAGACGACGTGAAGCGCATGGGGATTTACGAAGTTGCGGCTCTGGCGGCAGGGGGCGCCATCCAGGCGGCTACGATAGGTCTCGAGGAACCCTGTTTCGCTCTGATACGCCCGCCGGGACACCATGCCTCGGCAAACAGTTCCTGGGGGTTCTGCTACTTCAACAACATGTCCATCGCGCTCGAGAAGCTCAAGAGGGAAGGGAAGATAAAAAGGGCCTATGTCCTTGATTTCGACCTCCACTTCGGTGACGGCACGGTCAACACCCTCGGCGGAAGGGGCTATGTCACACTCTTCAATCCATCTTCTTCGAACAGGGGAGAGTTTCTCAAGCAGGTCCAGAAAAATCTGCCCTCGGAAGGGGTGGATATCATCGGCGTGTCGGCCGGTTTCGATTACGCGAAGGAAGACTGGGGCGGCGTGCTCGAGCGCGAAGATTACACGGAGATCGGACAGATGGTCCGCGAGGCCGCCAGGAAATGCTCCGGGGGCTGCTTCGCCGTTCTGGAAGGTGGTTACAACCACAGGGTTCTGGGACACAACTGCATGGCCTTCCTGGAAGGGCTGGGAGGTTGAATAAAGAAAGAAGTTGAAAAGATAAGAGCTGCGGTAAGGAATTCACAAACTGTTCAGCGTTCACGGTTTACCTTTCAGCATTTAAGGCTGGAGGTCTGCGTGCGAAGCCGTCTTCGCAGTGCGAAACAGCGTTTCCAACAATCCGGGACCGACAGACCCTCCTGAAGGCCTGCCTGCCTGTAATTTATTCAATTAAATCAAAGTGATAAAAACCTGACCTTCCCGTTGCCGCGTCTGGCATGGAATGTGCTTTTATCATTCCGAATTTGTGCGAAAGCCGCAGGATTTTAATTGGAGGACAGGTGATGGAAGGTCAGATTGCAGCCGTCGTATTTCCGGGTCAGGGGTCCCAGCGTCCGGGGATGGGGAGAGATTTTTATGAACACATTCCCGCAAGCCGGCTGGCCTATGAAGAGGCCTCCGACGCGCTGGGCTGGGACGTGGCCGGTCTTTGTTTCAGTGAGGACGAAAGGCTCAACCTGACTGAATATACCCAGCCCTGCATCGTGACGACGGAGATTGCCATGCTCCGTGGTCTAAGGGATCGATACGGTTTTTCGCCCTCCCTCTTTGGAGGACACAGCCTGGGCGAACTGACCGCTCTCATCGCGGCCGGCGTAGTGTCTCTTTCGGAAGCCATGAAAGTCGTACAGAGCCGCGGCAGACTAATGCAGGGCGCCGTGCCGGTGGGCGTGGGCGGGATGGCGGCGGTCATCTCTTCCGATCTGAACCTGGAGATCATCCGCAGGGCCCTTTTCAATCTTCCCATAGATGTGGCCAACATAAACTCGTCTCATCAAATCGTGATAAGCGGCGAATCGAGGGCGATGCCCGACGCCGAGAGGAGACTTCTCGAGATCGTCACGGACGGCCAGCCCCTGAGGTTCGTCCCGCTGAATGTCAGCGCTCCCTTTCACAGCCGCTTCATGAAGCCCGTCGAGGATCCCTTCGAGGACATTCTTCGATCCGTCCTCAAGCACGTGCGCAGTGAGAATGCGCGGTCCGTCACGTCGAATTTCACCGGAGGTTTTCATGCCGGCACCCCCGGCGAGATCGTAGGCAATCTCGTCGCACAGGTGAGCAACACGGTGCAGTGGAAGGAAAACATGCACCGCCTGGCCGCCGGGGCGGACGCTGTTTACGAGATCGGACCGGGACGCCCGCTGCGCGATTTCTTCAAGACCATCGGCGTCGTCTGCCGGTCCATCACTACACTGTCGGCCGCTGAGCGGGTGTTCGGTGGGGACTGATCTTCGACCGTTGTAATCGAACGGAAAAACCCGATACGCAATATTGAACAGGTGAAAAACCATGGATTTTAATCTCACGGACAGCCAGCGGTCCTATGTGGAAACGGTAAGTCGTTTTGTCAGAAATGAGATCACGCCTCGCGTGATGGAATGGGAGCGGGAGCACCTCTTTCCATGGAACGTGATCCAAAAGGCATGGGATCTGGGGATTCTCAATCTGAGCATTCCCGCCTCAGTAAAGGGATTTGAAGTGGACACGATTTCGACGGCACTCATCATCCGGGAGCTGTCCTACGGCGACACTGGGATCTCAACGTCCGCCATGTGCAACGACCTGGCCAACACGGTCATCGCCCAGCACGGCTCGGAGGAACAGAGAGAGGTGTTTCTGAGGCCGTTTGTGGAAAGGCCCCTGCTCGCCTCCTTCTGCCTGACGGAACCGGGCGCAGGCTCGGATAACTCAGCCATGACCAGCTTTATAAGGAAAAAGGACGACGGGGCGTATCTTCTCAACGGCTCGAAGTGTTTTATCACGAACGCATCCTATGCCTCCCAGTTCACCGTGTTCTGCAAGGTGGGGAAACCCACGGGGAATTTCATGGCCTGCGTCATCGTTCCGCTCCCGTCGGGCGAAGGCGGAGATGCCGGTGCGGAAGGGGCCCAGGGCAAGGAGGTAATTCTTCCCGCAGGAGGGAAGGTCATAATTGGAAAGCCGGAAGATAAACTCGGCCAGCGGCTCTCTAACACGGCGAGCGTCACCTTCGAGGATGTTACTGTGGAACCCGCTCAGATCATCGGAGACCGGCGGCTGGGCTTCAAATATATCGTGGACGTCCTCGACTACGCACGTCCCATGGTGGCCGCAATCGGCGTGGGGCTCGCGAAGCGCGCCCTTGACGTGACGCTGGCGTACACGAGGGAACGGAAACAGTTCGGTCAGCGGATATGCGATCTTCCCGTGGCGAGAGAGAGCCTCGTGAAAATGTGGAAACGTCTGGAGCTCGCGGATCTCGCCCTAATGAAGGCCGCCTTCAAGGTTCAGGAGGGGAGTCCCGACCGGGGGCTATACGCTTCTCTCGCCAAGAATGCGGCGGCGGAGGCCGCCCTCTTCTGTGCCAACGAGGGTCTTCATCTGCACGGTGGGTACGGCTTCATGTCGGAGTACGAAATATCGAAGCTCGCCCGGGACGCCCACATCATCGACATTTACGAAGGGGTCCGGGAGGTGCAGGACATGATAATCGGGCGGGAGATTGTCTGAGATGCTTTACCTTCACGGTCTCGGTCATTTCTATCCTGAAAACGTGATCACAAACCGTTTTCTCGAGGAACTCGACATCGGGACGAGCAACGAGTGGATAATGGAGCGGGTTGGTATCCGCACCCGCCGCACGGTTCTCCCTCTCGATTACATCCGCGAGACGAAGAACCGCGACCCGAGGGCCGCGCTGGAGGCGAGTCCTTTCGGAAACGCCGCAAGCGGAGCGGCAGCTGCGAGGATGGCACTCGAGCGCGCGGGTCTCAAACCGGAGGACATCGGCCTTGTGGTGTCGGGAAGCTCCGCACCCGATCACGTGTCGCCGTCGGAGGCGGCGGCCGTGGCGGCGGAGCTGGGGATCGATGCACCCTGCTTCGACTTGAATTCGGCCTGCACCAGCTTCGGGATGCAGATTCATTTTTTTCTCAGGATGATGCCGGGTGCTCTGCCCCCGTTCATTCTGGCCGTTCAGCCCGAGAATCTGACGCGGGTCGTGGACTATTCCGATCGAAACTCCGCCGTGCTTTTCGGTGACGGAAGCTCCGCGGCGGTGCTTTCCGCATCGGTCCCTGCGAGGACAGCCGTCGTGGTGTGCGACGCCTGTTCGAAGCCGGCATCCTGGGACAAGGTTGTAATTCCCCGGATGGGATACTTCAATCAGGACGGCAACGCAGTGCAGGGTTTTGCAATCCGGAAGATGACGGAGTCACTGCGCCTGTTGAAGTCCGTTTTCCAGGATGATTCGAACAGGTTGCGGTTCATCGGTCACCAGGCGAACCTCGGAATGCTGGAGACCGTTTGCGAGCGAGCGGAGATAACTGTGGAGAACCACTGGCACAACGTGGAGGATTTCGGCAACACCGGGTGTTCCGGGGCGCCTGCCGTGCTTAGCCAGCACTGGGATGATCTGAAGGCAGGGGATCGCGTGGCCGTCGCCCTGGTGGGGGCCGGCCTGACCTGGGTGCACATGATGCTGGCTGTGGAGGACGGAAAATGAACTATTCGGAATTCAAGGAGCGGGATCACTTCGGATTGGAAGAACTAATTTCTTTCGCTTACGGAAACCTTGTCGGGGACCCGCCGGCGGATTTCAACGCGCGCCTCCCGGCGCCGCCCTTTCTCATGGTGGACCGGATTCTTTCAATCAGGTCTCAGGGCAGACAGGGTTCCATAGTGGCCGAACAGGACATCCGGCTGGATGCCTGGTATTTTCAGTGCCACATGCCGGGCGACCCGGTTCAGCCTGGCTGCCTCTGCGTGGACGCCGTCTGGCAGATGCTGGGTTTCTTCTGTGCCTGGCGCGGGGCGCTGGGTACTGGGCGGGCGCTGGGTTGCGGGGAGGTAACCTTCAACGGACAGATCCGGCCCTTCAACAGAAAGGTGCGTTACGAGATTGATGTTAGGCGTTTTTCCCATCTGAGGGAATCGGGCGCCGGCATCGTAATCGGCGACGGCCGCGTCTTCGTGGATGACGAATTAATCGCCGAGGTGAAGCAGGCGCGGACGGGAATTTTCAGGGGCATTGCGTATCCGGATTATCCCCGCCGCTCTATCCACTCCGTCGGCGGGATAATGAAATCGCGGACCGCCGCGGAAGGTCCGGGCCGTTCCTGAGTGCATGCGGCCATGAATGAAAACGGAAAATCGATGAGCGTGATGGACCGTGCCGACAAAGAAACTAAAGACCGGGTTCTAAATGCAGTTCCGCAGCAGCATCCTTTCCGCTTCATCGATGAGATTCTGGAGCTGGACGCTGAATCCGTCGTCGGAGCCTATCGTTTCCGGGAGGATGAGTATTTCTATCGGGGCCATTTCCCCGGACGTCCCATAACGCCGGGGGTCATCCTGATGGAGACAATGGCGCAGACGGGGGTGGTGGCATTCGGCATATATCTGACAATGCTGCAGGGCGGCGGGAGAGAAAGGGACATCGAGGGAGTCATCACCCTCTTCACCTTCGCGGACGGGGTGGAATTTTCGGGGATCGTGAGGCCGGGGGAGCGGGTGATAATCCGGGGTCGCAAGGTTTTTTTCCGGCGGGGCAGTTTGCGGACTGATGTCACGATGGAACGGGAAAACGGCGAGGTCGTCTGCTCGGGCGTGCTTACGGGAACGGGAGTCAGGAGTTCAGGGGTCTGAAGCAAAGACCGAAGATGAGAAGTTGAGAAGATAAAAAGATAAGAACGTTTCTAATTCGAGCGTTTGGAATTTGTAGATTATCGGGGGTTTTGTGGATTCGAGAAGAAGGGTGGTTATAACGGGAATGGGCGTCGCGGCGCCGAACGGCCACGGGCTTGAGGCTTATGAAGAGGCCCTCCGTCGGGGGCGCTCGGGCATCCGCTTTATTCCGGAGCTGAGGGAGCTGAATTTCGCATGCCAGATCGGCGGCATTCCCCAGGATTTCGACGTGGTCCGAAAGCGCTATTTCGATCACGAGAAACTGCTTTCAATAAACGACAACATCGGCTACGCCTCGGTTTCGGCCGTGGATGCATGGAATGATGCAGGTTTCACCGTTCCCGATTCCGAGGATGACCGGGTCGACTGGGACACGGGCGTGATATTAGGGTCCGGCATCGGAGGCATGGACACGATCGCGAAGACGGTCGTCCCCATGGTCAACGAGGGCAAGGTGCGCCGGATGGGGAGCCGGATTGTCGAACAGGTTATGAACAGCGGGACGAGCGCCCGCATCGCCGGCCTCCTGGCGCTCGGCAATCAGGTAACCTCGAACTCCTCCGCCTGCAGCACGGGAAACGAGGCTGTAATCGAGGCGATGTGGCGGATCCGCGCGGGTCTGGCCAGGCGGATGCTGGCCGGCGGCTCGGAGGGAGCTTCTCCATATATCTGGTCGGGCTTTGATGCCATGAGGGTTATCTGCCGGAAATTCAATGACGATCCCGAAAGGGCCTCGAGACCCATGAGCGCCACGGCCTGCGGCTTTGTTCCGGGATCGGGCGGTGCGGTTCTTGTCCTCGAAGATCTTGAGACTGCGAGGGAGCGCGGGGCGAGAATATACGCAGAGGTTCTGGGCGGCGCCGTGAACTGCGGCGGCCACCGTATGGGCGGCTCCATCACCGCGCCGAATCCCGAGGGCGTCAGGCGGTGCATTCGAATGGCGGTGGCGGATGCCGGCATCTCTCCCGACGAGATCGATGCGATCAACGGACACCTGACGGCGACCTTCGCAGATCCGATGGAGGTCCGCAACTGGTCGGAGGCACTGGAACGGGGTCCGGAGCGCTTTCCCTGGATCAACTCGACCAAATCCATGGTCGGGCACTGCCTGGGGGCGGCGGGGGCAGTAGAATGCGTTGCCGTCGTGCTCCAGCTTTACAGGGGTTTTATCCATCCCTCGATCAACTGCGAGGACGTTCACCCCGATATCGCCGATTTCGCGGATCGGATACCCCAGACCTGCGTGGAGGATCCCGGGCTGCGCACCATCGCCAAGGCGGGCTTCGGCTTCGGCGACGTTAACAGCTGCATCATTTTCAGGAAGTGGGAAGAATAAGGAATAATTATATCGTATGGAGGAATTTCGAAATGGATGAACAGAAGATTTTTCAGGAGATGCTGAACATACTGAGGGTGTACACCAAGGACGCGTCGCTGATCGACCGGGCGACGAAAGAGACGCACATCCTGAACGACCTAAAGGTGAATTCCGCACGGCTGGTCGACGTTATCATAAAGTGCGAGGACGTGTTCGGCATCACCATCGAGGATGACGAGGCCGACAAGATAGGGACCATAGGCGATGCGGTGGCCCTCGTCCTCAAAAAACTCGGTTAAGAAGCTCATGACCCTTACGGTGAAAGCATTCATGCAGATTCAGATTCTCCTGGGACGCATCGGCGTCTTTATCCTCGGCCCGGCCTACTTTCTCTTTATCAGGATGATGGGCTATCGGGTCCGGGACCTCAAGGACCTCAGGGAGACCTGCGATCAGGCATTCAGGGAGCACCGGGGACCGTGGATCATATGCGCGAATCACCTGACCATGGTGGATTCCATGATCCTGACATATGCAATGCTTTCTCTTTTCCGTCACCTGACGAACTTCCGGAGCATTCCCTGGAACCTTCCGGAGCGGGATAACTTTCAGCGGAATCCGATCCTGGCGGTGCTCTGTTATCTGGCCAAGTGCATTCCCGTCAACAGGGGCGGGAGCCGTGAGGAGATGAGAAAGACGCTGGATAAGTGTGATTACGTTCTCAGCCTCGGGCAGAACATCCTGATCTTTCCCGAGGGAGGCCGTTCCCGGACCGGCCGGGTCAACCGAGAAGGTTACTCCTACGGCGTGGGACGCTTTGTCCGGGAGTTCGAGCAATGCCGCGTCATGTGCATCTATCTGCGCGGGGACGGCCAGCATACCTTCGGGAGCCTGCCCCGGTTCGGTGAGCGCTTCACCATGAAGATCGAGGTATTCACGCCGCAGCGGTCGGAAGTAAGCGGGCTCAGGGCCCAGCGCGAATACGCCGGGCAGATAGTCGGACGACTGGCTGAGATGGAGGAGGATTATTTTGCCTCTAGTGGGAAACGATGTGATCGACCTTACGGATCCCGGGAAGGCCGGAAAGAGCCGGGATGTCCGGTTCATCAGCCGCGTCTTCACGTCAGATGAAAGGCACCTCATTCTGAACTCCACCGACCCGGATGAGACCCTGTGGACCCTCTGGGCGGGTAAGGAGGCGGCCTACAAGGTCATGATGAAAAAAACCCCCGGTGTCTGTTCCATTCCGCGGGAATATGCCGTTTCGCTGGACGGCTGTGGTGAACCTTCGTTCGATTCTGGACTGGTAAACACACCCGTCGGAACGGTGCGGCTCTGTATTTTCAGAGAGGGCGGAGCCCTTCATGTCATCGGGATGAGCCATGCGCCGGAGCACCCGGACGACATTGTATCGGGCATTGAATCCGTTAGTTCCCCTGCAGAGGAGCGGCCTGCGGCAATTGACCGGGAATCATTTCTGGTTCGCGCGGCGCTGCTTCTTCGTCTGTCTGACGTATTGAAAGGGAATCCGGGGGAGATGGAAATCCGGCGTATGCGATTTGGTCGAGGGCTCGGGCCTCCACGGCTTTACTTCCAGGGGGAGCCGTCGAACATCGACATCAGCATGAGTCACGACGGCGGTTTCGTTGCCTATGCCTTCAGCCGCATCTGACAGGCTGCTGAAAAACGCTCAGCTGAGGCGTTGCGCTGCGCCCCTCGTCATTCAACGTACATCCAAGTACGCCTCATTCCTCGGGTCTTGCGTGCCTTGCATCTAAACGTTTTTGAACAGCCTGACTAATTTTTTCTGAGGAGTTCTACCAACTCAGGCCCGAAGGCGGCAAGCCGCCGTGGGGAGAGCCGGATCACTTTCTGAAGGGTTTGCATGGAATGAACCTTCGCCCGGGATAGATCCAGCAGGTTCTGGTCGGAGAGAATCATGAAAAGGGCTGTGTTAGTTTCCCGGGCCTTTTGAAATCGCCAGCGGTGGAGCGCCCTGAGGCGGTTCTTCTGGGGTTGGTTGAGTTCCTCGTATCCACCTATTTTTCGGTATCCTCGGGGATCGAATATCTTTTCCACCCATCGCGCCGAAGCGATTTCCTCTTCAAAGATTTGCGAGGCTTTCTTTTCGAGTCCCTTTTCCCTCAGTTCCTTGCTTAGTTTCCTGTATAGTTCAATGAGGTATTCGGTGTCCTGAACGGCATAGAGAATCTGTTCTTCCGTGAGAGGCCGGGATTCCCACTGAGACCGCTGCATCTTCTTTGTCTTTTTCAGATCTTTTCCAAGAAACTGCTGGACGACGGCGCCGAGGGAAAGGTATCGGCAGTCCAGAAGGGACGCAGCCTTCTGGGTGTCGAAGATGGGATGAAATTTGAAGCCGTAATCCCTGGAGAGTATCCGGATGTCGTTGTCGCCCGCATGGAGGATCTTTAGGATTCGCGAATCGGAGAAGGGGCCGGCCAGCGAAGCCATGTCCATGTCTGCGAAGGGATCGAATAGATATGTCTTTTTCAGCGTTTTTATCTGGATCAGGCAGAGTTTCTCGCGGAAGTAGCGGAAGGAATCGTATTCAGTGTCGATGCCGATGAGAGAGGATATCCGGACGGCCTCGACGGCTTTCTGCATTTTTTGCTGATTATCCACCCATGCCCAGTTGTGTTTCATGGAGGGAGAAGACCTTTCTCATTCATTCCCCGAATCATGATACCCTGCTTTGAAAATATGCGTCACCATAGGGCAAGTCGCTTGAATAGTCAATGCATTATTGGGGATGAATTCGGGAACTAATAAGACCCGACGTTGTTCAGTTGCTGCTATTCGTCGGTGTCGATAAGTGGAAGATAGCGCCTGTATATGTTTCGTCCATCTTTCTTGGCACGATATAGGGCGATGTCGGCACGCTTCATAAGCGTATCTTCATCATCGCCATCCCCCGGGCAGATTGCGATTCCGATACTGGTTGTTACTATTCGCTCCTTCTCATCCAGTAAAAAGGGTTTCTGAAAAGCCTTCAGGATTTTCCTGGCGATAGTGGAAGCGTGCTCTTCGAGCGCAATGTCTTCAAGCAGTATCAGAAATTCATCGCCGCCCACCCGCGCGACTGTATCGACCTTCCTCAGGATTTTCGACAGCCTCCCGCCGGCACTTCGCAGGAGACCGTCACCCGCGGAATGGCCCAGGGTATCATTTATTGTCTTGAAATCATCGAGGTCCAGCATGAGAAGGGCGAATTTTGTGCCCTTGCGCTTCGATTGGGCTATTGCCCGGGAAAGCCGGTCCCTGAAAAGTAAGCGGTTTGGAAGATCAGTCAGCGCGTCGTGATAGGCCAGGTGAGCTATCATCTCTTCCGTTTTCTTGCGCTCCGTGATGTCGTGAACGATGCCTCGGAATCCGATCGGTGCGCCTTCCGCGTTATGGATCAGCGATACGGATGCCTCCACGTGAGCGCGGCTCCCGTCTTTCCTTATGGCCTCCCACTCCGCCCTCTTTTCCGGCCTTCCGGTCAGATATACGCGGCGGAAAATTTTCGAGATTCTTGCGGCGATATTCTCATCGGCCATGGCCCTGTAGTTCATGCCCACCATTTCATCCTTTTCGTAGCCCAGGATCGCCTTGCAGGCATCATTGAAAAAGATGAAATTTCCCCTGAGGTCCACTTCGTAATAACCATCAGCGATGTTTTCTATGATGGTCCGGTACCGCTCCTCGTTCTCACGCAGCGCCCGCTCGGTCTCCCTGCGCTCGGTCACGTCCATTGAGTTCCCCATGACCGCGCGTTTCCCCCTGTAGCTTATCGGCGTCACGGTCTCCAAGATGCGTCTTATGCTCCCGTCTTTCGCGACAATCCTGAATTCGTAGGGTGTCGTCTTCAGGCCTTTCAGCATTAGAGATGCGCTTTCTCTCGCGGCGTTTCTGTCGTCGGGATGTATGAGCCGGATCGATTCCATTTCCAGCATTTCCTCCGGCCTGTAACCGGCGTAAGCGGCGGCATTGCGGTTTATGAACTTGAACATTCCGTTCTCGACTACGTAAACGCCGGCATGGGAATGTTTGGCCAGGATTTCATAAAGATCTTCGGTCTGCCGGTGTTTCGTGATATCGGCCAGTATCGCCATAATGCCGTCCCTCCTGCCGTTTCGACTCAGCAGGGTAGCCAGAGAAATGCTGACGTCCAGAACTTCCCCGTTTTTCTTCCTGCATCGGAAACGCTGAATCACCGACGGCCTTCCCTCCCTGACGTCCGCCAGAAGTCTTCTGAATGCCGAAGTATCCTCTCCGTCGTGAAGAAAAGAAGACGATTTTTTCCCGAGCACATCCTTTTGCCGCCAGCCGAATACCGATTCCGCCTCGGGATTCCAGAGCTTCACCCTGTCTTCTTCGTCCAGGACGATTATGGCAAGGGGAGAACATCGGACGGCCATCCGGCTGAGCCGGTTTGGGTCGCCGTTGCGTTTTGGAACTGTGCGGCTCTTTTTTCCTGGAAGACTTTGCTTTCCGGAAGAAGCTCCCGTGACAGTATCTTCAGCCATGCCCTTTTACACCGTATGGTCAGCGTCGATAGGTTCGAACTGGTCGGTGAACCAGTGGTCGTATCCGGACCCCCGCATACCTAACCTTGCAAAGAGATATAGAAATTCGCTCGAGGCAGCGGGAGAATAAGAAATTTCTTCGGTTTTCAGGAATCAGAAAGAGACGGACAACTTAAGGTGAAAATGCTTATACAATATTTCCTTTTAATGCAATAGAAAAATAAAAAAAAGAGTCGCCGGCAAAAGACGCTACTGTCAAACCAGCTTGAGACCTGTGAGAAATATTATAACGACGGCGAAAGCGGCGTAGTCCGCAGGTGTCAGGCGCAGTTCCCGGAGATACGTCCTGGGACCTCTCTCGTAGCCCCGTGCCTCCATTGCCCGTGCCAGTTCTTCAGCCCGCCTGACCGAACCCAGGGCCAGGGGGATTACCAGGGAAGAGGACGCTTTGACCCTGCCGGTAATGCTTCCTTTCGAGAATTCCGCGCCTCTGGCGAGCTGCGCCTTTCGAAGTCTCCCCAGTTCGTCGAGCAGTGTGGGCACAAATCGAAGGGCGAGCGATATCATAACTGCAATATCGTGAGAGGGAAGGCCGATGCGGTTGAAGGGCCTGAGCAGCCGCTCCAAGCCGCTGACCAGTTCGGAGGGTGTCGTGGTAAGGGTAAGAATGGATGCGCCTGTCACCAGCGCGGCGAACCTCCAGGTGGTAAGGATGCCCAGCTGGAGCCCTTCGCGGGTTATGGAAATTCCGGGCGGGATGTTCAGAAGAGGCGTGCCGGATGTTAAAAAGACATGCAGAGAAAATAAAATGAGTAGAAAGACGGCCAGGGGTCTCAGGGCATCGATTACGTGACGAAGTTTCACGCCGCCGGCAAAGGCCGCAGCGGCCAGAAAGAGACTGAGCAGGGCCGGCTCCAAACCGCGTGCCTTGAGGACCATCACGCTCAGCACGACTATGGAAAGTATCTTGATCCGGGGATCGAGACGGTGAACGGCGGATTCCTTCGGGAGATACTGGCCGAGATTATACATCCCGCGGCTCCTCCTGCTGTTTCCGCAAGGAACGATCCGGTATTCCTTTTCGAAGCCTTGCGACCAGTTCGTCGCAGGCTTCTTCTATCGTGAGAATATCCGTCCTGACAATCTCCCCTCTTTTCTTCAGTTTCCAGAGGAGCTCCGTCGCCTTCGGGATGCCGAGACCGAGCATACCTAGTCTTTCGACATCGCTGCATATCTCATGCGGAGTTCCAGCCTGATGAATACGCCCTTCGTTCATGACCACTATACGGTCCGCCGCGGCGATTTCATCCATATCGTGGGTGATGTGAATGACTGTCATGCCCTCTCGATTCAGATTCCGGATGACATCGAGCACCCGCCTGCTTGAAGATGGGTCGAGATAAGAGGTCGGTTCATCAAAGGCGATGTAGCGGGGCTTCATGGCCAGAACGCCGGCCATGGCCACAAGCCTCTTTTCGCCGCCCGAGAGGGTGTGGGGCGGTCTTTTCGCGAAAGATGAGAGCCCTACTGCTTCGAGTGATTCGACAACCCTTTTCCCGATTTCACGGGGCTCGAGACCCAGATTTTCAGGACCGAAGGCGACGTCTTCCTCGACAGTCATTCCCACAATCTGGTTGTCGGGGTTCTGGAAAACCATGCCCACGAGCCTCCTTATTTCCCGCACCCGGCGGGAATCGGACGTCGGAATTCCGTCGACCCTAACGGTACCCGATTCGGGCAGGTGAAGGGCGTTGAAGTGCTGGATGAGGGTGGTCTTGCCGCAGCCGTTGGGACCTATGATGGCGAGATACTCCCCGTCTTCAATGGCGAGATTGATGTCGATCAGGGTCGGCTTTGAATCGCCGTCGTATCTGAAATACATGTTTTCGACTTCAATCATGATGAAACCTCGGAAAATGGTTCAAGGGGCCGGGTGATACCTGACATTTTTAAAAGAAAAACCAGAAACCAGAAACTTCAGTTAAAGTTTGATCCTGTCCCTCAACTTCAGGGTGATGTAGGCCGCGGCCGGCATTTTAATCAGCTCTCCCGGAAAAATCGGGACAAAACCCACCATCAGGGCCTTCGTCAGCGAGAGCCGGGCCACCATCATGAGCTGGACGATTCCCAGGGCGTAAATAACGAAGAGACCGATGAACATGGAAGCGGTGATCCAGGCGAAACCGGGTTTTTCTTTTTTCTCGATGAGCTTTCCCGTGATGTAAGCCCCGACGATGAAACCCACCAGGTAGCCGCCGGTCGGGCCCATGAGCACGCCGAATCCGGCCTTTCCTCCGGCGAAAACGGGAAGACCGATTATTCCAAGGCAGATATAGATTATCTGACTTAGCGCGCCCAGGTATCCTCCGAGCAGGGAGGCGGCCAGGCTGAGAATAAGGGTCTGAAGTGTGATGGGTACCAGAGGGAAGGGAATGATTATCCATGCGCCGATGGCGGTCATTGCCCCGAACATGGAGGCATAGATCATTCCCCGTATGGATGCTTTCGGTTCACTCAATGCGGTTTCTCCTTTCTCTCTTTCATTCATCCATCAAAATCACGTCCCCGGAAATAACCCTCCGCGTGATCCCTTCGGGTTCGCGCAGAAGCAGGGCACCTTCCCGATCTATATCCACGGCAACGCCCGTCCACTGTTGATTGAGCATCTCTACGCGCACTTTTCTGCCGATTATGTCGGAGAGTTCCTTCCACCGCTCAACAACGGGCTCGAAGCCCGATTTTCCGAACATCTCATAGCGTTTCTCGAAGAGCTCAAGATAGAGGCGCAGAAGCGTTATACGGGAGAAGGGTTTTTTCATCTCCGCCCGGATTGATGTGGCTCTATATCTTAAGTCATCTGGAAACCCCTTCAGGGGTGTGTTTACGTTTATGCCGAGTCCCACGATGATGTAATCGACGACGTCCATCTCCGTGCTTATCTGCGTCAGAATGCCGGCCAGTTTTTTTCCGCCCACCATGATGTCATTGGGCCACTTTATGCGTACGCTCAGCGGCGTGAGTTCAAGAAGTGTCTCAGCTGCCGCTACAGCGGCCATCAGCGTGAGCCCGGGCGCCTCATTCGGGGAAAGGGCCGGCCTCAGAATAATCGACACATAAATTCCTTCCCCCGCCGGAGAGAACCAGGCCCGTCCCCTGCGTCCTTTCCCCTCTGTCTGGCTCTCGGCAATCACGACAGTTCCTTCGGGAGCTCCTCTTTCCGCCAGATATTTCGCCCTCAGGTTCGTGGAGTCAGTTTCGCGGAAATAAACTATTTCCTTTTTCCCGAAGAGATGCGTCTGAAGGCCGGCTCGAACTTCATGGGCAAGAAGAAAGTCCGACGATTGGCGGAAGCGATAACCCTTTCGGCGGGAAGATTCGATGATGTAGCCTTCCTGCTTCAACCGGAGGATGTGTTTCCATACCGCCGTGCGGCTTACGGCCATCTTGCGGCTCAGGGATTCGCCGGATACCCACCGTCCCTTTTCTTCCTTGAGAAATACAAGAAGCTGTTCTTTGCTTGACATGGCCGGCCTGAATACCACGGCGGCAGGTTTTTGTCAACCGAATTGAAGGTAGTGGTTGACATACATTATGCCGATGGTTCCAGGGTTCGAGGATTAAGGGTTCGATTGATACCGGGACGGCAGGGTGCGGAATTCTCTTGAAACTTGCAATGCTCTTTTTTACTATTCACCCGTCGCCATATTATATGCTGTTGACCTTTTACTGTTTACCATTCCTGTTTACCATTCACAATTTTTTCGGAGACGATGATGAGCAAGCACAAGAAGGTGGAGCGAAGAAAGGAACTGGACCGAAAGAGACGAAGACGGGAAAAGAGACTCAAGCTGAGGGCAAAGGCGGCCCGGGCTGGAGCCGTCGAGAAAAAGACCAAATAAACCGGGGAAGACCGGAGGAAGCAGGTTCCGATCTTCCCGGTGTTAATTCCTCTCTGCGTCGAAGTTACTTTGCGAGCTTCGCGGCTATTGAGGCAACGTATTTTCCCTGAAATCGCGCGCCCGCCAGCTCGTTTTCACTGGGCATCCTGCCGCCGGTGGGGCCGGCGATGGTCGAGGCGCCGTATGGAGAGCCGCCCGACATTTCATCGATTGTGGTCTGACCCTGAAAAGAATAAGGAAGACCCACGACAATCATCCCGTGATGAAGAAGGGTGATGTGAAAGCTGAGTAACGTGGATTCCTGCCCGCCGTGCTGGGTTCCGGAGCTCGTGAAGACGCTGCCCACCTTGCCGACCAGCGCACCCTTTGCCCATAGGCCTCCCGTCGAATCGAGAAATTGTCTCATCTGACCGCACATGTTCCCGAACCGTGTCGGCGTTCCGAAGATTACCGCGTCGGCGGAACCGAGCTCCGCGAGAGTGCAGACCGGGATGCCAGCCATGGCTTTCCGGGCGTCGAGGGCTCCCATCTTTCCCAGCACATCTTCGGAGAGGGTTTCGGGGACGCGGCGGAGAAGGACCTCCGTTCCGGGGACTTCTTCAGCGCCCTCTGCAACTGCAAGCGCCATGCGGTGGATGTGGCCGTACATGGAATAATAAACTATCAAAATTTTCATGGTATGCCTCCTTTCACAGGGTGGGGACTCCGTTTGAGAAGTTTACGATGAATCGCGCCTCAGCCCAGAACCGTTTGATTTAACGTAGGTCCGGTATCCCGATTCGTCAAGAAAAAAGAGTAACTTGACAAGTCTAAGCACATGGGTTATTCAAATCAAAAGTCAATGCGTTTTTTAGTAACATCTTTTGCGGCTTACTTCCTGAATATTCCCTTCCAGAGGGCGTTAAAGAATCATTCCGACTTGTATGGCCTCGCTTTTGATATTTGCAATTAAGGATCAGAACTGAGAAGAAGATTTTTATTGATAGAGAAAGGAGGAACGAAAGGATGCTGAAAAGAGGTGTCTGTTCAATAGGCTTGGCCACGCTGGTCCTCGTTTTTCTGGCTGCATCCATGACCGGCTGTGTCGCCACGGGAGGCACGGCCATGGAGGCACATAAAAAGGGCATGACGTCAATCACAGAGGAGGAGTACTTCACGACCAAGAAGCCGGTTGACAGGGCTTTCATAGGCTGCGCATGGTCCAAGCAGTTCGGTCCCGTTGAAGATCCCGCTGCGGAGGAAATACGCGTGAAAAAGGAGCGTTCCCTGAGCGGTGTGCAGCAGGATTACGCCTATAACCTCGGGCTTGCCCTGGGTGGGCAGACCATAGCAGGTCCCAAGGCGGAAGTGGGCGCCAGGGGCGGGAGTGTCGAAAAGACCAAACTTTCCGGTCTCGAGATTATTTCGGCTGTTTCGATTGCGGACATCGCCTTCGAGCCGAAAATCCCCTATATCACGAAGGCCCTTCGCCTGAGCAACTTCGCCATCTCCGAAGAGAAAGCCAACAAGGCCGGCGTTAACGTGGGCGCGGGCATTGCCGCCGGCAGCGTGACGGCGACGGCTGAGGTCGGATCGCAGGCAAGACGGGGGACGGAAGGCGAAGGCCTGGTTGTCGCCTACAAACTGCACTGGATAGATCTTTCCACATACACGAAGCAGGAATCGGGGAATCTGCCCCTCACGCTGAACAAAGCGGTCGAACTTCCCAAGGCCAACGTCTTTGCAACGGCACGCCTGATGCTCATCGATCCTGGTGCCGGAAAATCGCTCCCGAGGAACGTCGTCTGGTCCTGCTCCAAAGCGGACGCGAAGAGCAAGGACATGGTCGCTGCATGGGTTGTTGAGCTTAAATCTACGGACCCCAAACGCAAGAGATTGACAATCGCTTTTCCGGCCTGGCCCGTTATTGAGGATTGCCAGAACTACACCGGGATCATCTATTCGCGCATCGATCCGCTTACGGATAAGATTATCCGCCAGCGGGTGAATATCTCCCTTATCAATGCAGAGGTCACTGACGATATGAAGCCGAAGCAGTGGGATGCGCGGATCTCGCTTCTGGATGAATCCTTCAATATCAAACTGGTGAGACCGGCGGACCTTGAGCTGGCCTCTCAATAATCGGCTAATACAGGAAGGAGTTGTTCCATGAGACGTTATCTGAGACTTGCAATGGCGGTTCTGGCCGTGTTGCTTCTTTCCGGAGTCGATGCCATCGCAAAAAAGCCGGTGGTCACCAGGCACGACGCTCAATATCTTGACAAGGCGGTCAAGATAAACGTGCAGTGGCAGTCCACGGAACCGGTTGTATCCGTGAAGATTGCCGCCGGAAAAGGCGAGAAGGTAATCAAGGTGGATCCTTACAGCAACAAGAGAAATCCGGATGGATATCAGGGAGAGGAGGATATTGTTCTCGAGACGGAACCGGTTGCCACCCAGGAATGGATTCCATACTCCATTCAGCTCCAGGATGAGGATGGACAGAGGAGCAATCTGGTGACGGGCAAGGTAAAGATACCCGCCGCCGCCGCGACGGCGGTTGCGACGGTCACGGGAACGACGGCTTCCCCGACGGGTGACCAGTGGGGAAAGGAAGCCCTTACCGGCCCGACAGCCTCGGACGGCTCGGGCGCGGCAGGCGGAACGGGTGATATGATCGACAAGCTCCGTCAGGTGGCACAGGTGGTGGCCGGGGCGCCTTTCCTTCATGATATCAAGGTAAACAACCCGGGCACCAACACGGTCACATTCTCGACCAAGGCGACACACACCGTAGGGCTCGGAGCCATAAAGTTTCGTGTGTTCAGCGCCGACAACAAAGAGGTGGACAGTCAAGATATCGAGACAAAGGGGACAATCTGGGAGGGAACATCAAAGGATTTCACTCTTCCCGCGGGTAAGTATTTCGTGATTGCCCAGGCCGTCGACGCGGCGGGCAGCACCTCTCCGGAGAAGAGGGCCGATTTTACCGTTACGGGGACCGCAACTGTGACGCTGCCTACGGCTGAACAGCCCCAGGTTCAGCCCACGCCCACGGCGGAGCAGCCCCCGGCTCAACCACAGCCGGAACCGACGCCCACGGTTGAACAGCCTCAGCCCCAGCCGCAGCCGGAACAACCCCAGCAGCAGTCTCAGCAGACACTGCCGTCGGTCGGCGATCCGGTTATCTTTTCCAACGGCAACATCTACGGCGTCCAGAACCATCCGTCGCGTGAGACAACGTTTACAGTGGGCGCACCGTACCGGGTCACTTTCATTTATACCTATCATTATTTCAACCGCGGAGTGAAACCGGGCACGATAGCCCTGAAGCATAGCGACGGAACCGTCTACGGTCCGTGGCAGGCGGCAGGAGCCGTCGGACAGGGGGGCGTTCCGAACGCCTACTGGTTTGTCAGACCCAATGTGGTGATCAAGCCTGGTCACTACACCGTGATCGACTCCGATCGGCCGACATGGTCGCACAACTCCGGTTCATCCGGCGCGGGCTTTGTGGAGCTTCGGGGGGTGGAAATCGGCAGATAAGGGCTGGCAGAGAAATACCAGTGCCTGTATTAAATAAAATACGGGACCGGCAAAGATATGTCCAGAGATTATATCGCTGCAGCAAGGAGGATGTTTTCTCATGAAAAGAAAAATGATGATGGCTTTTCTGTTGTGTCTTTTCATCGGCGGGCTTCCGGCGGTTCCCCTGTTAGCCCAGGATGATGCGAAAGGCGGCATCAACTGGGTGGAGGGGTATGTTCGTGCGACGGGAAACGGAACCTCCGACCGCCCTTCGGCCGCACAGGCCAGGCTGCTTGCGAGGAGGGCCGCCGTGGTGGATGCGCAGAGGAATCTGCTGGAAATCATCAAGGGTGTCAAGGTCGATTCACAGACCACTGTTGAGAATTTCATGGTGACGCAGGATGTGATCCGGACCAACGTATCGGGCGTCGTGAAAGGTGCGCGCATTGTTAAGGAATCGGTGGAGAAGCAGCCCGACGGTTCCTTCCTTGCCACCGTGGAGATGCAGATTTGCATCAACCAGTGCAAGGACAGCAGCTATTCCCTGGTTCAGGCCCTGAACCTGGACAAGAAGGCGGATGACACCCCCGTTCCTCCTCAGCTGCCCCAGGCGATTGTTCCGACAGAGCCGCCGAAGGAACCGGCGGCGCCGAAAAAGGAATACGCCTATGACAGAACGAAACCGGTGACCGGCGTGGTCTTCAGCCTTGAAGGACGGATGTTCGAGCGTGTCATAATGCCGGTTGTCGTGACGGCGGGTGAGGACAAGTCCTTCTTCACCGTTTATTCGGCGAAGAGCGTGAAACCGAGCGTGGTCCGGACTTACGGTGTGGTGCGGTACGCCGATACGGTGGACCAGGCACTCAAGATAGAACACCTCGGCGGCAACGTCATGGTCATACCTGCGGAGGATGTCACCCCTGAAAAAATGATCCTGATCCGGATGGAGAGCGCAAAGACCATCCAGGAAACGACGCGGCACGGCAACGATTACCTCGGCGAAGCGAAGGTGGTTATCGCGACCAGGTGAGATCAGTGCCTTAATTTCCTCACCGCCTCCACGGTGACCTGGACGGCGCGGTCGATCTCCTCCGCCGTGGTCGTTCGTCCCGTGGAGAAGCGGATCGTTCCCCGTGCATATTCCAGGGGGACATTCATTGCCTTGAGAACGGATGAAATTTCCAGTGAGGCCCCGTGGCAGGCGGCGCCTGCGGAGGCTGCCACTCCTTTCATTTCATTCAGTAGAATCGCCGCATCGATGTTTTTAAAGCTCACACTCAGTGTATTGGGAAGACAATGCTCCGGGTGGCCGTTTAATCGGAGTTCGCTGATACTGTTCAACAGTCCGTCGCGCAGACGATCCCTCATCCTTCTCATGTGAAGGGAATTCTTTTCGAGGTCGCGTTTCGCAAGCTCGCAGGCCTTGCCCAGGGCTGCGATGCCCGCAACGTTTTCAGTTCCGGCCCTCCTTCCGCCTTCATGCCCGGCGCCGTGCATGAATTTTTCTAAAGAAACGCCGCTTCGAATGTACAGCGCCCCGATCCCCTTGGGGGCGTAAAACTTGTGTCCAGCCAACGAAAGAAGACCCACGCCCAGCGTCTTCACGGAAACAGAGATTTTACCGGCCGTCTGCGCGGCGTCGGTGTGCACGGGGATTCGCCTCTCCGAGGCAATAGCCGAGATCCTTTCTATGGGCTGGATTGTTCCCACTTCATTATTGGCGTGCATTACGGTGATGAGGATCGTATCCGGCGTGAGCGATTTCTCGAGCGCTGCCATATCGATCCGCCCCGCCCCGTCCACTGGAATGGTTGTCACCCGGAATCCCGCCGTTTCAAGGTAACTGCATACCTCCGCAACGGCCGGATGCTCGACGGCGGAGGTGACGATATGATTGCCCTTCGCCCGTCCGGCGAAGGCGGCGCCCTTGACGGCGTGGTTGTTTGACTCAGTTCCGCCGCTGGTGAAAATTACTTCAGAGGGGTCGCATTCGAGAAGATCGGCCGCCTGACCCCTGGCCTTCTCAACGGCCAGGCGGGCATCGACGCCGTATACATGGGAACTGGAAGGATTTCCGAAGTGCCCGGCCAGGAAAGGTCTCATGGCCTCGAAGACTTCAGGATCGACAGGCGTGGTGGCATTGTAATCCAGGTAGACGGGCTTCATCGTTCGTTCTACTTGATGATCTGTGAAATCTCCCTGAATTTGTCAGCCGCGGCCGTTTTCACGAGCTCGAAGAGGATCATTTCCGCAGATGTGATCTTCGCCCCTTCGTCTCGCATCCTCTGAATTCCGAGGTCGCGGCTCCATGCCGTTCGGGATGAGACACCGTCCGCCACTATCTGGACCTCATAGCCGCGGTCCAGAAGGTCCACTGTCGTCTGATAGACGCAGACATGGCTCTCTATTCCGGCGATGAGGACCTGCCTGCGATTGATGTTCCTGAAGGCCTCGAGAAAAGCCGGTTCGCTCAAGCAGTTAAAGCTCATCTTGCTTATCACGGGAACGCCGTCGAGGAGCGCAGCGATTTCCGGTATGGTAGGGCCGATTCCCCTGGGGTACTGTTCCGTCACAATCAGGGGAATGCCGAATATTCTTGTCCCCCTGATCAGTTTTTCAATGGCGCCGGCGAGAGCCTCTTTTCCGTGCGTGACCCTGTAAAGCCGGTCCTGCACGTCGATGATAAGAAGCATGGTGCTGTCCGCTTCAAGCATGGCGATTTTTCCTCTATCTTCGTTTAAGAAATGACGGTCCCCTCAACGGTCGTTTTTCCCCGGGCTGTTTGATTTATTTTTCTTGTTCCTTTGGCGGTTTGGGCGCTTTCACCGTCAGGCTGGATGACTTGGAGCCGTGAACACTGCAGGCGGCTGTTACTTCGAACTTGTCTCCGGGTTCGGCGGGGATCTTGTATGTGTAACTGAACTCTTCCGCAGAGGGCTGACTTGTGTATTCTTTTTTCTCGACGACTTTGCCGTTCTTTTTGATTACCACCTTCTCAATGAAATGGGTGGAGGTCGAGACGGCCCAGTGATCGATGGTCACGGTCAGGACCTGCTCGGCAAGGTCGTAGCTCAGATCAACAGTCTTCGGGGCGTGCGCCTGGACACCCGACGTCCCTGCAAAGAAAAGGAACAGAACAGCCGCTGACAATGCAATCTTTTTCATCATGGTTGCAACTCCTCTCTTGTTTGGTGGTCCTGAAGGTCAATTTTCCGAACGTATCACTATAATATCTATACCAGAATTTCTATTTTTAGAAGATTATTATTTTTTCGCGGTGATTTTGAAAGACCGCTTCATGGGTGCGGAGCTGCCGGGGCCGAACCACCGGTCGAATATCTTCTTCGCTTCCCCTTTTCTTTCCATTTCGAGTAGCGTATGGTTCACTATGTTGAGAAAAGCCCTGTCCCCTTTGCGGATGCCGAGTGCGTAAGGTTCGCTTGAGATCCGGATGTCCGGAATCTCGTACCACATCTTATCCGGGGCCCGGGCGAGCATGCCCGCAAGGATGGCCTCATCCGACGTGACGGCGAAAATCTCTCCCTGGCGCAGGGCGAAAAAAGCCTGGGACGAGTCTTCATATGTGATGATGGATGCGTTGGGAAGGGCCTTCTTCGCGTTGTGGATAGAAGTTGATCCCATGGAGGTCCCTATGATTTTGTGATCGAGGTCGTAAAGGCCCTTAACGGTGCCCTTTCTGACCAGGAATTTCTGGCCTGTTACGAAATAGACGTGACTGAAGGCGATCTCCTTCGCCCGCTCGGGGGTCCTGGTCAGGGTAGCTGCGATCAGGTCCACCTTGCCTGCCTTCAGGTATTCGAGCCGCTCGGCGTCGGTGACGACCCAGAGCTCCAGTTTTACTCCGAGCTTCTTCGCGATCGCCTGAGCGAAATCGACATCGTAACCTTTGATCTCACCGCTCTGCATGTCAACGAAACCGAAACCGGGGGTAAGGTCCTTAACTCCCACCCTGAGAACGCCCCTCTTCTTCACGTCCTTGAGCGTGTCACCTGCCCAGGCGCCTGAGCAGAGGGCTCCGGCAAGGATGGTCACCGTCACGAGCAACATCAGCCGTTTCATCATCTTCCATACCTCCTTTCACAACTTCTCAACTTCACAGCTTCGTGTTTTTCACGGCCTGCGTCAACCGCTTTAATCCGCCGGGGACATCGTGACCGAGATGAAACCGGATCACCGGGCGTCCGGCGTTTTCAAGGGCCTTTCTATCGCCCATGGCCTGGGCGTATTTCAGGGCGCCGAATGTGAGCGCCGAGGGTGCGAGGTCATCGCCGGGAATCGGTACATCCTCGGGGTCGTCAGCTGTGAACTGAATGAACATACCGTGTCCTCCGTCACCCTTGTGGAGCTGTCCCGTTGAGTGGAGGTAACGCGGCCCGTAACCGACCGTCACGGATGTTCCACACCTTTGGCGGATGGCGTTGCTCAGTGCCGATAGAAGCGCGCCCGTTTCGTCCTTAGGTTCGACGAAGGCCTGAAGGGCTATATAGTTTTTCCGAGTGACACGTGACAGAAATCGGGACAGGACGTCCTCCGGACTTTCCGCACTTATATTTCCATATGCTTTCAGCGCCCCTTCTTCGGCGGCCGGAGACTCCCCGGGAAAAGAACCCCGTTTCAGATATTCGGCGGTCATCCTGCGCGCCTGTTCCTTGGCGGCCTCCACGTCAGGCTGGTCGAAGGGGTTGATGCCGAGGCGCCAGCCGGCCGCCGCCGTCGCGATCTCCCAGAGAAGAAACTGAGACCCGAGACGGCTTCGATCGGCGATAAGGATCCTGATTGCCGGGTGTCCCTCGTCTTCAATTGCCTTCAGATGATCATCGAAGAGCGTTTCTCCTTCGATCGATATGTATATGAATATTATATCATTGCCGTGCGCCTTGCACTCCGCCGGTGATTCCCCCGGGATGGGAAGGATGCCCCGTCCCTCTTTTCCCGTGCTCTCGGCGATCAGCTGTTCCACCCAGTCGCCGAGGCCGGGCAGGGCGGGCGAAATAGAAAGACTCATCTTGTCCCGTCCTGCGGCGGCAAGCTCTCCCAGGACGACTCCCAACTTCACACCGGCCGCTCCACCATCCCCTGCAAACAGTGATCGCGCGTCCTCAAGAAGCGATCCGGGATCGACGCCGATAAGGGCCGCCGGAACAAGTCCGAAAAGGGACAGCGCTGAATAACGGCCGCCGATAGAGGGATCGTTTAGAAAAATTCTCCGGAAATCGCACTTCAAGCCCCGCTCTACAAGGGGGCTACCGGGATCGGTGATGGCGATGAACTGTCTGCCCGCCGCCGTTCCTGATGTCTCGACCGCGCGGCTGAAAAAATATTTGAAGAAAGAAATCGTCTCCACCGTGTCGCCGGATTTCGTGGAAACTATAAAAAGGGTGCGCTTTATGTCAAGGCGCCCGGCGCAGTTCAGAACAGCCGCCGGAACGGTGCTGTCGAGAACGGCGAGATCGGGAAAACCTTTCTTAACACCGAAGGTGCTCCTTATAACGGCGGCTGCGAGACTGGACCCTCCCATCCCCATAAGAAGGACACGAGTGAATCCATCCTTCGCCGTCTCCTCCGCAAAGGCTTTCAATTCTCCGACGCGATCCACCATTGTTTCAGGCGCATCCAGCCAGCCCAGGCGGTTCGCAATGTCCGCCGGGTCCGGCTTCCAGAGCGTGTGGTCACGGGCCCGGAGCCGGGGGAGGACACGTTCTTCGTCCGCTTCCTTCAGAGCCGCCTCGACTGCTTCTTGGTATGCTCCAAGCCTGAACTCAAGTTTCAAACCTATTCACCGTTTACTGTTTACCGTTCACCAGTCTAATTGCCGTTTTTACCACGTTCTCCACCGTGAAGCCGTACTTCGCCATAACCTCTGGCCCGGGCGCCGATGTGCCGAAGCGGTCGACGCCGATTATTGCGCCCCGTTCGCCCACCCATTCTCTCCAGCCGATGGAGCTTCCCGCTTCGATGGCCAGACGCGCCTTGACCTCGGGAGGGAAGACACGGTCTCTGTACTCCTCCGGCTGGACGGAGAAAATCTCCCATGACGGCATGGAGACGACCCTTGTTTTCAATCCGCGTTCCGAGAGCGCTTCCATGGCGCCCAGAGCAAGGTGGACCTCCGATCCAGAGGCCGCCAGAATTACATCCGGAAGACCGCCGTCAGTTTCGGCAAGGATGTAGGCGCCCCGGGGAACACCTTCCTCGACGGGGTATATTTTAGGATCGAGAACGGGAAGGTTCTGCCGCGTGAAGATGAGAACCGCCGGACCATTCTGACGCAGGGCGGCTCGCCAGGCGGCTACTGTCTCATTCGCATCGGCGGGTCTCAGAATGGTCAGACCCGGAATGGCCCTGAGGGTAAGTATCTGCTCCACGGGCTGATGGGTCGGTCCGTCTTCTCCCACTCCGATACTGTCGTGCGTGAATATGAATATCACGCGGGTCTTCATGAGGGCTGAAAGCCGTATTGCTGGCCGCATGTAGTCTGAAAAGATGAGAAAGGTGGACGCGTAGGGCAGGAGTCCCCCGTGAAGGGCCAGGCCGTTTGTGATGGCGCCCATGGCGTGTTCACGGACGCCGTAGTGTATGTTTCGTCCGCTGAAATCCCATGCGGAACCAACGGCGCCCTGTATCTCCGCCGGTCGGTTCCCGGGATGCTGAAAGTCGCCCATGCCCTTCATCCACGTGGTCGTGGACGGGTTCAGGTCAGCCGATCCTCCTATGAGGCCAGGTATTTTCTCCGCCAGAGACTGCAGAACGGTTTCGGATGCCTTGCGCGTGGCCGGCCCTTTTTCCGCGGGTTCAAAAAATTCGAGAGCATCGTCCCGGCCATCGGGGAGGCCGCCTTCCAGCATGAGCCGGAGCTCCTCGGCCTTTTTCGGATATTCCCGGGCGTAGGCCTCAAAGGTCTTTTTCCACCGGGCCTCCTGTGTCTTACCCCTTTGCACCGCGCGTCGGAAATAGGCAAGCACGTCCTCTTCGATCAGAAAGTCCGGCTCCGGCGGCCATCCCAGGTTCTTCTTGGCCGCCAGCGCCTCTTCCGTACCGAGGGGGGATCCGTGAGCTTCGAATGTTCCCTGCTTGCGTGGAGCTCCGTCCCCGATAATGCTGCGGACGATTATCAGCGAGGGTCGGTCCGTGTTCTTCTTCGCCTTTGCGATGGCCCTTCTAAGCGATGCGAGGTCCCGTGAATCCACCGGGCGCTGGACGCGCCAGCCGCAGGCCCGGTATCGCAGACTCACGTCTTCCGTGAAGCTGAGCGCGGTTGAACCCGCCAGCGAGATGCTGTTGCTGTCGAAAAGAACGATGAGCTTTCCAAGACCCAGATGACCGGCGAGGGCAGACGCCTCCGCTCCCACACCTTCCATCAGGTCTCCGTCGCTCGCGATCACGTAGGTATGATGATCGATGACCGTGTGACCGGGCATGTTGAATCGCGCGGCCAGATGGGCCTCGGCCATGGCCATACCAACAGCCATTCCCAGACCCTGTCCGAGAGGACCGGTCGTGGCTTCCACACCGGGCGTGTGGCCGTACTCCGGGTGGCCCGGCGTCAGGCTGCCCCACTGCCTGAAACGTTTCAGCTCGTCTAGCGGGAGGGCGTACCCCGTGAGATGAAGGAGGGCGTAAAGCAGTGCGGATCCATGACCCGCCGAAAGGACGAATCGGTCGCGGTCCGCCCATGATGGATTTGACGGGCTGTGCTTGAGAAACTGTGTCCAGAGGACATGGGCCGCCGGCGCCATTCCCATGCAGATGCCCGGATGGCCTGATCTCGCCTTCTCTATCATATCAACGGCGAGAAAACGGATGGTGTTTATGCATCGTTCTTCAAAACTTTTTTTGTCGTTCATTCTCAATCCTCGATCGTTTATTAATTACGCGACCCCGCGCTCGTAAATGAAACGTTGTTCCCCCTCCCTTGTGTTCTCTCCCACCAGGGGAGGGAAGAGTACAGGATTATTACCTCTCGTTGTCATCTTCTCATCTTCTCATCTTTAGGACTTGCTGTTCGCTGGAGCCCGCACGCCGCCGCCCCGAGAAGAGCGGCCTTCGGGTTCATGATGACATGGACGGGCACCTGCGAGAGAAGCTCCGCCATCCTTCCTTTGTTGCGGAAAGCGCCCAGGAAAGGACCGTTTTTCAAGATGGGTAGAATTGCCGGCGGGATGCCCCCGCCGAGAAACACGCCCTTCGTTGCCATGACCTTGAGAGCCAGATTTCCGGCCTCGGCGCCGAGTATCGAAGTAAAGATATTCAGTGTCTTGAGACAGAGTCTGCAGGGGGGAATGGTCCCGACCGCCGCCTTCACTATGACGGGAACCGGGTCATCCGCCGCCTCTATTTCTTTTGCGAGCCAGGCCGGTTCGGCAGCGCGTCCGGTCTTTTTCAGAAAGGCATATATGTCAAGGATTCCCTGACCCGAGCATACCCTTTCGTAACTGACATGTGAGAACTGCTTTTGAAGATGACGCAAAAGTTCGTTTTCCAGTGGATTGCGCGGGGCGAAGTCGCAGTGGCCCCCTTCCGAGGGATGGACCCTGTAAACGCCTCCCGATTCATTCAATTCGTAAGTTATATAGGATTCACCGAGACCTGTCCCCGGTGCGAGGACTGCAACGGCGCCTTCCACCGCGGGCTTTCCCCTGTTGATGGTCTGTATGTCCTGAGAGCTCAGGAAAGTAACGGCACGGGCTATAGCTTCGAGGTCGTTGATCAGATGCACCTGTTTTATGTTAAGCGCCCTCTGAAGTTTCTTTTCTTCCATGACCCAGGGCAGATTCGTGATCCTGGCGCGGCCGTTCACGACCGGACCGGCCACGCCGAGAACGGCACTGTCAATGGGGAAACCTGCCCCGGCAATGAAATGTCTGGCGATGACCTCAAAACGGGAATGAGAAGCACTGGCAAAGCTCTCCTCCGCGACCGGCTCACGCAAGCCGGCTTCCGGGGAGAACAGCGCCAGGATGGTTTTGGTTCCGCCAATGTCACCGGCAAGCAGCATGGCATTTTCCTCTGAAGACAGATTCAACCGCCTAAGAGTTTTTTATACATCATCTTCATGCAGTGATCCTGCACGAAAAGAATTCCCTCCGCCTCGGCCAGTTTCCGCGCCTCTTCATTGCGGATTCCCTTCTGAAGCCAGACCACACTCACATCGCCTCTTTTCTTTCGTCTTTCAATAGTTTCTTTCACGATATCGGGAGCCTGATCGGAGGGACGAAAGACCTCCACGATGTCGATCTCGTAAGGGATATCCTTGAGGGCCGTGTAGCTCTTCTTTTCACGAATCTCTTGGATGAAGGGGTTGATCGGGATGATCCGGTACCCCTTTTCCTCGAGAAAAGCGGGAACGTAATAGGCGGCCTTATCCTGGTTTCTCGACATTCCGCAAACGGCGATGGTCCGGTGTTTTTTCAGAATGTCCCTTAATTTCCGGTCTGTCAGCGCCATGAATAAACTTTTTTCAAGGGTTCGCGAGAGCCCTCTCTGATTCTGGCCGCTTCAGGTCATACCGTGAAGGAGATAGCCCATTATAAGGGATATGCCCGTCAACGAGTGCACCTTGATCATAGTGAGGTTCGCGGGGATGAGCTTTATTTTGTCTCCATAGTGAGCCTTCAGAATCCGGAGGGACTTCATCGTGAGGGGCAGGCTCGCGAAGCCGAGAAGCGTCAGGCACGGCGTCACCCTCATCAGGATGGAAGCCAGCAGAATCGCGTAGGCCGCAACAAGCCCGGCCGTGTAAAGCTTCACCGCCGTCTTTCTGCCGAAGCGTGCCACGAGATTCCACTTCTCCCCCCTTCGGTCCTCCTCGTAATCGGGTATCTCGTTGATGATGATCATGGACCACATCATGAACCCCAGGATGAGAGACGCGATGAGGGGCTCCAGCTTCAGGGTCCGGGTCTGGACGTAATAGGACCCGAGGACGATAATGGGCCCGAAATTGACAAGCAGACCGAGCTCGCCGAAGCCTCGATAACCGAACTTGATGGGAGGCATGGTGTAAAAGAGCGATGAGGCCATTCCGATCACGCCGAAGACCAGGACAACCCATCCGCAGGCCCAGGTCAGGTAAAAACCGATGAGGGCCGTGACGGCGAAGCAGGCCATGGCAGCCCGAATCATCTTCGGGGTGGTCAAAAGCCCTTCCGTGAGAACACCGCTTCCCCCGCTGTAGGGATTCTTATCACCCTCCTGTGCCCTGTCCACGTTGTGGCGGTAATCGAAGACGTCGTCGATCATGTTCAGTCCCACGTGGTTGATGGTGATGCCGGCCACGACCAGGCCGAAGAGCCAGGCATCGAAGACGTGGGATCTCGACCAGGCAATGACGCTGCCCAGGACGGCCGGGAGAATGCTCGGAGGCACGAAATGGAAGCGCGTAGCGCGAAACCAGACGTGCCATGGACTCTTTGCAGTGTCCGCGGCCATGCCGGGTTTCATTCTCAAGCGCATGGGCTTCCTGCTTTTTTCGGTGCCCTATTTCAGCAGCGATTCAAGCCTGTGATTGACCTCGTTCCAGTTGACGATGTTCCAGAATGCCTCTACGAATTTGGCACGCAGATTTTTGTAATCGAGGTAATAGGCGTGCTCCCAGACATCGAGGACCATCAGAATCCGGAACATGGGGATGACGTTTACATTATGCTTTTCCACCTGCATGATAATCGGCCTATTCGTCTGCAGGCAGAAAGTCAGCGCCGCCCACCCCGAGCCTTCAACACTCACGGCTGCCTGAGAGAACTCCTTCTGGAATCGTTCTATGCTTCCGAATTCTTTAGTCAGAGCGGGCCCTATCACCCCTGCCGGTTTTCCTCCCTTCCCTTCGGGGGCCATGTTTGCCCAGAATAGAGAATGGAGAAGATGCCCTCCGACGTGAAAGGAAAGTTCCTTCAATGTGGCCTTCTGATCCAGGTCTGTGCCATCCGTACGCGACTTATCCAGTTTTTCCAGGATGCCGTTGGCGCCGGTCACGTAAGCCTGGTGATGCTTGCTGTGGTGCAGCGTCAGCTGTTCTTCCGAAATGTAAGGAGAGAGGTCCTTGTATTCGTAGGCCAGCTTCGGCAGATTGTAGAAAACTTTCGTGCCCATGTGAAACCTCCTTTTCAAGGCATTGTTATTCTTCCGGCAATTAAATTAGACGAGATCATCCTGACACTGTTCGGGGGATGAGGCCTTTTTATAACACAGGCCCCCCGGACTTTTCCATCAAAACTTGCCCCGCGTACGGCTCGTATTCCCGTCAGCCTTTCGCCTTGTATGGCAGAATCAATTCCGGCGAATCATTTTGCGGTGAATTAACCGCCCGGGAAACCTCGTACATCTCCAATTCTTCGGGAGAGAGGGGCTTAAGCCATTCCTGAAGCACGCCCGCGTCCCCCATTGCGGGATCGAGCCAGGAAGGCTGTCTGTCGCCGGGAACTATGACCGGCATCCGGTCGTGAATCTCCCGAATGAGATTATTGGCGCGGGTCGTGATGATGGTGCAGGTCCTGAGGGTTTCGCCTCCGGGCGATTCCCACGTTTCGTAAAGGCCCGCGAGGCCCATGGGTCGGCCCGACCTGAGGCGTACATAAAAGGGCGTCCTTGCGTTTCCGGTCCTTCGCCACTCGTAGAAGCCGTCTGCGGCCACAAGACACCGCCTTTTTCGGAAGGCGCTTCGGAATGCAGGTTTTTCGGCGATCGTCTCCGCTCTCGCGTTGATCATACGGTTTCCAATCGAGGGGTCCTTCGACCAGGAGGGAATGAGTCCCCATCGGAACCGGACAAGGCTGTTCGACGATTCGCCGGCCGCACGGATGACGGCGATAATGGACATGCCCGGAGATACATTGTAGCTGGGGCGAAGCTCCGCGGGGCCTTCTTTAATGTCGAAGGTTTCCGCGATGATGTGAAATGGGCTCGCCAGGGCGAAACGTCCGCACATAAGAAGACACGAAGTTCAGAAGTTGAGAAACTGATAAGATGCGAATATCACCCTCACCCAGCCCTCTCCCGCCAAAGGAGTGGGTTCCAGAATATTCCCTCCCCTGGCGGGAGGGAATACAAGGGAGGGTCACGGAGTTACACTTTACGCTTCACGCCTCACGATTTTAATAAACACCACGAACGCAAACGCTATGGACGCGTTCCTTCAATATGCGAATTTCGGTGTCACGTAAAAGGTGCAGTAGGACAGATTGGGGATAACACTCTTTAAACGGGTTTCCAGACCCGAGGCTATTTCACCGAACTTCGCTTCCGGAATATCTTTCGCGACATCGATATCGGCCACAATGATAATCTTTCCAGGGGAATCCCCGACGACCCTGAAATCATGGTAGTCCTCGATGCCGGGAACCCAGCTCAGTGTTTCCCGGAAAAGGGCCTCAATTCCCTGTATCTCAGGCGTGAAATCGAGGAGGGGATCGGTGTGGCAGACGACCTCGCCGTGATACTCCCTGCGGAGCGCCGCCTCCAGCCGCTCGGCGATAGAGTGCATCTTTTCAGGACCGAGTTTTTCCGGTATTTCCGCGTGCAGGGAGATGAGATGCATGGAGCCGTAATCGTGGACGATGATCTCGTGAACATCCTCCACTCCTTCGGTCCCCCTCGCAGTCTCCCGTATCTTGCGGATCATTTCCCGCGTCGGCGCCCGTCCAAGAAGCGGTATGACCGCCTCTTTCCCATGACTGAAGCCGGCGTAGAAAAGGCTCAACGTGACCGCGATGCCCATGTAGCCGTCTATCTCAGGGCGCCTGAAGAGATGCTCAAGAATTAGTGCCGCAATGACGGACAGAGTTATGAGAAAATCGATCTGGTGATGAACAGCTATGGCCTCGATGGCTTCAGAATCGACCCGCCTGCCGAGAAACCTGACAAACTGAGCGAGCCAGATCTTAACGAGGACGGTGAAAAAAAGAATCCAGGGCAGGGCCGGCCAGAACAGGACGGCATCCGGTTCGATGATTTGCCTCCCCGCCCGCCCTCCGATCTGAAAGCCGGAGACAAAGAGAATGATGGACATGACGAGAGGCGCAACGTATTCCATCCTTCCGTGGCCGAAGGGCGTTCTAATCGTCGGAGGACGGGAGGCGATCCAGAAACTGATTACCAGAACGACCGCATTTGCGAGATGCGTGAGCAGATGAAATGCATCGGCGACCACCGCGACGGACCCGGCCATTATTCCGAGCGTCATCTTTACGGTGAAGAGGGTGAGAATGACCGCGATGGAGACCCAGCCTGCCAGAAGACCGTGGCGGTTCTTAGCGTCTCTGTCGTCCAGGCGGTCAAAGTCCCTGAGCAGCTTCCTTCCCAGGGCCTCATGAAATCGGTCCAGCAGCTTCAAGCCTTTTGTCCTTCTGATTCGTTTCTTTTCCCGATGCTCTTGATTTCTAACACGATATCCGCCGTCCATCAAGGCTGAACAGTTAATAATAAACGGTGTCTGAACTCTGAACTTTTTTTGCCCCTTGACCCCTTGAATCCTTGAACCCTTTATAACGTAATCTTCTTCCATTTCCCTCCGTGAAAACGTCCGGCCATGAGAAGGCTCTGAATGATCATGGAGGTTACCATTGCGGTCCAGACCCCGGCGGCGCCGTAACCGATGGGAAGAGACAGGGCATAGGCCAGGGGCAGGCGAATCAGCCACATGGCGATGATGATCACCCACATGGGGCCGCGGGTGTCGCCGGCACCCTGAAGGGCTCCGCTCAGTGAAAGACTCAGGGCTATGAAAGGCTGAGCGACCATGGTTATCCGGATGTAGCGGGATGTCTCGGCATGAACGGAGGGATCCCTGGCCAGTAGTGCGGCAAGTGAGTCGGCCCAGATGAACACTATGACCGCCGAAACAGTGAGGAGTGCCATGCCGATCTGGGCTATTCTCCAGCCCATCTTTTCTGCCCTCTCGGGGTTTCCGGCCCCCAGGTTCTGACCTATGAGAACAGAAGCCGCCATGTGAAGGGCGAAGGCCGGCAGGAAGACCGCCGCTTCTATCCTCATGCCGTTGGCTATTGCGGCCAGCGCGGTTATGCTGGCCTCGCCCAGACGACCCAGTATATTGTAAAGGACGATGCTTCCCGCATTCCATGCGATCTGGAGAAGTCCCGCCGGCCAACCCAGGCGGATGATCTGCCGGATCGTCTCAGGATGGAGCGTCCAGGATCCCGCGAGCAGAGGTCTCCAGGTGCTTAAGAAGAGAAGGAAGAGATTGACTAGCGTTCCCACCGTTACGGCGCCGGCCGAGGCGATAGCAATGCCGGCGTATCCCAGTCCGCGGAGGGGACCTATCCCGAAGACCAGAACGAAATTTCCGACGATATTGAGGACGCTCACTATGAACATGGTCAAAAGCGGCTTTTTCACTTCGCCGCTGGCTCTGAAGAGGGCGTTGGAGACGATGAGAAAATAGTTCGAGCCCATGGCGAGGGCGAAAATCTTCAGGAAGGTTTCCGCGATATCCCGGATGGTCTCCGGAAAGCCGGCGAGGGCGATGATCTCCCGGTAAAATAATAGACCGATCGCGGTGAGCGCAACGGCTACGATGATGCTGAAAAGGAGTGACTGGCGACCTGTATCCATCGCCCGCCCGAAATCACCACTGCCGATGAACCTGGAGGCCATGGCCACGGTCCCGATGCTGATGGCGTTGGCTATGATGATGACGAAGAAGAAAAGGACTCCGATGAAGCCCACCGCAGCCTGGACCTCGGGGCTGATGAAGCCCGCCACGTAGACGTCAACGAAAACGACGAAGAAATTGAAGACCATGATGAGGAGCATCGGCCAGGAGATGTGCCAGATATTGTGCCAGAGACTGCCCCTCGTGAGATCGATCGATGGTTTTTCCCCCGTAAGATGCTCCTTCGGATTTGAGACCGCCAAAGGCGGACCTTGAACGGCGAATTGAAAAAATCGTTTCAGTAGCGGAAAAGGGCCGCAATGGATTCCCCGCCCGGCATCCGGTCGGGCTCGATCATATAGACCGTCGCGCCGTTCATAAGGGCGTGGACGGCCGCAAGATCGATGAGGTCCTCGACGCCCGGCCCAGGTTTTTCCCGGAGAGTGACTTCACTGTTCCGTGGATCGAATGTTCCCCATTGCTCTTTCCCCTTTGCAGCGAGAAGAAGCCCGATCCTGCCGTGACAGGCCGCCGGGACTATCTCGGCTATATTGCCCGAGGCCAGCCCCGTTCCGGCAGACTGCCTGTACTGGGCCAGGGCTTCATCCTGTGCTTTGAGATAGTGAGGCCTCACTAGGTTCCATGCCTGTTTACCCAGCTCCTCATTGCTCAATCCCTCCGGATTTCCCGTTATGGCCTTTTCCACCAGCTGGGGATAGGAATTGATCTCCCGGTACATGGAGAAGATGTATTCGACGCCGGCGAAGACCAGCGGGGCTCTCTCGTCCTTGAGCATGCCCCGGAGCCCCCTGTCGATCTGCTGGAGATAGCGTTGCAGATTGTCTTTGCTTTCGTCTGTCCATCCTCCGTGACCGTGAAACGAGGCCCCCCGGCCGCCGCTTCCGGCCGCTGCAGGCTGGGACCGGACCTGTTTTTCGGAAACGTCGTATTTTACAGTTTCGGCAAGGTTTTTCGGCAGACCGCTGACATCCATCTCGCTCACGCAGTTTCGAGCGCCCTGTAGGAGCCGGATCTTATTCTGGCTCAGAGCGATCACGAAGAAACGTCCGCCCATGCTGAAGAGAGGGAGGATTGGCTTGATGTAGAAACGCTCGGCCGTGACGACCCGTTCCGGGAACTCCACCGGGAGCCTGAAGACCCGGAAGAAATCGGGAGAGATGAACACGGCGAGACCGTCGCTCTGCTGCTTCCAGAAAGGCGTATTGCGGAGCATCTCCTGCGCCCGCGCGAGCAGAGCATCAACCTCCGGAGGACGGGCGCCCGCCGCCGCGAGTTTTTCCGCCGCCTCCCGGAGCAGATTCTTGAACCTGATCTGGTTCTGCTGGGTGTCCGCGCCGACCCGGTGGGTGGGCAGATAGATGGACACGCAGGTGTCATTGCGCCGCTGAATCAGTTCGAGGAGATCATTTTTTGTGAGGATTTCTTCTCTTGACAATGCCTCCATAGTTCAAGTCTCCTTTTTTTGGGATTGTTAATCGGGCAAGAGTGAACCGCCGGGATTTTCCGCGGGGCCAGAAGAGGAGGGGTTGGGATCACGACATATCTCCCAGGTTGCGATGCACACGGTCCTGACGTTTGGATTATATTAACGAAAATCGCAGATGTTGTCAATTTTCTTTCCTGATTTTCTTTCGCGTTATCGATGTTTTTCATTTTGCCTCGAGTGACTGTTTTCCTTGACGTTTCAAGGATTTTCAAAGACAATTAAATAGTTTTTGTTAAGGTTTGGATGTAGGGAAAGAATTGTTTTTTCTTCACGGAGTGAAAGGGGGAGCAAGCCATGATAACGGAACTGAAGAAGGGTGTTTACTGGGTGGGCGTGGTGGATTGGAGCATCAGGAAATTTCACGGGCATGAGCTTTCCACTCACCGGGGGACGACATACAATTCCTATCTGATCGTGGACGAGAAGATCGTCCTTGTGGACACAGTCTGGGGACCCTTTCAGGATAAGCTCATCGACAACATAGCCGAGATCGTGGATCCGGCGAAGATCGATATCTTCGTCGCCAATCATGCGGAGACGGATCATTCCGGAGGTCTGCCTGCTGTAATGCGCTGTGCGCCTGGAGCCACGGTCATTGTTTCCAGGCGGGGTCTTGAGAGTGTGGAGGGCCATTACCATCAGCCCTGGGCGTTCAGGGCCGTCCAGACAGGGGATAAGATCAACATCGGAGAAAATGATCTTGTCTTTGTTGAAGCGACGATGCTCCACTGGCCCGACAGCATGTTCACCTATCTTACGGGCAGGAACATCCTCATGTCCAACGATGCCTTCGGCCACCACTACGCGACTGCCTTCAGGTTCAACGACGAGGTGGATCAGGAGGAGCTTTTCGAAGAGGCGCTTAAATACTACGCCAATATCCTCACGCCCTTCAGCGGTCTTGTCCTCAAGAAGATCGACGAAGTTCTGGCCCTGAACCTGCCTGTGGATATGATCGCCCCCAGCCACGGCATCATCTGGCGGAAAGACCCGCTGCAGATCGTGAAAAAATACCAGGAATGGGCGGCGCAGAAACCGGCGAAGAGCGCCGTCATCCTCTACGACACCATGTGGGAGGGGACCCGGAAGATGGCCGAGGCCGTCGGAGAGGGATTCGCCGCCGAGGGCGTTCCCTATAAGATATTTCACATGGCCGTCACAGACCGAAACGACGTCATAACGGAGATTTTCAAGGCCGGTGCCGTTGTCATCGGATCGCCGACCCTCAATAACGGCCTCCTGCCCACGATCATGCCCATCCTGGAGGACCTGAGGGGCCTGCGCTTTCAGAACAAGATAGGAGCCGCCTTCGGCTCATACGGCTGGAGCGGGGAGTGCGTTAAGATCATCGAGGAACACCTCGGAAAATGCAAAATCCCTGTGGCCGCCCCGGGGGTGAGGGCCAAGTGGCAGCCGAAGCCGGCCGACCTTGCCGAATGCGTCAGACTTGGACGCCAGGTGGCTCAGGCGTTGAAATAAAGAAGAGAGGGTTCGAGTGAAAGGAATCACCCTCACCCATCCCTCTCCCGTCAAGGGCGAGGGCTTATAAAAATCCCTCCCCCGGCGGGAGGTAACAAACTTATCATTGATATTCCATCCCCCGGTGGGAGGTAACACACTTCTCATTGATCTTCCCTCCCCCGGTGGGAGGTAACACACTTATCATTGATATTCCATCCCCCGGTGGGAGGTAACACACTTCTCATTGATCTTCCCTCCCCCGGTGGGAGGTAACACACTTCTCATTGATCTTCCCTCCCCCGGTGGGAGGTAACACAAGGGAGGGGGTAAAATGTGATGCCCATGAAAGTGAAACGGAAGATAGTTCAAATTGACGAGGAGAAGTGCGACGGCTGCGGGCTTTGTGTCCCTTCATGTGCAGAAGGAGCCATTCAGATAATTGACGGGAAAGCGAAGCTCATCGCGGAGAAATACTGTGACGGGCTCGGCGCCTGTCTGGGCGAGTGTCCCCGGGATGCCATCCGTATCGTTGAGGTGGAAGCCGAGGCCTTTGACGGAGAGGCTGTGAAGGAGCATCTGAAATCCCTCATCACGTCGCGCCTGCCGGCGGAGGAAGCCCTGGCCTGCGGCTGTCCATCGGCATTCATCCAGAGCTTCACACCTCCATTGTCTCACGAGAAAGAAAGAGAGAAGGCTTCGCGGGTCCAGGCCGAGTCAGAACTCACCCACTGGCCGGTCCAGATCAAGCTCGTCCCGTCCACGGCGCCGTTTCTGAAGGGAGCCGATCTTCTTGTGGCGGCGGACTGCACGCCTTTTGCCTATTCGAGCTTTCATGAAGATTTCATCAGAGGAAGGACTGTTCTGGTGGGATGCCCGAAGCTTGATGCAGTCGAGCCCTACATCGAAAAATTCGCCGCTGTCTTTGCATCGGCCGACATCAAGCGCATCACTGTCGTTGTCATGGAAGTTCCCTGCTGTCACGGGTTGCCCGTGATCGTGAAAAAAGGCATGGCCCTCGCAGGCAAATCCATTCCCATGGAAGTCGTGGTTATATCAACGAGAGGCAAGAAAAAATAGCGGAGGGATATAGATGAAATTTATTCTCACAAAAATTACGCTGATTACTTTTATGCTCATCTCATTCATTCCTGATACTGCGCTTGCCGAGCGTAAAATATTCGTCAAAGAATATACCTATCAGGCGAGTGATTTTGACAGCAAAATGTCAAGCCGTGCGATTGCCCTCGAACAGGTCAAGAGGCTTCTTCTCGAGGAGGTCGGCACCTATCTCGTTTCGGAAACCGACGTCAGAGACTTCCACTTGACAAGGGACAGAATCACGACTCTGACCGCCGGCATCGTTCAGTCCGAGATCCTGCTGGAGAAGTGGGATGGGAAAACTTATTATCTCAGGGCAAGGATATCCCTGGACCCCGGAGATGTGACAAAGTTTATCGGCGCGTTGATAGAGAATAATCAGAAGAGTCGCGAGCTGGAAGAAACAAAAAGAAAGGTTGACGAGGCCTTAAAGAGAATAAAGGAATTGCAGGACGAACGCACTGCGGGACTGAGTCTTGAGAGCAGGCAGAAAGAGTATTCAAAGGCGATTGCTCAACTGAAGGCTCAAGATCTGATAGAAAAAGGCCTGGCCTTAATGAATACGGAAAATTATCGGGAGGGGCTCGAAGCCTTTGACAGAGCGATAGATATAGATCCCGTAAACGTCTGGGCGCACATCAACAAGGGGTGGGCGCTGACCGCACTCGGGAATTATCATCAGGCGTTAAGGGAGTTCGACGTTGCTTTGGCGATTGATCCCAAGAACCCCTGGATCTACGTGAACCGGGGAGTGACATACAATTTTCTTGAAAACTATCAACAAGGCCTTCTTGATGAAGAGAAAGCCATCAGCATGGATGCCACGATATCCTGGGCCTACATTGATCGGGGGTGGTCCCATATCGGACTCGGCAGATTCAACGATGCCCTGGCGGATCTGAAGAAGGCCGAACAATTGGATCCGAAAAATCCACACGTCTATCATCTGCGGGCATGGGCACACCACGGTCTCGGGAATAAGAAGCAGACCCTGGAGGACTTCGAAACAAGCCTCAGGCTGGCGCCGGACAACTCGTGGACACACTGGAACATTGCGGCATATCATGCTCTCGGCGGTGAAAAAGGGAAAGCGCTCTCGGCACTGGAAAAAGCCGTCAGCATCAACAAAGCGCTGAAACAGAAAGCAAAGAATGATAAAAACTTCCAATCGCTCTGGAAAGATGCCGAATTCAGGAAAATCGTAGAATAAAGTGGACGTTGTTACTGACGTTGCATAATATGCAGTTAGAGAATAGAAAATCAAAAGTTAAGAGTTATGCAATTTCAGTAACAACGTCCCCGGTGCTTTTTTTGAGGTTGCGTGCGAAGGCGGAGACAAGTTCCACCAGGTTTTCCTTGCCGCTGTTTTCTTCAATCAGTTTGACGATGGCGCTGCCCACGACGATGCCGTCGGCGAGGGGAGCGATCTCGCGGGCCTGCTCCGGTGTTGAAATGCCGAAACCGACGGCGACGGGGAGCGTGCTGATTTTTTTTATCCTTTCCATGTCGCGCCGGATATGGTCGATCTCCGGTTTCGCCGTACCCGTGACCCCGGTCAGGGAAATGTAGTAAAGAAATCCCGAGGCCTTTCCCGCAATGCTTCTTATCCTCCCGTCGTCCGTCGTCGGGGCGATGAGAGAGATGAAGTCTATGCCTTCGCGGTCCGTAAATTTTCTCAACTCACCGCTTTCTTCCGGCGGCAGGTCAACCACGAGGATGCCGTCCACGCCGGCCTCTTTCGCTCTCCTTGCGAACCGCTCGTTCCCGTAAGCGAAAATAGGGTTGTAATAACCAAATAGAACAATGGGGATGTCCGAAGTCTCGCGGACCCCGGCGATCATGTCGAGAATGCTCTCAAGAGTCGCTCCCTGTTTCAGTGCCCTCTGGGCGGCGGCCTGAATGATGGGGCCGTCGGCCGTCGGATCGGAGAAGGGCACGCCGACCTCCAGTATGTCGACGCCGGCCCTGTCCAGGGCGGTGATCAGAGTTTCCGTTACAGCCATGGTCGGGTCCCCCGCCGTGAGGTAGACGACAAGGGCCTTTTCGTTTCTCTTTCTCAGCGCATTGAATCTTTTTCTTATCCGTCCCATCTTCAGCGTGCCTCCATGCTTTCGGCGATCACCGCCGCGTCCTTGTCCCCCCGTCCCGAGAGATTTATGACGATGATTCTGTCCCCGCCGAGTGTGGGGGCGAGCTTCACGGCGTGGGCCACGGCATGGGCGCTCTCCATTGCGGGGATGATTCCCTCCAGGCGGCAGAGTTCCATGAAGGCGCCGACGGCCTCGTCGTCGGTGACGCTTACGTACTGCGCCCGACCCGTCTCGCGGAAATGGCTGTGCTCCGGACCCACGCCGGGGTAGTCGAGCCCGGCCGCAATTGAATAGGCATCGTGCACCTGTCCCCGCTCATCCTGCAGAATGTATGTCTTGTTTCCGTGCAGAACTCCGACGCGGCCTGCCGAGATGCTGGCCGCATGGTGTCCCGTTTCGATCCCCTTTCCCGCGGCTTCGACTCCGATCATGGCGACGGCAGTGTCGTTCCTGAAGGGATAGAAGAGTCCCATGGCGTTGCTTCCGCCCCCCACGCAGGCGACGAGGACGTCCGGGAGCCTTCCCTCCTCTTTGATTATCTGCCGCTTCGTCTCCTCGCCTATGACACTCTGGAAATCGCGGACCATCATCGGATACGGATGGGGACCGGCGGTCGAGCCGATGACGTAGAACGTGTCCCTCACGTGAGTAACCCACTGGCGCATGGCCTCGTTCATGGCGTCCTTAAGTGTCGCCGTGCCCGAGCGCACGGGGACGACCTCCGCGCCGAGTATCTTCATCCGGAAGACGTTCGGTGCCTGCCGCCTGATGTCCTCCTCGCCCATGAAGACGCGGCACTCCATTCCGAAGAGGGCGGCGACGGTGGCCGCGGCCACCCCGTGCTGGCCCGCTCCGGTTTCGGCGATGACTCGCCGTTTTCCCATGCGCCTTGCAAGCAGCGCCTGGCCCAGGGTGTTGTTTATCTTGTGCGAGCCGGTGTGATTGAGGTCTTCCCGCTTGAGATAAATCCGGGCGCCCCCCAGTTTCTCCGTCAGGCGGCGGGCGAAGTAGAGAGGCGTTTCGCGCCCCGCATACTGGACTAGGAAACGGTGGAATTCCTCTCTGAAGCTCCGGTCTTTTTTAGCTTCGCGGTAGGCGGCATCGAGTTCGATGAGAGCCGGCATAAGCGTCTCCGAGGCGTAGCGGCCTCCGAAGGCGCCGAAGTGTCCTTTTCTGTCGGGCAGGGTTCTTGTGGTCATGGCATTTTCATCCTTAACTTGATCAGATTTTGTTAAAGGGTGCGAATTACCCTGTCATCCCCGCATTCCACCCTATTATTCCCGCCTTTCCACCCTGTCATCCCCGCGAAGGCGGGGATCCAGTCCTGCTGAATATACGGGTTCTTGCTTTCCGGTCCGTGGCGCGGGCGATTTCGATGATCTCTTTTATTTTCCCCGGGTCTTTTTTCCCGGGACGGATTTCCACGCCGCTGCAGATGTCCACGGCGTCGGGCGACACGGTCTCAATTGCTTCGCGGATGTTTTCCGGGTTCAATCCTCCGGCGAGGATGAGGGGCCTGATTTCCCGGATCTGTTTCGCCAGTGTCCAGTCAGCTTTCATTCCAGTTCCCCCGTAGCACTCCTCATCGCGGGCGTCCACAAGAAAGGCCCTTACAGGGTATTGGCTCAAGCGGCGCAAATCCCTATCCTCCACTCCTGAAACAGCTTTTATGAGTGGATAAGACAGTAAGTCCCTGCAGTATTCGGGAGGCTCGTCCCCATGGAGCTGGATGATGTCGATTCCGCAAAATGCCCGGATTGCTTTTACCACAGAGTGCTCCCGGTTTACGAAGACGCCGACCTTCGTTATTTCTGCGGGGAGACTCGCGATTATCTCTCTTGCCGTGGCGGGCGCCAGATAACGTGGGCTTCCAGGGTGGAAGATGAAACCCAGGGCGTCGGCTCCGCACTCCAGGGCAAAGCGCGCGTCCTCGAGATTCGTGATCCCGCAGATCTTGATCTCCGTCATTTCCCGAGCAGCTCCCTTATTTTTTCGCCCGGATCGGCGGCCCGCATCAGAGTCTCGCCGATGAGAAAGCATCGGATGCCCGCTTCCGCCAGGCGTTCAATGTCGGCCCTTGTTTCGATGCCGCTTTCGCTCACGACGATTCTGTCTTTCGGAATAAGCGGTGCCATTGAGAGGCTGGTCTCGATATCGGTTCTGAATGTCTTGAGATCCCGATTGTTGATTCCGATGATGTCCGCCCCGGCGGCTGCGGCCCGGGCCGCTTCCTCGCCGTTGTGGACTTCCACGAGGGCGGCAAGCCCGAGGGACCGTGAGAGCTCTATCAATTCCCGCAGCGGTTTTTCATCGAAGAGGCCCGCGATGAGAAGGAGAGCGTCCGCGCCGAGAAATCTGGTTTCAAAAATCTGGCAGGGATCGATGATGAAATCCTTTCTCAAAACGGGGAGGGAGGTGACCTTTCTCGCGGCCTTGAGATGCCCTGCGTCTCCTTCGAAGAAATTCCTGTCAGTAAGGACAGAGATCGCCGCCGCGCCGCCAGCTTCATAAATCCGGGCGATCTCTTCCGGGTCGTAATCCGCGCGAAGCCTTCCCTTTGACGGCGAGCGCCTCTTTATCTCGGCGATGATTGCGCAGTCCCTGCCCTGGAGCGCGCCACGGAAGTCCCTCGCTGCAGGCATGTCCCTCGCGGCCCGCTCGAGTTCCGGAATCGGTGTCGCACTCCTGAGCCTCGCCACCTCTTTCTTCTTTGCTTCAACAATCCGTTCCAGAATCATGAACAGAAGTTCCTTAATTCAATACCCTTCAACTGTCATTCCCGACCTGATCGGGAATCCAAGCGCCGTCCCTTTTCAACTGTTGCTCATCTCGATCAGGGCCTGGAGTTTTTTCACCGCTCTGCCGCTGTCGATGCACTCTTGAGCCACGGCTATGCCCTCGCGAATGTCTTTCGCTTTCTCGCCCGCAACTATGGCCAGAGCCGCGTTCAGGAGCACTATCTTCCGCGGGGCGCCGTCTTTTCCCGTGAGTATGTCGCGCGTTATCGCGGCGTTTGCCGTGGCGTCGCTCCCCCGCAGATCATCGCTGCTGTAAGTTTCCCCGAAGAACGTCACGGGATCGATATTGTAAGTCGTCACAAGGCCGTCCTTCAGCTCCGACACGCGGGTCTCTCCGGTTACAGTGGCTTCGTCGAGGCCGTCTGAGCCGTGGACGACAAAAGCCCGCCTGGTTCCGAGATTCTTGAGGACGCCTGCGAACATCTCGGTGAGCCGCGGGTCGTACACGCCGATGAGCTGGGCGGTTGCTCCTGCGGGATTCGTCAGGGGACCAAGCATGTTGAATATCGTCCGAATTCCGATCTCCCGTCGCGGTCCGATTGCGTATTTCATGGCCCCGTGGAGACGGGGAGCAAAGAGAAATCCGATCCCGATCTGCTGGATGCACTCCTCGACTATCTCCGGTGCGGCGCCGATGTTGACGCCGAGAGCTTCGAGTACGTCGGCGCTTCCGCAGCCGCTCGAGACTGCGCGGTTTCCGTGCTTCGCCACGGTGAGGCCGGCTGCCGCAACGACAAAGGCCGCCGTTGTGGAGATGTTGAAGGTGTTTCTCCCGTCACCTCCGGTCCCGCAGGTGTCGACGATGACGGATGAGCGGGCGTCGATCCTGATAGCTTTCTGCCGCATGATCCGCGCCGCACCGGTTACCTCATCGACCGTCTCTCCCTTTATTCTAAGGGCCGTTATGAAGGCGGCGATCTGGGCGGGCGTCGCCTTCCCTTCCATCACCTCATCCATGACCTCCATCATCTCCGATTCCTTCAGATCCTTTCCGTTCACGACCTGGGCTAGTGCTTCTCTGATCATCTCTCCTCCTTTTCGGGCTGCTTGATAACGCCCATCTGCGGCGTTTCCCTCATCCCTCGTCACTGCGGCGTACGCATAAAGTACGCCTCATTCCTCGGAATTTTGGGGGCCTTGCATCTGGAAATTCTCAAGCGGCCCGAACAATATGATTTTTTAATGGTTCGCATCTTCTCAACTTCTTATCTTCTCAACTTCGGTCTTTTCCCCGTTGCATCCAGCCGCGTCCATGAAATTCCGTATGATCCTCTTTCCCTGCGGGGTTAGGATTGATTCCGGATGAAACTGCACTCCTTCCACGGGGTACTCCCTGTGGCGCACGGCCATGATTTCCCCTTCCTCCGTTTCGGCGCTCACCGCGAGACAGGAGGGTAGTGACGATTTCTTCAGAATGAGAGAATGATAGCGTCCCGCCGTGAACGGTCTCGGAAGGCCCTTGAAGATTGTCTTTCCGTCATGGAGGATGGGCGAGGTTTTTCCGTGCATGACCTTTTCCGCCCTCACCACTTCGCCGCCGAAGGCATATCCGATGGCCTGATGTCCCAGACAGATACCAAGAAGCGGTATCTTGCCGTGAAAATGCCGGATCACGTCCACGGTGATGCCTGCCTCCTTCGGTGTGCACGGTCCCGGCGAGAGAAAAATCGCTTCGGGCCGGAGCTCCTCGATCTCCCCGACGGTGGTTTCGTCATTCCGCCGGACGATTACTTCGGCGCCGAGCTGACCGAGATACTGGACAATGTTGTAAGTGAAGGAATCGTAATTATCGATCATCAGAATCATTTTTTTCTCCTTTTTTCTGCCTGCTGTTTATTGCTTACTGCCGGCTTTCTTTATTTCAAATCCCGAGGCGGCGAGGCGGATGGCCTGCATCATTCCCTCGGCCTTGCTCACTGTCTCCCGGTATTCCGCATCGGGGACCGAATCGGCGACGATCCCAGCCCCCGCCTGAATGTATATCTTTCCGTTCCGGAGCATCATGGTCCGGATGGTGATGCAGAGATCCATGTTGCCCGTAAAGCTGAAATAGCCGACGGCGCCGCCGTAAGGACCTCTCTGGGCTGGTTCCAGCTCATCGATGATCTCCATGGCCCTCACCTTCGGCGCCCCCGTTAGAGTCCCCGCCGGGAAGGTCGCCCGCAGAACGTCAAAGCAGTCCTTTCCCGGAGCGAGCTGCGCCTGAATGTTGGATACAAGATGCATGACGTGGGAATAGCGCTCCACTACCATCAGCTGGTTCACCTGGACGCTGCCTATCCTGGCGATGCGGCCGAGATCGTTTCTCCCCAGATCCACAAGCATCACGTGTTCCGCGCGTTCCTTCGGATCCTGCAGGAGCTCGTCGGAGAGCATCCGGTCTTCCTGCTCGCTCTTACCTCTCCGCCTGGTTCCGGCGATGGGCTTAAGCTCCACGAGACCTTCCTCGAGGCGCACCATGACCTCCGGAGACGAACCTATCAGGATCAGGTCATCGAGCTTGAGAAAGAAGAGGTAAGGGGATGGGTTCACGTACCGGAGCGCCCTGTAAAGGTCCACGGGGTCGAGTCCGTTCTCGTTCTCGAACCGCTGGGAAAGAACGACCTGAATCGCGTCGCCGGCCAGGACATACTGCCGCGCCTTTTCCACGCCGGCCATGAATTGTTCCGGGGTCATGTTGGCCCTGAGGGTTCTGTCCTCCCGGCGCGGATGGGGTTTTTTCCTTTCCGCCGCGGGTCTGCTCAGTGACTCGATCATGTCGTCGATCCGGCGGATCGTCTGGTCGTAAAGCGTGCGCAGGTCGGCAGCCCCGTCGGTCATGGCGCAGACCACCGCCTTAATCGTGTGCCTGACGTTATCGAAAATCAGGAGCGAGTCCGCGATGAGAAGGACGGCCTCGTCGGTTCCGAAGTCGTTACGGTTGGTGCGCGGCAGCTTCTCGAGGAAATGAACCATCTCATAGGCGAGAAAGCCTACGGCGCCGCCGTAAAAACGGGGAAGGCCCTCTGCGAAAACGGGACGGTAGCCCGCCAGAAGTTCCCTGAGGAACCTCAGGGGGTCTCCTCCGTGCGGGAATTGTTCTCGCATTGCGTCTTTCTCGATGATGACATCATCGCCCCGCACCCGGAAGATTATCCGCGGGTCCGATCCGAGAAAGGTGTATCGTCCCCACTTCTCGCCGCCCTCCACGCTTTCGAGAAGAAATACGTTGGGCCTGCCGCTGAGTTTCGTGAGTGCGGAGACCGGTGTCTCCATGTCCGCCAGGATCTCGCGGTAGACGGGGATGAGATTTCCTGCGGAGGCGAGTTTCTTAAAGTCTTTGAACGCCGGATAGTACATTTAATGCTCCCTGTGTCTGAAAATGAAAAAGGCCGTGAATTTCGATCACGGCCTTTTTGGAAACTGTGCATTCAAAACAAAAAAGCCGTGAAGTCCCCGAGAGGTTCTCCACGGCTCATCGTCTGATTTATTTCATGCGTCAGCGGCGGACAAACCCCTCCTCTGGAATCTGCCACCACCACCAGTTGTTTCTTGTGAACATAGAAATGCGCATTGATTAAATCCTTGTGAAAGTGATGTGTCTTATAACAGGGACAAAGAAAGCTGTCAATAGAAAAATTTTCCTTTCCGTCGGATAAATACCTATACGGGCTTGAGCTTTCGTCCTAGGAAACCATGTTTTTGAAAACTGATGCGCAATTCAGAGCCCCTCTGATTGTATCGGACCGCTCGTAGCTGTATCCTGCAGCCGAAAAAACGAGGAACGACAGCCGTCAGTGAAAGGACGGCCTGCGAGAACCCCGAGTCTTTTATACCTCCCATCGAGCCGGGTGGTTTAATAAGGGGAGGAGGGTCGCCATAACCTCCTCCCCCCTCTCTCCGCATAATCAAGGAGAGAATGAAAAGAGAGTGCGGCGATGAACACGAAAGCGATGACGAAAGAGACAAAGAATATTTATCCGAAAGACGATCCGATTTCCGGGAGATTCAGCGGTCTCTGTTATGACCCTGCGGGCCGCATTCATTACGTGAAAAAAGTTGTGCTCTTTCGCTGAATGGAGTTCCACGATAGGCGTCTTACCTCCCTCGACCTATCTTGAGCAAAGAAGGCCCCCGATGCCATAGCGGGGGCCTTCTCTTTTGTGCTTTGCCTGTCTGAGATCTCAGCCCTCGGCCCAGATCACCTCAGGTCTCTCCGGTTTGCCGGAGTCCTTCAATTTTTTCTTCTTGATCTCTTTCTTCATTGTGAGGATGCCCCTTTTATCCCAGGACGTGTATTTCTGAACGCCTGACGTCGTCCCTTCTTTTCCGTCAGGGCGTATGAAGACCCCTGGTGATGTCGCACGGCGTTATCACCAGCTCACCCCGCTTCTTCTCGGGCTTGCGCAGTTCCTTTGTGCTTTTGTCTTCTTCCATTTTTTTCATGATGAGTTCTCCTGTCCTCGATAGGTCAACCGCTTCGAATGCTTACGGCAGTCCTCTTGTGATGTCACAGGAATTTACATCCCAGTACCCCGCATTCTTTCCCGCCCTGCGGAGAACCTTTACGCCTTTCTTCTTTTCAACTTTTTTCATGACAAGACCTCCTGTTCTTTTTCGGGTTCATTTGCCTGTGGGCCCGGATTTTCCGTTCCCCGCACTCATTTTGTACTCCAGTGAATCCCACCAATCGTAGAAGTCATTGGATACCGCTTCCCCCTTATTTTCTGCCCCGCTCTTCATTTTCATTTTCTTTTCTTTCATGGGATCACTCTCGTGCCGCAATGATAGTAAGAGAAAGCACTCCAGAATTGAAATAGGCGTCCATCTGAATTCCGGATAAGTTTTCGGGATGCATGCGGTTTCAGGAAACATCCCCGCCCGGCATCCGTGTTTGTCCGATGGCCGATCCGGTCGGAATATGAAGAATCCGCCGGTTGAAATCCGTTGCGGCAGTCCGGCGAACCTGATATCAAGAAAGTTCCAAAATTCAGCCCGGTGCTCAGAGCTGGAAAAGACAAAATGTCATTGCGCGCAAGCGAGGGGCGTGGCTGACATCTATTACAATGCAGTCTCGGCATGGATAATTACTTCTACGGGGAGGAGAAAAAAATGATCGAAGAAAAGTATAAAGCCCTTGCGGGTTATCTGGAATCAGCGATTGGAATCGTGAGGAAAATGGGACTGAAAGTCCTTGCCATGAAGGACGGCTACGTTAAGCTCCAGATGCCCTTGAAGGAAAACGTCAACCACGTGGGAACCATGTACGCGGGTTCTCTCTTCACCCTCGGAGAAATCATGGGGGGCGCGATTTTCGTCGTCTGCTTCGACATGAACAAATACTATCCCATCGTCAAGGATGTCCAGATCCGCTACCGCAGGCCCGCCCAGACAGATATCACGGTGGAGCTTTCGATGAGCGCCGAGCAGGTGAAACAGCTCACCGCCGCACTGGAGGAAAAGGGCAAGGTGGATTTTCCGCTGGAACTTCAGCTTGTAGATGCCGCCGGAGAAGTAGTCGCCCTCGTTCAGGGAATCTGGCAGGGCAGAAAGAAATAGACGGTGAGGGCACTCCTCAATCTCTATTTTTTTCGACTCCAATCAACTCGAGTTTCGCCGGCAGCAGGCCAGCCCGGAGATTGAGTGACAGGCGATAGGCATCCTCAAGTGAGGACAGGCCGCTGATCATCGCGCGGCCGCCGCGGATTTCCTCCTGTATGACCGGGGCCGAGATTATTTCGCCGTTCAGGACGATGGCCAGCTGTTTGCGTATATTATCGCGGGTGATCGCGCTGAATCTTTTCGTGCCCTCCGGATTGAATTCTATCTGGACGACAGGCTGTCCGGAGAAATTGTCCAGGGCCACAGAGGCGCTTTCTATGTCGACGCTCGTGAGCTCGGCGTCCTTTTTGACCAGCATTGGGGGCCGCTTTTCCCTGTCCTGTCTGTAATTCATCCATACGAACCCTTCGGGTGCTTCCTCTTCTCCTTCTTCGGGGTAGCCTACGAGTCGGAGTTCCAGAACATCGTCTGTCATGAGCAGGGCCGAGAGTTCCAATGCATCGGTTATGATTGCCGCGCGGATAACGAGCTTGCCTGTCGGATCAAGGGTCAAGGATTTGACAGCTCCGCCTGTGTTCTCGATCTTTCTCCTCATTATCGATCGGAGAGTTTCCTGTTCCTGATCGCTCAATCGTCCGTCTCTTTTCTCCCTGGGACGGGCGAGAAAAGTGAGAACATATTCTTCCGGCCTGCTCGCGAGAATCTTCTCGATGATCCCGGCGGCGAGATCCGGAACCCGGCTCAGGAGCTCCGACTCCGTTTTCGCGCCGAGGCTCTCGGCGTAAATGATTCTTCCCGAAGCGACCTCGAGGAGACGGATATTGCTCAGCCAGTCGTTTTCCTGGCTGGACAGCGTTCCTGTGACGATGAATTCCGCCGCCATCAGTTTCCCCGCGACGGAAATGCGGGATATGTCGATGAGGCCGGAGAGAATGAGTTTCTGCTCGTCGAGGATCCGGTGCATCCTGGATCGTTCAACCATCTGGACGAACCCCGACTTGACCATGAGGTTCGTAAGGGAGTCTGCGATTCTCTGCGCCATGAGCCTGCCGCCCGCGCCTTCCCCTGCGATCTCGAAGTCCGTGACGGCGACTGTCCGCGGATCCGCAGCCGCGCAAGCGGGCGCCGGCAGGATGCAAACCGTTGCCACAAGCAGCGCGAGAATCCAAATTGTGAGCTTTAAGCAAATCCCGTGGGTTATCATTATTCTTACCTTTTCAACTAAAATGCACTATAAAGAAGTGAAAATCAATATGTTTAAATTATTTTATCAGGAAATCATTTATGGTAATTTAATGGACCATGGAACCCCTTGCCCTCACGATCGCTAATGAGCTTTCGGCCATTCCGGTACTGCGGGCCGCCGCCGGAGCCTATGCCGTGACCGCCGGGTGCGATAACGGAGTGGCCCGCCAGATGGAACTGGTCGTCGAGGAGATCGTCACGAACATCATCCAGTACGAGTACTCGCCTGGCCAGAGAGAAAGCATCGAACTGACGCTTGCGACAAGCGGCGGACAGCTGGAGTTGATCATACGCTTCAGGGGCATCCCTTTCGATATCGATTATCTGCGGCAGTGTGAACGCATCAGCCTGGACGAGATGGTCACAGGTGGCGGACGCGGGATCGGTCTGCATCTGATCCGGCAGCTTTGCGACGAGGTCCGTTATCTCAATCGGGGCAAGGACGGCCAGGAAATTCGAATCGTGCGTGCTCTGCCTTCCGATGAGGTGGCTTCGCCCGGGCCGGAGCCCGTGCCGCAGGACGCAGCGCAGGTCCGGAAACCCCTCACGATAACCGTCCGGAGGATGCTGCCCGCCGAGGCGGCCGCGGTCTCCAGGCTTGCCTATTTTACCTACGGTTACTCCTATCTTTATGAGCATATCTACGATCCCGGTGAGGTGCGCCGGCGCAACGAGGACGGCCGGCTTATGAGCTACGTGGCCGTCAACGGGGAGAATGGAGAGATCGTGGGACACAGCGCCTTGATACCGGACCGGCTGTCGGACATGCTTGAATTGGCTGTTTCATTCGTCCATCCGATCTATCGGAGAAGAGGCTGCCAGAACACCTTGGTAACACATATGGTGGATGAGATGCGGGTGCGAAAAGGGGAAGGCATCTACGCCATGATGGTCACCTCGCACCCCTACTCGCAGAAAACAGGAATAATGCACGGCATGCGGGAGGCGGCACTGTTTCTGTCGCGTGGGCAGCCGCTGCTCATGCGGGGAATCAAGGAAACGGAGGCGGCCAGGGAATCACCGCTGTACATGGTCCGTCTCTTCGACCGAACGCCCCGCGGGCCGTACCATTCTCCCTCCAGTCATCGGGAGATACTGGAAAAGATCTGCCGGAATCTGGAGGTGCCGGCGCTTTTCGCCGACGATCCCGGAGAAATCATCCTGCCTGAATGCGGTCAATTGGATCATGAATCAGACCCTTACCAGTGCGGTCACATCTTTATCCGCGGCTACGGGGATGATTCTGTGGAGCGGGTCAGGCGGACCCTGCGCTCCTGGTGCCTGGACCGCCTGGAAACGATCTATCTCTATTTGCCTCTCCTCCAGCCAGCCACGGCAGGCCTCTGCGCCCGGTTCGAGGACATGGGATTCTTTTTCGGCGGCCTGCGGCATGGTTGTGCCGGAAATGACTGGCTGATGCTTCAATACCTGAACAACCAGCGTTGCGATTATGGACAGCTGAAGACCGCGACCCCCTTCGGGCGGGAACTGATCGACTACGTGCGGGCGAACGACCCCGTCACCTCCCTGACGTTTTCGTAACCTGCATCATTCATGCGATAAGGGCATGGTGATTATCACAAAGAAAACGATCACGAAAAAGAACCCGATAAGCAGAATGGGGGAATTGTTCAGCCGGGCGGGATCCAGCTCGTTGTGCCATGAGAAATCGGCGTTGATGCACCAGTAAAAAGCATAAGCATAGTTTAGCAGCAAGGCGAGTTTTGCCTGCCCGAAAAGAAAGACCACGGTGCTCAGCACTGTCTCATTGTGAGAATCACCATTTGATCAATATTTTTCCTGAGGCTGAATCGTGATAAACGTCAAAATCGGGGCATTGCTGCGTGTTGTCCGATCTTGTTGAATTGTCCTTGACCCATATTTTATAGCATACTATAATATGCATAAAATATATGCATTGAGGTATGCCCATGAGAACGACCATCGTGATCAATGAGGATTTGCTAAGCGAGGCCATGAAAATTTCCGGGACCAGAACCAAAAAGGAAACGGTCGAGAAAGCTCTTGAGGAACTCATCATGAGGAAGAAAAGATCGAGACTGATCGAACTGGAAGGCAAGGTCGCTCTTTCGTTCACCCTAAACGAATTTACCAAAAAGAGGCGGGAAGATGTACCTCATCGATAGCTCCGCCTGGATAGAATACCTGCGCCCGGACGGCTCCAAAAAGGCTAAAGCGAGAGTCTCCGAGGTTCTGAGAAAAGACAATGCAGTGACCTGCGGCATCATCATTGTCGAAGTGCTGATGGGCGCAAGAAACGAGAAGGATTATGGCATCCTGAAAGACTCGATGATGGCCCTTCCTATGCTTGCCATCGATGAGAGTGTAATCAAAAGAGCAGCCGACTGGGGCTTTGCGCTGGGGCGCAAAGGCCGGAACGTCCCTACAACAAACCTCTTCATAGCGTCATGCGCTTACAAACAAGCGGTCGTCCTTCACATAGACTCGGATTTTGAAACCATAAAATCAGTGGGTGATTTCAAAGAAGAGAAAATTCAAAAATAAACTCTCTATCATTCCTTGTCATTCCCGCCCTCCCCCTGTCATCCCGGACGCGATCCGGGATCCAGTCCTTATCATCCCATCCTCTCATCTTCCCATCTTCTCAACTTCGTGTCTTTTTCCCTTGACTTATTCCTGATTTCTGACTATTCACATCAAAAATGCGGACATGAAGCGGAAACCCGTCTTTTCAAATTTCCAACTTCAAACAGGAAAGTTCGCCATGAAAGAATGACCCCAGGACCCCGATTCTCGAAAGAGGACGGGGTTTTTGTTTGGATAAAAAGCAAACGTTGAAATGAAACACGATCACTTTTTTTACAACTGCTCGAGGGAGTACATAGACGCCATAGATAAGTCCCTCTTCATAGAAATAACGGGTGTTGTTTCCCAGTTGCCCAGACGGCAGACGCAAAGAGAAATCAACAATGATATATTCTGGCTGCTGACATCGAGAGGATGGTCGTTCGATTCCCTCAGCGGAGTATCGGGCACGGCGCCGCCGGAAATCAAAGCGGGGAATGGATACAAGTCAGAAATGAAGCGGAAGAATGATCGCTCTCTCTGCAGGACGTCAACGACCCTGGATGCTTCATGGCACTGTGATTTCGCGAAGTCCTATGACTCCAGACTCGTTCATATCGAGGCGCAGTTCGGCAAAGTAGAATCCATGTTCAAGGATTTTTGCGGCTTCAGAATTGCGAGGTCCGAGAGAAGACTGACATTGGGAATTGAAATCGTGTTGAGTGAACCATCCAAATACTTTTCGCACAGAAGGAAATCCATAGGCGGCATGGCCTACTTTGACATCGCAAAGAAAACCCTTCCTGCCATCGGCCTGAAATGTCCGATATGGCTGGTGGGGATAAAAGAGTAGAACAATATGAATCTACAGATGGACTTTAGTAAGGCTCGGGGATTCAAAAGCAAAGCCCAGATTGCTCGCGTTGTTTCGGAAAGGTGGGCTGACGGAAATCTATATTGTCCGGCTTGTGCATGCGACGAGTTGGAACAAGCACCCAACAACACGAGGGCATTTGATTTTGTCTGTCCGCAATGTATCGCCCGATTTCAACTGAAAAGCAGCAGGAAATGGAAAGAAAATCGCGTTCCTGACGCCAGCTACCACGCAATGATGAACGCCATTTTGACTGACAGGAATCCGAACCTCGTTCTATTGCATTATGGCGACGATTGGATTGTGAGAAATTTGTTAATTGTACCATCATTTTTTCTTTCCGAGTCAGCAATTGAGAGAAGAAAACCGCTCGCGGCAACGGCAAGAAGAGCCGGATGGATCGGCTGCAACATCTTGCTTTCGAACATCCCGGTTGCTGGAAAAATCTCAGTCATTGTCGATGGCCGAGAAATAGAACGAAACGAAGTACGCGACAAATACAGGAAGGCCAAACCCTTCGCTTCTATCGGGGCGGCGGTGCGGGGATGGACAGTCGATGTTTTTAAAATTGTCGAAAAGCTCCCGCCAAAGTTTTCTTTGAATGATATGTACAGTTATGAGGATTACTTTGCTGATTTGCATCCTCGCAATAAAAATGTTCGGCCCAAAATCAGACAGCAGTTACAGGTCCTTCGCGACATGGGCATAATCAGGTTTTTGAGCAGTGGGAGATACGAGAAGTAAAAAAAAGGGGGGGGTCAGCCCTTGACAGAGGAGTAAAAGGGGGGTCAGCCCTTGACAAGGGACAGGCTGGCGTGATAGGAAGGACCATCTCGCAAGGGAGGAGTTGTCCATGGCCCGCCCGCTTCGGATCGAATATGAAGGAGCCTTTTACCACATTACAGCCCGCGGGAATGAAAGAAGAAACATATTTCTCTCTGAGGACGACTATCAAAAATATCTTGCCAAGTTATCAGACGCAATCCCGAAGTACAGTATTGTCCTTCATGCCTATGTTCTGATGGGCAATCATTATCACCTGATTATTGAAACGCCTCAGGCGAATTTAAGTGCATTCATGCAGGCGCTCAACAGCTCCTATACGACCTACTTTAACATCAAGAGAAAAAGATCGGGTCATCTGTTTCAGGGGCGATACAAAGCGATACTGATCGATGCGGACAGCTATTTGCTTGAGCTGTCTAGGTACCTCCATCTGAATCCTGTGCGGGCAGGCATAGTGAACGACCCGGCAGACTACCCCTGGAGCAGCTACCGGGCCTATACGACTGCCAAGGCCGATACCTTCGTTACGCGGGAGAAGCTATGGGGCATGATATCTCGGAGCAGGAAGCAAGCCCCGCAGCTCTATGCAGACTTTGTAAAAGCCCTCATCGCGGAGCCGCAGCAAAACCTCTTTA
>Ga0067045_1002464_pt1 | contig 110830 bp, 105 predicted proteins | sample TerdegcTABiofilm_FD_59184 | JGI IMG/M metagenome (GOLD analysis project Ga0067045, IMG submission 59184) | Combined Assembly of (Gp0054472, Gp0054536) Wastewater bioreactor microbial communities from Singapore -Terephthalate degrading...
AGAAATTGTAACTGATACTGATTCATTATCACCAAGTTGAATCGTAAGAGTTCCTCCATTAGTTGTGAATCCTGCTGTTGGATCAGTTATTGCTCCTCCTGAAGGCTGAGGCATAAGCAAAGCAGAAAGAAGGCTCATATTTGATGAGCCAGAATCAGGATTATAGGATAAAAGATTAAGCCCTGTATTAGCAGCGTCTGTGGTGCTCACCTGAATTCTTATTTTATCAGACTTTCCGTTAGGCACACTATTTATAACAAGCCTGTAATCAGGAGAACCAGAGGTTCCTACATTCACAACCCATGCCTTTACATAATCACCTGCTTGAGAGTTTATAGCGTCTCTTACATCATTAAGAGACGCCCCTGAAGAAATTGTAACTGATACTGATTCATTATCACCAAGTTGAATCGTAAGAGTTCCTCCATTAGTTGTGAATCCTGCTGTTGGATCAGTTATTGCTCCTCCTGAAGGCTGAGGCATAAGCAAAGCAGAAAGAGGGTCAGCATCATGTAATTGTGTTCCTGAGGTTGTAACTGTCTGATTATAGGGGGTAAAAACCTTTATATTTCCATAAGGATCAGTTGGATCAACTTGATAAGTAAAAAACTCTGTTGCTGGCAAATTCACTGCCACGTCAAGGAAAAAGCTTATATCAAGATACTGAAGATTTGTATCAGATTGATAAAGACCTGTTGTTGAATTAACAGGGGGAGTATCAGCTTTATAACCTCCAAATATATACCTGCCTGATACTTTTGTATTTATTGTTTCAATACTGCGTTGAATTAGAGTATCTACTTCCTGTGCCAGGGCAAGTCTATCTGTAGCAGAAAGTGTATCAGTTGAGCCATTAACTGCATACTGTTTTGCCTTTATTGCCATGTTTTTCAGATCATTTATTGCTGTCTCAAGCGAAGAATTATAAATTTTAGCAGTATCAATTACTCTTGAATATTCGTCAAGAGCAGAAAGTTCTGTTTTGTATTTAACAATTCTTGAAATAGCAACAGGGTCATCACTGGGAGAAAGAACTCTTTTGCCTGTAGTAAGCTGTTTTTGAGCTTTATACATTGCTTCTATCTGCGTATTCATATCATTTATAAATGTCTTATAAAAGAAACCTGTTGTAACCTTCATCTTTTACCCCCTTTCACTTAGAGAGGACTAAAACCCTCTCTTTAGCTCACCATATCAAAAAGTGTTGCAAGTATTTCATCAGCAACTTTTATTACTCTTGCCGAAGCTTCATACATTTTTTGATACTTTATGAGATTAACTGCCTCTTCATCAAGGCTTACACCAGATACATCCTGTCTTCTTTTTTCAATTTCCTCAACAAGAGACTGTTGAAAACTTTTCTGTGTTTGTGCACTTGAGGAATAAACTCCAACTTCAGAAACAATTGCCCTGTAAAAATCTATTGGAGTTGAATTACCAATGATTTCACTGTCTAAAAGAGAATATATTGCCCTTGCATTCTCATTATCCATTTCTCCACTGGTCGTGGTAGGATTAGCTGCTGCGGCTGCAATCTTTTGAGTATCTGTTATTTCAACATTAAATAATAAACCTGAATGTTGCTTTATTTGAAAGGTAAAATCAAGAGTATTATCTGGATTTTTTATTGTCACTTCTATGTCATTAAAACTTAATTTATAGTAAGTATCTGTTCCTTTTGTCCATGAAGTTACTGTAGGAGTTATAGATGAAGAAGTTGTATTATCTGTAACAGTCCACGCCGGAGGTACAGCACTCCCATCAAACTCAACTTGATACTCATCATAGGTATTTGTATTTACATTATTTATTTTAAAAGATATGTCTGAATATGGAGATGTTGGAGAAGAAGGAGATGACACAGTTAAATCATAAAGCTGACTGAAAAAATTATTTCCCGTTGTTCCATCAAGCCCGTAACCCTGTCTGTGCTGAGCATTTATTGCCTCGGTGAGGTCAAAAACAAGCATATTAAGCTTCTCCATATATTCAGGGATTGTCTCATCTCTCAAGTCTATCTCTGCTTTGAGTTTTCCTCCCTGAATTAATCGTGTAACATCTATGCTTCCTGAAACAGTTTCAAGGCTAAACTGCATGTTTTGTTTACTGTCAAGGGCTGTACTCAAATGGTAAACCTTGCCTCCATCAACAAGAGGCATTCCACCAAGCAGAATAGAGTATCTACCTGAATTGTCTTCAAAGTAAGTGATTTGAACAATGTCATTGAGCTGCTTTACAAGATTGTCTCTCTGGTCTTTGGCATCAAGCGAACCAGGGCTTGCAGCAATCTTTTCATTCAGTTCATTGATTTGATCAAGATAGTTGTTTACCTGATTAACAAGACTTTGTGTATCTTTATAAATTTCCTGTCTTTCATCAATGAGAGATTTATAGGAAAGATTTAATCTTTTAGTAAGATAATTTGCCTTATCAAGAAGAAGTGTTCTCTCTGCTGTTCCAGAAGGATTTTGGCTTAATTCCTGCCAGGCATTAAAAAAATCATTTATTGAATTACTAAAAGCAGTTTCAGAGGCATCATTAAAGATATTCTCCAATCTGAGCATTCCATTGTATACTACATCCCAGTAAGCAAGATTAGAACTCTCTGTTTTAAGCTGAAGGTCTATGAAGGAGTCATACATTCGGCGGATATCTTCAAGCTTTACTCCTCTTCCAGTAACTCCTGAGAGACTCAAAATACCTGAGCTCATATTTTGAAAAATTACATCCTGCCTTGTATATCCTTCTGTAGCTGCATTTGATATATTATGTGATACAACCTCAAGGGCTTTCTGATAAGTAAGCACTCCTGTTTTTCCAATATCAAAGAGAGCAGTAAGGCTCATCTATGCCTCCTTTGAAAGGCTTTGTTTTGCATTTATACCGAAAGTTTCAAGAAATTTTATTGCTGTTCCAATGTGCATAATAGAACGGTCAATAAGTTGCTCATTTATTCTTTGAATCTCAGAAATTGCATTAAGTAAAGTTTTCATGCTATAGTAAAGTTCCTTTAACTGTATCAATTCAGGGGAGTCATTGTTCATATTCAAAATTTCAGAAAGTGTAGTATTTTCTAAACCGTTTTTTGCAAGAAGTTTTGCTCTTTCTTCTTCCCACAAAGAAAGTTTAATAAGAGTCTGTTCCTTTTCCCTTAAAATTTTTTCAAGCTCTACAGAATTAAGTCCAACAATAGCGTCTCTTTCTTCAGATACTATTTTGAATAGGATTTCAAGGAGAGCCTTCTCTTCATTGAGAATTTTTGTAAGCTCTTTATGCAAGCTTATCAATTAAAGCCTCCTTAATTATTTTCCCAGCAATTTCATTTCCTTTAACTTCGTATGTACCTGAATTTATAGCATTTTTCAATTCTTCTACTTTATCTGCCCTTATATCTGGGATATTGCTTACTTCTACCATAAGTCTTGCGATATTTTTAGCTGCCTCAGATACTGTAACCTGATCTTTTGTAAGCACTTCTTCGCTTCTTTCAGAAGCTTTGCTATGAGATTTCTCTGGAGCTATCTGCGTATTTGGTGCTACACCATCTATTTTTATCGGTCCTCCTATCATTTAAAACACCTCCTTTGTATTTTTACTTATGAAATCGGCGATTTTTCTAAACTATTTAACATAGCTACAGGGTTTACAGGTTTGCCATCTTTTCGCACCTCAAAATGCAAATGCGGGCCTGTTGTTCGTCCTGTAGAACCGGATAGAGCTATAACTGTATCTGCTGTAACAGTATCGCCAACTTTTACAAGATTTTTTGAATTATGAGCATAAATTGTTTGTATTCCATTTTCATGCTCAACTATAACACAATTTCCATATCCATTACTGTAACCAGAATAAACAACCTTTCCAGATAAAACAGGTTTAATTTCTGTTCCTTCAGGAACTGCTATATCTATTCCATTATGGTGTCTGAGTTTTCCATCTATTGGGTCAGTTCTTAAACCAAAAGGTGAAGTTATTTTGCCTGATGCAGGTAAAGAGATTTTATTGGGCAGATTAAATTTTCTCTGTTCTTCCTGATTGTCTAAAGAAGGCTTCAGTTCAATTTTTTGATTTTTTGAAATGCTATTTAAAAAATTAGCATTTTCAGTTAAAAATCTTCCAATTCCTATATCTCTTTCAGACATCATTTCTGCTATTTGAGGGAGAATAGCTGTCATGTAAGTGGATGTTGTTTTGCCTTCAGAAAAAGATGTATTCGCAAACATAACTTTTAATAATTCAGTAAGGAAAATCGTCTCTATCTTTTTTGAAAGCTCCTTTGTATCTGTAGAAGTATTAAGTGTCTGTGTGTTAACTTTGTTTATCACTGTTGCCTCACATTATCACCAGATCAGCTTTTAAAGCGCCTGATGTTTTAAGTGCCTGAAGTATAGAGATTAAATCCTTCGGAGTTACTCCCAATGTATTTAATGCTCTGACAAGTTCTCCAACTGTTGAACCCTGTACTTCAACAAGAGATGCCTGTTTTTCCTCTACTTTAAGCTCAGTTCTGGGAACAGTCTCTGTTACAGCTCCTCTTGGAGACAGAGGAGGTGGTTGAATCACTTCAGGGGTTTCTTTTATTGTAATTGTCAAACCACCATGAGCAAGTGCTGCAGGTGATATTTTTACATGAGAGCCTATAACAACCGTGCCTGTTCTTTCATTTATAACTACACGGGCAGGTAAATCAGTAGAAACTTCAATTTTTTCAACTTCAGCCATAAAATCAAGCACATTTCCTCTATAAGTTGATGGGATATTAATTGAAATTGTTGTTGGGTCCAAAGCTTTTGCAATTCCTGCTTTATAAATCTCGTTTATTTTTTCAGCTATATTTTTGGCGGTAGTTATATCTGGAAACTGTAGAAGAAGCTGAAGCTCACTCTTTGCATTCAGATTAACAGGAACTGCTTTTTCTACAATAGCTCCTTCCGGAATAGAGCCGACATTTTGATGATTTTTTATAGCCTGAGCTGCTCTTCCAGCAGCTATAAACCCTCCAATTGAAATAGGTCCCTGCGCTAAAGCATATACTTCTCCATCAGGTCCTGTAAGAGGTGTAAGCAGCAAAGTTCCTCCCTGAAGAGATTTGGCATCACCTATTGATGAAACCTGTACATCTATTTTTGTCCCCGGTTTCACATTGGTTGGCAGTTTAGCAGTAACCATAACTGCTGCAACATTCTTAACTTTGCCCTTCAAATCTTTCACATTCACTGTAATTCCCATTCTGCTCAACATATTTGCAATTGGCTGATAAAGATATGTTCCATCCTTATCGCCTGTTCCGTTTAATCCAACAACAAGACCATAACCTACAAGTTGGTTTTCTCTAATTCCTGACCAGCTGGCAATATCCTTTATTCTCTCTGCATGAGAGGTAGTTGCAAAAGATAGTATCAAGAAAAATATAAAGAGGAGATTCTTCGCTACGCTCAGAATGACATTGTATTTAGTCAGAATAACATGATAATCGCTCAAAATGACTTTATAATTGCTCAGAATAACTTTATAATTACCCAGAATGATTTTATTGTTTCTCATATCCAACCTCCTCTAAAAGGGCCATATTTTGTCAAGAAATCTCACAAGCCAACCCTGAGACTGTTTATCTCCAAGTGTGCCTTCTCCCACAAGATATATCTGCGCATCTGCAACATACTGACTCAATATAGTATTGCTCTGACTTATATCATCAGGTCTTATTATGCCTCTGAGAACAAGTATTTCCTTTTCATTATTAACAATTACCTCTTTTCTGGATTCAATAACAAGATTTCCATTTGGTAAAACTTCAACCACCTTGGCTGTGATTGTTCCAGTAATTTTGCCTGTTCTTGCAGTATCACCATCTCCTTTAAAATCACTTGTTGCCGAACCTTTAACTGATGGAGAAAAAACATTTCCTGCTTTATAAAAACCATTTATCAGTGGAAGATTGTGAATATTAAAATCTGTATTCATGCCAAAAAATGTATCAAGACCATAGTTTGTTGATGAATCCCTTGATGCAGTGGTTGATGCAGTTTTCTGAGCTGAAGTTGATTCGTTTATTAAAATTGTTACAAGGTCATTTACTCTGCGGGCTTTTTTATCTTCATAAAGAGAAGCCTTGTTCCTCCATAAAGAACCCTCACTTGCTACCTGAGTTTGAGGAGGCTCAGGATAGTATTTTGGTGGCATTCCTGCATTTTTAATGTCTCTTACTTCCTGAAGTTCTGAACAGGATGCAAGAAAAAATATACAAAGGCTTATTAAAATTAATTTTCTCATAATGATACCCTCACTTTGTCTTTACCTACTAATTTACCAACAATTTCCTTGCCAGTTTGAAAACATTGTACACGAGCATTTCCTCCAACTACTGCGTCAGATTTCAAAACACCTTCTGTCATTATCATGACCTGACCTGTATTTATTATTACATCTACTTTACTTCCTTTTTTTACAGGCATGCCAGAATAAAGATAATCTTCTTTAATGATTAAACCTCTGGTAAGACTCCTTTTTACAACTTTTCCTATTAGTAAATTTTTATCTGTAATTGCTCCCACTGGAAGTCTACTTAAAGGTTGTTTTATTTCCATTATTTTTTCTTCAGTAATTACTTCTCCTCTTTTTAGAGGTATTTGAGTAATATAAACTCTTGTTAAAACTTCGTAGTTTGCAATTGCTCTGTATTGTCTGTTTCCACATTTAAAAGTGAATTCTGCTGCATTTGGTCTTCTAATTTCCCTGATTTTTAGATTCTCAGGATTACAATTTTCATGGGGTTCGTATCCTATAAATTTTATCTGCCCAACCTGCACTTCTGTAGCAATAGGTGATTTCTTTATCTCATTTGAAAGAAGATTTGCTAAAAAAGCCGTATCAAAAGCAAAACTTGAGGAAATAAAAAGAAATGTTAAAAAAAAGACAATCAGAAGCACAAAATTATTAAAAATTTTTGCCTTTATCTGTTTCATATAATTCTCCTATGACTTCTAATTACCTCTTAAGTGCTGCTACTGTTTGCAACATTTCATCAGATGTTTGCACCGCCTTAGAGTTAATATCAAAAGCTCTTTGAGCAATTATCATATTAGCAAGCTCTTCAACAATGTTTACATTGGACATTTCCAAAAAACCCTGTACAATTTTTCCTCTTCCCTCAGTTCCAGGAGTTCCTGTTGTTGGAGTGCCCGATGCATCTGTTTCAAGAAAAAGATTTCTTCCGATTGCCTGTAACCCACCTGGATTTATAAATCTTGCAAGTTCAACTGTTCCGATCTGAACAGGTGCAACTGTTCCTGGTTGAAGCACTGTAACAGTTCCATCAGCACCAAATGTTATTTTCGTTGCATCAGCAGGAACTGTAATTCCGGGTTCTATCGGATATCCGTCATTTGTTACAATCCTTCCATCTTTATCAATTCTAAAGTTTCCTGCTCTTGTATAAGCAATTGTCCCATCAGGAAGAGTTACCTGGAAAAATCCATCTCCATCAATCGCCAAATCCAGATCATTCCCTGTATTTATAAGATCACCTGGAGTAAAAAACTTTGCAACAGCAACAGGTCTTACACCAAGTCCAACCTGAATTCCTGAAGGATACTGAGTTCCATCATCAGAGGGAGTTCCCGGATTAATAACATTCTGATAAAGCAAATCCTGAAACTCTGCTCTTCCTTTTTTGAATCCTGTGGTATTAACATTTGCAAGATTATGTGAAATAACATCTAAATTTAGCTGCTGAGCATACATGCCAGTTGATGCTGTAAAAAGTGATCTTAACATGCGTTGCCTCCTTTATATTCTTGCAATTTCGCTTACAGCTCTTTGTGCAAGCTCAGAAAAATTGGTTGTTACCCTCTGGGTGAAATCAAAATTTCTTATAGCCTGAATCATTTGAACCATTTCACTCATTGGATTTACATTTGAATTTTCTATCCAGCCCTGTAAAATCTGCCCATTTGCTTGCCCTGCTTCTACTCCTTCATAAAGAGACTGTCCAACATGTCTGAGATTATTCAGTTTTACAAGTTTAATTCGTCCAATAGGATTTCCATCAACTAATATAGTTCCATCTTTACCGTACTCTATTTTTGTTCCATCTATTATTATTGGATTATTATTTTCATCAAGAACTCTTAACCCTGTCTGCGTCACAAGATAATTATCTTTGTCTCTTGTAAATGAACCTTCTCTGGTATATAAAATTTTATTCCCCTGTCTTACTACAAAAAATCCTTCTCCCTGAATACCAAGGTCAAATGGATTATGAGTTTGTTTTAAAGCACCCTGAGATGTGTCAATGTATTGAGTGCCGAAATAGGTTTGAGCTCTTGCATCCTGATATATAACATTTGACTGAGAAGGTTTTCCTGAAAGAAGAGGATAAAGCCTGCTTGCAAAGCTCTGCTTTTTATAACCCGTTGTATTAATATTGGCAAGATTGTTGGAAATGGCAGAAAGTTCATTCTCTCTCATGCTCATTCCAGTCATTGTTATGTAAATTCCTTTATACATCCTTACCTCCTCCTAAAAACAAATATTAATGCAATGGTTATGCCAATACAAAATTGTTGAGATTTCTTGTTTTTCTTTAAAGCAAATCTTGCTGTAGTAGGAAATTTTTTCCTGAATGGAATTTTATGCTTCTATATCTATTTTGTGTTCTGAGGACTCTTTTTCTGAAGATAAGGTTTCTTTTTCAGATTTTTCTTCGGTTTTTTTAAATTTTTTTCTAACTTTGTACTTTGCAAAAACAGAACCTTCTTTTACAGGTCTAATCCCTCTGTAAGGACCTAATGGGTCTATTCTTTCTTCTGCAGCCATTTAACTCAATAAAAATTCTTTCTGTTTTTCAAATTTTATTTTAAATAGTCCTACAAGCTCATTTAGTGCATCTTCTGTCATACCAAGAGATTCATAGTCTATTTTAGTTATAAAAGACTCTTTTAAACCTATTCCAAGATTGAGACATATCTGGTCTGCAACTCTTACAATATTACATATGTCAGCAAATGCCTGGTCTTCATAGTCTGGATATGGATATGTATGATGATATGTTATTACCATTTCCAATTTTTCAGGAAGTTTCCATTTCTTCGCAATAAGATTACCTATGATTGTATGATTAAATCCCAGTGTTTCATCCTCAAGCTCTATTAGTAGTCGTCCTTCTTTGTATATTCTTTCGTATATTTGAATATACAGTTCTGGCATGGCATTGTTTATAACTGTTTTACCAACATCATGAATTAACCCGCAGACTAAAGCCTCATCTGTGGTTGCCATATGAGTTACCATAGCCAGTAAACTTGAACAAAGAGCTACTCCGAGACTGTGTTCCCAGAGTCTCTGCTCAAATATTCCAAAACGTCTGTGTAAATCTCTTAATGAAGTTGCAATAACCAGTGATTTAAGAGTTTCAAAACCTATAAGGAGTAATGCCTGAGGGATATCTTCAATTTTTCTATCACGACCATAATAAGGAGAGTTTGCTATTCTTAAAAGTCTTGTTGCAAATCCTTGATCACGGGAGATTATTTCCTCAAGGGCTTTTAAAGATGCATAATTATCTTGAATAAGGTTCATAACTTTCATGGCAATAGGAGGCAATGAAGGGATATCAACAGTTCTAAAAACTATTCTTTCTATTATTTCTTCCTGCAAAAATGTCTCCTATACAGCGTTTATTATTTCTCCTGCCATTTCTTCAAGAGGAATAACTTTATCAGCTATTCCTGCTTCAACAACAGCACGAGGCATACCATATACTACACAAGTTTCTTCATTTTGAGCAAATATTCTTCCACCTGTTTCCTTTATTTTTTTACATCCTTTTGCTCCATCATTACCCATTCCCGTGAGTATTACTCCGAGACTCCTGCCTGGATAACATTCTGCTACAGATGCCATCAAAACATCAACACTTGGACGATATATAAACTCTTCTTTATCCTCTGAAACAGAAATAAAAGTCTCAATCCCTCTTCTTTTAAGTCTCATATGTCCTCTCCCAGGAGCTACGTATACAATACCAGGTTTTACAGTTTCACCCTCTTCAGCCTCTTTTACTGAAAGTTGACTCAACTGGTCAAGCCTTTCAGCAAAAGGTTTTGTAAAATTAGGTGGCATATGCTGGGCAATTACAATAGGAACTGGAAAGTCTTTTGGCAGTTTTGGAATAATTTCCTGAAGAGCCTTAGGTCCTCCTGTAGACGTGCCTATAGAAATAATTCCTACTTTTCTTTCTGTTGTTACCCTTGTCTTTGGTATTTCAACCTTAGGAACTTCTATTTTTGTTTCAGCAGTTTTAACTGGAGGCTTTCTTTTTACAATTCCTCTTCTGCCAATTGTTTTAATTTTATCAATTAGCATTCCTTTAATCTTGATAATATTCACTGAAAGCTCAGCAAGATTTTTAGGTATAAAATCAACTGCACCAAGTTCAAGTGCTTCAAGAGTTACCTTCGCACCTTCAGTTGTAAGAGAACTTACCATGATTACAGGAACAGGACATTTATTCATTATCTCTTTTAATGCGGTTATGCCATCCATTCTTGGCATTTCAACATCCATTGTTACAATATCTGGTCTAAATTCCTGAACCATCTGGACAGCCTCAACTCCGTCCCTTGCTGTACCGATTACTTTTATTTCAGGGTCTTCCTGAAGCATTGAAGTAATAGCTTTTCTCATAAAGGCTGAATCATCTACAACTAAAACTTTAATCATATATGCCCCTTAAAAACCAAATTCTTTAAGTAAGTCATCAACATCTTCCTGTGATACTTTTTCAACTTCTTTTTTCGCCATTTCTTTCTCCTCAATCTTCAATCCAAAAGTAGTTATAAGACGAACAAGTTCTACTTCAAGGTCACCTACAAGAGTAATCACCTTTTTAAGAACCTGTCCTGTTAAATCCTGAAATGATTGAGTTGTGAGTATCTCTGTCAAGTCATCTTCAAGAGAGTTTTTAAAATTCCTGAGAAATTCTATACTTTCAGAAGGTCCTTGTATCTGTCTTATATGGTTTGCTACATCATCCATTTTTAAAATATATTTTTCAACAATTTCCATTGTTTTATTAGCTGCTTCTTCTGTTTTATCAATGACCATCTGTAACTGATCAACTGCTCTTGGCATTCTTTCAGTAGCTATTTCCTTTAATTTTGGATCAAGTGCTTCTCTGAAACTTTTTAAAGAGTCATGTAGTTTCCTCGCTACTTTTCCCACTTCTTTAAATAAATCACTCTGACTTTTCTGAATTATGTTATTCATTACTTTATTTGCCTGCTCATAATCTCCCTGCGCAACCATATTCATAAAATTGGTTATTTCTTCAAGAAGAATATATCTTGGATCATCTTTAGAAACACCTTTTTCTTCATAAAACTTTACAGGGTCAATGACCTCTCTGACAGTCATTTCTCCACCTATTCCACTCAGTTTTTTAACGACCTCAACTTTATCACCTTCATCATGAAACTCTACTATTTCTTCTTCAAAAAGGCTCTGGTCTTCAGAAGGAATTAGCTTTTTTGTATCCAGTAAAACAAGTAATCTATCATCTAATCGGGCAACTCCTTCTACCTGGGTCTGCCCATGCTGCATAAACTCTTCAGCAGGCTCAACATTTGTTTCATCTATATTTACCACACCCGTAATGTCATCAACTAATGCACCAAATGTTATCTTGCCTGATGAAACAACTATTACTTTGCTACCATTGTTTTCTTCAGGAATACCGAGAATTCTTTTTAAATTCACAATGGGAATTACTCTACCGCGGAGATTTGTGACTCCTTCAACATAATAGGGCACACCTGGCATCTTTGTAATTTGAGGTAGTTTAATGATTTCCTGCACCTTAAGAATGGGAACAGTATATTCATTTTTTTCAAGAATAAAACCAATGTACTGTTTCATTTTCACACTCCTAAGAATTTATTTTACAGTTAAAACTTTTCTTGAAAGAACTGCAAGGTCAAGAATTAAAACAACCTTTCCATCGCCTGTAATTGTAGCTCCCATTATACCGCATTCTTCAGAGTCTATGCCGTTTATAGTCTTTATAACAATTTCTTCCTGACCGATTACAGAATCTACAGATATACAAAATCTCCTATCTCCTACACTGGCAACAAGAATATACTTTCTGTCATTGTCAACTCCACCAGATGTTGAAAGAATTTCATTAAGCAAGAAAAGTGGTAAAACTCTGTCTCTTATTGTAAGAACCCTTTGTCCTGTTACTTCTTTAATTTCATCAATACCTATCCTTAATGTTTCTTCAATCATTGACTGAGGTATGGCATAAATCTCCTCTCCTACCTGAACCATCATAGCCTGAATTATTGCTAATGTAAGAGGTAAGCTTATTCTAAAAGTAGTACCTTTATCTTTTTCTGTAAAAATTTCCACATATCCATTGAGTTTCGCAACATTGGATTTAACAACATCCATTCCAACTCCTCTGCCACTCAATTCTGTTGACACATCCTTTGTGGAAAATCCTGGTAAAAAAATTAAGTTTATTATTGCTTCTTCAGACATCTTTTCAGCTTCTTCAAGAGTAATAAGCCCTTTTGTAATTGCTTTTGCCTTAACAGCTTCATAATCTATACCTTTCCCATCATCAGATATATCTATCACAATTTGAGTTCCTTTCTGATATGCATTTATGACAATTTTACCTTTTGATGGCTTTCCCTTAGAAATTCTTTCTTCTGGAGACTCTATTCCATGATCTATTGAATTTCTTATTATGTGAACAAGAGGGTCTCCAATATGTTCAATAACTGATTTATCAACCTCTGTATCCTCACCAATAATCTCAAGATCAACTTCTTTGCCAAGTGTTCTTGCAAGGTCTCTCACCATTCTGGGAAACTTTACAAAAACTTTCTGAAGAGGTTGCATTCTCATTTTCATTACAGCAAGCTGCAAATCTGAAGTAACTCTATCAAGAAATGCAGTGGTTTCCACAAGCCCTTCTACATGTTCATCTCCTGCATATTTTGCTTCAAGTTTGTTTGAGAGATTAAGCAACCTATTACGAGCAAGAACTATCTCTCCTGCAAGATCCATTACTTTATCTATTCTTTCAACATCAACCCTCAATGTGGCAACTTCTTTTTCTTTTGGAGCTTGTGTCACAACTTCTTCAGGCTTTGAAGAAGGTTTAGACTCAATTTCCTCAGTTTCAGCTTTTTCAATTTTTTGTTCTATCTCTTCAGTTTTTTCAGGTTCTTGAAGAGAAGCTTTTTCAAGAGCTTTATCAAGTAAATCCAAAATTGGTTGAATATTTTCAGTTATTTCTTCTTTTGCTTTAATGTGTGAAATTAGAATTCTTAGTGTATCTACAGCTTTCAAAATAGCATCAGTTATTTCAGCAGAGATTGGAATCTCTCCCTCTCTTACCTTTTTTAAAATTGTCTCTGCTCTGTGAGCAACATCTACAACATTTTGAAATCCAAGAAATCCAGCTGCTCCTTTGAGGGTATGCATTCCTCTAAATATCTCATTGATAATTTCAGCATCCTGTTTTTGTTCAAGTTCAACAAAAAGAGGATCAAGCTGTTCAAGAATTTCTTCTGCTTCAACAATAAATTCGTTTATTATTTCATCCATCTCATCAGCCATTACTGTCCTCCTTTAAGAGATGGTCTTTTCTGAGCAATTTTTTCAAGTTTTTCCTTCAAAACCTCTCCTGTAAAAGGCTTTACTATATAGTTGTCAACTCCTGCTTTTATTGCTTCAATAACTTTTTCCTTTTCAGCCTCAGCTGTTACCATTAAAAAGGGTATATCTTTTAAAGCTGGGTCATTCCTTATATTCTTTAAAAGTTCTATACCCTCCATAACAGGCATGTTCCAGTCTGAAACTACAAGACCGTATTCTGTATTACGTAACTTTCTTAAAGCATCCTCTCCGTTTTCTGCTTCATCAATATTTTCAAAGCCAAGTTGCTTAAGAAGATTTTTTACAATTCTACGCATTGTTGGAAAATCGTCAACTACCAGAACTTTTATTTTATAATTAAACATATTATCCTCCTATTTATTAAAAATTTTTTTAACTATTTTTTTCATACTTTCGCTAATCTGTTCAGCATTTGTAGGTTTTACAAGATAGTCATCAACTCCTGCTTCAAAGGCTCTTCTTTTCTCATCTTCATCAGCCTCTGTTGTTATCATAACAATAGGAATGTTAGACATATCAGGGTTTGCCCTTACCTGTTTTATAAACTCTATTCCGTCCATATAGGGCATATTCATATCTGTAAGAATCAAATTTATTCGTTCAAGCCCAAGTTTTTGAAGCGCCTCTATACCATTTTCAGCTGTTACAACCTCATATCCTTTGCTTTTAAGTATCAGAGATATCATTTTTCTTGTTGTTTTATCATCATCCACTACAAGAACTTTCATAATATCCTCCTCACTAAACTTTTTGATATACAACAACTTTATTTATAACTATAGGACGAAATGCTCTTGTAATATTATGAAGACTTTCAGAAGTTCCTACAAAAAGATAACCCTTTGGTCTTAATACATCATAAATAAGCGAAACAGCTTTTTTCTTTGCTTTGTCATCAAAATAAATTAAAACATTCCTGCAAAACACAACATCCAGTCCTTTAAGCTGTTTGACTTCTCTTTCATCTATCAAATTTATACTCAGAAATTTTACCATTGATTTTATGGCATCAGAAAGAACATACATTCCTCCGCTGTCTTTAAAATATTTTGCCATATACTGAGGTGGAATATTTCTTACAGAATAAGAGCCGTAAATGGCTCTTCTTGCTGACATAAGAACACCTTCACTTATATCAGAAGCGTATATTTCCTTTCTAAATGAGACTAATTCTGGTAAATCATATAAAATCATCGCAATTGTGTAGGGCTCTTCTCCTGTTGAACAGGCAGCAGACCATATCTTTATATCTTTTCTACCCATCTGAGTATTTTCTTTTATAATTTGCGGGATAAGATTTTGAGCAAATACTTCAAACTGCTGGGGTTCTCTGAAAAAAAATGTTTCATTTGTTGTAATAGCATCAAAAAGTCTTGCTATATCATGTTTATTTGCACTGTATCTTAGAAAATAAAGATAGTCTTCAAAATTACGTAGATTTTTTTCCCTTAAAATTCTGCTAAGTCTATTTTCAAGAAAATATTTTTTATTATCAGGCACATAGATACCTGTTTTTTCATATATAAAATCCCTCAACTGTTTAAAAACTTCTTCATTTATTGCTGCGGAAGAGGAAGCAGACATTATGGTCATATTTTCTGTAAAACCTCCTCTATTTTTTCTCTGACTTCTTTATCAGGATGCTGTTTTTTAGATGCCAGAATATCATAAACCTGAGGCATAGAAATCTCTGATAAAGCTTCTACAGCAGCAATTACAACAGGAGGGAAGGGATCGTCTAAGAGAGGAGTAAGTTTTTCAAGAAGAACCTCTGGATCACATGCTTTAGAAATTGATTTTATAGTGTAGTATCTTATCCATGCGTCTTCATCTTTAAGGCATTTAAATAGTTCATCAGAACAGAAATTAGCTTCTCCCAATGCCAGAATAGCTACTTTTTTCAATTCTTTATCGTCAGACTTAATAAATTCAAGAATTTTAGATATAGCTTGCTCTGTTGCAAGTCTTCCAAGTGCATATAAAGCTGTTTTTCGCACTTCTTTGTCTTCGCACTGAACAAGCATATTTAAAATATCAAATGAATATATCACTCCTGCTAAAGCTTGCTTTACTTCTCTTTTATAAGATTTTAGGTTCTCTAAAAACTTTTCCTGGTTAATTGATATAAGAGCTGATACAATAACTTCAATAATATCTGAATATATTTCTCTGTCAAGTAAATTTAAAAGAGGCTCATAAGCCTCAGAAGCTCTTATCATTCCTAAAGCTTCTATCGCAGCTTTTCTCACATTTGCATCCTGATCCTCTATAGATTTTTTTATAAGAGGCTGTATAACTTCTGTGCTACCAATCTCACCAAGTGCCTTTGCAGAGGCAATTCTTATATCCCTCTTTAGATCTTCAAGAAGTTTTATAAGAATTGGAACCGCTTTTTTACTTCTTAATTTACCGAGCACTTTTATAACAAAAGCTTTAGCCCGATATTTAAGTTTATTCTTTTCAATCATTGAAAGGAGTTCATCTTCTGAGTTTATAGAAAGCAATGTTTCTTCTAAAGCCTGTATTTTTTCATCATAATCAAAACAGCTTGGATCAAGACCTCCAGCTTCTTCTACAATAAACGGAACCGCCTCTATGAGATTGGTTAATTTTATACCTTTCAAAGCTATTAGCTTTTCATCCCACTCTTGTTCTTTAAAAATAGAGAGAATCTCTTCTTTCAAATCCTGTCCGTCTGGAATTATGCCTATTCTTATAAGTGCTTTAACGATTTGTTGCTTTTCATCCTTCGTCGCAACAGGAAAATATTTCAAAAGAGGTTCTGCAACTTTTTCAGTTCCTATTTTACCCAGTGTTTCTATTGCTTCTGCTTTAATTAAAATTGATTCTGTGTTTAAAAGAAGTTCACCTATTTTATCTGCAGCTTCTTCTGCCTTTAGTTGGGCAAGTGCCTGTAAAACATAAAAAACCACCCATTCCTCATCTTTCAAACTTTCTATAAGCGCAGGAATTGCCTGTCTATATCCGAGTTCTCCTAAGGCATGAGCAGTAGCAGCTCTGACATTGCCATTTGGGTCTTTAAGTAAAGGGATTAGTTTTGAAGCATCAAAGCCTTTTTTAATATTTGCTATTAAATCAAGTGAAAACTTTCTGATATCAGGGTCTTTATCCTTAAGAAGTTTGTAGAGAAGTTCAGGAGCTTTATGTCCCACTTCTTTAATTATCAAAATTGCTATATTTCTCAAATAAACATCTTCCTCTCTTAAAAGAGGAACAACCATGTATGTAACAACTTCACCTGGATTTATTAGAAAAAAATTATCTTTGCTACCAATAGATATAAGAGCCTGTGCTGCTGCCTCTTGAACAGCGGTATTTTCATCTCTTAGTGCCTTTATCAATGGATAAATCGCTCTTTCATCAGTCAAAGCAAGTTCTTCTGCTGCTTGTCTGCGAACTGAGGAGTCAGGATTATGAAGAAGTTTAAGCACTAATTGCTTTATATTTTTCATTTCTGAACCTCCAGAAGCAATTGATAATATTATACAAAATTTTTTAATTAATCAACTTCTTTTGCAAGAAAATTTTTGAGCTTTAGCAAAGTCTTACCATGAATCTGACTTACTCTGGATAAAGAAATACCTAAAACCTGAGCAATTTCCTTCATGTTTAACTCTTCATAATAATAAAGGGATATGATAAGCTTTTCAGTTTCGGAAAGATTTTCTATTGCAGAAGTTAGTTTTTCCTTTAATTCACGAAATTTTATATCTTCAAAAATATTTTTTTCATCTGAAATAACTTCAAGAAGATTTAGTTTATCTCCATTTTCTCCAACTACAAAACTATCTAAACTTACTATATCAGAAGCTGTTATACTCTGATAAACTTCTTGTAACTCCTCCTGAGTAATATTTAAATAATTAGCCAATTCTTCATCTGTTGGGTCTTTGCCAGACTGTTTTAAATTTTTGTAAGTTTTTTTTACATTTTCTACTTTTTTACGGAATTCTTTTGAAAAAACATCCACTGAACGAATTTCATCCAGTATAGCACCTCTTATCCTGTAGTCTATAAAAGCAACAAGTGGGACATTTAATGAAGGATTATATTTATTTAATGCTTCAAGTAATCCCTTTATTCCAGCAGAAATTAAATCTTCTAACTCTAAAACAGATTGAACAATATGATGGTATCTTAAAGCATAATGCTTTATTTTTGGCAAAAACTGTTTAATGAGGCTCTCTTTATCATCTTCAGAATAAAGCATAAAATTATTTACTTAGTGATTTTTTTAGAAAAAACTGCATTCCTCCTTTTAATAAATCCACATCTCTCTTAAGAAACTGTTTTGCAAGTTCAATAAGCTTTTTTGAAAAATCAGATGTTGGATAAAGAGTTATATAAGGTTTCTGAGCAATAACAGCTTCTTTTATTTTTTCATCGTATGGAAGAGCTCCCAGCCAATCAAGAGTTATCCCAAGAAATCTTTCAGCAACCATTGAAAGTTTCCTGAAGGTCTCCTTTGCTTCCTTATGATTTTTAGTATTGTTCACAACTATACGAAAATTTGTCTCTCCATGTTCTTTATAAAGCACCTTAATCAGTGCATAGGCATCTGCAATTGAAGTTGGTTCAGGAGTAACAATTACAATATTGTCATGGGCAGCAGAACAGAAAAAAGTTACATTATCTGAAATTCCTGCTCCTGTATCAATAAGAAATATATCGTAATCATTATCAATACTTTCAAGCTCTTCAATAATTTTCATTTTATGGACAGATGTAAGTTGAGTTAATTCTCTTATTCCAGAACTCGCTGGAATGATATCAATTCCTTCAGAAGTCTTGACAATAATATCTTTTATTGATTTCTCACCAGAAAGTAAATGTTTTATGTTATATTTCGGTGCTATTCCAAACATTATATCAATGTTACTTAAACCAACATCAGCGTCCATTAGAAGCACTCTTTTTTGCATGCTTCTCAATATAAGTGCAATATTTGTTACAAAGTTGGTTTTCCCAACACCTCCCTTCCCGCTTGAAACAGCTACAATTCTCGGGACATTAGTTTGAGCATTAGTTTGCACATACTCCTCCTACAATGAGATTCGTTATCGTATCAGGTGGCAATACTTTAACTTGAGGCTCTCCATATGCCCCAGAAGTAATAAAGCTTACAGGTTTCCCTGATAAAACTGACAGATTATATAAATTCCCATAAGTTTGCGCTAAATCAATCTTACTAAAACCTATGCAATCAACTGAAGCAGTATCCATTGTTTTTAATATCTTGAAGCTTGATTGCATTGACATTGATGCATCCATAATAAGACATTTTTTTATAGGCATATCCTTCAACAGATTTTTAAGTTCTCCTGCAAGACTTATATTTACATCTCCGGGAGTATCAATAAGTAAATTTTTTTTATCAATTTCTTTATGCATTATTTTATAAAGTTCTTTTGGTTCATTTATAAATTTTGCCTCACATTTTAGCTTTAATGCTACTTCTTTTATATAAGCCACAGATGAAATTCTCTGGTCAAGAGAAATAACCATTATCTTCTTGTTATTGTCTTTTAAACTTTGTCCTATTTTAAAAATTGTAGTTGTTTTTCCAACTCCAGGAAGTCCATAAAAAATGTATCCCTTTTCTTCATCAAAATTATTCCTACAGGTTTTTAATTCATTTTCAATAGCCATTCTTAATTCATTCATATCATTAGCTTTTTCCAGAAGCATTAATGCAAGATATGGTTCAACATTGTTTTTTATCAGAAAATTATAAAGTCCTCTTTTAGAAATATCATCAAGCGAAGGGAATAGTTTTGTAATGCTCTCTCTCAAAAGACTTACCTCAGCTTTAAGCTTTTCTATTTCTTTAAATACTCCGTGGTCAAATTTCCATGAATCTTCAGTCTGCAGTCTGTGTCCTAATGTCTCCTGAGCAGTAAAAGTTTCTTCTTCATCTATGGCAGCAGTAATTTCTATAAAAGAATTATTTGAAAGAGGCTCTTTTTTAGAGGAAGTTGATAAAATCACAGCATTTGGTCCCATCTCTTTTTTAACTGTTTCTAAAACTTCTTTAAAAGTTCTACCCTGAAACTTTTTTATTTTCATCATTTTCCTCCTAATTAAGTTTTACTGTGCCAAACATAAGTATTTTTACTCCAGGAGCTATTTCCTGTGGCGAAAGAACAGGTAAAGATGGTGCAATTCTTTCAATTGCTCTCTTTATAAATCTTCTTATTGACTGCGAACATATCAACACAGGCTGATAACCCTTTACAGTTGCCTCATCAGCCATCTTCTTTACATTTTCAATGGTTTTTTCCATTAACAAAGGATCTGTAGCAAAATTTATACCCTGTGGTGTTGTCTGGAGAGATTCAATAAATGTCCTCTCAAGAGATGGCTCAAAAAGAATTGCAGAAATAGAACCGTCAGGATTTTGGACACTTTTTGTTATTCTTCTTGACAGTGCCTGTCTAACATGCTCTGTTAAAATGTCAGGGTCTTTAGTTACATTAGCATACTCCGAAAGGGTTTCAAGTATTGTCTGTAAATCTTTTATTGATACCCTTTCCCTTAATAGATTCTGAAGCACTTTCTGCACCTGAGAGAGTGTTAAAAGATTTGGAATCAAATCATCAACAACTCTTGGATGAGTTTTAGCAAGATTATCAAGTAATCTTTGAGTTTCTTGTTTTCCGAGTAATTCATAACCATAATTTTTAAGAACTTCTCTCAAATGGGTAACTATAACTGATGAAGCATCAACAACAGTAAATCCAAGCATCTGTGCTTTTGAAACATCTTTTTCTTCAATCCACAACGCATCTACTCCAAAAGCAGGGTCTTTTGTAGGAATTCCATCAATATCCTGTCCAGGGCGGGCACCTATTGCAAGAAATCTTCCAAGAATTATTTCAGAAGTTGCTATCTCAACTCCCTTTATAAGAATGCTGTATTGAGAAGGTTTGAGCATTAAATTATCTTTTATATGTATTGATGGAACAATGTAACCCATTTCCATTGCAATCTGTTTTCTAAGAGAACGAATCCTTTCTACAAGAGAACTTTCTCCCTCAACAAGTGGAATAAGATTATAGCCAATCTCAAGAGAGATAGGATCAACCCTGAGAAGGCTTTCAAGTTGAGCTTCCATTGAAACAGGTTTTTCCTCTACAGGAGGCGGAGGAAGTGCTTCTTTTTCCTTTTTCTCTTTACTTATCATTAAATAAGCAATTGCACCCGATACCACGGCTATAATTATAAAAGGAAGATGAGGTAAGCCCGGAATCAACCCAAGCAAAAGAAGTACTCCAGATGCTGTTGCCAATGTTTTAGGATTTTTAAAAAGCTGCTGAAGTATATCCTGCCCAAGATTTGATTCCGTTGCTGCTCTGCTAACAACTATTCCTGCTGCAGTTGATGTAATAAGAGCAGGAACCTGCGCAGCCAATCCATCACCAATTGTAAGTATTACATAGGTCTGAACAGCATCTCCAATTGGCATACCTTTTTGAAGCACTCCAATGAGTATTCCTCCAATAATGTTTATAATCATAATTATTATGGCAGCAATTGCATCACCTCTAATGAATTTACTTGCTCCATCCATTGCTCCATAAAAGTCTGCTTCTCTGCTTATTTCTTCCCTTCGGCGTCTTGCTTCCTTTTCATCAATAAGTCCTGCATTTAAATCTGCATCAATGCTCATCTGTTTACCAGGCATGGCGTCAAGAGTAAAACGAGCAGACACTTCTGCAATTCTTCCAGCTCCTTTGGTTATTACAATAAAGTTAATAATTACAAGAATTAAAAAAACTATCAAACCAACTACAAAATTTCCACTTACAACAAACTCTCCAAATGCTTTTATAACCTTACCTGCTGCTTCTGTGCCAAGCTCACCTCTTGTTAAAATCAGACGAGTTGATGCAATGTTAAGAGAAAGTCTCATAAGTGTAGCAATTAATAAAACAGAAGGAAACACTGAAAAATCAAGGGGTTTTCTCACATAGGAAGCTACCAAAATAATCAAAATTGAGAGGGTTATGCTCATTGTAAGGGATAAATCAAGCATAAATGGAGGAATGGGAACAATCATGAATATCAATATAAGAATTATTCCAACTGCAACAAGCACATCACTTCTTATGTAATTCATAATATTCATGCGATCTGTCTTCCTTTAATTTTATAAACAGTAGCTAAAATAGTAGCTACTGCTTTATAGAGTGCTTCAGGAATTTCCTCTCCAAGAGGAATTCTATACAAAGCCCTTGCAAGGGGCTTGTTTTCATATATGGGTACGCCCGAAGCTCTTGCTATCTCTTTTATCCTTTCCGCAAGAAGATTTGCTCCCTTTGCCACAACCTCAGGTGCATTCATATTTTTTGAGTCATACTTTACGCAAACAGCAAGATGCAAAGGGTTTGTAATAACAACATCAGCCTTTGGAACTTCCTGCATCATTCTTTTACGTGCCATCTCTCTCTGTAAGCTTCTTATTCTTGCTCTTACCATTGGTGAACCTTCTGTTTCTTTGAATTCTTCTTTTATTTCCTGTTTTGTCATTCTTAAATTTCTCTCATACTGCCATCTTTGATATGCAAAATCTATACCTGCAAAAACAGTAAGCATTATAAGACAAGCAAGTATGAGTTGATAAATTTTTTGAAATGAAATACCTGCAATAGCCTTTACATCCATATCAATCAAAAGTGGCAGAATATTGACATCTTTTTTCAGAACAAAATATATAACTATACCAAGAGCAACCAATTTTAAAATACCCTTTATGGTCTCAAACAAAGCATTCAGGGAAAAAAGTTTTTTTATGCCTTTTAATGGACTTATCTTTGATACATCAGGAACTAATGTTGCTCCTGTAAAAAGAAAACCTGTTTGAATAAAATGAACAAGCAAAACACCAAAAAGAAGTACTCCTCCAATTGGAAGAAATTGAATAAAATACCATTTTATTTCATCTTTTATTATTGTAATTATAGCACTTGCAACAAACTCTGGATTTTTAACTCTTGTAAATGCCTCTTTCATATGTTGCATTATTGAGATTAAAAATGTGCCAGAAAAAACAAAATAAAGGAAAATCATCCACGTTCCTATGATACCAGTAAGTTCTCTACTTCGGGGGACTTCACCCTTTTGCCGAGCTTTTTCTCGCCTTCGCGGGGTAGCCTGTTCAGTTCGTTCTTGCAGTTCTTCTGGCATAGCTTACCTCAAAAGACCAAATAAAGCATCTTTAAGATTTATAAATGCCTTTGAAAGAACCATTGTGAAAATAGGAATGCTCAACCACATAACTGCAATACCCGTGGCAAGCAAAAGCGGGAATCCGACAAAAAAAACATTTGCCTGAGGCATAATCCTTGATAAAAATCCAAGTCCTATATTCATAAGAACCTGAACAAGTAAAACAGGAGCAGCGAGTTTTAAAGCAAGAGGGAACATAATATAGGAAAAGGCTATTATATTTCCTGAGAAAGAAAATTTTATAGGAAATTCAAAAGTCTTAACTATCATTTCAACAAAACTCAGATGTAAATCTAAAGAGAAAAAAAGAGCAATTGTGAACATCTCATAGAAAATACTAAGAGGTCCCATAAGTTCACCAAACTGAGGATTAAAAACATTTGCAATAGTAAAACCAATCTGCATACTCATCCATTGAGAAGCTATCTCAACTGCAGCAATAATAACCCTTACCATGATACCTATAGCCATTCCAAAAACAACAGCATTAAAGAGAGAAATAAGCAAATTTTCCTCTTTTACATGTATAAAAGGAATAATAGCAAGAGATATAGAAAGAGCAAAAAAGAATCTAAACATTATTGGAACAGTCCTACTGCCAATGTATGGAAGAAAGAAAAGTATTATAGAAACCCTTATGAAAACAGGAATAAAACTATAAAAATTCGTTGTAAGAAGTTCTAAGTAGTTCATTTAACATACATGGGAAGGTTTTCAAAAATTCCCCTTGTAAATTTCGTCATTATATTGACCATCCAGGGAATTGTAAGAAGCAATGTTAAAAAAACAGCAATAACCTTTGGAACAAAGCTTATTGTCATCTCCTGTAACTGGGTTATTGCCTGAAATAGTCCTATAATAAGACCAACAAGAAGGCTTACAAGTAACACAGGACCTCCAACCAGAAGAATGGTTTCAAAGGTCTGTTTTGAAATATAGTTTAAAAATTCTACTGTCATTTAAATCCTCCTGCAAGTGAGCCTATAATCAATTGCCATCCATCAACTAAAACAAAAAGCAATAACTTAAAAGGCATTGATATCATAACTGGTGGAACCATAAACATTCCCATAGATAGCAATATGCTTGCCACAACAATATCAATAACCAAAAAAGGAAGGAAGATTAAAAATCCGATTTCAAAAGCCCTTTTAAGTTCACCAAGAGCAAAGGCAGGAACAACAATTTTCATCGGTAAATCCATAGGAGTTGCAGGTTTGACTTCTGTTTTTGAAAGTTTGAAAAACAGGGCAAGGTCTTTTTCTCTTGTCTGCTTCAGCATAAACTCTTTAAATGGAACTGATGCTTTACTTATCGCCTCTTCCATGTTTATCTCTTTTTTTGACAGTGGTAAGTAAGCTTCATTGTAAACTCTGTCAACTGTTGGAGACATAATAAAAAGGGTAAGAAACAATGCAAGCCCGATTATAACTTGATTCGGAGGAACTGAAGGAGTTCCAAGTGCCTGTCTTAACAGAGAAAGAACAATAACAATTCTTGTAAAAGATGTCATCATGATTAATACTGCTGGTAGAAAGCTTAACAGAGTTATAAATACAAGAATGTCAATGGCACTTGAAAAACCAAATAACCCTCCTTGAGCAGACTGAGGTGCAGCAAAACAAAGTGTTGGAGATAAAATTAAAAGACAGCTAAATAAACCTCCTTTGAATATCCTTTGCCAGAGAGTTCTTCTCTCCTCTGTCTGCTCTTCAAAGATTGCCTTAATCTTTGAAGAATCAAGTTTACTTATCAGATTAATTCCATGCTCCGATATCCCAACCAAAAGATATTCATCAAAGGCTTTTACCACACCTATACCTTTTTTATAACCTATTGGCTGATAGTAAATAATCTGAATAAATCCCTTTCCTGGATTTATCTTGTTTTTCATTAATCGCAAAACAATATATAGGGCTACAATAATAAAAATTAAGGATAATATGGCTTTAAAATATTCCATTGTATCCTCTCAACCAAGCTGTTTTACTCTTTCTTGAGGGCTTATAATATCTGTAATTCTTATGCCGAACTTTTCATTTACTACAACTACCTCACCTCTTCCAACAAGCTTGCCATTGACATAAACTTCCATTGGTTCGCCAGCGAGTTTATCAAGGGCAACAACAGAACCCTGAGTTAATTGAAGAAGTTCCTGAACAAGAATTCTTGTTCTTCCGATAACAACTACCAGTTCAAGAGGAATATCAAGAATAAAATCAATATCTCTTGTCTTTGGTTTTTCTTCAGTAACGGTAAATTCATCTATATGAGGTGACTGAACTTCCTCTTTTGCTTTCATTGCCTTTTCCATCTCAAGAGCTTTTGCCATATCAAGCTCTTCTTCAAGTTCTTCCTGAGATGATTGTTGCTGAACCTCCTTTTCCTCCATTTTATGCCTCCTTTATTATTTTTATTGCATAATTTCCCTTAAATGTTCCTAATTTGCCTTTAAATTTAGGAACACCTTCTACAAGCAAATCCACTTCTTCGTCTATTCTTCTTTGAAGAGTGACAATGTCACCTGATTTAAGGTCTAATAATGTTTTAAAGTCTATAGTTACTTTGCCTAAAATAGCTTCAACCTGCACAGGTGCATTTTTTATTTGTGCCTTAAGTCTTCCTATCCATTTCATATCCATTTCATCTCTGTCTGCAAGAAAGGCACTATAAAGTTTTTCTTTTATAGGTTCTACTGAAGAATAGGGAATGCAAACCATAATTTTACACTCTCTTGTTTCTATTTCAAGGGTAAACTCTGTTTCAATTACCACATCAACAGGGGTGACTATTGTAACAAATTGAGGATTCATCTCTGTTCTTATAAAATGAGGTTTTATCTGGAAAATAGGCTTCCATGCTTCCTCCATACTTTCAAGAAACATCATAACAACCTTGTGAATTATTCTTTGCTCGATAGGCGTAAACTCTCTTCCTTCTGGTTTGTAATAACCTTTTCCTGAGCCGCCAAAATAAAATTCAATTAGAGTAAAAATCATAGGCGCATCAAAAACAACGAGACTAAAACCTCTGAGAGGTTCAAGTTTTATAATATTTAGACTTGAAGGAAAAGGAACAGAGCGGAGAAAATCATAGAATTTTGTAATATTTACATTTACATTTATCACATCTACTATTTTTCTTATGTCTGAGGCAAGACTTACTCTGAAACTTCTTGCAAGACGCTCATTTATAATATCCAAAGAGGGCATCTTGCCGCGAACAATCTTTTCCTGAGAAGTAAAATCATAGGGTCTAACTCCAGAAGGAGCTTCTGCTGTTTCTGTCTCAACCTCTCCTCCTGAAATGCCCTTTAGCAGAGCATCAATCTCATCTTGGGATAAAATCTCGTCGTCTGGCATGGCTACTGCATTACAAAATCTGTAAGATAAACATTTATAACTGTACCTTCACCAAGAATCTGATTCGCTCTTTGTTTTATCTCGTCTTTAAGAAGCAATTTACCCTCAGGAGTAATCAATTCGTCAGATGTTTTATTTGTTAAAAGAGTTATTATAGCATCCCTTATCTGTGGCGTTTTGTTTTTTGCCTGTTCAGCCAACTTTGCATCAGAAAGTTCAATCTGCACAGAAACTTTAAGATATTTAGTTCCACTTTGATCCATCAAATTTACAACAAACGGTTCAAGAGCAAAATTTATACCCTGAACTTCTTTTGAATCCTTCGTAGCAGAGCCTTTGCCATGTTCTGCACCTTTACCAGTTAGAAAAAAATAAGCTCCTCCTGCTCCAACTATTAAAACTATCGCAGCAATAATAATCAGTAATGGAAATTTAGTTTTTTTCTTAGGTTTTTCAGGTTGTTCCTTAGGCTGTAGTTCTTCCTCTTCTAACTTTGTAGCTTTTTCTTTTGCCATACTCCTTCCTCCTTTTATTCTTTTTAGGTCTATTTTTCAATTACCTCCAATTGTCATTCCGAGGCTGCGGAAGCAGCCGAGGAATCTCCTCCTTTTTTCTATTGCATCAAAGAGAGATTCCTCGCACCCATTAAGGGCGATTGGAATGACTGTTAGTAATTGAATACCCTCTTCTTTTCTAAATTAAAATATTTAGCATAGTTTATGCCAGATTTTGTAAATTATATAAAAGTCAATAGACAAAAGCTTTATAGAAGTTAAATTCTGTGCCAATTTTTTGACGATTTGAATTTTCTTTTTGACAGCATTATCTTAAAAACCATTTTTTTATTTCATCAAGAGAGATAAACTTTCTTACAGGTCTTCCATGAGGACAGTGTTCAGGATCAGAAGTTCTTTCAAGTTCCTGAAGTAAAGCCTTAATTTCAAAATGGTTAATTTTCTCATTTGCCCTTAAAGAGCTATGACATGCTATTGTTGCTGCAATTTTTCTTTTTATCTCAATAAAATCTGGTGTAGATGTTCCTTCTTTAAGTGTTAATGCGATATTTTCAATCATTCCTGCTATATCTATATATTTAATAATCTCAGGTAATGCTCTTATTACTATTGAATTTTCTCCAAAATCTTCAGCTTCAATGCCGAGTTCATTGAGTATGTGTAGATTTTCTTTTATTAAAACATAATCCTGCGGATTTAAGTTTATAACATGGGGAAAAGTAAGTTTTACAATTTGTTCACTCATTTTATTTAAAATCTTCTCAAAATTTACCCTCTCATGCGCTGCATGGAAGTCAAGAAAGACAATTCCATCCACCCTTTGAATCACAACAATTGCGTCACCAATACTGAAAAAGTGAAAAATTTCTTCTTTGTTAAAAATTGACTCTGTATAAAATGCAGAAATTTGAGATATTGAAGACAAATCTGCATTTACCTTCCACTGATTGGTCTCTTCTGCAATCATTGATGATTTAACTTGATATTCACTCATTCTAAAAATAAGCTGATGAATTATTTGGGGTTCACGAAATCTTACTTCTTTTTTTGCAGGATGAACATTAAAATCTACATCCTCTGGTGGAAGATTTATAAAAATAAAAAACTGAGGATGATTTTCATTGATATGAAAAGCTTTATATATAGTATTAACAATTGAAAAATCTTTTACAGGCCTGCGGTTTACAAAGATTAATTGTCTACCCTTGGATTTTCTCAGAAGTTCTTCTCCGCCAAGAAATAACTCAATTTTATAGTTATCTTTTGAAATTGTTTTAAACTTAAGCTTCTCTGTAAATTCTAAACCAAAAACCTGTGATATTCTATCATATAAAGTTTTTACCTGAGGTATATTTAAAACTTCTTCTCTATCAATAAATAAAGAAAAGGAAATTTCTGGATAGGCAAGACAGTAATTCTGGACTGTTTCAATAATATGTGCTTTTTCAGTATAAGAAGATTTAAGAAACTTTCTTCTGACAGGTGTATTAAAAAAGAGATCTCTAATCTCTACTGTTGTTCCCTTAGTAACTACAGGCTTCTGCGATACTAAATTACCTCCCGTAAGATAAACCTCTGTACCTGTGTCTTCATCTTTATACTGGGTAATAATTTTGAGCTTGCTTACATTTGCTATTGAGTAAAGAGCTTCACCTCTGAATCCGAGAGAAGAGATTCTTTGAAGGTCCTTTTCATCTTTTATTTTACTCGTTGCATGTCTCTGAAAAGCCAATATAACATCATCCGATGGAATTCCTTCTCCATCATCTATTACTTTTATTTCAGCAATTCCAAATTCCTTTATATAAACAGATATAGAGTTCGCACCTGCGTCTATTGAGTTTTCAATCAGTTCTTTTACTACTGAGGCTGGTCTTTCTACAACCTCTCCTGCTGAAATTTTCCCGACAATAGTCTCAGGAAGTATTTTAATTCTATTCAATATACTCTACCACCACGGAGGATATCCATACTCAAACCACCAACCAGGAGAACCATACCAAAACCATATTGAAGGATGCCAGTAATAATTAGGATAGTATTTTGTTTTTTTCCACAGATACGTTGCCTGAGCCTCAATAACAGGAAAAATGTAAGGCATTGTATCAATCTTGCCCTCTTGCAGTCCTTTAAATCTCCCGGCAACTGTTAGTAGTCTTCCTTTTGAGTAAACAGCACAGTCAAGAAAATTTTTTGATTTTACAATAAATCTTCCCTCTGAAGCATCTGTCTCTTCTGGATAACCTTCTCTATCAAGAGGTAAATGAAGAATCTCAAAAACTGTTCCATCCTGAGTATTGATACAATTTGTAATTCTTCCACCCCATAAAAGAGATATATCCTTGTATTTGTCAGGATTATCTTTAACGACTTTGAAAGGCACATCTTTTAATGAAGGAATATCCTGTAAAGGTTTAGGCAAAGTTGCACAACTGAATACAAAAAACAATGAAATTACTAATATAAAAAATTTAACAGAAATAAAAAACTTCTGTAACATAGTTTATTATATCAATTGGATTACAAAGAATCAAAATTATGGAATTTACTTTGTTATTACCTCTTTAAATAGTCTGTAAGTTTTTTGGTATTCAGCATAAGCCTTTTTAAAAATTATAGGGAAGTTGTTCAAATCTTTAAGATTTATAATGAAATCTACGCCTTGAACAAATGCATAAAGCCTATCCATTGTTGCTATTGAATTACTTAGAGAAAATACAATAATCTCTCTTCTCCGATACATCGGAAAAGATAATATTTCCTTGATTATTTCACTGTATTCTTGTCCTATTATAATTAAAACTACGTCTTCAAGTCCGATCATCCCTAAAGCCTCTTCATTATTTGAAGGGCTAAGGCATTCAAAGCCTAATGACCTTAGATAATCAGATAAAGTTTGTTGGATTTCCTTATTGTTTTCGCATATAACAGCTTTTGGCATATTCCATCCTTTTATTTTTTATCATAATCTATATCAAGTTTTAATCCTTCAATATCTGTAGTCTTTTCTCCCCTTTGAGATTTGATTTTATCTATTTCCATAATAACCTTGGATCTTCTTGATGCAAATGCTATAGCTGTTTCTTCAGTTATTAAGCCTTCTTTATAGCATTTAAGAATTGACTGGTCAAAGGTATGCATTCCAGCAGCTTCTGAAGTCTCTATTATGTCATAAAAAGTTTTTTCAGCAGTTTCACCGTTTATAATTAATTCCCTCACTCTTAAAGTATTCCGCATTATTTCTGTTACAGCTACTCTTCCTTTGTCAATTCTTGGTAGAAGCCTCTGTCCTACAACCCATTTAAGTGTATCTGAAATCCTGAGCCTTATATAGGACTCATCATCAGGCGGAAACATTCCAACTATTCTTCCAATCGTCTGTCCTGCATCTGTGGTATGAAGTGTGCTCAGAACAAGATGTCCTGTTTCAGCTGCCATAATGGCTATTTCAAGCGTTTCCCTATCTCTTATTTCTCCAACAAGTATTACATGTGGAGCTTGTCTGAGTGCAGCACGAAGCCCGTCTGCAAAATTATGGAAGTCTACTCCAAGTTCCCTCTGATTAAATGTTGATTTTTTATGGGGGTGTACAAACTCAACAGGATCTTCAAGAGTTATTATATGAGATGCTCTTGTCTCATTAATGATATTTAAAATTGCCGCAAGCGTTGAAGATTTACCAGAACCTGTTGCTCCTGTAACTAAAACAAGTCCCATTCTTTCTTTTGCAATCTCTTTAATTATAGGAGGCAATCGCAGTTCTTCAACTGTAGGTATCTTCACAGGAAGCTTCCTCATAACAATTGAGTAACTTCCTCTCTGAGAAAAAATATTCACCCTAAATCTTGCTTTCTGTATAGCATAGCTTGTATCACAGTATCCATCTTTTATAAGATTTTCAATAAGTCTTTTTTGGTTATTCATCAGGATTAGAGCTATTCTTTCTGTATGAAAAGGAATAAGAGATTCAATCGGAACATTTTTCAATTGAACAGGTTTTAGTTCACCCCAATGAAGCACCTGAAAGGGTCTTCCAACTGTAAAAACAATATCTGATAATTCAGGACAGGTCTCACAAATTTTATCAAGAATATAATCAAATTCCTGTTTCCTCATGTAAGTCCTTCTTGAGGAACTTCTTTAAGAAATTTAACAAATTTCTGCTTGTCCGTTGCTCTTTCATAGGCATCCTCTGGTGCAATTTTGCCTTCCTGAAGAAGTTGCAATAAAGTATCATCCATTGTCTGCATGCCTATTTTTTTGCTTGTCTGCATAATTGAGAGTATTTGATGGGTTTTTCCCTCTCTTATAAGATTTGCAACAGCATAGGTGTTAATCAAAATCTCACATGCTGCAACTCTTCCCTTACCATCAGCCCTTTTTAAAAGTGTCTGAGCAACAACTGCTTGCAAAGACTCACTTAGAGATGTCCTTACCTGCGCCTGCTGTTCAGGTGGAAAAACATCAATAATTCTATCAACTGTTTTAATGGCTGATGAAGTATGAAGTGTACTGAATACAAGATGTCCTGTAGCAGCAGCTTCCAGAGCAAGCTGAATTGTCTCCATGTCTCTCATCTCACCAACCAAAACTATATCTGGGTCTTCTCTAAGAGCAGCTCTTAAGGCTTTCGCAAAGCTTTCTGTATGAGTTCCTACTTCTCTGTAAGAGATAACGCAGCCTTTATTCGGATGAACAAACTCAATGGGGTCTTCAATAGTTATTATTCTTTCTTTTCTGTTACTGTTTGCATAATCAATAATAGCAGCAAGGGTTGTTGATTTTCCTGAACCTGTAGGACCTGTAACAAGAACAATTCCCTTTTTAAGCATTGCGAACTTTTTTAATACAACTGGCAACCCAAGCTGATCAATTGTTTTTATTTCATTAGGAATGTGCCTGAATGCTGCGCCAATTCCTTCCTTATGCATAAAATAGTTAACACGAAAACGAGCAACACCAGGTATTTCATGAGCAAAATCAAGATCTCCTGTTTCTTCAAATATTTTGATTTTTTCCTCTGGTGTAATTTCATAAAGAAACTTCCTAAGTTCATCATTATCAAGAACTTTATACTGAACCCTGACAAGCTCTCCGTGAATTCTTAAAACTGGCTGACTTCCAGCAACAAGATGGAGATCACTTGCTTTATTTTCAAGCATTAGTTTAAAAAAGGCATCTATCCGAGCCATGTAAAAATTATAGCATGATTTGAGGAAGAAGTGAACTCATGTTATACTAAAAAATTGTAAAATGACTATTGAGCTTATTATCTTTGACTTAGACGGTACACTTGTAGACTCCTGCAAGGATATAACTCAAGCATTGAACTATTGTTTTAAAAAAAGAGGAATTGAAGGCTTTTCACAAGAGGAAGTAAAAAAAATGGTTGGAGAAGGTGTTAATCGCCTTATAGAAAAAGCTTTACAACTAAGAAAACTTTCTCTGCCTGTTCAGGATTTAGTTGAATGTTTCATAAACTATTACAAAAAACACATAGCAGATTTTTCCATAGTATATCCTAATGTGAGAGAAACCCTTGAGAAATTGAAAGGAATTAAAAAAGCGGTGATTTCCAATAAGCTCACTGAATTAAGCATTAAAACACTTGAAACTCTTGGACTTTTAGAATACTTTGATTTTATAGCTGGAAGTGACCTTTTTGCTGAAAGAAAACCCTCACCAGTTCCAATTATTGAAACAATAAAAAGGTTTAATACCTCTCCAGATAAAACAATAATTGTTGGAGACAGCGAGCTTGACATTAAGGCAGGGACATTAGCAGGAGTTAAAACAGTAGCTGTTACATACGGATATAGAGAAAAAGCACTTCTAAAGAATGCTGATTTTATAATTGATAAATTTAGTGATTTAATAACCATTGCCAGGACATTGTAATATGAGCTATTTTATTGTTTTTGCAGGGAAAGGTGGCGCTGGGAAAAGCACCCTTGCTGCATTAACAGTAAAATATCTGCTTAATAGAAACTCAAATCCTGTGCTTGTTGTAGACGCAGACCCTAACTTTTGCCTTCCTGAACTTTTAGCAGTCAAAGTTACAGAAACACTTGCATCAGTAAGGGATAATGCCTTGAAGGATAAACCTGAAGGCATGAGCCTTGATGAATGGCTGGAAATTCAGATAAATAGAATTGTTGAAGAAGCTAAAGGATTTGACCTTATTGTTATGGGAAGGCCTGAAGGTAGTGGATGTTATTGTGCAATTAATAATGTTTTAAAGAGAATTCTTCAGGAAATTGCAGAACAATACAGGTATATAGTTGTTGATAATGAAGCTGGAATGGAACATATAAGCAGAGGTATTGTAAATAAAATTGACCTTTTATTTATTGTAAGCACTCCTGCTAAAAGTAGCATTCAAGCTGCTCTGAGGATAAATGAGCTTACCAAAGAGCTCGGTATAACTCCAAAGAAGAAAGTCCTTATTATAAATATGGCTTTTAAAGAATTTGAGAATTCTGAAAAACAGGAACTTTTAAAACATTTTAATAAAATTCATTATGTTTTTTTTGATAAAGATTTTATGAAATTCAGTGAAACTGGCAGAAGCGTATTCAGCCTTTCTGAAGAAGAAGCTGTATGGAAAAACTTTAAAAAGATTTTGGAGGATGAAATTGAGTGAAAAATTTGACAAGCTTGTTGAAATAATGGAAATTCTACGCTCTGAAAAAGGTTGCCCCTGGGACAGAGTCCAAAATCATGACACTCTTAAAAGATATCTTCTTGAAGAAACATATGAACTTATAGAAGCAATTGAAAATAAAGATCCAAAATCTATAAAAGAAGAACTGGGAGATTTAATTCTTCAGATAGTTTTTCATAGTCAGATAGCAAAGGAACAGGGTAATTTTGATATAAACGATGTAATAGATTCAATTATTCAGAAAATGATAGGAAGGCATCCTCATGTATTTGGAGAGGCAGAGTTTAAAACTCCTGAAGAAGTTTTAAATCAGTGGGATGAAAGAAAAAAAGAAGAAGGTAAGCTTGGTAGTTCAATACTGGAAGGGATTCCTTTGGCACTTCCTTCATTGCTTAAAGCATACAAAATTCAGTCAAGGGTGGCAAAAGTTGGCTTTGATTGGGATAATGTTGATGGAGTGATTGATAAGATTAAAGAAGAACTCAAGGAAGTCCAAGAAGCTATTAAAATAGGTGAAAAAATAAAGATAGAAGAAGAAATAGGTGATTTACTTTTTAGTCTGGTAAATCTTGCCCGTTTTCTTAGGATTGATCCAGAAACTGCTCTAAGAAAAACTAATAGGAAATTCGAAAAAAGATTTAAAAGACTTGAAAAACTTGCTCAACAAAAAGGCAAAAGCCTGAAAGATATGACACTTAGTGAAATGGATAGCCTCTGGGAAGAGATAAAAAATTCTGAATAATTTTACTTGATGCCGCCTCAAGGTTTAAACAGTTACCGATATTGTCATTTTGCCATTCCTGATGCAGTTCCTGTAAAATTCCCACTTCCATAAACACCTGATGCCGCACCTTGCATATTAATAGAGCTATTATATGAACCACCTGATAGCTGTATAGGATACGCTGTATCATTAGCTATGGTTGCTGACCAGTTTCCACCTGACCAATATGTTGGAGTAAAATTAACAGAACCTGAAGCACCTGAGGTTGCATTAAGTGTTACAGATTGATTTAATGTTGGAGTTCCACTGTAAATTCCATTTATATCTGCCGTGGACCAGAGAAGTGGCTTTTGACCTGCTTGAGTTGAAAAGAAAATAACATTATTCATATTTACTGAGAGATTATTCCCTGAACCACTAAAACTTGCTCTGCCAACCTCAACTACTGGAATGTTCAGTTTTCTCAGTTTTTCCTGTTCTTCTGTAAAATTTGTTCCAGATGTATTGCATTTTCCACCAGGGCATGCCATACTTAAAAAATTCGCTGTTTCAAGAACTGTTCCTAATGTTACTGCCTGCCAGTATTTATTTGTTGGGTCAAATGTTCCTAATGTTTCACCCACAAATATTCCTGTTAAAAAAGGAGTTCCTGTTATATCTGCAAAATATCCATAGGTTTTACCATTAATTATATTCTGAACAGAATTTTCAGTCCCCCATAAATTTCCCTTTAACAGAGCACCAAAGGAACCTTGAAAACCTCCTTCAAAACTTCCAGTATATGTTATATCCCATAAACCTGTGGGGACAGTATTATATGTTCCGCCCATTCCAATCAATCCTGCTCCGAAGGTGTAATAATTCGTATTTGTATCCATGATTATGTAACCTTCCTGATTCTGTAATGTAATGCCATATGAATTTGTATCAATGCTCAGATTTGATACAACTGCTGGCGAAGGTGAAGAAGGAATTGAACCTGCTGCAAGGGTTACAGCTTTGACATTATTTTCGCCTTCAAGAAAAAATCTTTTTTCAAGACTCAAAACATTTGATGTTCCATCTGTTGAGAGATTCCCGATGAAAATTCCCTTATTCGTTGAATCATTATATATTCCTGCAACATACGTGCTGAAATTATAGGATGTATCTGTTTTCTGCCCAAATCTACCACCTATATAACCAGAATATCTTAATGATCCTGATGACCAGTTAGTTGGTGCATACCATAGATAAGATGAACCTGAATTGAAATCTATTTCATTACTTGAATCATTTATTTTGCCCATTGAATACAGGCTTCCCTGTTCCTTACTCCAGAAACTATCTCCGCCAAGATAAGAATTAATTCTTGCTCCTGTTACAGCAAAATTCTCTTTATAAATCTTGCTTGTATTTGCATCTGATACAATATTGCTTAAATGAGAAAGCTCAACAATAGGTTCATAACCTCCAATTACTATTCCAACCCATTTATTGCTGCCTAAATTGCCAAACATTTTACCTTCAATTATTCCATAATGAGTTGGAGTCATGAATCTGCCTTGAAAGGTTCCCTGAATTTTTCCTGATGAAACTGTTGCCTCTGAAACGCTTCCCAGCCAATAATCAGGCGTTGTATATGATGCATCCCTATTATCCCATGAATCTCCACTGAATTCAAGTTTAAGCCCTGTAGGTAGTGTTGCAGAGTGGGAACCACCAAGCTCTATCCCAAAAACTCCCCACGATTCTGGATTACTTCCTTTTTTAAGAGAAAGAGTAGCAGAACCAATAACACCATAAGATGTGTTACTTATATCCTGTTTAGATATTGTTGGAGTCCCGCTTCCACCTGTAAAATATCCCTGATAACTGCCCTGAATATAATCTGACCATGTAGACATGGTTGAATAACCAACTGTTTTCTTTTTGAATGTAAAGGCAGGCTCAATATCAATAAGATGTATTTCTTTGTATAAATTTTGATTTGTTCCATATGGTGAACCTTTAAGAATTCCTGCAGAGCCATCAGAACCTATGTATAATCCATAAATAGCATAATTTTGGGATGAATCCTCACCAATACCTCCTGCATAACCCTTTAGCTTTAAACTACTTCCAGAATTTTGCTGAAAATTACCCCATACCATAGATGTGTCCTGTGTAACATCAGGAATATAACCAATTCCATAATTTTCTGTTTTGTATGTTACTGTATCATTTATGCTTGATGGTAAAATCAGCTCTCCTGTTTTTCCAATAAGTATTGTAGACTGTCCGCCTCCTTGAACTTCATCTATTTTAGTGCCATCATAGTAATGATGATATCCCGTAAATTTAGCAGATAAACTAAGTTCCTTCACCTCTATCCAAGGTTCTGTAGTCACTGATTTTATCCCGCCAGATTCCATAGTAAGCGTGGAATCACCGCTTCCTGTAAAAAGATAAGTTGGTGTAAGCAGTCTGAAATAAGAAGAAGATGTCGGACCTTTTAATATCCAGTATCCTTCTGTAGCATTACCCCCTCCTGCTTTAAATGTAGAATTAAAAGAAACAGGGGATGAAGCTGTAAGCTTTGCTATACCTTTGTCAACTGTCAATGCTCCTGCGACATTTCCAGTCACTGAACTGTTTGCTGAGGTATCAGTTGCAATATTCCCCGAAAATGTGCTTGACTTTGGATAAACTATTGATGAAGACCACTCTTTGTTATTTCCGTAACTGTCTGTTGCTTTTATTTGAATCTCATAGGAACCATAAACATTGATTGAAAAATCAATGTTATTTTGAGCTGTTGTGTTTACATCCTTCCATTCATCCCAATCTGAAGTTTTAGTCCTATACCTAACAATAACTGGATTGTTTGCCTCTACTTTATATGTTATTTTCCACTCCCCAGAATTTGGGGCTTCAATGCTGTAAAGCATAAAATTAACGCTCAAACTTTCTGTAATTTTTGTTGTTTCAGTAATTGGAGGAGTTGTCTCCTTTGTTGAAAGTCTTGGTTCAGAAGAAGTCTCTGGATAAAAATTAACAGCAGTAGGCTCTTCTGGATTTCTCAGAGGATATTCTGATACAAAAGGCTTTTCTATGTTTCCTTCTCTCTCAATTTTGCTTGGTGTTATATCTTTCTGTTCACTTTGTATTTCCTTAGAAGTCAAAGGTTTTGGCAGTTCTGGTGGAAGTTTCTCTCTTATAACTGTTGCCTGACCTGCTCCTACCTCAACAACTCTTTCAGGTATATGGAGATTATAACAGTAAACTTTTCCAGTTAAGACTGTTACTGTTGAATAGGTAGGATAGTGAGCAACCACATAATTTGTTCCTCTTACTCCTGCAACTGCTATTGGTGTTTTTATCTCAAATCTGTTAGCCTTTGGGAATGCCTTTATCTTCTCAACACTTTCCTTTGCTACAAAAGCTCCTGCCTTCCCTCTGGGAATATTAAGAGTGACTCTGAAACTATGAGCATCTGCAAAATATTCACTAATGTCAATTCTGCTACGAGGAGCAATCTTTACAACCGTTCCGTCCCTGAATGTGAGTTCTGCCCTTGAATCAGTTTTTGTTCTTATTATGTCATTTAAATAAACAGGCTCATTTATTTTTACCATAACAGCAGGAGGCTTACCCCCTCTTAAAATATCAACCTTCCCCTCTAATGCTGTGATTTTACCTACTTCCTGAGCTAAGGCATTGCTTAAGAATAAAAAACTGATAAAGGCTATTAAAATTAAAATTTTAAGCCTCAGCATCTTAAGCCTCCTTAAAAGCTAAAACTCAGCTCAACACTGTAAATGTTTCTCTTATAATCATAAATTGGAAAGTTTGAGTCAGCCCTTAAGTGATAGTAACTGAGATTAGTCCTCAGGGTTTTTGAAATCTCAAAGATAACTCCTGCTGTTAATGAATATATTTGGTCTCTTCTTTTTTCAGCGGTTTCCGGGAAACCCTTAACCCCTCTTCCTGTGTATGTATTTATGTTTCTGTAGTTTTGCCATGTGTGGTCCCCTGCAATCTGGAGTATGAGTTTTTCAGTAAGGGGACATACAACTCCAGCAGATAATCTATGAGACAAGGAGTCCCAGTTGATTCCCTGAGTATCATCAATCATATATTCATATTTTGAATAAAAAACTCCTTTCTCCTTAAAGGGATAAAAATATCCTGCTGAAATACTGTATTGGTTACTATCCCTGTCTTCATTAGGATCAGCATCTACTGTATACTTAAGCATCTCCCTTTTACCATATCCCGCTGAAAACTGGAAAATATGTCCAGCAGCAATCTGAAGGCTCACTGTAGGGGTGAGTGAAAAAAGTGACATATATTCCCTCTCATTAAGCCACATATGAAAGTAACTCAAGGGAAGTGTTATAAATCCCTTTCCAAGATTTATACCGGGAGTAAATGTAATTGTGCTCATGGTTGTGTCAAACTTATAGGAAGAAAAATAGTTTTTTGTATAAATGCCAAAGTCTCCTATAATAAATAAGTTTCCTGATAGCAAGGGTTTCCAACTGAGCTTCATATTTGCCACCTGTGCAGAGTCTCTTTTTCCTGAAATCTCATCAACTGCTGAGACTCCAATCAGAGTTGTTGGTTTTGATACCACGTTGTCATCATACTGATATCCCAGAGACAAATAAATGCTCCACTCCTTGATGGCTGTTTTAAGGGCAGCAAGATAATCAGAGGCAAACTCTGCAATATCTGTTTGGGGCTCAATCTTTATCAATCCTTCAAGAGTTTTCATAGCCTCCTTAATCTTCCTTTCAGCAGAGTAGGTGAGTGCTATCTGAAGGTCTGATACCTGAGTCAGAGCAGAATCAATGGATTTTGCTCTTTCAAAGGCTTTTCTTGCCTCCTCAAACCTGCCCATCTTTGAAAAAACAAGACCCTTTAAAAATAGAATCTTTGAAGGCATTATAAACTGTTTTTCAGCTTCTGTGAGCCATTGCATTGCTTCCTTCAGTTCTCCAAGATGGTATAAAACTTCAGCTAATTCAAGATATGCATCATTTATTCTTGGTATGTCTGTCAAAGAGTTGTAAAAATATTTTTTTGCACTTCTGTAATCCCCTATTTGCTTGTATGTAAGCCCAAGATAAAAACTTGCAAGTGTTGAAGGCTGTGTTCTGTAAATTTTTTTAAATATCTCAAGAGCTTCTTCATAATTTTCCTGCCTGTATTGTTCAATCCCCTTTTGAAATAAATCTTCTGCATATAGTGAAACAGGAATAAATATCAAGAATAATATTAAGAGAGCATTTATGAGGGTTTGATTAACCATAAAAAATTGAAAAAAATTGTAAAAAATTGTTTTTTAAAAAATCAATATCTTTTAAGATGTTTATTTAATCTATATATGACGAGAATATTATGTTTTACTCATTTTTTTACGATTGAAACCCCTTCTGTCTTCTTTGTATTTCATGTGTTTTAGTATTATAATTATTCTTAAACTTATATGAAATCTTTTGTTAAACATATTATTTTTAAATTTGCTCTTAAATTTTTTATGGGGCTTGGAAGAATTCTCGGGAAAAAACAACTTATTATTGTTTCATCTTTTTTAGGAAGTTTATTATATTCTCTCTCCTGGAAAAGAAAAAATGTTGCCTTTGATAATTTAAAAATTGCTTTTGAACAACAATATAAAGAATCTGAACTGAAAAAAGTCTTAAAAAAGTTTATTCAAGAAATTATTCTCACTGCCCTTGAGATTGCCTTTATTGTAAAAAAGAAAGAAAAACTTGCTCAATGGGCTAAAGTTTCAGGCATTGAACATCTTGATGAAGCATTAAAAAAACGCAAAGGAATAATTGCATTGAGCGCGCATTTAGGTAATATTCCTGTCATGCTTGCATGGCTTGCTGAGAAAGGTTATCCTGTTGCTGTTCTTTTTAAAGAAGGGAAATATCTTCCCGAAGGATTTTTATACAATCTTATAAAATCTTATAAAATTTATCCAATTCCCTTTCGTTCTGATAGAGAAGTTCCTAAGGAAATAATAAGCGCTTTAAATAAAAATATGATTGTCTTTATACTTGCTGACCAAGCAAGACCTGGTATTTATGCAAAATTTTTCGGCAAGTATGTTCAGTGCCAGAAGGGTGCGTTTGTTATAGCACAGAGAAAAGGTTCTCCGCTTGTTCCGATTTTTATTGTAAGGGGAGAAAATGGGCATGAAATCAAAATTTATCCTGAGATAGAATTACAAAAACAAGTTGAAATCCTTATTGAAAAATATAACTGTCTTCTTGAAGAATTAATCAGAAAGTATCCTGAACAGTATTACTGGTTTCACAGAAGATTTAAGAGAATGAGGGTTCACTAAACTGCAAATGCCACAGTTCACTGTAAAGCCCTCCTTTTGCTAAAAGCTCTTCATGTGTTCCCTGTTCTATAATCCTACCTTTGTCCATAACAATAATTTTATCAGCCCGCTTTATTGTAGAAAGTCTGTGGGCAATAACTAAAGTTGTTCTACCTTTCCTCATCTGTTCAAGAGCTCTCTGAATTTTTTCTTCAGATTCAGTATCAAGGCTTGCTGTGGCTTCATCAAATATTAAAATCTTCGGCTCTCTTAAAATAGCTCTTGCAATTGTAATTCTCTGTTTCTGCCCACCTGAAAGCAAAATACCTTTTTCCCCAACCATTGATTCATAACCTTTTGGCAGCTTTATTATAAAATCGTGGGCATCTGCCATTATGGCAGCTCTCTCAACCTCTTCTTTGGTGGATGAGATATTGCCAAACTTTATATTATTGATGACTGAATCATTAAATAAAATAATATCTTGTGTCACAAGAGCTATTTGAGAACGAAGGCTATGAAGTGAAAAATCTCTTATGCTCACTCCATCAATTAATATATCACCTTCTGTTGGATACCAGAATCCTGCAAGTAGTTCTGTAATTGTGCTTTTTCCTGCTCCTGATGGACCAACTATAGCAACTGTTTCACCAGCCTGTATTTCAAAATTAATATCTTTGAGTGTATAATCTTTTGAAAGAGGATATCTGAATGAAACATTTTTAAAAACTATATGGCCATTTATTTCTCTTTTTTCGCCTTTTTCTGGCTCATGTTCAACAAATATAATCTCCCTAAGTCGCTCTATAACATTTCTTCCTCTTTGAAAGGAGGCATTAACACGACTAAGCCTTTTTAAAGGCGTATACATAAGAATTACTGCTGTTGCAAATGAAAAAAAGTCACCAGAAGAGATTTTATCATTAACAACAAGATACCCTCCATAAAAAAGAATAATAGCAACACCTATCCCTGCTATAGTTTCTGAAATAAGATTTGTAAATTCTTCTGTTCTTACTTCTCGCATAATATTTCTATAGTGTTCATGAAGTGCGTTCCTGTATCTTTGTTTCATGTCAGATTCCATGGTGAAAGCTTTTATTATCTTTATGCCCTGCAATGTTTCATGTAGAAGTGTTGTTATTTTAGCGATTCTAAGACGGGTTTTCATTCCAATATCTTTCATCCTTTTTCCAAATTCTGTCATAGAATAAAGCATCAATGGAATAACAACAAAAGAAAGCAATGCCAGATCCCATCTGCGATAAAAGGCAACACAGGCTAACACAATGACCGTAAGCCCTTCAACCAGAAAATCTTTGATAGTGTTTGAAACCGTGCTTTTAAGTAAGTCAGCATCATTGAGAACTTTAGAAATAAGATTTCCTGAACTGTCTCTGCAAAAAAATGACATTGGAAGCTTTAAAAGTTTTTCATAAAGCGCATCTCTGACAAACTTAACAATCTTAGAACCAACTGAATTCATAATATAATTATTAATAAAGGTAAAAACTCCTCTTAAACTAAAAAGAATAATAACCAGAAGAGGAATTAAATAAAGAAACTCTGCTGATTTTTTTATAAAAATCTGGTCCATTGCAGGTTTTACTGACCATGCAATAGCTCCATTGATTCCAGATATTGATAAACTGCAAAGTAAGGCAAAAAGAAGTCTTAGCCTGTGCTCTTTTATAAGTCTCCAGAAAACCGCAAAATCATCCAGCCATAATTTTTTAAACTTTATTTTGAAATATTTTTCTATTTCCATTGTTTTTCCCAAACTTTAGCGTACTTAAGAAATGAATAAAAACTGTAAAAAAATGCAAGAATAAAACCCCTTAAACCATCAAGAAATCCCAATTTTATAAAAAACATTTTAAAAAATGTAAATACAGGAGCAAAAAAAATCTTTAAAACTATCTTACATTTTGACGGATTCTTTTTTATTAACTCCAATGCTCCATAGGAAGAATAAATCTGCATTTTCTTAATAAAGTCTTCAAAAGTTTGATATGTATAATGTAAAATAGGTTCTTTTACGTAGCCCACTTTACCATTAACAATAACCTTCTCATGAACTTCTCTAATCTGCATTTTCCCTTTGTCTTTCCTAAATAGTCTTAGCGTATAATCTGGCCACCATCCGCTGTGTTTAATCCATTTCCCAAGAAAAAAATTTTTTCTTGGAATAAAATATCCATCAAAATCATCATTGCTTATTTTTTCAGTTATTTCCATTTTTAAAGCCTCTGTAACTCTTTCATCTGCATCAAGAATGAAAACCCATGGCAGTGTTGTCTTTTCAACAGCAAATTGTTTTTGGGTTGCAAAACCTTTCCATTCTAATTTATAAATTTTATCTGTATAGTTTTTGCAAATTTCAACTGTTCTGTCTTCACTAAAAGCATCTACCACAACAATCTCTTCAAAATCTTTTACAGATTCCAGAGCATCCTCAATATTTTTTTCTTCATTTTTTGTAATAATTGCAATAGAGATAGGGATTTTCAAAAAACTTAGCCTCCTATTGTGGACATAGGCCTTAAAGGCTTTGTATGTTCTGACATACCCTGAGGTTTTAAATGAATGGTTTTGATAATTGTTTCTCTTATCTCTTCTGTAGAGGCGCCGCTTCGTAAAATCTTTTTTATGTCCACTTCTTTGTCAGAAAAAAGACAAGGTCTTAGTTTACCATCAGCAGTTAATCTAAGCCTATTACATCTAACACATATATGTGTTGTCATAGGACTTATAAATCCAAGAAAACCCTTTGCTCCTGCAAGCATGAAGTACTCTGCAGGACCTGACTTCTTCATCTGTACTGGAATAAGTTTTCCGATTTTATTCTCTATTCTTTCCTTTATCTCATCTTTTGATATAAAAAGTTCCTTTTTCCACGCATTCTGACCAACAGGCATAAACTCTATAAATCTTATCTGATATTCTACTTTTTTACTCCATAGGGCAAATTTTTCTATTTCATCATCATTAATGCCTTTCATTACAACAACATTGACCTTAACAGGTTGTAAACCAGCATTTTTTGCCTCATCAATACCTTCAAAAACATCATCTATTAAACCCACTCTGGTTATGGCTCTAAATTTATTTTCATCAAGGGAGTCAAGGCTAACATTCACTCGTTTTAAGCCTGCATTATATAAATCTTTAGCAAACTTTTTAAGAAGAACTCCATTTGTTGTCATTCCAATGTCTCGTATACCTTCTATTCGTGCAAGTCTTTCAATAAAACTGACAATGCCCTTTCTTAGAAGAGGCTCACCACCTGTGATTCTTATTTTTGTTATCCCTAAATCTACGCCTATTTCAACAATTTTTAATATTTCCTCATAGCTCAATATTTCATGATGAGGTAATAAATTGGTTATGCCTTCTTCAGGCATACAATAAATACACCTAAGATTACATCTGTCAATAATGGAGATTCTTAAGTAATCTATATTTCTGTTAAAATTATCCTTCATTGTTTTGATTTAGTTTTTGTTTTAGATTTTGTCTTTGTTGATTTTTTCCCTGAATTCTGACTCTTAAGTATTTCTGCTATTTTTTGCTGAGCAATTTCTGCTTCCTTTGATTTAGGATATCTCTCAATAACTCTTTCAAATACAACTTTTGCTGTTTTTTTATCTTTCAACTCTAAAAATGCCATTCCTTCTTTAAGAAGTGCACCTGGTGCTTTATCGTGCTTTGGATATTTCTTGAGAAATTCTTCATAAGCAAGAATCGCATCTTCATATTTTTTTTCACTATAGTAAGTTTCTCCAATCCAAAAATATGAGTTGGGAAGAAGCTCAAAATCAGGATAATTCTTTGTAATCTCCTGAAATTTATCTCTTGCCGAGGCATATCTTTTTTCTTTTATGTCTACATGAGCGGAATCATATATTTCTTTGGGGTTTTTTAATTGTCCTGGCGATATTTTCTTTTGTTCTGGTTCTTTCTGTGGAATAGGCTGTTGTGGATGTGTTAGTTTAGCCTGTAATTCTGCGATTTTATCACTTAGCTCTTTAAATTTTTTGTCATTGCTGTAAGAGCTTTCTTCAAATCTTCCTTTCAGTATCTGTAATTCCTTTACATAATCCTGTGTCTGAGCAATAAGCGTGAGCTGTCCCTCCTTTAATGCTGTGGCTGTAGATAAGTCAGAAGACATCTTATCCATTCTCGTTTTAAGTTCAGAAACTTCTTGCTTTAGTTGACTATTTTCAATATGTAGTTTGGTAATATCTGCCCTTATTTGTTCATACTCACCTGTGGTAACACAACCAGACAAAAAAACAGCAGACACTATTGCAGTAAAAAATATCTTGCTTTTAATCTTTTTCATTTCCCCTCCTCTATAAAAACAAAGTGTGCCCTTCTATTTTTCTGCCAGCATGATTCATTTTGTTCTGTGCATAAAGGTTTTTCTTCGCCATAGCTTATTATATCAATCCTTGAGGATATGATTCCGAGAGTTATTAGATACTGCTTTGCAGAATCAGCTCTTTTTTGCCCAAGTGCAAAATTATACTCATTTGTTCCCCTTTCATCACAATGTCCTTCTATAATAACCCTGAGTTTAGGATATTTCTGCAGATAGGAAGCAACTTTTTTCAGTGTAGGCAAATCATTTTGTCTAACATCGTATTTATCGTAATCAAAATGTATATCACCTATCTCTTCCTGAAGTTTTTTAATAAGTTCCGCCATTTGAGAAGTAGTAAAAGAAGGTTCTTCTTCTGATGGCTTTGTTTTTTCTATTTCAGTCCCTTCTTCTTTTTTTACTATTCCTGTAGTTTCCTTTCCATCAGGCATATAAATTTTCCTTTCAGCACAGGCAATAATCAAAAAAAGACAAAAGATAGCTAATAAAATAATTTTAATTTTCATTTTATGCCTCCAGGGAGCATTTTTTTGGCAGGCTCTTTGATTTGTATCATATTTATATAATACAACAATTAATATTATTTGCTAACATAAAATTAAAATAAAATTTTAATATAGCCTTGAAATATCCGCAACAGATTTTAATAATTCTGATAAATGCTGCAATAATGCAAGCCTGTTTCTTTTAATTTTTTCATCTTTATCCATAACAAGCACATTATCAAAAAAGTTATTTATCGTAGGTGTAAGTTTGTGTAAATAGTTTAATGCTTCAAAAAATTGCTGAGAATTTAAATATTCATAAAGATTTTCTTTGTATTTTTCTATTTCATTAAAAAGTTTTTTTTCTTCTTCAGAGGAAAAAAGCTCAGGGTTCAATTCAAACTTTTCATAATTTTTAATAATATTTGAAACCCTTTTTACAGCAAGGAAAAATTCTTCAAAATCTTCCTTACTGCGGAACAACGATACTGCTTCAAGTCTTTTTTTAATCTCATAAACTGGTCTGATTAAAATGAAATCACTTATTGTTTTTATTAAATTAACATCATATCCTGTTGACTCAAGATAGCTTTCAAATCTCTGAACAATAAAAATTGAAATCTGCTCCTTTAATTTTTCATCAACAAATTCTTGTATCATACTTACAGTTTCTAATAAACTCAAGGAATATTTTTTCTTTAAAAGTATAGATATAATTCCATTTGCTGCCCTTCTTAAGCCAAAAGGGTCTTCTGTTCCTGATGGAATTTCACCAAGATAAAAAAAAGTTGCTATATGATCAAGTTTATCAGCAAGGCTTATGATGCATCCTATATCATTAGATGGAATTTCATCAGTAAATCCTTTTGGAAGATAATGTTCTCTTATTGCCAAAAAAACTTCATCTGGCATGCCTGCATTGTTAGCATAATATCCACCCATTATGCCTTGTAATTCAGGAAACTCTCCAACGACACCGCTTGCAAGATCAGCTTTACAATAATTTGCAGCAATCTTTACCAACTCTGTTTTTTCAGGAATTAATCTATCACTAAGTCTTTCAGCAATTCTTATAATCCTTAAACTTTTATCATAAAGACTTCCAAGCTTTTTATGATAAATTATCCCTTTAGTTGCCTCAAGAAGATTGACTAAGCCTTTTTTGAGGTCTTCCTCATAGTAAAATCTTGCATCCTCAAATCTGGCTTTTATAACTCTCTCAGCTCCTTTTTTAATGTTTTCCTCATTTTCTGCTTTTGTATTGCTTACAACAACAAAGTAATTTTTAAGTTTCCCTTCATTATCTATGATAGCAAAATATCTCTGATGGTCCTTCATAACTGTAATAAGTAACTCTTCTGGAAGTTTCAGATATTGCATGGAAAAACTGCATAAAACAGAATTTGGAAATTCAACAAGATAAGTTACTTCTTCAATAAGTTCATTATTCCATAAAATTTTTCCGTTTACTTTTTTAGCAAGCTCTTCAGCCTGAGTGAGTATAATTTTTTTTCTTTTTTCTGGGTCAACTATAACAAAAGCTTTTTCAAGAATAAATTCATAATTGTCAACTCTATCAATATTCAATGGATTTTCGGAAAGAAATCTGTGTCCTTGTGTTTTGTTTTCTGTTTTTATACCTTCTATCTCAAAAGAAATAAACCTATCATCATATAAAGCTAAAAACCATCTTACAGGTCTTATAAATCTTAATGTTCCTTCTCCCCATCGCATCATTTTAGGAAAATTTAGAGAATAAAAAAGATTTCTTAGAATTTCGGGAAGAACTTCTTCTGTTTTTTTGCCTTTTTTAGATAAAACTGCACATACATAGTTTCCTTTTCCTTTAGGTTTAATCTGAAGCTGGTCAACCTCAATACCTTGAGCCTTTGCAAAAGCATAAGCAGACTCCTTTGGCAAGCCTTTTTCATCAAAGGCAACATGCACAGGAGGTCCCCAGACTAATTTTTCCTCTGATGCCTGCTCTGAAGATAGTTCTGCCAGAAGGGTAAGTCTTCTTGGAGTTGCATAAACTTTTATAGATTTTAACTCAATTCTATATTCAGAAGTAATTTTTTTAAAGTTTTCCTCTATTTGACTGATTGCTAAAGGAATAAATCTCGCAGGAATCTCTTCTGCTCCAATTTCAAAAAGAATTTTACCCATTTATTACTCCATACCTTTTAATTAAATAAGATTCAGCACAGGCTTTTGCAAGAGTTCTTACACGAGCTATATAATTGGTTCTCTCTGCCACAGACAAAACCCCACGAGCATCAAGAAGATTGAAAAGATGAGAACACTTAAGACAAAACTCATAAGCTGGGAAAACCAGTCCTAACTCCCTTAGACGATTTGATTCTCCTTCATATTCATCAAAATGTTTTTTGATTATTACTGGGTCTGAGTGATCAAAATTAAAGTATGAAAACTCTATTTCAGGCTGTTTGTGAATATCTCCATAAGTAAATTTTTCATTCCACTTTATATCAAAAACATTTTCCACTTCCTGAAGATACATGGCAATTCTTTCAAGACCGTATGTAATCTCAACAGATACAGGTTTTAAATCAATACCTCCAACCTGCTGAAAATAAGTAAACTGAGTTATCTCCATTCCATCAAGCCATACTTCCCAGCCAAGCCCCCAAGCGCCAAGAGTAGGGCTTTCCCAGTCATCTTCAACAAATCTTATGTCATGTTTTAAAGGGTCTATTCCAAGTGCTTTAAGGCTTTCAATATATATGTCCTGTGAGTTCTCTGGAGAAGGCTTCAGAATAACCTGATATTGATAATATTGCCCGAGTCTGTTCGGATTTTCTCCATATCTTCCATCTGTTGGACGTCTGCATGGTTGAACATAACCTGTATTCCAGCTCTCTGGGCCTAAAACTCTGAAAAAAGTAGCAGTGTGAAATGTCCCTGCACCAACTTCTATATCATAGGGTTGCAGTATCACGCATCCTTTCTGAGCCCAGTATTTATTAAGTGTGAAAATTATTTCTTGAAAATACATAGATTTTCATGATACTTTAGCATAGAGGCTTCTGTCAAATGTATCCCCGAGTTCTTATAGCAGGTGTTCGTGGTGGAGCAGGAAAAACAACTGTTACACTCGCAGTTATTTCAATTCTCAGAAAAAAGGGGCTGAAGGTTTTTACTTTTAAAAAAGGACCTGACTATATTGACAGTGGTTGGTTAAGTCTTTTTTCAGGAAATCCCTGTTATAATCTTGACACATTCATGATACCTCCTAACAAAATTCTTGAATCATTCACAGAAAGAGCAAAAGGAGATGTCTCTGTAATAGAAGGAAACAGAGGACTCTTTGATGGGCTTGATGCAGAAGGCTCTGTAAGTTCTGCTGAACTTGCTAAGCTTTTAAAATGTCCAGTAATTTTAGTAGTTGACTGCACAAAAATAACCCGTTCAGTAGCTGCATTGATTAATGGGTTTATCACATTTGATAAAGAGGTTCAGATAAAAGGTGTCGTATTAAATCAAGTTGCCAATCCAAGACATGAAAAAATAATAAAAGAATCAATAAAGAAATACTGCTCTGTTGAAGTAGTCGGATCAATACCAAGATTTAAGGATTTAAAAATGCCTGAAAGACATATGGGGCTTTTACCCTATCAAGAACATGAAATGCAAAAAGAAGCAGAAGATTTCATAAACAGGGTCTCTGAATATTTAGATAAAGAAAAAATCTGGCAGATAGCAAAAAATGCTCAGGATATATCTGATATTCAGAAAAGTAATAAATTTAATATAAATGATGCTGGAATTAAAATCGGCGTTATAAGAGACAGAGTATTTCAGTTTTACTATGAAGAAAATCTTGAAGAATTAAAAAAATATGGGATGAAGCTCGTTTTCATTAATTCTCTTGAGGATAAAGCTCTTCCAGAAGTTGATACCTTATATATAGGAGGCGGTTTTCCTGAGACTAATGTTAAATTTCTTTGTAATAATCTTCCATTAATGAAAGACATAAAAGAAAAAGCAGAAAAAGGACTTCCCATATATGCTGAATGCGGTGGATTAATGTATTTATGTAAAAGCCTAATTACAGATGAAGGAGAATTCCCCATGGTGGGGGTCTTTCCATTTAGACTAAAGATGTTTAAAAAACCTCAGGCACATGGATATGTCATAGCTAAGGTAAATAGTAATAATCCTTTTTATGAAGAAGGAGTGGAGCTAAAAGGGCATGAGTTTCACTATTCAAAGGTGATAGACTATAATACTTTGCCTCACATGAGCTTTATTATGATGAGGGGCGAGGGAATCATAGAAAAAATGGACGGTGCCTGTTATAAAAATACACTTGGCACTTATGTTCATATTCATGCTCTTGGCTGTGATGATTGGGTAAAAGGTATCTTAAAAAGAGCTAAAATCTATAAGGAGTCAAAAAATGCCTAAAAGAGAATTGCCCACCTGTCTTTTTTGTGGAAGAGCAATAAATCCTCCTCAGGAAACTTTTACAGAAATAGGAGACGTAATATATGGGAAATGCGCCTGTGGTGCAATTTATGTATGCGAACCAACAGGTCATAATCAAGGAGATGCTCTGGTTGATGCCATGCTTCTTGCCTCTCCTGAAGGAATTGATAATGTTGAATTGGGAGTAAATTTTGAATTAAGAGAAAGAGACTATGACTTGAGAACTCATCAGTACGTTTATATGAAAACTTCACGTTTTAATGGAAGACTTTTTTTTATTAAAGCATTGACTGGAGGATTAAAGTCCGCTGTTCATGAAAAAATTAATATCAATAAAAAGGACTTTATATCCCTTCTTGAAAACTTAGATTTTGAAACAATTGAAAAAGCATCTTTACAAAATAAAAATATATTTGGATGGCTAATTTCTCTTTCTTATGATAAAGACAATCCCCTTTCATGGAAAGCAATAGAAGCAATGGGGCATGTAGCAAAAGCACATGTTTCTGCTCAAGATATAGAACCTCTCAGAAATACTATTAGAAAGCTTCTATGGTCAATGACCGATGAATCAGGTGGAATTGGATGGAGAGCTGCTGAGCTAATAGGCGAAATAATATATGCAGAGCCTTCACTTTTCAGTGATATAATACCAATACTGTGGTCACAAAGAGAGGAAGGAAGCTTTCTTGAAAGCGTTCTAAGAAGCATGATCAAACTTTCCAATAAAATCAATCTCAGTGATTATATAAAAATTAATAAAGAAGAATTAGAAAATCTTCTAATTCATGAAAATGATGAAATCAAGGCTCTTGCAGCAATTCTGATTAGCAAAATTAAAAGTCATATTCCTATTCCTGAGGATATTAAAAATATAATTTTATCAGTTTATACCAGAGGCAACATAATAAAACTTAAAACCTCTAAGGCTGAAAAATTTTTATAAAATTATAAACTAAATTTATTTGACTTTAAAACTCATTATACTTTAAAGTTGTTTTACTTTTTAAAATGCAAATATAACTTGAAGTTCTTTTTCTAAAGAAGTTAAAATATTTGCAAAAAAAACTAAAAGGAGGTTGGAAAATGCCTTACATTGAATTTAAGGGAAAGCAAATTGAGCTTGATGAGGATGGTTACATTCAGAATCTTGATGATTGGACACCAGAGCTTGCAGAGTATATGGCACAGCAAGATGGGCTTACATTAACTGAACAACATTGGGAAGTTATTAACTTCTTAAGAGACTATTATCAAAAATATCAAATTGCACCAATGATTAAAATTCTTGTTAAAGAAATGGCAAAGATGTTTGGACCTGACAAGGGTAATACAAAATATCTCTATGGATTATTCCCAGACGGACCAGCAAAGCAAGCCTGTAGATATGCTGGTCTTCCAAAACCAACAGGATGCGTATAATTTCTTTCATAAAGGGGCAGGAAACTGCCCCTTTTTTTCTACCGAAAGGGGGGATAACAAAACTAATTACAGGAGAAGGAGATGCCTATTAAAGACCTCCTTTCAAAAAAAAGGAAGGCGATAGTTAACAAATCCTTTGAATTAACCATAGCTACTTATCCTGAGGAAAGTCAGAGTTTTTTAAAAGACAGTTCAAGACAGTTTACTAATCCTATTGGATACAATCTTTATCAATCAATTGAACAGATAGTAGAAAAAATAATCAATGAAGAACCTATTGAAAGCTTTCTCCCTCCCTTAGAGGAAATCATTAAAATAAGAGCAGTTCAAGATTTTACTCCATCTCAGGCAGTAGGATTTATATTTCTTATCAAAAAAGCTTTTCAGGATGAACTTGAAAAGGAGATAGAACCGTTTCAAATATTGGATTTTCTCTCAAGAATAGATTCTCTCTCACTTATAGCTTTTGACATATTCATGAAGTACAGAGAAAAAATCTACGACCTGAAATCAAAGGAACTTATAGACAGAACATGGTGGATTTTAAAAAAATGGAACATTGTTTCAGAGATTCCAGACAAAACAGTACAAACCAAATAAAAATTAAAAAGTGAGGTAGGGTGAGATGGGTATAGGATTAGCTTTTATAATTGTTTTAGGTTTAATCCTTTTTGCCTACATAGGTACAGAACTTTTAGGCTTAAAAAGCCTATTCGCTGTTGTTTTCCCTTATGCAGCCCTGATTGTTTTCTTGATAGGCTTTATTCGCAGGATGGTTAAGTGGGGTAAATCTCCTGTTCCATTCAGGATACCAACAACAGCAGGACAGCAGTTTTCACTTCCATGGATTAAGTACAGCAAAATTGACAACCCGGCTACAGGCTGGGGTGCGGCTTTAAGAATGTTTTTTGAAATTGCCTTTTTCAGATCACTTTTCAGAAACACTAAAGCTGAGATAATGAATGGAAAACTCTATGTTGGTTCAAACAAATGGCTATGGATTGGAGCTTTAGCCTTTCACTATTCATTTCTTATTATAGTTGTCAGACACCTGAGATTTTTCATGGCGCAGACTCCATGGTGTATATCTGTTGTTGACTCTGTAGATTCCTTCTGGCAGATAGGTCTTCCAATGGTCTATATGACTGATATAATTATCGGTGCGGCTCTTCTATATCTTCTTGGAAGAAGAATTTTCAATCCTCAAGTTAAATACATTTCTCTTCCATCAGATTATTTCCCTTTATTCCTAATTATTGGCATAATAGCCACAGGTGTAATGATGAGATATTTTGCAAGAGTTGATATTACAGCAATAAAAGAACTCACCTTAGGACTTGCATATCTCAAACCATCAGTTCCTGAAGGAATAGGAAGCCTCTTTTACATTCATCTTTTCCTTGTAAGCGTCCTTTTTGCATATTTCCCATTTAGTAAACTTATGCACATGGGTGGAGTGTTCTTAAGTCCGACAAGAAATCTTGCAAATAACAACCGAATGGAAAGACATGTGAATCCATGGGATTATCCGGTTAAACATCGTCATTATGAAGAATATGAAGATGAATTTAGAGAAAAAATGAAAAAAGCTGGAATACCAGTAGAAAAGGAGTGAGACCATGGGACTTCCAAGACCAGAAGAATTAATTTCAAATGTTAATTTAAAGAAGATGCCATCCAAATGGTGGATGGATACTTTGCCAGTTGAATTTAAGCCTGGCTTTTACTGTTATGGTGCAAAGGGTAAAAATTTAGAGTATGTAAACTTCCCCAATGCAAGAGATTTTCATGTTACTGATGAAGACTGGAAACTTCCAGAAGACTGGAAGAAAATTGTCATTGAGGGAATTAAACAGAGGCTTGAGAGATTTAGAACCTTCCATGTATTCATGGATATCTGTGTTCGTTGCGGTGCCTGTGCTGATAAATGTCACTTCTTCATAGGAACAGGGGATCCAAAAAATATGCCTGTTCTTAGAGCAGAACTTTTAAGGTCTGTGTACAGAAAATATTTCACCTCTGGCGGAAAGTTATTTGGAAGAAATGGCGGAGCAAGAGACCTGGATATTGATGTTTTAAAGGAACTCTGGTATTACTTCTACCAGTGTACAGAATGCAGGCGTTGTTCTCTTTTCTGCCCCTACGGAATTGACACAGCAGAGATAACAATAATAGCAAGAGAACTGCTTAATCTTCTTGGGTTAAATACTGACTGGATATCAGGACCGGTTGCCAACTGTTACAGAACAGGTAACCATCTTGGAATAGAGCCTCATACAATGAAATCTACTCTTGAATTTATGTGTAATGATATTGAAGAGATTACTGGTATCAAAATTGAGCCCCCAATAAATAAAAAAGGTGCTGAAATTCTCTTTATAACCCCTTCAGGAGACCTTTTTGCAGACCCAGGAATATACAATGCCATGGGCTACATGATGCTTTTCCATGAACTCGGGCTTGACTACACATGGAGCACCTTTGCCTCAGAAGGTGGAAACTTCGGTTTCTTTACATCAATGGAGATGGCAAAAAGACTCCATTCTAAGATCTATGAAGAGGCAAAAAGACTGAAGGTTAAATGGATACTTGGTGGAGAATGCGGACACATGTGGAGAGTATGGCATCAGTATCATAATACATGGTATGGTCCTGTAGATTTTCTTGAAGAACCCGTGTCTCCAATTACAGGGACAAAGTTTGAAAATGCAAAATCAAATAAAATTGTCCACATAAGCGAATTTACAGCAGATTTAATAAAACACGGTGTTTTAAAATTTGACAAATCAAGAAATGACAACCTTATAGTAACCTTCCATGATTCCTGCAACCCCTCTCGTGGTATGGGAATTTTTGAGGAACCAAGATATATTATTAAAAATGTATGCAATCACTTTTATGAAATGCCTGATGAAACAATAAGAGAACAAACATTCTGCTGCGGTGGTGGTTCTGGATTAAACGCCGGTGAGATTATGGAACTAAGAATGAGAGGAGGCTTCCCCAGAGCCAATGCAGTAAGATATGTTCATGAAAAATTCGGTGTAAACATGCTTGCAAATATATGTGCAATTGACAGAGCAACGCTACCACCACTTATGGATTACTGGGTACCAGGAGTTAGAGTATCAGGAGTTACAGAACTTGTAGCCAATGCAATGATAATGAAGGGAGAAAAAGAAAGAACAATGAACTTAAGGATGGAGCCACTACCAGGAAAGGAGGAAGAGTAAAATGTATGATGGATGGAAAATAATTCTTGGCTTAGTAGTTTTTGTAATAATCGTAACGCTGCCTTTTACAATGAGTATAGGAAAAACTTATGTGCAGCCTAAACCAAGTATTGATACTCCTGAAATCCAAAAAATGGAAAAGAAACAATGTATTGAATCAAAACAGTATATGCGCGAAGCTCACATCAAGCTTCTCTATTCCTGGAAAGATTATGCTACAAGAGAAGGTAAAAGAGTTTATATAGCATCAGACGGCAAACAATACAATATAAGCCTTCAGAATACCTGTATGAAATGCCATTCTAACAAGGAAAAATTCTGTGATGAATGCCACAACTATGTGAGTGTTAAGCCCTATTGCTGGGATTGCCATATTGAGCCTAAGGTGGGAGGGTTAAAATGATAAGTAGAAGAGATTTTCTAAAGATAACAGCCTTCACTTCTTTGCTCGGCTTGGGTGGTGCATTTACTATTAATGCATTAGAAAAAGAGTCAGGGCAGAAAGTATTACAAGATATTAAAGCAATGAAGGGTAAGAGATGGGCAATGGTGATTGATACAAGGAAATTTAAAACTGAACAAGACTTTGAAAAAGTCATCAAAGCCTGTCATAAAGCTCACAATGTTCCTGAAATTATCAATCCTCTTCACGAAGTAAAATGGATATGGACTGATGATTATGAGCATTCCTTTGCTGGGACAGCAGAAGAATATATATCAGAAGAGATCAAACATAGAAAATTTCTACTTCTTTGCAATCATTGTGATAACGCACCCTGCGTAAGAGTTTGCCCTGTTAAGGCAACATTCAAAAGAGCTGATGGTATTACAATGCAAGATATGCATCGTTGCATAGGTTGTAAATTTTGCATGGCTGGATGTCCTTATGGTGCAAGAAACTATAACTTTCTGCCACCAAGAGACTATATCAAAGAATTAAATCCTGAATATCCAACAAGAACAATCGGCGTTGTTGAAAAATGCACATTCTGTAATGAAAGAATAGATAAAGGTCTTCTTCCATATTGCGTAGAGGCTTCAGAGGGGAAAATAGTATTCGGGGATTTATTTGACACTAAATCTGAAATCAGAAAAGTTCTTTCTGAAAATATAGTTATTCGCAGAAAAGTTGAACTTGGCACACAACCAATGGTTTTCTACATAATTTAACGGGAGGTAAGAGATGCTTGATTTAGCGTTAAAAGGCAAACCAAGATACTGGATTTGGGTATCCTTTTTAATAACAATGATACTTATTGGATTTATATGCTGGATGAGAGAACATCACATCGGCGCAGCTTTTACAACAGGATTAAGCAGAGATGTAACATGGGGATTTCATGTTGGACAATTAACCTTTTTTGTTGGTGTTGCTGCTTCTGCTGTACTTGTTGTTCTCCCATACTATTTTCATAACTATAAAACCTTCGGAAGACTGGCTGTAATTGGCGAGTTTCTTGCTGTTGGATGTGTTTTGATAGCCATGCTATCTGTTTTTGTTATCATGGGACAGCCTTCTCGTGTATGGAATGTCTTACTTCATGCTACACCTCATTCAATTATCTTCTGGGATATGGTGGTTCTTATAACTTATTTATCTTTAAATTTACTCTGTGGATGGACAGTTCTTCATGCTGAGAAAAAAAGCGCTCCACCGCCAAAATGGATCAAACCATTTATATATTGGGCAATTCTGTGGGCGCCCTCAATCCATACAGTAACAGCCTTTCTATATGCCGGTTTACCTGGAAGACCTCACTGGATGACAGCCCTTCAGGCAGCTCACTTTCTTGCCACCGCCTTTGCAGCAGGACCTTCATTGCTCATAATTCTTAGCATGATAATAAGAAAAGTCTCCAAGTTTGACCCAGGGCAGCAGGCAATCAACAAGCTTGCAGAGATAGCAACCTATGCATTAATAATTCATCTGTTCTTCATCGGGCTTGAATTCTTTACAGCATTCTACAGTCAGATACCTGATCACATGAAATCATTGATATATCTATATTACGGACTTGAAGGACACGAAAAACTTGTTCCATGGATGGCTATATCAACACTACTTGCATTTGTTGGATTGATTATTTTCATATTTCCGCCTCTTAGAAAATGGAATGTAACCAAATTGATTGCTGCTGTTTGCATATTTTTCTCAATATGGATGGATAAGGGATTTGCATTTGTAGTAAGCGGTTTTATTCCAAATCCATTTGACAGAGTAACAGAAGCATGGATTGCTTTAAATGAATTTCTTGTTGCTGCTGGCGTATGGTCAGTAGGTGCACTTGTCATAACTGTTCTTTACAAAATTGCTATTACAGTAAAAGAAAAGTCAGTTTTTGACAAATACGGGCAGAAACAGATTGTTGATTAAAAAAATTATTGGTTATAACTAATAGAGAAGCGGGAGACATTCTCGCTTCTCTATTTATTCTTCTCGTAAATTTTCTCTATTCTTGATGCCACTTTTTATTGGTTCACTAAAAATTAAAAAGAGAAGGCTTTTCCTTTAAAGATGCTCTTATGAATTCTCTGAATAAAGGATGAGGTTTAAAAGGCTTTGATTTAAATTCTGGATGAAACTGACATCCTAAAAACCATGGATGTTCCTTTAATTCAACTATCTCTACAAGTTGTCCATCAGGAGAAGTGCCGCTAAAAACAACGCCTTTTTCTTCAAGAATGGGAATGTATTTATTGTTAAATTCGTATCTATGTCTGTGTCTTTCTGAAATTTCTTTTGTTTTGTAAGCTTCATATGCTTTTGTCCCTTCTTTAAGCATGCACGGATATGCGCCCAATCTCATTGTGCCACCCTTTTGAGATTCTATTGTTCTAATTTCATATCTGCCTGTTCTTGGATTAAACCATCTTTCCATAAGATAAATAACAGGATGTTCTGCGTCAGGATCAAATTCTGTAGAATGTGCATTAAGTTTTGCAAGATTTCTACTTAACTCTATAACTGCACACTGCATTCCAAGACATATTCCAAAGAAGGGAATTTTATTTTCTCGTGCATATCTTATTGCTTCAATTTTACCTTCAATTCCACGGCTTCCAAATCCTCCAGGAATCAAAATACCATGAGCGTCACTGAGATATATTTTTGCTCCGTCTTTTTCTATGTCCTCTGAATTTACCCATAATATGTTCACCTTAGAGTTATTAGCTATCCCTCCATGTATTAAAGCTTCATTAAGACTCTTGTAGGAATCCCTTAAACCAACATATTTACCCACCACGGCAATATTAACCTCAGTTTTTGGATTTTTAATCTTGTTTACTACTTCTTCCCATGCTGATAAATCCTCTAATCTATGCGGCAGAGAAAGTTTCTTCTCAATAAGAAGGTCAAGCCCTTCATTTTTGAAATTGAGGGGAACTTCATAAACTGTCTCTACATCGTGAGCAGAGATTACAGCATCAAAGTCAAGATTGCAGTGTAAGGCAATTTTTTTCTTAAGTCCATAAGGAATAGGTCTGTCTGCCCTGCATAGTAAAATATCAGGCTGGATTCCAATTGCTCTTAAACTATTTACACTGTGCTGAGTTGGTTTAGTTTTAAGTTCACCCGCACTCTTGATATATGGTACAAGTGTTAAATGAATATAAAGAACATTTTCTCGTCCAACATCATATCTGAGTTGCCTAATCCCTTCAAGAAAAGGAAGTCCTTCAATATCTCCAACTGTGCCTCCAACTTCAACAATCACAATATCATATTCATTATCTCCTGCAGCAGATTTAATTGCTTCTTTTATTTCATCAGTAACATGAGGTATAACTTGCACAGTATGTCCAAGATAATCACCTCTTCTTTCTTTAGAAATAACATTAAAATAAATTTTTCCAGATGTATAATTATTAACGTGAGAGGTAGTTAAATGGGTAAATCTTTCATAATGCCCCAAATCCAAATCTGTTTCACATCCATCGTCAGTTACATAGACTTCACCATGTTCAAAGGGACTTAATGTTCCAGGGTCAACATTTATATATGGATCAAGTTTCTGTATTGTTACTTTAAAACCCTTTGCTTCAAGAAGTGCACCTATGGCAGCAGCTGCTATCCCTTTTCCTAAGGCTGATACAACACCTCCTGTTATGAATATGTATTTAGGCATTTTTCTGCTACCTCCAAATCTTCTGGGGTATCTATTCCAAAGGAATCATATTCGGTTAAACCAACTTTAATTTTTATTCCATTTTCAAGTGCTCTTAATTGTTCAAGAGATTCTATTTCTTCAAGCCTTGACATGGGGAGTCCTACAAAATTTTTAAGAATTCTTACATTATAACCATAAATTCCAATATGCTTATACATAAAGTTATTCTTAGAAAAACCTTTTATGAACTTTTCTCTGTCAAAAGGAATAGGACTACGTGAAAAATAAAGAGCATATCCATTTTTATCAAATACTACCTTAACAATGTTAGGATTGAAAAAATCATCTTCTTTTTCAATACGCTTTGCAAGCGTACCTATTGAGTCATTTTCATTTTTCATTAAATCTATTAATTGATCAATCATCTCTTTTTTAATGAGAGGTTCGTCTCCTTGAAGATTTATTACAATTGAGCTTTCTTGTAAATTATATCCTTCCTTTAATAATTTATCAACTGCTTCAGCAATTCTATCTGTTCCTGAAGGATGTTTAGAGGATGTCATTATAGCTTTACCGCCAAAGGATTCTACAGTGTGTAAAATTCTACTGTCATCAGTAGCTACAAAAACTTCATCTATCATTTTAGAAGATTTAGCCCTCTCATACACATGCTGAATAATGGGTTTATTTTTTAAGAAAGCAAGAGGTTTTCCAGGGAATCTTGTTGAACCATATCTTGCAGGGATTACACATATAGTAACCATAACATTAATAATTATGATAACATAAATATCTAATGCTTTGGCCAGATTTTATAGAAGAAACAAAAACTTATTTGATTAATGGACTAAAAAAATATTTTTTGGTAGCATTATCAGCTTTTGCTTTAATCTTAAGTTTTCCACCTTTTGACCTTTATTTTCTTGCATGGTTTTGTCTTTTACCATTTTTTTTCTTCCTATATAAAACCACCGATTACAAAACTATTTTTAAAGGTGGTTTAATTTTTGGTTTTCTATATTTTTTAGGAAATGTTTACTGGATATATCATTCCCTCTATTATTATGGCTCTGTTCCTCTGATTTTAAGCTATTTTATTGTTGCCCTTTTGGCTTTATATCTTGCATTATATCCTGCATTTTTTGCATTGATATATAAAAATTTATTTAAAAATATGCTTCCAACCTCATTTTATGCTCCTTTTATATGGGTTAGTCTTGAGGTTTTAAGAAACTATCTTTTTACAGGATTTCCTTGGGCAATTATAGGTTACACCCAATATAAATTTTTAATAATTGCACAACTTGCTGATATTACAGGAATTTATGGTATTTCTTATCTTGTTATTTTATTTAACTGTTTTATCTTTGATTTGTTAATCTTTAAGAAAAATAAAATCAGATATCCTCTTTTATCATATATACCTACTGTTATAAGCATAATTCTTGTTTTTTTAGTTTTTCTTCTAACTATAGGGTATGGAATAAAAAGATTTTATGAACCAATTAATGGAAAAATCTTTAGAGTTGCTGTAATTCAAGGAAGCATACCTCAAAATGAGAAGTGGGATTTTAATAAAATAAATGAAATTTTAAATATTTATAAAAATCTTACACATCAAGCGAAAACCTACAATCCTCAATTAGTTGTCTGGCCCGAAACAGCAGTTCCTTTTATCTTTGAAAAAAATAAATATTTTAGTTCGGAATTAGTAAACTTTGTTAAAGAGCAGAATATATATTTACTTTTTGGGAGTATAATGGAAAGACAGCAGGATAAATACACAAACAGTGCTGTTTTAATTGATCCAAATGGTATTATGGCTTATTATTATGATAAAATACATTTAGTACCTTTTGGTGAGTATGTTCCATTAAGAAAAATTTTATTTTTTATTGATAAATTAACAGTAGGTATTGGAGATTACCAAGCTGGTAATGGTTACAATATAGCAACCACCCCCTTTGGAAATTTTGCAACTTTAATCTGTTATGAAAGTATATTCCCTGGGCAGGTAAGAAAATTTTATCAGAAAGGTGGAAGTTTTATTGTAAACATTACAAATGATGGGTGGTTTGGAACTACATCAGGACCTTATCAGCATTTTTCAATGGCTGTGTTTAGAGCCATTGAAAATAGAAAACCTTTGATAAGAGCTGCTAATTCTGGGATTTCAGGTTTTATAGATAGTAAGGGAAGAATTATAAGCAAAACAAAACTATTTGAAAGAGTTTATTTAGTTGAAGATATTCACGGAAATGATAAAGTAAGTTTTTATACAAAATATGGTGATATATTTGCTTATGTCTGTATAATTTTTTCGTTAATATTTATAATTGGAAATATAAAATTTGGAGGTAAAAAATGGTTACATCTGAGGATTTAAAAATTTATTTAAAAGAAATTAAAGAAAAAATTTTCTCTTTAAGAGGTTGTCTTTGAAATAGAGAAGCTTAAAAATAGATTAGACGATCTGGATAAAGAACTTCAGAAAGAGGAAGTCTGGAATGATTTAGAAAAGATAAAAAAAATTCAGCAGGAAAAAAATAAACTTTTAGAAATAGTTGAACCTGTTGAAAACATTACTAATCGTTTTTCATATATTGAGGAAGCCTTGGTTATTGCAGAAACAGAAGAAGATGGATACTTACTTTTAAAAGATTTAGAAGAGGAAGTAGAAAATATAAAATCACAAATTGAACATCTTGAAATAAAGCTTTTACTAAAAGGAGAGCACGATAAAAATAATGCTATAGTGTCAATTCATCCAGGAGCAGGTGGCACAGAAAGTCAGGATTGGGCTGAGATACTCATGCGTATGTATTTAAGATGGGCTGAAAAAAAAGGTTTTAAAGTTGAAATCGTTGATTTACAATTAGGCGAAGAAGCAGGTATTAAAGATGTTACTTTTACAGTTGAAGGTCAATATGCCTATGGATATTTAAAATGTGAATCCGGTGTTCATAGACTTGTAAGAGTTTCACCTTTTGATGCAAATAAAAGGAGACATACTTCTTTTGCTGCTGTGTCTGTTTTGCCTGAAATAGAAGATAATATTCAAGTTGAAATAAAAGATGAAGATATAAGAGTTGATACTTTTAGAGCTTCAGGAGCAGGTGGTCAACATGTAAATAAAGTTTCATCTGCTGTAAGAATTGTTCATATTCCAACAGGTATTATTGTTACTTGTCAGACTGAAAGATCTCAACATAGAAATAGAGAAATTGCAATGAAAATTTTGAGATCAAAAATTTATGCCCTTTTACAAAAGGAACAAGAAGACAAGATTAAATCTATTACAGGTAATAAAAAGGAAATAGCCTGGGGAAGTCAGATAAGGTCATACATTCTTCATCCTTATAGGTTAATAAAAGACCATAGAACTGATATTGAAGTTTATAATGTTGAAGATGTTTTAGATGGTAATATAGATATTTTTATTGAGACGTATCTTAAAAAGTTTGCTTCAATTTCTTAATTTTTAATTTTTTGTTATAGAAGTAGTTATAGGGGATGCTTTTTGTGTTTAAATCTGTTTTTTATGCTTTTTTTATGAGTGTTTTGAGTGTTGAAAAAGTAAGTTATTTTGTTCACAGATTTAACAAGTTTGAATTGAAATTATTTTATAAATGATTAAAATGTTAATAACTTTGAAGTTTTAAACAATTTATTGCTCAGTTTGTTAATTATAGGATATAATGAAAAAGTTTAAAATTAACGCTATATCTATAAGCCTTTGAATTTTAAGTCTTTTTAATTTAACAGGCATTTAACATAGAAGTTTTTAACAAGTGTTAAAAAGTTGTTGAAAAATGAATGAAATAAATAAAATCTGGCAAAAAATTTTAGAGATTATATTAGAGAAAGTGGGAGAATCAACTTTTGAATTATGGTTTTCTCCTATAAAGCTTTTAGATATAAAAAATTCTGAGGCTTTTATTGAAGTTCCAAATAGATTTTTTAAGGATTGGATAGAAGATAATTTCCCTTCAATAATCAGTGACTCATTTTATCAAATTACAGGCAGTCAAGTGGAAGTTAAATATATCATCACAGGTAAGGAACATGAAACAGGCTTAATTGAAGAAAAAAAACAGGTAATAAAAAAAGGTAACCTGAATCCAAAGTATACTTTTGATACTTTTGTTGTAGGTCCGTCAAATCAGTTTGCACATGCAGCCTCCTTTAGAGTAGCTGAAAATCCGGGATTTGCTTATAATCCTCTTTTTATATATGGAGGAGTCGGACTTGGTAAAACCCATCTTATAACAGCTATAGGAAATTATATTTTAGATAAAAAACCTGAAATGAATGTTTGTTATATCTCTTCAGAACAATTCACAGGAGAATTTGTTTCTGCAATAAGACATGAAAAAATGCCTGAATTCAGAAATAAATATAGAACAGTAGATGTATTTTTAGTAGATGATATTCAATTTATTGCAGGGAAGGATTCAACACAGGAAGAGTTCTTTCATACATTCAATGAGCTTTATAGTAAACAGAAACAGATAGTCATATCAAGTGATAGACCGCCAATGGAAATTTCAGATATTACTGACAGACTTCGTTCAAGATTTGGGATGGGGCTTATAGCAGATATTCAACCACCAGAAATAGAAACACGGCTTGCGATTTTATATAAGAAAGCAGATATGGAAGGTGTTAAATTACCAGAAGATGTAGCATATTTTATAGCCTCAAGAGTGAAATCAAATGTAAGAGAGCTTGAAGGCTCTTTAATCAAGCTTTGTGCATATACTTCTCTTACAAAAGTACCAATAAGTATGGATGTAGCAAAATATGTGCTAAGAGATTTACTTCCTGATGAAAATAAGCCAATTACAATTGAATTAATCCAGAAAGCCGTATGTGAGGCTGTAGGGCTTAAGATTCAGGATATTAAATCAAAAAAAAGAACAAAGGAAATATCAAATGCAAGAAAATTAGCCATGTATATAACAAAAAAACTTACGAATCTTTCTCTTGCAGAAATAGGTAATGCATTCGGTGGTAAGGATCATGCAACAGTTATATATGCTTGCAAACAGGTTGAAAAAGAGAAGGAAAAGGATGAATCTATAAGTAGACTAATAGATAGCATAATAAAAAAAGTTACAGGACAATAAAGAAATTTTAAGGAGGCAAAACTATGCATTTAAAACTGAAAAAACAAAAAATACAGGAAAGTCTTTCAAAAATTCAAAATATTGTTGAAAAAAAGAGCATAATGCCTGTATTAAATCATTTTCTAATGGATGTTACAGAGAATGCTGTATTTATTTTAGCCACAGACCTGGAAACAGCGGTAAAACAACCACTTGAAGCAGAAGTGCTTGAGATAGGCAAAGCATGCATTCCTGCAAGAAAATTTTATGAAATTGTAAAAGAATTAGATGAAGATATAGAAATAATGCTTTTAGAACAGTGGATTAAAATTCAGTCTGGAAGGTCAAATTTCAGACTTGCCAGCCTTGATCCTTCTGAATTTCCTGTATGGCCACAGATTGGAGACGCTACACAAATTAATTTATCAAGAGATTTTCTTCTTACAGCAATAGAGAAAACAATTTATGCTTCAGGCGAAGCTGATGCGAGATATGTTTTAAATGGACTTCTTTTTCAAATAAAAGAGCCTGCAGAATTTAATGTGGTTGGTACAGATGGACACAGGCTTGCTCATTTTAAGGCAACGGTTGAAGATATAAGTTCAATAGAAGGAGAAAAAAAAGTTATTCTTTCAAAAAAATCTTTAAATGAACTTAGAAAATTTCTATCTGATACGGAAACAGTTTCTATTCATATTGGTAAAACACATGTTATGTGCGAAATTGACGGTATAAACTTTCTTACCCGAATGATAGAGGGTAATTATCCAGACTATGAAACAGTAATACCAAGACATAATGATAAAATCGCTATTGTTGATAAAAATTCGTTAATAGCTTCATTAAAAAGAGTTTCTGTTTTAAGCAGAGAACGACAGAATGCTGTAAAAACAGAATGGGATAAAGATTTACTCATCATATCTTCATCAGACCCTGAAATTGGTGAGGCAAGAGATGAATTGACCGTTGATTATCAGGGTGAACCTTTTATTATCGGATTTAATGCAAGATATCTAATAGAGGCTCTTGAAAGAATTACATCAGATAAGGCAAAAATCACTATGAGCGAGCCAGATAAAGCTGTATATATAACAGATGGAGAGACTGCCTCCTTTGTCTATGAATGTGTTGTTATGCCATTGAGGCTTTAATATTTTGAACAAAAAGGATTTTGTAAAAATCGTAGGAGGTAAGGTGAATAAAGAAGAGAGCTATAAAGCAGAACATATAAAGATTCTTAAAGGACTTGAAGGAGTAAGAACCCGCCCTGCAATGTATATTGGTTCAACAGGGGTTGAAGGACTTCATCATCTTGTTTATGAAGTGGTTGACAACAGTGTAGATGAGGCACTTGCAGGATTTTGCAATAAAATTGAAGTAAGGTTACATACAGATGGTAGTTGCTCTGTTATTGATAATGGTAGAGGCATTCCTACAGAGATTCATCCAGATGATCCTGAAAAAAGGACAGCTCTTGAGATTGTTCTTACAGAACTTCATGCAGGAGGAAAGTTTGAATCAAAGGCATATAAAGTATCAGGTGGACTTCATGGAGTAGGATTGAGTGTTGTTAATGCTCTTTCTGAATGGCTTGAGGTTGAGGTGCAAAGAGATGGTAAAGTAGTAAGACAAAAATATTGTCGTGGTATTCCAGTTACAGGGGTTGAGGTTATTGGACAAACAGAAAAGACAGGCACAAAGATAAAATTTAAAGCTGATCCAGAAATATTTGAAGTTACAGAGTTTTCAAGAGAAATTCTCGCCCACAGATTTAAAGAGTTATCCTATTTAAATAGAGGATTAAAGATCATTCTTATTGATGAACGTGATGGCTATGTGGAAGAGTTTATAAAAGAAGGCGGCATAGTTTCTTTTGTAGAAGATTTAAATAAAGGGAAAAAGCCTTTACATCCTAAGCCCATATATATTACAGGGCAAAAAGATAGAGTTATTGTTGAAATAGCTATCCAGTATAATGAAGGTTATTCAGAAGAAATTCTTACTTTTGTTAATAATATTAATACTAAAGAAGGTGGAACACATTTAGTAGGTTTTAAATCTGCTCTTACGAGAACAATAAATAGTTATGCAATGCTAAATGGACTTTTAAAAGAAGGAAAAGAATCACTTTCTGGTGAAGATGTAAGAGAAGGGATTGTTGGTGTAATAAGTGTAAAGATTCCTGAGCCTCAGTTTGAGGGGCAAACAAAAATGAAACTTGGTAACAGCGAGGTAAAGGGAATTGTAGAGACTATACTTAATGAGAAGCTTAGTAGATGGCTTGAAGAAAATCCTAATTATGCTAAAAGAATTATTGAAAAAGCAAAAGATGCGGCAAGAGCTCGTGAGGCAGCAAAAAAAGCAAAGGAATTGACACGAAGAAAGGGTATTCTTGAAGATACCACCTTACCCGGTAAGCTTGCTGACTGTACGGAAAAAGACCCTTCTCATGCTGAACTTTTCATTGTTGAGGGAGACAGTGCAGGTGGTTCTGCTAAACAAGCAAGGGACAGACGCAGTCAGGCTGTGCTACCTTTAAGAGGAAAGATTTTAAATGTAGAAAAGGCAAGAATAGACAAGATGTTGACATCTGAAGAGATAAAAACTCTCATTACAGCAATAGGGGGCGGCATTGGTAAGGAACATTTTGAACCTGAAAATGTCAGATATCATAAAATAATTCTTATGACAGATGCAGATGTAGATGGTGCGCATATAAGAACTCTTCTTTTAACATTTTTCTATAGACAGATGCTTCCTTTAATTGAAAAAGGTTACCTCTACATAGCCCAGCCACCTCTTTACAGAATAAAAAGGGGTAAATGGGAGAGATATATACAGACAGAAGATGAATTTCATGAATTTCTTATGGATATTGCAGTTGATGAAATATCATTTATTGAAGAATCAGAATTGAGCACAAAAAAAAGTTTTTTGAAACTACTTTTTGAGTATGGAAGAATTCTTGAAAATTTTGAAAGAAAGGGATTTTCTCCATTTTATATAGAAAACATACTTGAAACACTGCAATTTCAACAAGATAATCAGATTGTTGATTTAAGGGATTTTGAAACCCTTCAAAATATATTTGAAAAAATTAAATTAATTCAGGGAATAAGAGAAGATAAAAACTACATTATTCGGATAAAAACTGAAGCAGTAAAAACAAAATCTCTTTGGGAACTTTACAATAAAGTTATGGATGCTGTAAAAAAAGGACTTACAATACAAAGGTACAAGGGACTTGGTGAAATGAATCCTGAGCAGTTATGGGAAACAACTATGGATCCTGAGAAAAGAACATTACTCCAGGTTACAGTTGAGGATGCTCAAAGAGCAAATGAGATATTTACGATACTTATGGGAGATGAAGTAGAGCCAAGAAAGGAATTTATTGTAAGGCATGCCCTTGAGGTGAGAAATCTTGATATATAAGAGCAAACATGCTTGATATAAAATTTGTAAGAGCAAATCCTGAAAAACTAAAGGAAGCTTTAGACAAGAGAGGCTATCAGATAGACTTTGAAGAGTTTCTCTCTCTTGAAAGAGAAAGACTTTTGCTTTTAAGAGAGATTGAGCAAAAAAGAGCGATAAGAAACTCTGTTTCCCAAGAAATTGCCCACCTTAAAAAGTTAAAGAGTGACAATGAAACAATAGATAAACTTATAGCTGAAATGCGTAAACTTGGAGAAGAATTAGGCTCTATTGAGCAAAAACTACGGGAAATAGAAGATAAGGTTCAAAACTTCTTGCTTTTTCTCCCAAATATCCCTCATGATTCTGTCCCTCTTGGTAAAGATGAAAATGAGAATGTAGAGATAAGACGTTGGGGTGAACCCTCTCATTTTGATTTTGAGCCAATGAATCATTGGGATATAGGAGAGATTCTTGGAATAATAGATTTTGAGCGGGCAAGTAAAATTGCGGGAAGTAGATTTGCCATAATGAAAGGTGTGGGAGCCCGACTTGAGAGAGCACTTATAAACTTTATGCTTGATCTGCACACACAGAAGGGATATATTGAGGTATTACCGCCAATTTTGGTAAATAAGGTTTCTATGACAGGGACAGGACAATTGCCTAAATTTGAAGAGGACCTCTTTAAAATAGTAGACCCAGAATTTTATTTAATTCCTACTGCAGAAGTTCCCGTAACAAATATTCACAGAGAAGAGATTCTCTCTGAAGATGAGTTGCCAATTTATTATGTATCTTATACTCCTTGCTTTCGTAAAGAAGCTGGATCACATGGCAAGGATGTAAGGGGACTCATTAGGCAGCATCAGTTTAATAAGGTTGAGCTTGTAAAATTTGTAAAACCTGAAGACTCCTATGAAGAACTTGAGTCTCTTACAAGGGATGCGGAAGAAGTTCTAAAGATGCTTGGGCTTCCCTATAGAGTAGTTGCTTTATGCACCGGAGATTTAGGATTTGCTTCAGCAAAAACCTATGATATTGAAGTATGGCTTCCAGGACAGGGTAGATACAGAGAGATTTCTTCTTGTTCCAATTTTGAAGACTTTCAGGCAAGAAGAGCTAATATAAGATTTCGTAGAAGAGATAAAAAAGGAACAGAGTTTGTCCACACATTAAACGGTTCAGGACTTGCCATTGGTAGAACATTGGTGGCAATTCTTGAAAACTATCAACAAAAAGACGGTTCTGTAATAGTGCCTGAAGTTTTAAGACCCTATATGGGTATAGATGTAATAAGATGATTCAGCCTATAATTGACTCTTCAGGCGTAATTCATATATTTAAAGGCAAACAGGCAGAGCCTATCAAGCTTGTAGTTGGTGAGATTCTAACCGCAGAGATAATGGACATATTCCCCACTGGAACAATGCAACTAAAAATTAACAATAGAATAATAAATGCTCAGCCTCAGAGAGAATTGCCCTTAAACAAGGGAGACACTGTGATGGTAAAGGTAGAAAAGCCTCTTGAAGAGGGTATAATTCCTTTGAGAGTTTTATCTGCTTCTGAAGCCAAAGAGGTTCAGAAAGCCATGATACAGGCTGAAACTGAAATATCGGATCAAATCTTTAAATTAATTGAATCACTCTTTTCTAATAATCCGAACTCAATAAAAGAAACAAAACAACAAATGGATATAATTAAAACAATTTTTTCTTTTCCAACGGAAAAGCTTTCTGAAACACAAAAGACAGTGCTTATGAATAAAATAATTGATGTAATTTTTTCACAGCAGGATACATCAGAAAATCTTCATGAATTAATAAAGCTTCTTGAACAAAATGATTTTCCAAAAGAGCAGATTTCTCAGCTAAAAAATCTAATTATTACAACTCATGAGGAAATAACTCCTGAGAAATTAAAGCAAACTTTATTAAATTCTGGAGTATCCTTTGAAGCAAAAATGAAGCAGGCTCTTTTTGATTCTGTTAAAATTGAGCAGATTAAGGAAGACTTAAAAGTTATTCTTAATCAAATTATAAAGGAAGCAAAATCACAGAGTATTGAAGAAGTAGCCCTTAAGGCAGAGCAACTTTTAAGGCAAATAGATGGATATCAGATTCTTTCCAAAACCTATCAAAGCTTTTTTACCTTTTTACCTCTTTTATGGCAGGATATAGAAGGAGGTAATATAGCGTATAAATCTTTTAAAAGAGAGGGGAAGGAATATCACACAGTTTTTGTCACCCTTAATTTTAAAGAAGAATATCTTTCTTTTATTGTAACAATGATAAACAAAAGCTTTTTTATTAGCTTTTCAGGTCAACCTGAAATACTTAGTTGCCTTAAGGATAAAGAGGCAATATTAAGAGAGAGATTTCAAGATAAAGGAATGCTCCTTAGTGGAATAAACTATGTTTCAAAAACTGAAGAACTAATTAAACAGTGGAACATTAAAGAAGGCAGTGTGAGTTTAACAGTATGACAGATAGCAAAAAGGCAGTTGCATTAAAATACGAAGCAGAGAAGGATGCAGCTCCGAAGGTTGTTGCAAAAGGTAGGGGTTTTATAGCTCAGAAGATAATTGAACTGGCAAGGCAGCATGGAGTTCCTATGAAAGAAGATGAGGCTTTAGTGGAGGTTCTTTCAAAGCTTGATATTTATGAAGAGATTCCTGTGGAATTGTATAAGGCTGTAGCAGAAATTCTTGTTTTTGTATATCAAGTCAAAGGCAGGATAAAAGGATGAATATATTACAGAGGATAGTGGAAAGAAAAAAGTTAAGAATTACGGAACAGAAAAAAGTTTTATCCTTTGAAGATATTAAAAAAAAGGCTTTGGCTTTTGGGAATAAGTCTGATTATCTGTTTTATAAAAAAATAAAAAGACTTCCCCATGAACCGATAAAACTTATTGCAGAAATAAAAAAAGCATCTCCTCTAAAGGGTATATTGAAAGAATATGATATAGAGGAAATGGCAAATATTTATGTATCCTCAGGTGCAGATGCAATTTCAGTTATAACCGAGGAAGATTTCTTTCTTGGAAACCCTCAATTTCTGGTGACTATTAAAAAAAATCATCCTCATATTCCGGTTTTAAGAAAAGATTTTATTTTTGATGAATACCAGGTCTATGAATCAAAATTGCTACATTCAGATGCAATTCTTTTAATTGCAAGCATTTTAACTAAGGAACAATGTAAAACTTTATATGAACTTACAAAGAGCCTTGGCATGGATGTTTTATTTGAGATTCATGATGAGGAAGATTTAGATAAATCATTGTTTGCTGGCGCTGATATAATAGGAATAAATAATAGAAATCTTAAGACTCTTCAGATTGACATTAACACAACTTTCAAACTTAAAAAATTAATTCCTGAAGGCAAGGTCATTGTTAGCGAAAGTGGGATTTCTGGAAAATCACATGTTCAGGAGCTTATTAAGCAAGGAGTAGATGCTATTTTAGTAGGGACATCAATTGTTTTAAGCGATAATCCTGCTGAAAAGATAAAAGAACTCAAATTTAGTTAATGTTGTTGCCATACAAACTTATTTTAATTTTAATTTGAAACAATAGAGTATTTTTTCCTATCATATATAGATGCCCAGATTATATCTTTCAGGCAATGAAGCGATTGCTTATGGTTTAATTCAGGCAGGAGTTAGATTTATCACTGGTTATCCAGGAACTCCATCAAGCGAGATTATTCCTACCTTTCAAAAAATAATTAAAAACAAAGGATTAAAGGCATTTGCAGAATGGTCAGTAAATGAAAAGGTTGCCTATGAAGTTGCCTACGGAGCAAGCCTTGCAGAAATTAAGACAGCTGTTACAATGAAACAAGTTGGACTTAATGTGGCAATGGACCCGTTCATGAACTCTGCCTATGTGGGAACAAACTCTGCTATGGTGCTTGTAAGTGTGGATGACCCTGGTCCTCATTCTTCTCAAACAGAACAGGACAGCCGCTTTTTTGCAATGGCTGCAAAGATACCTATACTTGACCCTTCAACAGTTCAGGAAGCCTATGATTTTGCAAAAAGGGCAGTTGAACTAAGCAGAAAATATGGTATACCAGTTATGCTCCGGAGTACAACAAGGGTTTCTCATGGAAGGGCTGATGTAGAGCTTAAAGGAAATTTTGTAAATGAGCCATTAAAAGCTCAATTTAAAATTCTAAAGGATTGGGATAAAAAACTTTGGCGTTATGCAGCTACTCCTCGTCAAAGACTTATGCTTCATGCTGCTTTAAATGAGAAAATTGCTGAAATAGAGAGAACAAATGAATTAAGATTCTTTTTCAAAGGTGATATTCTTATAATCTCAAGCGGAGCAGTTTTTTCTTATCTTTATGAGTTAATTGAAGAGTATGGACTACAAAATAAGTTGACTTTAGCAAAGGTAGACATGCCCTATCCACTTAAAAAATTTGATTTTTCAGGCTACAGCAGAGTCATTGCCATAGAAGAATCCATGCCAGTGCTTGAGTTACAACTATGCACTGAAGGAAGAAGAAACGGGATAGTGCCAAAGCAGGGAGAGCTTACTCCAGAGGTTTGCGAGGAGATTTTAGGAAGAATTGGATTAATAAAGCGAGGCAAAACCATAACTGTTCCTCCACTTAAAAGACCCTCTCTTTGTCCTGGCTGTGCACACAGAATTGCTCTTTATGCGGTAAAGAAAGTTTTCGGCAAAAAAGCAATTTATGCAGGAGATATAGGCTGTTACACCCTTGCTCTTAATTTTGGAGTTACAGATACGGTTTTATGTATGGGAGCAAGTGTCTCCTTTGGTTTTGGATTTAAAAAAGCCTTTCAATTAGCTGGCACTGAGCAGGATGTGGTATCTATAATTGGAGATTCTACATTTTTTCATACAGGAATATCTCCTTTAATTGATGCAGTCCATTACAGAGTTCCCTTTTTAACAATTATCTTAGATAACAAAACAGTAGCAATGACAGGAAACCAGAAAACTCTTTCTGATGAAGTAAGTTCCTCAGGTGAACCAGTAACCCCAATAATTATTGAGAATGTTGTAAAGGGAATTGGAATTAACTTTGTTCAAACTGTGGACCCCTACGATTTTGATGTTTCAGTAAAAGTGCTAAAGGATGCAAAGAAGTTTCTTAAGGAGAGAAATGAAGTAGCAGTTATAGTTTTTAGACACCTATGTGTAAACACAAAGGAAGGATTAAGTGCCAATCCAAGATATAATGTAGCTGTAGTGAAAGAACTATGCAAAGGCTGTAAGCTTTGTCTTACCGAGTTTGAATGTCCTGCAATAGTATTCAAGGAAGAAGATGTCAAAGCAGAAATTGACCATACCATTTGTGTAGGATGCGGATGCTGTGTCCATATATGCCCTACTAAAGCAATTCGTTTGATATAATAGAAGACTATGAAACTCGTTATACTTGGCAAAGGTGGACAGGGAGTTATATTTTTTTCAAGAGTGATTGCTCAGGCATCAATCAATAAGGGACTTTCTGTTTGTTCTACAGAAATTAAAGGAATGGCTAAAAAGGGTGGTGCTGTTGAGATACAGATGAAGATCGGTGAAGGAATGAGCGGAATGATTAGAAGAGGAACAGCAGATATGGTTGTTCTTTTGAGCAGAGAGTTGCTTGAGTATGCAAAAACTTTCAGTGAAAATACATTTGCTTTTACTGATGATGAAATACAAACTGCGAGGGCAAGTGTGCCCATGAGATATGTTAATACCTTTTTACTCGGTGTTTTTGTAAAAAAGACAAAACTTTTTGAGTGCCAAGATTTCATAAATATTCTTGATGAGGAAAACAAAAAATCATTTATAAAGGGGTGCGATTATGTTCAATCCTGAGAAAGAAACACTTCCAAGAGAAGAAATTGAAAAACTGCAACTTACAGGGTTGAGAAAAACCCTCAGATTTCTTAAAAATTCACGCTCAAAGCTTAAGGAAAAATACAGAGATATAGAGCCTGAAGATATCCGTAGCCTTGATGATCTTAAGAGCCTTTCCTTTGTCACAAAAGATGACCTAAGAGACTGCTATCCCTTTGGGCACATTGCTGTTGAGCCTTCTGATTGTGCAAGAATGCATATGAGTTCTGGCACCACAGGAGTACCAGTAATAAATGCTATGACAAAAAATGATATTGCCCAGTGGGGAGAGATAATGGCAAGATGTCTGGCAGCAGCTGGACTGACTGAAAAAGACAAGCTTCAGATCATGCCTTCCTTTGGACTTTTTAATGGAGGATTTGGCTTTCACTATGGAGCTGAGCGTCTTGGCTGTTTCATAGTTCCTGCAGGTGCTGGTAGGTCACTCATGCAGCTTAAACTGATAAAAGACCTTGGAGTTACAGCCTTTGGTGCAATTGCTTCCTATCCTGCAAGACTTATAGAGGTCGCGAAGGACAACGGCTTTGATTTCAGAGAGACAAAATTAAGAGCTGCAATCTTAGGAGCAGAAACATGGTCTGATGAATACAGACGTAGAATTGAAGGAGAGATGGGCATAAAAACTTTTGATATTATTGGACTTACTGAAACAGGAGGAGTTGGACTTGGAATAGACTGTGAGAGAAAAACAGGAATTCACATCTGGGAAGATCACTATATTGTAGAAATTATTGACCCTGAAACAGAAAAACCTCTCTCTATCGGCGAGGAAGGAGAGATGGTTATCACAACTCTTACCAGGGAAGGACTTCCTCTTATAAGGTATCGCACAAGAGACATATCAAAAATTTTGTCATATGAAAAGTGCGATTGCGGAAGAACACATGTTCGTGTTAGCAGAATTCGCGGCAGAACAGATGATATGCTCAAGGTAAAGGGCGTTAACTTTTATCCTTCGCAGGTTGAACAGATTTTGTTGAAACATAAAGGACTTTCCTCTTATTATCAACTTGTAATAGAAACAGCGAAAGGCAAAGATGAGATGACAATAATAGTTGAAAAGGCTGATAATGGCATTACTCAGCGGGAACTTGATCAACTTGACCTTGAACTTTATGATTTTTTAGGATTTCATAGTAAAATTCAGGTAGTGCCAGAGGGAACCATTCAAAGGGTCCCCGGAAAAGCAGTAAGAATCATAGATAAAAGAAAGAAAGTTTAAAACTATAGTTTGTTAGAAATGTTCCACGTGGAACATTTCTAACAAACTCCTCCCTTTGTTACAAGTACAGGACTGTCACTATACTCTACAACATTTCTTGAAACAGAACCCCACAAAATTCCCTCTATGAAGCCCTTTCCATGAACGCCCATTACTATACAAGTTATATCTTCTTGTTTTGCTAAATTTATAATTTCTGCTGAAGGTTTCCCTACAGAAAGATGAGTTTTAACTTTAAACCCTTCTTGTTCAAGTTTTAACTTAAGGCTTTCAAGTTTTTCCATATTTATTCTTTCAAATTCTCTGAATTTTTCAAGAGGCTGTAGTTTCATAGATTTTTCATCCATAATATGAGCTATCACAATCTCTTCAACTGAATTTTTTAGTCTCAAGATATATTTAATTGCGCTTTCAGCACAATCAGACCAATCTGTTGGATACAGAATTTTTTTGAAAGGATTTTCACAATAACGTTCGCATGCTGAAAAATCATCACCGAAGCAAGCAGGATATTTTGGGACATAAACAGGAAATCTGCCGTAACGAATTATTTTATCTGTATTTGAGCCAATAAATATTTCTCCCAGGAGGCTCTTTCTCTGCCTTCCTGAAATAATAAGCGAAACACTTTCCTGTTCAGCTACTTTAAGAATTTCTCGGTAAGGAACTCCAGTGGAGATAAATTTTTTTGATGATAAACCTGCCTCGGAGATTAATTTAAGGGCTTTTTCCATTTTTTTATCTGCGATTTCTGTTAAAGTTTTTACAAAATCTAAGTCATATCCTGCATATTTCTCCATCGGCAGTTTTGATACATCAACTACATGAATGAGAATTATTTCCTTTGTTCCAACTTTTTTGAAATTTAGCATACACTTCAAAATATCCATTGAAAATTCTTCAAATTTAATTGGATAAAGAATTTTTTCATACATAGTTTCCTCCGTTATTTTTGAATTTTAAAAAGTCTATATTCTGTCTTTTTTGCAAAACCTACTAACGCAAGCATTACAGGAACTTCAATTAGTGGTCCTATTACTGTAGCAAGGGCAACTGTCGGATTAAATGCAGAAATTGCAATTGCGATAGCTATTTCAAAATCTCTTCCTGTAGAATTAAATGCTACTGCTACAGAATCCTCATAATTTAACTTAAATTTCCAGCTTACAAGGTAAACAATAACAAACATTGTCCAAAAGAAAATCGTCATTGGAATAGCCATCTGAACAATAAAAATTGGTTTTTCAAGAATTAAATCTCCCTTAAGAGCAAACATTACAATAAGAGTGAAAAGAAGTCCTGCAATTGACATTGTGTCAAGATAAAATTTGAGTTTTTTAAACCATCCCTCTCCAAATCTTTTAACTCCTAAAAATCTTGTGAGCATTCCAGCAGCTAAGGGCACTCCAAGATATAAAACCACGCTTTCGCCTACAACCCAAACATCAAATTGAACATCTCCAAGAAGCAGTTTTGCATATACAGGAATTAAGAGCATCTGAACAATGGAGTTAAAGGCAACAAGAATTATCGCAAGAGGACCATTTCCTCCTGCAAGATAAGTAAAGACAATTACCATTGCAATGCATGGAGCAAGTCCGTACAATACAAGCCCAGTATACAAATCCAGCTCACCAATTAAGAAAAATTTAGCAAGTAAAAGCATAAAAAAAGGTGCAACAGCATAATTAAAAAAGGCTACAATGGCAAGCTGTTTAGGGGATTTCATTGCTTTTCCAAGATCTTCAAACTTTATGTTTGCCATTGCAGGATACATCATCATAAACAAACCAACTACTACTCCGAGAGCTAATGTATTGGGCAAACTAAACTCATAGCCACCTTTAAATATTGATTTAATAGCATCAATTGGCGGTGTAAGTTCAAAATTTGAAATACCATACCACTTACCTATTGCAATTCCGATAATCATACTGATAATCACGAAAAAGGGAAGGAGTCTGAAGTTGTGCAACTTCTCAAGAAATTTTTTCATTCAATCCTCCGTTATTTAAAATTTTTGATTGTTAAAATTGAACTCTTTTTGTCTATTGGAATTAGTTCAGATGCAGCGATTAAGCTTGCCTTAATTATCAAATTTTCAGGAATAGCTTCATAAATATTCCCTCTAAACTGAATGGTTCTGCATTCTTCATCGCCACATACACTACAACATTTAGACTGTCCTGTTTCTGCACTAATCCATGCCTCAAGAGGTTTATCATTGATCAGTATGAGATTGGAAATTAAGGGGTTTTTATTGAATTCTGTCTCGGTTAATTCATGTTTTTCTAATAAGACTTCAATGTTAAAGTGCTTAAGAGATTCCTTAAGCTTAATATAAGCCTTCTCAATTTCCAATCCAGTATCTGCACATCTTGGACATGTAGTATTATTTTGAACAAGTCTTTGCCATTTAATAATTAGTTTTTTCATATTTCCCCCTAAAAATAAAATTGAAATATAATAAAAATATTTTATAAAAATACTCAATTTTTTGCAATTTTTAGACAATTTTTAAATTAAATATAAAAATAATTCAATTTAAATTAATTTAAAAACACGATTTTCATAAATAAAAGCTTCCAGTTTTTGCTCAAGAATTTTTTGCTTTTTAACTACACGTTAGTTTATGTTAATATTGTAAAAATATTTTGAAAAAATGTCTGAATTAAGATTAAATCTTATAACTAATGATTGGGTCATAATGATAGGGAGAGAAACCTCCCCTCGGGACTATGTTGTCAAAGAGAAAAGAAAATTACCAGAATTTGTTGAGAGTTGTCCCTTTTGTCCTGGAAATGAGATATATACACCTTCAGAAGTTTACAGAATAAGAGATGAAAAGGGTTGGAGGATAAGGATTGTGCCTAATAAATATGCTGTTTTATCTGGTGATATGGAAAAAATAAGGAGTGAGGATGGATTAAGAAAAACTATTACAGGAACAGGTCTGCATGAAGTAATCATAGAATCTCCACTTCATAACCTAACAACAGCAATTATGCCTGTGAGTCAGATAAAAGATGTTCTCCAAACATATAAGGAGAGATTTCTTGCCTTTTACAGTGATAGAAGAATAGAGCATGTAATAATTTTCAAAAATCAGGGACCCTTGTCTGGGACAACTATTCAACATCCTCATTCTCAGATAGTAGGGCTTCCAATTGTGCCTTTCCAAATAAGAGAAAGAACAGCAAAGGCGATGCATTTCTTTGATAGCACAGGAGAATGTATTTTTTGCAAAACCTTAGATGAAGAACTGTCTTGCTCTATAAGAATAATCTGTAATACCGAACATTTTGTTTCCTTTATTCCATATGCTTCTCTTTCTCCTTTTCACATATGGATATTCCCAAAAAGACATTCTGGTTCTTTTGCAACAATAAAAGAAAATGAAATCTGGGACCTTGCTTTTAATTTGAAGTCTACAATGGCTAAACTTTATTATGGACTTGAAAATCCTGATTTTAATTTAGTATTAAGGTCAGGTAGCATTGCAGAAAGTGAATTAGAATATTTACACTGGTATATCAGTATTGTGCCAAGAATTGTTCAAGCTTCTGGATTTGAACTTGGTTCTGGCATGTATATAAACCATCTTTTGCCAGAAGTAGCCTCTGAATTTTTAAGGAATATTAAAGTATAAATAGGAAAAAAGCGTATTTTGATTTAATGATATTTTTAGGGGAGAAAGCAGAAGCCCTTCTCCCCTATGCTTAATTATTTTCTTCCTGTTATCAATTCTTCTACAACAGATGGATCTGCAAGGGTTGATGTATCTCCGAGTTCTTCCAGTGCGCCAGAGGCAATTTTTCTTAAAATTCTTCTCATTATCTTACCGCTTCTTGTTTTTGGAAGTCCGCCAGCAAACTGTATTTTATCTGGAGTTGCGATAGGTCCTATCATCTGTCTTATGTGAGATATGAGCAATTTTTCAAGGTCCCTTGATGGCTCATGTCCTTCTTTAAGAACAACATAAACATATATTCCCTCACCCTTTATATCATGTGGAAATCCTACTACCGCTGCTTCGGCAACAGCTGGATGAGCAACAAGAGCTGATTCAACCTCAGCTGTTCCTATTCTATGTCCTGATACATTTATAACATCATCAATTCTTCCCATAAGCCAGTAATCGCCATCTTCATCTACTCTTGCTCCATCACCAGTAAAGTATTTGCCTGGAAAACGTGAAAAATAGACTTCTTTAATTCGTTTGTTTTCAGGGTCTCCCCATGTTCCTCTAAGCATACCCGGCCATGGTTTTTCAATTACCAGGTAGCCTCCTTCATTTACTGCTGCAGGAGAACCATCTTCTTTTAGAACTCTCGGAACAACACCAAAAAATGGTCTTGTAGCAGACCCTGGCTTAAGAGTCATAGCACCAGGAAGAGGAGTTATCATGAATCCACCTGTTTCAGTCTGCCACCATGTATCTACAATTGGACAACGTTCTTTACCAACATGTTTGTAATACCACATCCATGCTTCAGGATTAATTGGTTCACCAACAGTGCCAAGAATTCTTAAACTTGAAAGGTCATGCTGATACGGCCATTTTTCTCCCTCTCGCATAAGAGCTCTAATGGCAGTTGGAGCTGTATAGAATATGTTAACTCTGTGCTTTTCAACAATTTCCCAGAATCTTCCTGGGTTTGGATAGGTGGGAACTCCTTCAAACATTAGAGAGGTTGCTCCTGCGCTGAGTGGTCCATAAACTATATAACTATGCCCTGTTACCCAGCCTATATCAGCTGTGCAGAAGAATATTTCCTCTGGTTTATAGTCAAATGTTAATTTAAAAGTAATATTTACATAAACCATATATCCACCAGTTGTATGTAAAACTCCTTTTGGCTTTCCAGTAGAACCTGAAGTATAAAGAATGAATAATGGGTCTTCTGCATCCACCTGTTCAGGTTCGCAATAGTTTCCAATCTCAGGGTCATTCATCAGGTCATGCCACCAGAAATCTCTTTCAGGGTCCATGTCAACAAAATTTGGAGTTCTTTTTACAACAATTAATTTTTCTACAGAGGGTGCACCTTCCAGTGCTTGATCAGCATTTGCTTTTAAGGGTACGAGTCTTCCTCCTCTTAGTCCCTGATTGGCTGTGATAAGTAGTTTTGCTCCGCAGTCATTTATTCTGTCTCTAAGAGATTGAGCTGAAAAACCTGCAAAGACTACGCTGTGAATTGCACCAATTCTTGCGCAGGCAAGAAGGGTTATAGGAAGTTCAGGAATCATGGGAAGATAAACAGCAACCCTATCTCCTTTTTTAATGCCAAGCTTTTTTAGAACATTAGCAAATCTATTGACTTCTCTGTAAAGTTGCCAGTAGGTGTATGTTTTTACCTCGCCATCATCAGCTTCCCAAATGAGTGCAGCCTTATTACCTAAGGTTGAAAGATTGCGATCAAGACAATTATATGAGGCGTTTAGCTTTCCACCTATAAACCACTTTATGTAAGGTTTATTAAAATCATAATCTAAAACTTTATCCCACTTTTTATACCATGTAATATTTTGTTCAGCAATCTCAGCCCAAAAACCCTCTGGATCTTCTACAGAACGCTTATACATAGCTTCATATTCGGCCATGCTTTTAATATAGGCTTTTTCTGAAATTTCTTTTGGTGGAGGGAAAACCCTCTGTTCTTTAAGTAATACATCAATTCCTTGTGTCATAGATTACCTCCTTTTTTTCTATTGATTTTAACATTATTTTAGAATTTTATTCAGCACCGATACCTATATATGACCTTATTTTTTCAGTTTCAAATTTTTCTTCTGCTTCCTTTTCTTTTGTAAGCCAAGAAACTACTATACCAGCTATAAATGAACCAAAGAATGAAACTATTCCTGGATTTTTCAAAGGAAATATGGGTTGAGCATTTTTCAATATATCAACCCAAACTGTTGGACTTAAAATTATCAATATAACACTCAACAAAAGTCCTGTATATATGCTCCAAACAGCCCCCTGAGTGGTGAATTTTTTCCAAAATATAGACATAAACAGAGCTGGAAAATTAGCAGAAGCAGCTACTGCAAAGGCTAAACCAACCATGAAAGCAACATTCTGTCCTTTAAACACAATTCCAAGTATTATTGCAAGCAATCCAAGGCAAAGAGTAGCTATTTTAGCTGCTTTTACCTCCTGTTTTTCATCTGCTCTTCCTCTCTTAACCACGCCTACATAGATATCATGCGACACTGCTGATGCACCTGCAAGAGTTAATCCGGCAACTACAGCTAAAATAGTTGCAAAAGCAACAGCCGCTAAGAATCCTAAAAATATTTCTCCTCCAAGTGCTTCAGCAAGTAAAGGTGCTGCCATATTGCCACCTTTGTCAATTTTACTAATTATCTCATGTCCTACCAATGCGGCTGCTCCAAACCCAATAGTAAATGTAAGTATATAAAAGTAACCTATGAACCCAGTTGCATAAAATACTGATTTTCTTGCTTCTTTTGCATCAGGAACTGTATAAAATCTCATTAAAATATGGGGAAGCCCTGCTGTACCAAACATCAGAGCTATGCCAAGTGATATGGCATCAATGGGATTTTTTATTAAACCACCTGGCTGAACAAACTTATCACCATACTTAGATGTAACATTTGAGAATAGTTCAACATAATTAAATCCAAATTGATAAAGAGTGAGAAAAACTAAAATTGTGGCACCTCCAAGAAGAAGACATGCCTTTATAATCTGAACCCAAGTTGTTGCAAGCATTCCTCCGAATAAAACATAAGCTATCATTAGACACCCTACTATAATTATTGCCAATTCGTAAGGAAGTCCAAACATTAATTTTATTAAAGAACCTGCACCGACCATCTGAGCAATTAAATAAAAAAGGACAGTTATTAAAGCTCCTGTTGCAGCAGCTGTTCTGATAGGTCTCTGCCTAAGTCTGTATGCAACAACATCTGCAAAGGTATATTTACCAAGATTTCTGAGCGGTTCTGCAATTAAGAACATTACAATAGGCCACCCAACAAGCCAGCCTACTGCGTATATTAAACCATCATATCCTTTCAATGAAACCAGTCCAGCAATTCCGAGAAAACTTGCTGCAGACATATAATCTCCAGCGAGAGCAAGACCATTCTGTAGTCCTGTTATACTTCTTCCTGCTGCATAAAACTCTGCTGTTGTTCTTGTTCTTTTTGCTGCCCAGTATGTTATATACAATGTTGCGGCAACGAAAAGCAAAAAGAAAAATATTCCTGTCAGTGTTGGTTGTCCAAGAACAGTTTGCATTATTATTCACCTCCTATTTTTTCTCTTATCTTAGAAACTTTTTCATCATAAACCTTGTTAGACCATAAAACATAAATTCCTGTAAGTAGCCAACTTAATATTATTACTCCTATTCCTATGGGTATACCAACAGTAACAGAACCGTATAGTTTCTCTCCAAGAAACTCTTTGTTGTAAGCGACCAATAAAACAAAACCAAAATAAATAATTAACTCTAAAACAGTAAGAATAAGAGAGATAGAATTTTTGCTCCTCACAATCTCCTTAAATAGAGAAGATTTTAGTAACTCTTCCTTCATAAAAAACCTCCTTAAAGTTGATAGGCTTCTTTTTTAATGGTTGTTCCGAAGCTTTTTTCATAAATAGAGCCTATTTCTAATAATTCACCAACAGTGAATATTTTTAACTCTCCAAGATAAGCAAGTAATCTCTGGAAGATTTGTGCTGTAATAAATGCATCTGACAAAGCATCATGTAGTTCTTTTGGTTCAATATCAAGAGATAAAGCAATGTTTTCAAGTGAATTTTTATTTGAGAAATCAGATGGTAAAATCTCTTTTTTAATAAGCCATTTATAAATTAGTAATGTGTCTATGCTAAAGGGTTCAAAAATCTCTCTCAAATTATTTCTTATTTCTTTTTTTAAAAAAGTTAAGTCTATATCAACACAATGTCCTACAACTAAACAATTCTTGGAAAATTTTATGAATTCTCTTAGAATAGGTTCTATTTGAGGACATTTTTCAAGTTCAGAGGGTGTTATTTCATGAATCATTATGCTTTCCTTTCGGAATTTCTTTGTTGAGGGGCTTACTGTTCTATAAAAAATATCTCCTATCTTTATAGTTCTTCCCTTCATTTTTATTGCACCAATGGCTATTATGTTATCCCTGAACTCATTTAAACCTGTAAGTTCTGTATCAACAACTACAAAATCTGTTTCGCTTATTAGCTGTTGAGAGATAATGCCTTTGTCTCTCTTTTTTCTAAAAAATTTAATCATACCTATATTATCATCAGCTTATATCTCTCAATAAGAATATCCTGAAGCTTTGATATAAGCTGGAAAGTATCTTTTAAGAGTTTTTTCTCAAGATTACTTAATGATTCAGGATTAATAAAATTATCAGGCATATTGCCCTGTAACACTTGTTCATACTGATGACGCATTCTTAAAAACATGAGAAACTCAAAAGCATATGCCATTTCGTCTGCATAATCCCTTACAACAGTATGCTTACTTTTTAATGTTTCAATTCTTTCTAAGGTTGAGGTCTCTCTTATTCCCTTTTCAAGGCTGAAAAGTCTTACTATGTCAACAATAGGAGCAATACCCTTAATTTTTAGATTTAGTTTATCTTTATGTTCACCGCTTTTTTCTACAACAAAAGTTTTGAAAAAACCAAGTGGAGGTTTGTTTCTTACTGCAAGATTAGCTAAATATCCAAGAAATACTTTCTGGTCTTTAACAATATTGAGAAGATAATCTCTTAGATTTTCCTCTAAGGAAAGGTCTCCATAAATTCCTCTAAAATCAAAAAATATATTTGAAAGGTTGATGTTTTCACCCTTTGGTGTATAAATCCATTGAGAGAAATACTTTTTCCAGACTTTGAGAGGCTGACACCATTTAGGATTACTTGCCATGATATCTCCAGGACAAGGTGGAAAACCACATTTTAGAAGATTTTCCTTTATCCAAGCTGTAAGTTCAAGAAAATATTTTTGCACCGCCTCCTGTTGTGCCTGAGGCGGATCAGCATAGATAAGTGCATTATCTTGGTCAGTTTTAAAGGTTTGTTCTTTTCTGCCCTCTGAGCCAAGAGCAATCCAGCAATAGGGGACAGGGGGTTGCCCAAACTCTCTTTCAGCAAACTGAATAATTTTTCTGACAATTCTATCATTTATCTCTGTTATGATTCGGGTTATGTTGCTTGCTTTAGCTCCTTGAGAAATCAGATTTCCTGCAATAGTGTTTACTTGTTTAGATGTATTCATTAAGCCTTCTACTGTTTGCTGAATTTCTAAATCTCTTACAATCGTAACTGGTGAAAAACCCTGAAGCATCATTATGTCGTGATTTGTAATAATTCCTTCAATCTTTCCATTTTTTATTACTAAAAGATGGTGTATATTGTATTTAAGCATTCTTACGACCGCTTCAAAACAGAAATCCTTTGCATCAATCTTTATAATTGGATAACTCATTATGTTTTTAACAGGCTCATCAACATTTTTTGCTGAGGCAACTACTTTTCTGCGTAGGTCTTTGTCTGTGATTATTCCAACTGGAATTCCTTGGCTATCCATAATGATTAGAGAACTTATAGAGTTTTCACACATAAGCCTTGCAGCATCTCTTATTGAAGTATTTTCAGGAACAGAAATAACGTTTTTAGTAGCAATTTCTTCAACAGGAGTGGTAAAAAGAAGTTTATCAACTGTATAAGTTAGTGTTTTTTTAGACTGCTCTTCTCTGTATCCTTTGTCAAAGTATATGTTCATAAAAGACCTTAAGAAAAAGTCTCTCACTTCAGAATATTTATTTATAAGATTAGAGATAGTTTCCTTTGGTATTAGATAGCAGATAGTATCATCAATTGCAACAACATTTGCTCGTGATTTATCTCCACTCATCAAAGAAACAAAGCCAAAACTGTCTCCCTCGCTTCTGTAGTCTATGACAATTTCCTCATTTTCAACTCTTCGGTATACTTTAACTCCACCTTTTTTAATAACATAAAGAAACTCACTGGGAGGACCGTCCTGAAGAAGAATATGAGTCCCCTTAGGATAATATTCCATAGATGTTTTAACTGTTACAGAATTAATAGCTTCATCACTTAAGAATTCAAAAGGAGGAACAGATTTTAGAAAATCCATGATATCTTCAATTATCTTTACCATATAGTTTTCAATGAAGCAAATATTATGCCATAGCTTAAAGGTGCTCAGATATTTAAGAGGTTAATTAACTCATTCTAAAAATGTTACTAAAAGTAACTAAGGATGTTTATTTGGGTAACAAATTTATGAAAAATATCTAAGATTATACTTATCAAAAAGAAGTTTTTGAAATTCCTCTATTTTTTTAAAAACATCAATGAGAATTTCTTTTTCTGTTTTTGATAATTCCTTCGGATTTATATAGTTGTCTGGAGGTATATTATTTCTTATTTTCTTAGCTTGTGATTTTAGTCGAAGAGTCATTAAAAACCTGTATCCTTCTTCCAGATCTCTTGCAAAATCAGGTGTAAAAATAGATAAATCTTTTAATTTTCTAATTCTCTCAAAGGTATTTGTATTTCTTATCTCATTATGGAGAGATAAAACTCTTATACCTTGAGTTATAGGGAAAATACCGTATTTTTTTATGTCAATCTCTCCTTTATACTTCCCTTCTTTTTCAGTCTTCAACTTGCCTAAAAAACCTACAGGAGGAGTGAATTTTATTGCCTCTGAGGCAAGAAAAGGTAGAAAATGTTTGGAAATTCTTATCCTTTGGAATATAAACTGCCATAGTTCATCTATTAATTTATCTTCACCGAAAACATTTCTGAAATCAAAAAATATACTTATATTTAAAACATTTTCAGGTTTAGGATTTTCCATCCATCTACCAATTTCCTTGAACCATTCTTCTTTTGTTCTTCTCCAGTAAGGATTACTAATCATAACATTTCCCTGACAAGGGGGAAAGCCGATATCAAGCAAATATTTTATATATAGTTCTGAAAACTTCTCAAAATATTCCCTATTTGCAGAATTACCTTCAAAAATTAGAGCATTATCCTGATCTGTTTTGAGGCTCTGTTCTCTCCTTCCTTCTGAGCCTATAACCATAATAGAATAATTACAGAGTGGTAAACCAATTTCTTCCTCTACAAGCCTGACTACCCTTGCCATAAAATGGTCATTAAGTTCTGCTATATATTTTCCAACATATTCAGGATCTAATCCAGACATAACACCATCAATTACGCTTTCATTTACAAGAGAATAAAGGTAGGAAAGTTCCTCTGTGCTTTTAGCTCTATCAATTTCCTTAATAAGAAAAATTATGTTTTTACTCTCATGGGATATAACCACTCTATCGTCAAGTATTCCCCAGATTGCTCCTGAATCCATTATTACTAATTTTCTTATTCTGTGTTTTGCCATTGTTAGCAGTGCATTAAAAAGCGGTTCAGAGGCATCCATTGTAATTATCGGAAAAGTAGCTACATCTTGAGCTTTTGCAAGAGAAGGATTTATCTCCTTTGCAAGGATTTTTTTTATTATATCTCTTTCTGTAATAATGCCTATTTCTCCATCCTTTTGAACAAGGCAGAATGTAGAGTCATGCTCAGCCATTGTTTTTGCTGTATCTATTATGTTCATGTTTCCTTTGATTAACAGAGGCTCTTTAATTTTAATGTCTTTTATTCTTACATCAAGAAGTCTTTCCATCTGGAAGGAACTTCTTAGCTTAGGGACCTTGTGAACTCTTTTTGCAAGTTCTTTTGTGAAATATTTAGAAAAACTCTCATATTTACTCAGCAAATCAAGAAATTTTTCTTTTTTTATCTGAAGAATTTTTGTATTATCCTCAACAATTCTTGCAGTAGATACAGGTGACATCTCACTAACTAAAGATACATAACCAAATATGTCTCCTCCTTTGAGATGAGCTATTAGCTGAGAATTTTTTTCAAGAAATACCTCACCTTCAAGAATTATGTATAAGAAATTAAGTGGTTCACTGCCTTCTTTAAAGAGTATTTCATTTTTTTTATAAGTTTTCAATTCAGCTATTGAAACTATTTCTTCAATCTCTTCTATGGGAAGGGTATCAAAGGGATATATTTTTTTGATTTTCTCTAAAGCTTCCATAACATCAAAAATATTTTACAACTAAAAGGCGAAGAATAACTATAAAGATTATTATAAAAATTGTTGTTCCTTTAGGAAATATCCTTCTTGCTAATGTATATAAGGGTTCGGTTGTTCTCATAAAAAGTCCATAGATGGGGTTTTTAGGATCTTTTGTAAAAAAAGATAAAATGGCTCGTCCTATGACGAGCCACATTATAAAGGAAAGGGTATAATTGAGAAAAAGCTTTAATGTCATTCCTCAACTCCACCTTTTACTGCACCTTTGGGATATCTTATACTGTCAACAAATTCCTGGAGTTCTTGAGAGGGTGCAGCTGTAATTCTTGATACGACCAGAGCCACAATAATATTTGCAGGAAGTCCAAATATGCCTGCTGCAATTGTTTTTATCCCAAACCAGTCTATTCCATAAAATCTGCTTCCAATTATATAATATGTAGTAATTAGTAGCCCAACGATCATTCCTGTTACTGCTCCAGTTTTGTTCATTCTTTTGTCCCATATTCCAAGTACAACAGCTGGAAAGAATGTAGCAGCAGCAAGGGAAAATGCCCAGGCAACAAGTTCAACAATTATTGCCAGTTTAAAACTTGCCACATAGGCACCAATTGCAGCAACAACGATTAAGAGAGCTTTTCCAATTTTCACTCTTGTGGACGGTGATATATTTGGATTAATGATTTTGTAATAAAGGTCATGGGATATGGCATTTGAAATGGTGATTAGAAGTCCATCAGCAGTGGAAAGCGCCGCGGCAAGCCCTCCTGCAGCGATTAATCCAGCAACTACATAGGGGAGTCCTGCAATTTCTGGAGTTGCAAGCACTACTGCATCAGCCCTTATTATAATTTCAGAAAACTGAATAATTCCGTCTCCGTTCATGTCTTTTATAGAGATTAATCCTACTGAAGCCCATTTGGCAACCCATCCAGGAAGAGAGGTAAAAGCCTGCCCAACTATGTTTGTAAGAATCTCACTTCTTGCAAAAGCTGCGTAAGCTGGTGCAGTAAAGTAAAGCAAGAATATGAAAAATAAAGCCCAGGCAGCAGAACTTCTTGCTTCACGAACTGTAGGTGTAGTATAAAATCTCATAAGAACATGAGGTAACCCTGCTGTTCCAACCATCAGACAAAAAGTAAGTGCAAGAAAGTTAATTATTCCTTTTGTATCCGAAGGTGGAGATACATAGGACTTAGGTGGCTTAGACATTACCTGCGCTTCTTTCATCGTAGCAGTCCATTTTTCTTTTGCTTCTTCTGGTGTCTTAGGATAGTCTTTCAGAGCTTTTTCAGCCTTTGTTCTTTCAGGGTTTTCTGTAGGTAAGTTTTTGAGCTTTTTTTCAAGCTCGGTCTTTCCTTTTTGCCAACTTTCTGGTAATTCTTTAATTTTTGCATTTAATTCCTCAGCCTTCTTTTTCCATTCCTGTCTAACCTCTATTTCTTTAACGTCATTTACAAGAGCTTTTTGTTTTGACTCAATCACCTGTAAAGCTTGTCCATACATAACCTGCGGAATTGGGATTCCTGTATGTTTATAAGAAATGGCAACAACAGGGATCATATAGGCAGTTATCAATATTATATACTGAGCAACCTGTGTCCATGTTACTGCTCTCATGCCACCCAGAAACGAACAGACTAATATGCCTGATAAGCCAAGAAATACACCTGCTTCAAAGGGAATTCCCACAAATCTGCTTGTAATAATTCCAACACCTACAATTTGTGCCACAAGATAGGCAAAAGAGACTATTATGGCAGATACAATTCCTATCATTCTTGGAAGTTTACCACCATATCTGGCTTCCAGAAAATCTGGAATAGTAAACTGACCAAATTTTCTTATGTAAGGTGCAACCATAACTGCTAAAAGAACATATCCACCTGTCCATCCCATAATAAAGGCTAAACCGTCATAGCCCTGCAAATAGAGAGCACCTGCCATTCCAATAAAAGAAGCTGCACTCATCCAGTCTGAAGCTGTAGCCATACCATTAAATATTGCAGGAACTTTCCTACCCGCAACATAATATTCAGCAACAACTGAAGTTCTTGACAGGATGCCTATCGCAGCATAAACTCCAATTGTTCCAAATAGAAAGGCATAACCTATATACTTCTGTTGAAGCCCCATATTTTCTCCAATCCAAAGGGCTATAACAAAAATTAGAAATATACCAGTGTATACTCCATAAATCTGCCTTAATTTTTTCTTCCATGCTTGCATTGCATCATTTGCCATGGTTATTCCTCCTCTAATCCATATTTTTTATCAAGTTCATTCATCTTCATGGAGTAAAAATAATTAAGAAGAACAAATACTATAAGAGAACCCTGTGAACCCATGTAGTAGCCAAATGGAAAGCCTAAAATTGTAATGCTATTAAGAGAAGAAGCAAAAATTGCTGCCAAATAGGAGACAGCAAACCAGATTAGCAAGATAACATACATTAGAATTCTGTTATCTCGCCAGTAAGCATCAAGCGTTTCCTTCGTTACCATAAATACCTCCTTTAAAATTGATAGTTTTTTTCATATTTCCCAAACATGTATCCGGATACAGTTGGTTTCCCTATTTTTTTCAGTAAATCAAACCAGGAAGCATTGATTTTTTGAACCATGATAATCTCTCTTTGAAAAATTTGTGCTGTTATAAAGGCATCATAGAGAGCATCATGAAGCATGTCTACTTTTATATCAAAGGCTTCCGCTATTTCAGGCAATGATTTTGCTCCTTTGAATTTTTTAGATATAATTTCTCTTTCTATTAACCAGTTAAATATTATGTATGTATCAATTGCTTCAGGAGTGAAGCCTGTATTTAGCCATTTTGAAGTCTCCTTTCTCAGAAACTTAATATCAATCTCAATAAAATGTCCTACAATTGGTCTATTTTTGATAAAGTCAATAAATTCTTTAAGAATAAGTTTTATATCAGGACATTGTTCCAACTCCGTTGATGTCAATTTATGTATTAATACAGCTTTGTCTTTTGGCTTACACTGAGGATTTAAAATTCTATAGAAAATATCCCCAATTAAAATGCTTCTTTCCCTCATTGTGATTGCGCCGATGGATATAATACTGTCATTTTTTTCATCTAATCCTGTGAGTTCGGTATCAATAACAACAAATTCTTTATTACGGAAAATTTCTGATTCTATCCTGTTTTTTCTAAAAAATTTAAACATGAAAAAAGATTACTCAAATAACATGCCAGAAGACAAATTAAGTAAAATAAGGTTTTCCCCAATCATTATGAGAAAATCAAGCTGTTACATAAAGTAAAACAACAAGAAAAAAAGTAACAGAAATAAATAGAGGGATTTTAAAATATGTCTATTTAGTTTGAATTTAGCTTTTTATTGTTTAAGAAAAAAAGTGCAACAATAATACCGATGAGACTACATACAGCCACAAAAGGAAAAACCGAAAAATAAGAACCTTGTAAATCTTTAATCTGTCCTGAAATTAAAACTCCAGTGATTGCTCCAGTTCCGTATGCTGTGAATACCAGTCCATAGTTTTTTCCATAAAATTTAGTTCCATAAAAAATTTTTGTTGCTGTAGGAGCGATTGCAAGCCATCCACCAAGATTTAACCATAGTAAACAGAATCCAATAATAAATATGATTTTTTCACGAACTCCATATATTAATAAAGAAGCTCCTCCGATTATCAAAAATGACAAAATTGCAGCAGCTTTTGGTTTTATTTTGTCAGTTAGCCATCCAAAAAAGGGCCTACCTAAAAAATTAAAAATTGCATATAGAGAAACCGCAAGCGCAGCCATTTCGTGTGTTAAACCTACTTCTTTCCCCGCAGGAGCGGATATTCCAATAGCCATTAATCCAGCAAAACAACCTATAGTATAGGTTAGCCATAATGCCCAGAATGAGTTAGTTTTTATCATTTCCTCTCTGTCAAGTTCTATATTATTTGAAGTAGGATTAGAAGAAGTCTTTGCAATAAAACCCGCAGGCTTCCATCCCTCAGGAGGGAATTTGTAGGGTATAGAGAGAATTATGAGTATTATTAAGAAAGCTATTCCTAAATATAAGAAAGTACTTAATGGTCCGACTGAACCAATTAGTTGCTTGATTATCGGAGCTGTTATTAATGCTGAAAGTCCAAATCCACCAACTGTTAATCCAATTGCCAAACCAGCCTTGTCTGGAAACCATTTTGCAGAAGTTGCAATAGGGGCGCCATACATAATACCAACTCCAGTGCCACCTATTACTCCATAGAGTAAAGTTAGGCTATTGATATTTGTTGAAAAAGAAGCAGCAATCCATCCTATTCCAACCAGAATACCACCTAAAAACATTGTAGTTTTAGGTCCCCATTTTTGCATTAAATTTCCTGCAAAAGGCATAGCAAAAGCGAACATGGCTAAAAATATCATAAATGGTAATCCGCTCTCTGTTGCAGTTATATCCCAGAGTTTTTCAAGAGGAGGTCTGAAAATACTGAATGCATAAATAGCACCAAGACAAATATTTATTATAAGTCCAAAAATTACATAGAACCATCTACCACTTTCTGCTTTTATTCCTAAAATTCTTATATCTTGCATAATCTGTCTCCGTAAATAGATATGTAAAAAAATGAAGGAAATTTTAAAATAAATTTGGATGGAAATTAAAATAAAATAAACTGAACTAAATATAAAAAATTCTTATAATAGAATTAAGCAGACCTTGGAATTCCCCACTTTTTTCTCTTTTCCCATAAAGCCTTTCTTGTAATACCAAGCATATCAGCAAGTTCTTGCTCTGTATAAATAGATTGATATTTAAGAATAAATTCCTTGGTGTATTCTTCAATAGAAAGCACGGGGATTTCCTTTGCTCTATCAAAAAATTTTTCAGGATGCTGTATATATTCTGGAAGGTCCTCTGGCATTATTGTATCTGTTTCGCAGAAAACAACCGCCTGTTCAATAACATTTTGTAACTCTCTTATGTTCCCTGGCCATGGATGTTTGTAAAGAAGTTTCAGAGCCTGAGAGTCTATTTTTTTCAAATTTTTGCCCATTTTTATTGCAAATTTCCGCATAAAATGATGAGCAAGAATCTCAATATCTCTACCTCTTTCTCTTAGAGGAGGAATGCTTAAAGTAATAACATTCAATCTAAAAAAGAGGTCTTCTCTGAATTTTCCTTCTTTTACCTCTTCAATTAAATCTTTATTAGTTGCAGAGATAAATCGGAGATCAACTTTTTTACTTATGACGCTACCAAGTGGACGAATTTCTCTATCCTCTAAAACTCTGAGAAGTTTTGCCTGAAGACTTAATGGTAGATCTCCAATTTCGTCAAGGAAAACCGTACCTCCATCAGCTATCTCCAGAAGCCCCTTTTTGTCAGAAGCAGCTCCTGTAAAAGCTCCTTTTATAAAACCAAAAAGTTCACTTTCAAGAAGATTTTCAGGAAGACTTGCGCAATTGATTGCCACAAAAGGTTTTTTTCTTCTATAACTTGCCTCATGTATTGCTCGTGCAAAAAGTTCTTTACCAGTGCCTGTCTCACCAAGAAGCAGAACATTTGTTGGAGTATTAGCAATTTTTCTGATTTTTTCAAAAAGAAGTTTAATCTCTACTGATTCACCTATTATTGCACAGAGTTCTTCTTTTTCTTTAAAGGTTGGTATTTTCTCCTTTGGCTCTTCAACTATTGATGGTTTAATGAGTTTTTTAAGAGAGAGTTTTATTTCATCATAAACAAAAGGTTTTATAAGATAATCTTCTACTTTTATTTTAATTGCTTTAAGAGCAGTGCTTATTGATGGATAGGATGTGGTAAGAATAATTTTTGCATTGGGATTTAAAATCTTAATTTTGCTTGCTAACTCTATACCGTCACCATCTGGTAGTTCTATTTCAATAATTGCAAGATCATGAATATAGGATGCATAAATATTTAATGCCTGCTGAAAATTTGATGCACAATCAACAATAAAACCCTCTTTTTGTAGATAATTACTCAGACTTTCTCTTAGAGTGCTGTTACCATCTGCTATTAGCAGTCTTTCACTCATGAATTGTTTTCAAGATTTAGCAAGACCTTAACACTATCATCCTCCACATGATGTCTTACAAATCCCAATCGTTCAGCGAGTCCTAACATATAAGTATTAATTCTTAATATATCCATCCAGATTCTTTTTACTCCTAAATCTTTTGCTACTTCAATAGCATAAGTGCATAATGCCTTTCCAACGCCTTTTCCCTGCCACTCATCTTCAACAAGTATAGCCATATCTGCATCTATTCCATCAGGGTCACGAGAGAGTCTAACGTCCCCAATTATTTTTTCTCCATCAATATCTTTTACAACACAAACAAAGGCTAAGTTTCTATCATAGTCAACCTGGCAGAATTTAACAAGATTTTCATGTCTTAGGTCAATTGCTCTCTGGAAAAATCTCAAGCTTATGGTTCTTTCAGAACATCTTCCAAGAAGATTTGCAATCAAAGTTTCATCTTCAGCTTTTATGGGCCTTACGATTGCTTTTAAGCCATCTTTCAGTTCAACCTCTTTATAAAGATGAACAGGATAAGGACATATGCTCAAATGAGGTGGACAAAACTCTCCTTTCACCACTGTTTTTTTCTTTGGTGCGGTTTTGTCTAAAATTATACTACAGTCAAGAGCAAATATCTCAGAGTCTGTGATAAATATAGGATTAATATCAAATTCTTTAATTTGTGGGAAATCAGATATGAGATAAGAAAATTTTACAACAGTTTCTTCAAGCTTAAGCAGGACATCTTCATAGTAGGGGTATTTTTTAAGATATCTATAAATTTTTGTTTCTTCCATCAGTCTTTTTGCGAGTGTCTGATTTAAAGGAGGAAGTCCAACTGAATAGTCTTCCAGTGCTTCAAGAAGATTACCTCCTGTGCCAAAAAGAATAACTGCTCCAAAAGTAGGATCTTTCTTTGCTCCAAGAGCAATCTCATATCCATATGTTATAACCATTGGCTGAACAATAACTGAAGCCTCAGCATCCCCGTGTTCATTAGCAAGTTTTTTAAGCCATTTAAATCCTTCAATAGCTTCTAATTCATCTCTTATGTCAAGAATCACACCACCTTTTTTAAATTTATGTATTATTTTTGGTGTGTCTATCTTTAAAACAATTGGATAGCCTATTTCAGTAATTGCACTTTTAAGTTCTTCTAAGGTATTTGCTCTTTTTGTAAGAATTACAGGAATTCCGTATGCAGAAAGAATTTCTGAAGCTTCAAAGAATGTAGGAATGGACCTACCTTCAGAAATTGCTCTTTCAATAATTTCTGCTGCTCTTTCTGCATTAAAAGTTACATCTTTAAGAATGGTTTGAGGTGTTTCAAGAAGAAGTTTAAGGTTGAAATCATAACGATACATATACATGAATGTTCTTACTGCCTGTTCAGGTGTTACAAATGTAGGAATTCCATGTGAATTAAGTAATTCCCTTGCTTCGTTAACCAGCGCAGCTCCCATCCAGTTAGTAAGCACAGGTTTATAAGGATTTTCTTTTACTATTTTTATAACTCTTTGAGCTGTTTCTACAGGCTGCGTTCCCAATGAAGGAGTAAACATTATCAGAGCTCCATCTACATTTTTATCTTTAATGATTATTTTTAAAGCATTTTCATAATCCTCAGGCTTTGCATCTGAGACTAAGTCAAGAGGATTTCTAATTATACGAGCAGGAACAATTCCTTCAAGTTCTTTTACTGTTTCCTGTGAAAATTCAGCAAGCTCTCCTTCAAGTTTAATCAGGCTATCTACCGCACTAACAGCTGGAGCGCCCGCATTTGTAATGATTGCAAGTCTTTTTCCTCTTGGTCTCCTCTGTTTTGAAAGAGTTTCAGTTATATAAAACATATCAAGAGTTTCATCTACCCTTACAGCGCCTGCTCTTTTAAAAGCGGTATCATAAACTTTGTCTTCTCCGGCAAGAAGCCCTGAATGTGTTAAAGCAACTTCCAGAGACTCAACAAATTTACCTGATTTTACTATGACAATGGGTTTTGAAAAAGCAAAAGAACGTGCAGAAGTCATAAATTTTCTGCCATTTTTTATAGATTGCATATATATGACTATTGCTCTTGTGGAAGGGTCAACGCCAAAAAAATCTATAAGGTCAGCAAAGTCTATATCTATGTCAGAACCGAGAGAAACAAAATAGCTGAAACCAATGTTTTTATCAGCTGCTCTGTCTAAAAGAGCAACTGAAAGAGTCGCACTTTGTGCTATTAAAGCAATATTTCCTTTATTAAGTTTTCTTCTGAAAAGACTTACATTCAGATTTATTCCTGGTCTTATAAAGCCAAGACTGTTAGGACCTAAAAGTCTGAAGCCATATTTTCTATGAATTTCCTCTATTTTTTCTTCAAGATGCATTGCTTCTTTAACTTTTGTTCTGAAGTCAGGGCAGAGCAGAATAACTCCTTTAGCACCTTTTTGCCCGCATTCTTCAAGAATATCCAGAACATTTCCTCCACATTCTTCTGCTAAGACAACGAGGTCTATTTCTTTTGAAATATCGTTTAGTCTTTTATATGCTTCAACTCCCTGAACAGAGTCGGATTTTGGATTTACAGGATAAACAATTCCTTTATATTCCTCACCAATAAGATTTCTGAAAACAGTATATCCGATTGTTCCAGGGGTATTATCAGCACCGATTACAGCAATTCTTCTTGGATTAAAGAAATATTCAAGATTATAGATTGACATCGTCTTCTCCTTCTAATATTCTGCCCATACTTACAACAGTATCATCAGCAGAAAGGTCTATTAATCTAACACCTGTTGTAGCTCTTCCCTGTGGACGGATTTGAGAAACCTTAAGCCTTATCATTTTACTGCTACTACAGATTATAATTTCATCATCTTCTTTAACCTGAAGGGATGACACTACATTGCCTGTTTTTAGAGAAAGCTTAATGTTTTTTACACCTGTGCCTCCCCTATGTTGTAAACGATATTCTTCAATTGGTGTTTTTTTACCAATTCCTTTTTCAGTGATTGTAAGAACAAAGGAGCCTTCAGAGACCACATCTGCAGATACTACTTCATCCTCAGGTTCTGAAAATCTGATTCCGATTACGCCCCGAGCTGTTCTACCCATTGGTCTTACATCTATTTCACTGAATCTTACTGCCATACCCATTTTTGTGGCAATTATTAACTGGTTGTTGCCCGTTGTTTTTCTTACTGATATCAGTTCATCACCTTCCTCAAGGTCTATAGCAATTACGCCTTTTTGTCTGATATTTTTGAATTCTTCAAGAGATGTTTTTTTGACAAATCCTTTTTTTGTGAACATCATAAGATAGCCTTCTTCTATGTCCTTGCAAACTAATGCAGTGGTTATTTTTTCTCCTTCCTGAAGAGGTAGAAGATTTACAATAGCTTTACCCTTAGAAACTCTGCCAGCTTCAGGAATTTGATAAACTTTAAGACAATACACCCTTCCAAAGTTGCTGAAAAACATTATGTGATCATGAGTTGAGCCTATCAAAACTGATTCAAGATAGTCATCTGTAACAGTTTCCATAGGAGTTAATCCTTTTCCTCCCCTTTTTTGACTTCTGTAATCAGAAAGAGAAGTCCTTTTTATGTAGCCAAGATGTGTAAGAGTTATGACCATATCTTCCTGTGTAATAAGGTCTTCAATGTTTATCTCTTTTGTTTCAGTTACTATTTCAGTTTTTCTTTCATCTCCATACTTTTGTTTTATTTCAATAAGCTCATCTTTAATAATATTTCTTACCAGTTCTTCACTCTCAAGGATTGCTTTTAGTCGTTCAATCTCTTTAAGTATTGTCTCATAGTCTTGGATAATTTTTTCTCTTTCCAATCCTGTAAGTCTTTGGAGTCTCATATCAAGTATTGCCTGTGCCTGGATTTCTGTTAAAGGAAATCTGTTCATGAGTTTCATTTTAGCTTCTTCAGGATTTTGAGATTTTCTAATAATGGAGATTACTTCATCAAGATTTTCAACAGCTATTTTTAATCCAAGCAATATATGTGCTTGATGTTCTGCTTTTTTTAAATCAAAAGCTGTTCTTTTTATTACAACATCTTTTCTATGTTTGAGAAATTCCCATAAGGCTTCTTTTAGATTCAGTATTCTTGGCTGACCATCAACAATTGCAAGCAGTATTCCTCCAAACGTAGTTTCCATTTGAGTATGCTTATATAAATTATTGAGGACTACCTCTGGCATCTCTCCTTTTTTAAGTTCAAGAACAACTCTTATTCCTTCTCTGTTTGATTCATCTCTTATTTCTGTTATTCCTTCAATTTTCTTTTCTCTTACAAGCTCTGCAATCTTTTCAATAAGTTTAGCTTTATTAACTTGATATGGAATTTCTGTGATTATAATTTTTTCTTTAAATGCTTTGCCTTCAGGCTCTATTTCAAATAGTGGAACTTCCTTGCTCTTTTTACCTTTTGTTTCTCTTTCAATTTTAACTTTTGCTCTTATTCTTATAAGTCCTCTGCCTGTTAAATAAAGATCTCTGATTCCCTCTATGCCATAAATTGTGCCACCCGTTGGGAAATCTGGTCCTTTTACAAATTCTAATAGTTCCTCCATTGAAATCTGAGGGTTTTCAAGAAGTTTAATTAATGCATCCACAATTTCGTTAAGATTGTGTGGTGGTATATTTGTTGCCATTCCTACTGCAATTCCTGAAGAGCCATTGATAAGAAGATTTGGAATCCGAGCAGGAAGCACAAGAGGTTCTTGTGTTGTAGCATCAAAGTTAGGGGCAAAGGGAACTGTTTCTTTATCTATATCCTGTAGTAATTCTTCAGCAATTTTTGTAAGTCTTGCTTCAGTATAACGATATGCAGCAGGTGGATCACCATCAATAGAACCAAAATTACCTTGTCCGTCTATGAGAGGATAACGCATATTGAAATCTTGAGCAAGTCTTACCAATGCATCGTATACTGCCTGGTCTCCATGTGGATGATATTTCTTTAATACCTCACCAACTACTCCAGCGCATTTTGAATATTTCTTCCCTGCAAGAAGTCCTTCACGAAACATGGCATAGAGGATTCTTCTTTGAACAGGTTTCAGTCCGTCTCTAACATCAGGAAGAGCTCTACCTATGATTACGCTCATTGCATAATCAAGGTAGCTTGTTTTCATCTCCTCTTCAATATTTACTTTTAAAACATTTGGCATAGGCTACCTCTTTGATTTTTTATGGAATTTATAACATGATTTAGAAATATATAATTTTTTCATAAATTACTTGCAGGTGCTACAGGAAGAAGACTTGCAGGAAGAACACATAGAATTACCTTTTTGAACTCCTTTCATTGAAAAGGAGGAAAGTTTTTTTGTTATTTGTTCTGAATTGCATTTAGGGCATACCACCTTTTTTTCTCCAAATACAAGAACCTCAAAATTTTCTCCACAACTTTTACACAGATATTCATATATAGGCATATTACCACCTCTAATAATAAAGTTTTAGCATTTTTATTATATCATAGCTTGCCTTATGGCTAAAAATTCTTTTAAAGTAAATAGTGTCAACAAAAAATCTTAGGAGGCATCTGTGATAAAAACTTTAAGAAAAAATGCAAAATATTTCTATTTTTTGTTTTTTCTTGTCATTATAACCTTTGTGTTTTGGGGTGTAGGCACAGTAGATAAGCCAAAGGTTGAATATGTGGCTGATGTTGATGGGCAGAAAATTTCTGCTGAAAGATTTTGGAGAAATTATGAGGAAATTAGAAGATTTTACAGAGAAGTATTTAAAGATAAAGCAGCAGAAATGGAACAGGGACTAAAAGAAAAGGTGCTTGAAGACTTAATTAATGAAGAAATTTTGCTCTGGCTTGCAAAGAAGTATGAAATTGAAGCAACAGACAAAGAAGTTCAGGACGCTATTGTTAATGACCCAAGATTTATGCGAAATGGCATCTTTCAAAGGGATATATATTTTCAGATTTTAAAGCTGAACAGATTAAATCCTGCTCAATATGAAGCTTCTTTAAAAAGAGAAATTACAATAGGCAAAACCATTCAGGTTATAGCTTTTTCTAAAGGAGCAAGTGAAATCTCTGATAGTGTTTATATAAAAGCCTTTTTAAACTCTATCAGAAGCCAGATTAAGATTAAAATAAACAAAGAGGCTTTATCGTAGAATGGAGAGATTTTTAAGTCAACTTAGATGGCAAGATCTAATTGACATTATTATAGTTTCTTACATCATATACAAGATTTTCATCCTTGTAAAGGGCACACGTGCTGCAAGAATGCTCATCGGAGTTGGTGTTTTACTTGCTCTTTCTCTTCTTTCAAGATTTCTTGAGTTATATACTCTTGACTGGCTTATTCAGAGTTTTTGGACACAGATTGTTATTGTCCTCATAATTCTTTTTCAACCCGAGATAAGAAAAGCTCTTGCTCAGATGGGAGAGACTCCACTTTTCCATAGATTTAGTTCTGCAGAGGAGATGAAAACCATAGAGGAGATAGTGAAAGCCTCTCAATCACTTGCGAATAAAAAGATTGGGGCTCTCATAGTATTTGAGAGAGATGTAAGCCTTGCGGAATACATTGAAATTGGAGTCCCTCTTGATGCAAAAGTTACAAAAGAGCTTTTAATGAGCATTTTTCATCCTACAAGCCCTATTCATGATGGAGCAGTGATAATCAAGGGGAATAAAGTCCTTGCAGCAGGATGTTTCTTGCCAATAAAATTAGGAGCAGACTTAAGTAAAACATATGGAACAAGACACAGAGCAGCACTTGGAATAACAGAAGAAACAGATGCAGTCGCAGTGATAATTTCAGAAGAAACAGGAGCTATTTCTCTTGCTGTTCATGGACAGCTTGAAAGTAATCTTGATATGGAAAAACTGAGACAAAGGCTCACAAATTTATTTACAACAGAAAGAGATAGAAAATGAACAGAATTTTTAAAAATATTCTTACAGAAAATCTTACAATCAAAATTATTTCTATTGCGTTAGCGGTTTTTTTGTGGTTTTTTGTTACTTTTAAAGGACAGACAGAAACATCTTTGGATGTTCCTTTAGAATTTAAAAATACTCCTTCTGAAATGGAAGTTTTAAAACAAAGTGCAAAAAAGATAACAGTTTCTATCTCTGCAAGAGAAAGAATTCTGAGAGAAATAGCGCAAAATGATATTAGAGTTATAGTTGATCTTTCAAATGTCAAGCTCGGAGAAAACTCAATTCCTCTAACAAAATCCTCTGTAAAACTCCCACGGGGCGTTGAAATACTGAGAATAGACCCTTCTACTGTGAAGTTATATTTAGATAAGAAAGAACAAAAAGCTGTACCAGTTAAAGCTGTTATTACAGGTAAACCTCAAAAGGGATTTGTTGTAAACTCTGTAGAAATTAATCCTTCATCTATTAATATTGAAGGAGCAAAGAGAGAACTTGACAGAATTCGCTTAATTAAAACAGAACCTATTGACATAGAGGGAATAAAAGACAATCTTACTATCCAGGCAAAAATAGATCCTGAAGGCAAAATTTTCAGAACTGATAAAGATACTGTATACGTGACTGTCAAATTAAGGAGGCACTAATGAGAATTTTCGGTACTGATGGCATAAGAGGCACAATAAACAATTATCCTATGACACCTGAAGTTTGTTTAAGAGCAGGTATGGCTTTATGCTTTCTACTTAAGAAAAGACTTCCCCATAAGCCTAAAATTTTAATCGGTAAGGATACAAGAATTTCAGGATATGTCATAGAGTCTGCTTTAACATCAGGAATAACCTCAATGGGAGGAGATGTCTATCTTGTTGGTCCAATCCCCACACCTGCTGTTGCTTTTTTAGTTAAAAGTATGAGAGTTGATGCAGGCATTGTAATATCAGCTTCCCACAATCCTTTTAGTGATAATGGAATAAAGATATTCTCTAATGATGGTTTCAAGTTAACAGAAGAGCTTGAGAATGACATTGAAAAATTAATAAATGATAAGGATTTTCCTGCTATAAGACCTTCTGCAAGAGAATTGGGAAAAGCATACAGAATTGAAGATGCTCAGGGAAGGTATATAGAATTCATAAAGTCAACACTGCCAAAGGATTCAAATCTGGAAGGTTTAAAAGTAGCTATTGACCCAGCAAATGGGGCTGCTTACAAGATAACACCAACATTATTTCATGAACTGGGAGCTGAAGTTATAACCATCAATGATAAACCTGATGGAGTGAACATTAATAAAGAATGTGGAGCATTATATCCTGAATCTCTTATAAAAATAGTAAAAGAAACACAGGCACATTTTGGAGTGGCTCATGACGGAGATGCGGACAGAACAATTCTTGTAGATGAAAAGGGAAATATTGTAGATGGTGATTTTATTCTAACAATTTTGGCAGAGGAGTTAAAAAAAGAAAGAAAGCTGAAGAAAAATACAGTTGTTGCAACAATAATGACCAATATGGGAGTAGAAAATTATCTTAAAAATGCAGGTATTAAAATGATTAGAACTAAAGTAGGAGATAAGTATGTAGTAGAGGAGATGCTCAAAGGAGGCTATAATCTTGGAGGAGAACAATCAGGACACATAATATGTATGGATTATACAAATACAGGAGATGGACCAATTACAGCTGTACAGATGGCATATATAATCAAAAAAAATCAATTCTATCTTAGTGAATTAATAAAAAATATTCCAAGATATCCACAAGCACTAAAAAATATAAAAATTCCAGAAAAATTACAAAAAGATGAAGTCAAAAATGTAATAAAAAAATTATCCCAAAAAGCATCCACGCTTGAAAAAAACATGCGAGGTAGAATAATCATCAGACCTTCAGGAACAGAGCCTAAAATAAGAATAATGGTAGAAGATGAAAATCCTGAGAGATTAAAACAAGTTTTGGATGAACTTGAAGCCGTAGCAAATATGATGTTAAGCTGATTTTATGCTTAAGTAGAAAATCTACGGAATTTGTTTGTCAGGATGTTCTTTATATATTTTGCCTTCCCTTATATAAAGCAAGAAATCACCCACTCTTTTTGTTGATTCTTTATCGTGAGTTGCTATGATTATGATTGAATTTAGCCTTTTTTTAAGTTGAATAATTATGTTTTCTATTATTTCTGTGTTTTTCCAATCCACAGAGGCTGTTGGTTCATCAAGAAATAGAACTTCAGGTTCTAAAACCAGAGCACGGGCAATTCCCATTCTTTTTTTCTCACCAGTAGAAAGAGTTAAAGCATTCTGCTCTTTCTTGTGAATAAGTCCTACAAACTGAAGAACTTCCTCAACTTTTTCTTTTATTTTATTGTTTTTAAAACCTCTTATCTTTAGTCCATAGGCAACATTTTTAAAAACTGTTGTATTAAAAACCCCTACTTCTGGAAGAAGCAGGGTTATTCTTCTCATAAGATTTATATCCTTCGGTAAAGCTCTTTTGTTCTCAAAGTAATTTATCTTTCCTCTGTCAGGACTCTCTAAAAGAGCACACATTCTTAAAAAAGTTGACTTACCAGAGCCATTCGGTCCCATTAAAACATATACTCCGCTACGGTCAAAGGTGTATGAGCAATTCTCAAAAAGAGGGATTCCATTATAATATTTATAAATATTTGAAACAGTTAGTCTCACCCTCACTGCGGAGCCTCTCTTACTCCTTTTTTCTGAATTAAAAACATGAAAAAGTTTATAATCAAAGAAATCAATAAAAGAACTATGCCCAGTGCCATGGCAAGCTCAAAATCGCCTTTGTCTGTCTCCATGGCTATTGTTGTTGTCATAACCCGGGTATAGCCTGCGATGTTTCCTCCAACAATTAGAATTGCTCCTACCTCTGCCATCACTCTTCCAAGTGCCGCTATTACTGCTGACATTATGCCATATCTTGCCTCTTTAATAACTGTAACGGTTGTTTGAAAAGAAGTTGCACCAAGACTGCGTGAGGCAAGCTTTATAATCGGAGCAACTCTGACAACTGCTGAATTAGTAAGCCCTGCAACAATGGGAAAGGCAAGTATTGTCTGAGCAATAATCATTGCGGTGGGGGTATAAAGAAGACTCAAAAACCCCAATGGGCCACTACGAGAAAGCATTAGATAAAGAAACAGCCCAACAACAACTGGCGGAAGTCCCATAAAAGTGTTAAGAGTTGTTATTAATAGTCCTCTTCCAACAAATCTTTTCAATCCAACAAAAGCACCAAGAGGCAATCCGATCACAGTTGCCGTAAAAAGAGCTATCCCAGAAACTTTAAGAGAAAGAAAAATTATCTGAAGCAACTCCCTGTCTAAGTTTAAAATTAAGTTTGTTGCCTGGTTAAATGACTCTAAGATAAAGTTCATCTTTTATTTCGCATTGGGAATAAAAAGTTGATTTCCATTTTTATCTTTAAATGAGCCTATCAAACTCTGTCCTTCCTTTGATATTAGCCAGTTTATAAGTTGTATCGCCTCTTTGTATCTTACATGTTTATGTCTCTGAGGATTAACTGCCATAACTCCATACTGATTAAAAAGAAGAGGGTCACCTTCAAAAAGCAATGAAAGTTCAAGCCTGTCTTTCATAGCAAGCCATGTTCCTCTATCTGTGAGTGTATAGGCGCTTTTTTCATTTGCGATTCTTAAGGTTTTCTCCATTCCCTGTCCTGCTTCTAAATACCAGTTCTGCCCTTTTGGATTAATGCCTGCAAGCTCCCAGAGCTTCAACTCCTTCATATATGTTCCTGATTTATCAGCCCTTGAAACAAAAAAACTGTGTGTAATTGCTATCTTTTTAAATGCTTCTGAAGCTTTTTTAAATCCCTTTATCTCTGCTGGGTCATTTTTGGGTCCTACAATAATAAAATCATTGTAGCAAACATCATGACGATTTATAAAAAACCCTTGTTTTACAGCTTCAAGCTCAAGCTCCTTTGCATGAACAAAAACTAAATCAGCATCTCCTCTTTTACCCATCTCAATGGCTGCACCTGTTCCTCTTGCAATAACTTTTACCTTTATACCTGTTTTTTTCTCAAAAGTAGGAAGAATATAACTTAATAGCCCTGAGTTTTCAACAGACGTGGTGGTAGCAAGTAATATTACATTCTGTTCAGCAAAAGCACGCCCGACAAAAATTAGTAAGAACAAAATAGTGATTAAAAATCGTTTCATCTTACCCTCCAACTGTCATTTTAAGCCTCTTTTCTGTCAATCCGAGGCTGCGTAAGCAGCTGAGGAATCTCTTAACATTCAAAGGAGACCCTTCGGCTTCACCTCAGGGTGACAAAAAGGTAGAGATTCCTCGCACCCATTGAGGGCGTTCGGAATGACAGAGAAGAAGATTCCTCAGGCAAAGCCTTCAGGATAACCCTTAATAATTGAACAGCCTCTTCTTTTAACAGACATTTTATTTAGTGCCTCTTTATATTCAATAAAACATAACGATGGAACATAAAAAAAGCTAAATTTCAAAATTTTTAATCTCCTTTGAAAGAAATTTTTTAAATTTTTTATGAATCCTCCAGAACTGTTCTATTGCTTTTTCTCCCGCTTCTGTAAGTTTTGTGCCTCCACCATTTTTACCTCCTATCTGTGTTTCAACAAAAGACTTTCCAGCTTGCCTGTTCATTGAACTGATAAGTCTCCACGCTTGCCTATAAGACATATTTATTGATTTAGCAGCCTTTGAAATTGAGCCATACTGCTTAATTTTTTCAAGCAAAGCAATTCTTCCATAACCAAGAAAAGTTCCTTCATTTCCATCAATCCAGATTTTTCCTTTAAGTTCATACCCTTCGTGTTTTCCTCCTCCAGTTACACAGAAATGATGCGGATCTTTAAGAGCTTTTCTGCCTCTTTTTTTCATAGTATGGAAATATATAATAAGACATAACGAAATGTCAAGAAATTCTTAGCCGAAAGAAATTTTTATATAGTAAGCAAGATGATTTTTTGAGCCTAAAAAAGTGTTCTATTTTTCATCAGGGAAAAGAGAAGAAAGCTGGATGCAGGATTTTCCTTCAAATTTTCCCCCTTCTTCAATGGAAATTTTTACGGTGAATATTTCTCCTGTTACACTTCCTTTATGAGTAATTGTGATAATTTCGGAAGCATTTATAGTTCCGTTAACATTTCCGCCAACTACAATACCCCTACATGTAATGTTTCCTGTAATTTTTCCTGAATCTCCCACTGAAATCCAATCAGCTTTTATTATTCCTTCAACTGTTCCGTCAATCTTTATACTGCTATTTGAAGTAATCTCTCCCTTAATAAAAGTCTCAGCGCCTATTACTGTTTCCATTTTTTGTTGTTTTTTTATAAACATTAGAAATCCTCCTTTAGATAGGACAAAGGACTAACAGGAGAATTATTTTTCCATACTTCATAGTGAAGATGTGGTCCTGTTGTAGAGCCCGTGTTTCCTGAAATGGCAATAATATCTCCTCGTTTTACTTTTTGTCCTACATTTACAAGGTTTTGTTTGTTGTGAGCATAAACTGTGGTGAATCCATAACCATGTTTAATCATTACTACATTTCCGTTACGACCCTGATATCCTGAAAAAACAACGATGCCATCTGCTGTTGCTTTAATCTCTGTACCTGGGGGCACAGAGACATCAATACCAGTATGAAATTCTTCATAGCCGTATTTTGGATGCTCTCTTTTACCAAAAGGCGAGGTAATTTCCCCTTTTACGGGCCATCCAAGAGGAGTTGATTTGTATATGTCCTGTTGCTCTGATAAGAAATTTTTTATCTCGCTGACTGTGTTTATAGCCTTTTCAGCATGTTTTTTTAATTCTTCTATATCAATATCACCAGAGGGATGAAAATTTATTGATTCAAGGATTTCCTTTTTTGACCTCAATGAGAAGATTTTATTAAATTCTGCTTCAGCATGTTTTAGAGCGATAATTGTAGACTTAAGTTCATTAAACTTATTCATTATAGATGAAAGATTTTGTTTCATCTGATAATACTCAATTGTATTGACAGCTATAGAAAAAACGTAAACATTAAAAGCAAGCCAGCAGCAGATAAATAAAAATATTAATAAAAAAGGAATTTTTACTCCATAAACTTTTGTTCTTCCGTGCGGAATAAGCATGATTGTTATAGGAGAAAAAATTTTTAATATCAGTTTCTTGAGTTTATACACAAAATCACCCCCTTTTTCAATCTTGGATAAACTATTATTTCAAATTTTAAATCAATATTCAAGTGTTAAATTTTTTTAATGCTTGTCTAAATTTTCCAAAGCTTAATATAATAAAACTATGATTAAAAATACATTTTTACTGCTTGATGGAATTGGAGAAAAAAGAGAAAAGAGACTATGGAGAGAAGGAATTCTTACATGGGAAGACTTTTTTCACTGTAAAGAAGTTTTAGATATAGACTTTGAAAGAAAACGAATTTATGATGATTTTTTACACAGAGCTTTTGAAGCTTTATCTTGTAAAGATTGCAGTTTTTTTTCAAAAAACCTCAAAAAAAGAGAACACTGGCGGCTGTTTCAGGAATTTATAAATAATGCAGTCTGCCTTGATATAGAAACAAATGGTTTGACCCATGAAAAGGGTGGATATGTGACAGTTGTTGGTTTATATTCAATAGGAGGGTATAAATCTCTAATTAGAGGAGAAAACCTGACAGAGGAAAATTTACAACGAACCCTTAATGAATACAAATATCTAATTACTTTTTATGGAACTATTTTTGATATTCCTTTTCTTAAAAAAGAGTTTCCCAATTTACAAATTGAGCATATTCCGCATTTTGACCTTTTTTTTGCGGGAAAACGGCTTGGAATTCAGGGAGGACTTAAAAAACTTGAAACTATGTTTCTAATTGAAAGGCAAGAAGAACTTAAAGGACTTAATGGATATGATGCCATAAAACTATGGAAAGCTTATTTAAATGGAAGCACTGACAGTCTTGAACTTTTAATTTCTTATAACAGGGCAGATACAGAGAATCTATTTCATCTCGGAAGGATTTTTTATGAAATGTTGCGTTCACAGGTAGGAATTGAAGAGTTTACAGGTAATGGAACAAAAAGAGATTCTCAAAAAGTTTCTTAATTATCTTCTCACTGAAAAAGCTCTTTCTATAAATACAGTTAAATCCTATGAAAATGACTTAAAAAATTTTTTAAAATGGCTTACTGAACAGAATATTTTAGTTTTGAACTGTAAAAAAGATGATATTGTGCAGTATCTTTTAAATCTTAAAGAAAAAACTTATAGTTCAACATCTATTGCAAGAATTCTTTCGTCTCTAAAGCAGTTTTTTAGATTTATGATTTTTGACAGCATAATAAACCATGACCCAACAGAAGGGCTCAAATCACCAAAACTCTGGCTCAGACTTCCAAAAGCTCTTGAGATTGATGAGGTAAAAAGGCTGCTTTCAGTGATGCTTGAAAGCAAGTATTACTTAAGAGATATTGCCATGCTTGAATTAATGTATGCTTCAGGATTAAGAGTTAGTGAGCTTGTAAGATTAAAATTAAGTGATATAAATTTTGAAGCAGGATTTATAAGGGTTAAAGGCAAAGGAGACAAAGAGAGAGTTGTTCCGATAGCTCAGCGTTCTATAGATAAAATTAAGAATTATTTAGTTAAGTTAAGACCTGTCCTTCTTAAAAAAAAGGCTTCAGAGTATGTTTTTTTAAACAATCGTGGACAACCAATGACCCGACAAAGATTCTGGCAGAACATAAAAGCAATTGGTAGAATCGCCGGAGTAAATGTGACACCTCACATGATAAGGCATAGTTTTGCAACTCATTTGCTTGAAGGTGGAGCAGATTTGAGGTCTTTGCAAAAAATGCTTGGTCACAGCGATATATCTACAACACAAATATATACAAAAGTTTCAATGGATAGACTTCGTAAAGAGTATCTTAAACATCATCCAAGAGCTAAATAAACCTGCTTTGTAGAACTTTTTCTTGCCAATATTTCCAAAATGTTTCCAAAATAGTCTTTCATGTTCAGATTAATGTTAATTTAGAAAATATAAAAAATAAAGGGATTGGAGAATATTTCTTGCCTGCTTGAGCAGGTTAAATAGGCTTGCAGTTTCTTGATTTCCAGGGAATTGCAAGTTTTTTAAACTTAATAAAAGGAGGATTGCCTATGAGAGAATGGACAAATCCAAAAAAGAAAGTTTTTATTTTACTCATTCTTACTTTATTTCTTCTTCAAACCACAGGCTGCGGGCAGATGATTAACGCTATTGAACACAGTGACATGCAAGTAAAACTTAAAATGACAGACACAATATTTCTTGATCCTGTAGTAAAAGCCAAAAACAGAACAATCTACGTAGCAGTAAACAACACATCAGACATGCAGGAAGTAGATACAACGATGCTACAGAATCTTATTACAAGCAGACTTGCAGCAAAGGGATATCAAGTTGTAAATGACCCAACTCAGGCTGGCTACATTATTCAAACTAATATTTTGTATATGGATTATTATCGCCAAACAGGAACAAAAGAGGGGGCTCTGGAAGGAGCACTTGTTGGTGGCGGAAGCGGTGCTTTAATTGGACAGAGTAGAGATACTTCAATAGCCCTTGGATTAATTGGAGCTTTAGTTGGTGGAATTGGTGGAGCAATTCTTGGCAAAGCATTAAAAGTTGAAACCTATGCAGGAGTTGTTGATGTGCAGATACAGGAGAAAACTGATAAACCAGTTACAGGACAGATTGTAACCAATGCTCAGCAAGGGAGTTCAACTACGATACAGACAAAGCAGGAAATAAGCTCAAACTACCAGATTTACAGAACCAAAATTGCCTGCACTGCTCAGCAGACAAACATTGACAAAGTAGAAGCAGCAAGAGCAATTGCCGAAAAAATTGCCAATCAAATTGGCGGAATGTTTTAAGAAAGGAGGATATTCATATGAAAAAGTTACTTATTTTGATTTATGTGTTTTTGGGTGTAATATTGTTTGCTAATTCTTTTTGTTTAGCCAGTGAAGATAAAAAATCTTTTGAACTGGAAACAGAAAATTTATGGAATTATTATCAAAAAATAACTCAAACATATTCAGACTGGAAAAACGAACAAGAAATTGAACTGGATGAGATTCATAAAAAATGGGTGCAAAGCGGAATAAATCAGATTACTTCATCCATAGAAAATTCAGACAAACAAGATTTTATGAAATTTCTTTTTCCAGAGAATGGCAAATATAGTTTAATGCTTATTACAAATCCTGTAGTTGACCCTATTAGAAATATTGTTGGACAAGCAACATTTACAGCGGTAGCAATAAAAAAGTTTTTTGATTCAAAGGTAGAGCTTGTTGACATGTATTCAGAGAGAATCAGTGGAGGATTATTTAATATGGATTCAAAGAGAATTGATTCACTAAAATCGTTTTTCAAAAAGAATTCAGAAAAGGAAAACACTTGTTCTTTTGCTACTTTTATCCTGTATGTAAAAAAACCTGATTTAGTCAAAAGGCAGGATGGCAGGTGGCAGATAAAACTAAGTAATAAATTAATTGGAAGTTGTCCTTTTATTCAAAGAGAAAAAACATTTGAAAAAACTATATATCTTATCATGCCATACAGTTTTCAGCCAGACCTTTCAAAAATAGATGATAATAAATACATTAATATAACGCCATCAATACAACCTACCAATGTAATACTTGATATACAACTTTTAAATGAATTTTTTGAATGGCTCAGAAAAGAAATGAAATTTCACAATATTCAAATATAGAAAAACGAACATGAAGCCAATATTAACAGTTTTAGCTAATCCTCCCTGACAATCTTTAATTTATCAAGAAAAATACCATACTTTTTACTGCCATGACTACCCACAGAATTAATTAAGAAAAAGTTTATATTGTCCTTTCCATAATAGGCAATGAGAGAGTTCTTTATTATAGAGTTTATTTTTGAGATTTTCATTCTTATATTTTCCTCTCTTTGATTGAATAAAGTTAATAGAGATGTATTGCCTTTCATTGGTAGGAAACAGTCTGTGCAGTTCATACAGAAAAGTTTCTGAGGGTGTTTGCAGGCTCTTTTTTTCTGAAGTGCTAATTTAGTATAAAATTCCCACAAATTGTAACTGAGTTTTATCTTCCTGTCGCCTATTTTTAGTATATTTTCAGCGGGGATGAAACCCAAATAAGGTATTTTTTTGAAATTATCAAATTTAATCTGGGTGCTATCAATTAGCTCTCTGAATGTTTTCCCACTAAAATCAATTAATTCTTTGAGCCTCAGAAAAGGCAATTCAGCTAATTCTATTTTTACCTCAGATGTAGATTTTTTCAAGAATTGTCCATCTTTTGTTTTTATTATAATCTCCTTTGATTTTGCAGGTGGGTAAAAGAATTCGGGAAGATTTTCAAACTCTTCATTAACCAAAACATGATAGAGTTTGTCATCTTTTCTTCCGTACATCTGAAGAGCTGCTCCAAGATAAAAACCCATTGTTTTTCTACCACCTGCAAGGCTACAGTGAAGAATGGTGTTTTTTCTTGCAGTTAGTTTATGAACTACTTTGCAGATTATTTCTCCAGCGGATTCATTATCAAGGGGTGTCCTTATATCTGAGAGGGGCTTATTTTTAAAATTTTTAATTAAGTAAATTGATTTCTCAGAAAAATCTATAGATGGTAAGTTATACTCATATATAAGTTGTGAGAGAATGCCTTTATTGATAAGGGTTTCAGTTAATTTTCTTTTACCATCTAAGGTAGTAATTACATGAAGTTCTTCAATATTAATTTTTTTCTTAGCAAGTGCATAAATTGTTTCTGTTATTATCTGTGGAGTCATACCAATTACGCATAGAAGAATATGCTTTTTCATCTTGATTTTTCTATAATCCTAAGTATTTTTAAAAAAGGAGTTCAACATCAAAAAATATATAAAAATATAACACTTTTTAGGGAGAAATTAAAATATTCCTAATATCATTCCAAAAATTAAATCCTGAAGTCTTAAATTTCTTGTTCTAACTTGGAAGGAGACTCTTTCTCATGATTCTGAAGGTATAAATGTCCCTTTTAAATGAGGTCTTGTTTTCCAACACTTCAGTTGGCTGATGATTACAAAGGATTATTTATAGTCGCAATCCCTTTTAAATGAGGTCTTGTTTTCCAACAATACCATAGGAAAAGTTTGCACGAATATGAGTGCGAGTCGCAATCCCTTTTAAATGAGGTCTTGTTTTCCAACAGATTCAAAGTAAGTATAATATTAATATTGCCAAATTAAGTCGCAATCCCTTTTAAATGAGGTCTTGTTTTCCAACATGGATAAACAAACACAAAGATTTTGACGTTTTAATTGTCGCAATCCCTTTTAAATGAGGTCTTGTTTTCCAACGGTAGCCTTTGTAACTTACTGATTTTTATGGCTTTTTAGTGCCTTTTTCCGTAACCTCTCTCAGAGAGGGCTAAAATGTAAGTGAATA